>Ga0209169_10000216_pt1 | contig 34386 bp, 36 predicted proteins | sample HubBroMetageWRM4_FD_188346 | JGI IMG/M metagenome (GOLD analysis project Ga0209169, IMG submission 188346) | Warmed soil microbial communities from the Hubbard Brook experimental Forest, New Hampshire - Hubbard Brook CCASE Soil Metagenome WRM 4... | ecosystem: Environmental > Terrestrial > Soil...
CTCCTTCCTTTCACGCAGGCTTGGAAGGCCCACTCCACCGCTTTTATCTCGGCTCTTGGGCGCTGCGCTGGCTGGAATCTAGCGGTCCTGGTTGTTTCCCACAGCTTTATTTTCTTTGATGGTTGGATGACCTTGCTTGCTGGTTTGGGAGGGGGATACTGGAATAGGACGGGGTGTGTGTGCGGTCGGTCCGAGCCGCGAAAAGCAGGTTCCTCACCGGGCTTTCCGCCCGGTTCGGAATGACAGGGGTCCGTGGTCGCTGAGGTCCTTCACTTCGTTCAGGATGACAATTAATTGAGGGGGGTGCCCTTCCTCAAACATATTTCCTGACATCGGTGCCCCGCGCCCTACTTCACGCCTTTATCCGGATTCCATGAGCCTTGCAGCTTGCGGAGGTAGACGATCTGGCCGATGTGGTAGGCGTTGTGGGTGCAGATGTTGCCGATGGTGGGGGCCAACATTGCCAGCTTTTGATCGTCGGCGGTCTCGACTAGCTTCTCGAGATCCGTCATTATCTGGTCGAGCTGGGTGACCGTGTCGGTCCACTGCTTGGTGTCAAATTTCACGAAGGTCTCATCGTTGTCGCCGGCGTATTTATCCGGAGTGCCTCCCTGGAACTTGATCAGATTGCGGCGATTCCAGAACAGCAGATGATAGGTGAGCTGGCCGGCGGAGTGGCCGCCTGTGGGGGGCTGCCAGCTGGCTTGCTCGGCGGTGAGTCCGTCGACCGCCACTTTGATGGGCACGAACCAGTCTGCCTGATTATGAGTGGAGTGCAACTCCTGCAGCAGGAGGCTGCGCAGGGTGGCGGGCTGTTGCTTTTGAGTTTGGCATTGCAGCGAAAGCATCAGAACCAGAACCGAACCTGCTACTGCGATGGCGTGCTTCATTGGGGCTGCTCCTGATCTTCATGATTGATTTTCGTGGCTGATGTTCGTGGCTGCTCTGCATGATAAGCCGGCTGTGGGAGAGACGTAATCCATATGTGTTTGTTAGCAATGATCATGGTCGCCGTGGGAAGCCTCTTTGCTCGCGGGTGCGGCTTGGCGTGGCTTGTGGATGCGGCAAAGCTGCTGATTATAATGGGCGATTAATAAACCGGCGAGCGGGGGATTCTGGGGTATGATCAATGCATGCCCTTACTCCTGGAACACCTTACCAGTCTTCGTCAGGAAATTACGGATTTACGGAACATGAACGCGCGTTCTGCAGCCAGGACCGCGGATAGCCAGATCGACCAGTCAGCTGTGGAAATGCGCGCCAATCGCCTGCTTGAGATCAAGAAGGAGTTGTCGCAGATGTTGAACCGTCCTGAGGATCCACGAGTGTGGTGGGAAAAGGGCGGACGGCGGAATCGCGTCGCTTAGCGGCGGCTGAGAAGCCTGAAATAGGCCTCCAATCGGACTTGGATCCGGTGGAGGCTTTTGTTTTTTCGGTATGCGTGGGACAGGCGCAAGCAGACACCAGGATCCCTCACTTCGTTCGGGATGACAAAACTTCCGGAGGACAAATCTGGGAGAGTGCTTAGACGGCGAGTGTTTCGGCGGCGGAGGCCAGGGCGGACGCTAGTCCGTCGGAGTTGGCGACGCCGCCCTGGGCTATGTCTTTGCTGCCGCCGCCGCGGCCGCCGAGCTTGGCCATGGTTACTTTCAGCAGCGCGCCCATGTCGTGGGGCTGTCCGGCAGACTGAGCGAAGACCAGCGCGGGCTGGGGAGATTCGGTGGCGAGCAGGGCGATCACGGCGGAGGATTGCCGCGTCAGCTTTTGGGCCAGCAGCTTGAGGGAGTTGAGGTCGCGGTCGGAGAAAGTGCGCACCACCAGCCTGCGGCCACCGCTCTCGGGAGTTTCTGCTAGTAAGGTTGTGGCTTGGGCGGCGGCGAGTTCGTCCTGCGATTGCTCGCGTTGCTTGCGCAGCGATTTGATTTCGTCGAGAGACTTGCGGGCTTGCTGCGGGACATCGTAAATGCCGGCGGAAAACAGCGCGGCAGTTTCTGTCAGGGTAGAAAAGTCGCGGCGTGCGGTGGAGACGGCGCGCTGCCCGGCGACGAATTCGACGCGGTAACCCTGGCGGGCTTTTTCGGTCTTGCGCAGCAGGATCCCGCCGATCTGACCCGTGCTGCTGACGTGGGTCCCGCCGCAGGCGGTAAGGTCCCAGTCGCGGATGTCAATCAGGCGTAATTGGTCGCGTTCAACTGGCGGGAGTTTGCGCAAGCCAAGCTTTTCTGCCTCGTCGCGCGTCACATAGCGGACGTCCACGGGACGATTCTCGATCATGATCTCGTTGGCCGCTCGTTCGGCGGATTCAACCTGATCTTTATTGAGCGAGGGCGCGTCTAGATCGATTGAGCAGTAGTCGTCCGCCATGTGGAAAGAGACGGTCGGCATGTTGAAAAGACGCACGAAGGCAGCGGAGAGCACGTGCTGGGCCGAATGTTGCTGCATATGGTCGCGGCGGCGGGCAGCGTCGATTTCGCCCCGGACGCGGGTTCCGGGATGCGGGTTTTTCAGCGGCGCTTCCAGGTAGTGGACGATCCGGCCGTCTTCGGCTTCGGAGATTTCGGTGACCTTGATCCTCTCCTCGCCTGAGATTACCCAGCCCGTGTCGTGGATCTGGCCCCCGCTGGTTGGGTAGAACGCAGTGCGGTCGAGAATCAGCGCCGGGCGCGGTGTTTCGATGACAGCGTGGACTTCGGCGTCAAAATTGTACAGAAAGGAATCGTGGTAGTAGAGGCGGTCGGTCATGCTTGCTTCAGAATAGAGATGGAATCGAGCGTTATCAAGTCGCAGACAGAAACCTTAACCACAGAGGCCACGGGGGTTCACAGGGTGGACCTCAGCCTTCCCTTCCGGCCTCGATGTTATCTTTAGTAGGCTATGGATGTTCTCCAAGAGCTTTTTGAGCGGCATTTCCACTCGCCCGCGACGCGAATTGCGCCGCTGCAGGGTCAACTCGGCGGCTCGGGGCGGAATATTATCCGGCTGAGCGACGACCGGACCAGCGCGATTGGCGTTCTGTATAACGTGCGCGAAGAGAATGCCGCGTTCCTGGAGTTTTCCCGGCATTTTCGGAAGCATGGCCTGCCCGTGCCGGAAATTTACGCAGAGGATCTGGACCGCGGCGCCTATCTCGAAGAAGACCTCGGTGACACTACGCTCTTCGAGTTTCTCTCGAAGCATCGGACGGGCGAGGACATTGCCCCCGACGTCGTCGAAGCCTATCGGAAAGTTGTAGCGGTGCTGCCCCGCTTTCAGGTCGAGGCCGGACGCGACTTGAATTACAAGGTGTGCTATCCGCGGGCCAGCTTCGATCGCCAATCGATTACCTGGGATCTGAATTACTTCAAGTATTACTTTCTTCGGCTGGCCGGCATTGCCTTCAACGAGCAGGCGCTCGAAGACGACTTTGACAGCCTGACCAACTTTCTATTGAGCGCTGACTGCGATTACTTTCTATACCGCGACTTCCAATCCCGCAACATCATGCTGGTCAAGGGTCAGCCTTTTTTCCTCGACTACCAGGGCGGCCGCAAAGGGGCGCTGCAGTATGACATCGCTTCCCTTCTGTACGATGCCAAGGCCGATCTGCCTCCGGAACTGCGCCAGCATCTGCTCGATCTTTATATCGAGAAGCTTTCCGGCTTCGTCGACGTGAAGCGCGACGCGTTTCTGCATCATTACTATGCCTACGTCTATGTCCGCATCCTGCAGGCTTTGGGCGCTTATGGATTTCGCGGCTTCTACGAACGCAGGGCGCACTTTCTGCAGAGCGTGCCGTATGCGCTGAAGAATCTGCGCTGGCTGCTGCACAACGTGAAGCTGCCGATCGCGCTGCCGACGCTGATGGAATCCTTCAACAACATGCTGGCCTCGGAGAAGCTGCAGGGCCTGGCCTCCGAGGCGGAGAACCTTACCGTCCGGATCTTTAGCTTCTCCTACCACCGCGGCATACCGAAAGACGAGACCGGAAATGGCGGTGGGCACGTTTTCGATGGCCGCCTCTTACCAAATCCAGGCCGCGAAGAGCAATTCAAACCGCTCACGGGCAAAGATGCGCCAGTCATCGAATATCTCGACAAAGAGGCCAGCGTGCATCGATTTCTGGCTCTCGCGACGTCGATGGTCGACGACAGCGTGGCCGAGTATCAACGACGCCACTTCAAACATCTGATGGTTTCGTTCGGCTGCACTGGCGGACAGCATCGTTCGGTCTTCCTCGCGGAACAGTTGGCGAAGCATTTGCGCGGCAGGGATGGAGTGGATGTGATCGTGCGTCATCGCGAGTTGGAGGGGAAGGATGCGGTTTGAGGCGGGTTTGGGGCGCTGGCTTAACAGCGGATTCCTCACCGGGCTTTCAGCCCGGTTCGGAATGACAAGAGTTGCGCGATGAGGGCCATGATTCTGGCGGCCGGCCTGGGTACGCGGTTGCGGCCGCTCACGGATCATCGTCCCAAGGCGCTGGTGGAAGTCGGCGGCCGAACGTTGCTCGAAATCACGCTTTCCCGGCTGCGTGAATTTGGCATTCGCGAGGTATTCATCAATGTGCATCATTTTACCGACATGGTCGTCGATTACCTGAAAGCGAACGATAATTTTGGCATGCACATCGAAGTCTCGCGTGAGGAGGTCTTGCTCGACACCGGCGGCGGATTGAAAAAGGCCGCTCAATTCTTTCTGGAGAACTGCAGCCCTGTGAACGAACCTTTCATTCTGCACAATGTCGACGTCATCAGCACCGTCGACCTGGGACGCATGGTGCAATATCATGCCGAACGCAAGGCCCTGGCGACTCTCGCGGTGCGGGACCGCGAAACGTCTCGTTACTTGCTGTTCGACCAGCAGCTTCGGCTCTGTGGACGGCGTTCCGGGAAGGAGCAATCGCCTGAACTGGTTCGACCAGCTCCGCAAGTGCAAGCACTGGCCTTTTCGGGCATCCACGTCATTTCGCCGCGTATTTTTGCGATGATGACGGAAGAAGGGGTCTTCTCCATCATCCCCTCGTATCTGCGTCTTGCTGCCCAGGAAGAAAGCATCGTCGCGTTTCGTGACGATGAATATTACTGGCGCGACCTTGGCCGGGCAGAGAATGTGGCGCGAGCTGCTCAGGATTTCAAAACCTGGAAGAAAGCACAGGATCCAGCCGAGACACCATAATCGCCTTCTGTCTGGCATCCTGAGCGGATTGAGAGAGGATCGAGGGCTCGATTCAGCCCTTCTTTTTCTCCAGCTCAGCCCAGCGGGCGTAAAGCCGATCCACGTTTTCCTGGGCTTCTTCCATCTCCGCGTGGGCGGTCACGAGGCGCGGACCATCGCTGACAATCTCAGGATCCTCAAGACCTTCCCGTTTGGCTTGCAGCACCACCTCGGCCTCGGCAACGCGCTGCTCAATCGCGTCATATTCGCGCGCTTCCAAGTAAGACAGTTTCTTTTTCCCCGACGACTCCCGGGCGCCCTCCGCAGAAGCCGCGCCGCGCGCGACGGGGCGCGCATCGTTTCTCGCCATCTGCTTGCGTTCTTCCACCCACGACTCCCACTGCGAGTAGTCGGCGAAAAGACCAGCACTTCCCTGCCCATCGAGGCCCAGAACCACCGTGGACACGCGGTCCAGCATGTAGCGGTCGTGCGTTACCAGTACCAGAGAGCCGCGGAACTCCAGCAGGCTCTCCTCCAGTATGTCGAGCGTTGGGATGTCGAGGTCATTGGTGGGCTCATCGAGCAGGAGAACGTCGGCAGGCTGAAGCATAAGCTGCGCAATCAGGACTCGCGCCCGTTCGCCACCGGAAAGCCGCCCCACCGGCTGATTGAGCTGCTCGCCTGCGAACAGGAACTTTGCCGCCCATGAGGCCACGTGGATCATCCGGTCTTGATACACCACGGAGTCGCCTTCCGGAGCCAGCGCGCGGCGGAGAGTTACATCGGGATCGAGTTCGCGACTCTGGTCGAAATACACAATGCGCAGCCAATCGGCGCGGTGAATCTCTCCGCTCGATGGAGTTGATTCTCCCCGCAACAGGCGTAGCAGACTTGTTTTTCCGCTGCCGTTCGGCCCCACTAACCCCACCCTCATTCCGGCGGTGATCACACAATTGAGCCCGGTAAACAGGGCGCGGCCGCCAATTTCGCAGGTAACATCTTCCAGTTCGATCAGCCGCTTAGTCTTTCGATCAGTGGCGGAGAAGTCGATTAGAGCAGTCCCGCTACGGCTTCTGGCGTTCAGGTCCGCGAGCTCGCCCATCAGCTCGCCCGCTTTGTCGATGCGCGCCTTGGATTTTCTTGTCCTCGCCTTGGCCCCACGGCGAAGCCATTCGATCTCCCTATGAACCAGGTTTTCCAGTGCCTCCTGGCGCTTGGACTGCGCGTGCAGAAATTCTTCTTTCTTCTCGAGGAATCGACTGTAGCTTCCCGACACTCGCAACAGTCCATCGGGATACGTCCGGTTCAGCTCTGCCATTTCGGTGGCGACGTTCTCAAGAAAATAGCGGTCGTGGCTCACCACCACGCAGGCAAAAGACGCGGCCTCCAGCAAGGCTTCCAGCCACTCGATTCCCGCGAGGTCGAGATGATTCGTAGGTTCATCCAGCAGTAGGATGTCCGGTCCCTGAACCAGTGCCTCGACAATCGCGAGCCGTTTCTGCCAGCCACCCGAGAGAGCTGATGCCTCCGCTTCGAGGTTTTCGAAACCGGCTCGGCCCAAAGTCTCGGCAAAGCGTGTGCCCCGCTCCGACTCCGGCACAGCGGCTCGGTCCATCGCGTTCTGGAGAACAGAGCGGACGGTCGCTCCGGGCTCGAATTTCGAATCCTGCTCCACGTAGCTGAGGCGAATCCGTTTTCGGACTGCGATTTCCCCACTGTCTGGACTGACGTCACCTGCCAGAATCCGCAGCAGCGTAGATTTACCGGAGCCGTTTGGACCGATCAGCCCGATGCGATCTCCCTCTGAAACCGTGAAGCAGATGTTCTGGAAAAGCGGATTGGCTCCAAAAGCCTTTGAGATTTCCTGCGCATTGATGATCGGCGGCAACGACTTAGACTCTCCCGGTACTTGAAACAGGTACCTGAATTGAGGTTATCAGGAAACGCGGATTAGGCGTGCCTTGAAGCCTACGTCCATCGGAGATGCTGCATGTTCTTGCCAATCACAGCTACAATGATGTGCGAACTCTGCACTTGGAGGAAGCCTAGCCATGGAAGACAGCGATCGGGATCGCTCTTTCCGCGAAGAACAGCGGGCGGAGCGGAGAATCAGTCCCCGAATTAAAGCCAAGGTGCCGATGGAGTTCTTTGCCCCTGGCAGCGATGTTCCCAACCGTTGCGCGGCCTCCGACCTTGGTGAAGCCGGTTGCTATATCGAGTCAATGTTCCCATTTCCTATCGGGACTACTCTCGAAATGACTCTTCAGATTGATGGTCCGCTGCTGGCAGTTGGCAGGGTGGTCACCTGCGACCCTCAAGTTGGAAATGGCATCGAGTTCACCAAAATGCTGCCCGAGGATCGAGAGCAACTGCGGGCCTACATAAAGGCTGAGCAGCCAGCCGAATGATGTACCGTCTGCCCCGCATCGACCGTAGCCCACGACAAACTTCCAGCAAGCGTTGATAATGTCCGCATGTCTCCGGATAAAACCATCCGCCGCCTGAAGACCTACGCCGGAACTCAGGGATACGTCTACCAGTACTACTTTGTGGGCCAGCGCGCCGCGCTCGGCACCGACCCCGAGGCTGCAGCTACGGAATTCGTCTTCGACGTAACCTCTGATCGCAAGCTGACCTATGCCATCAGCATCTTTCTTCCGGAAAAGTCAGTGGCTGCATGGGCTGCAGCACACGGGCGTACGCTCACGGATTCGGAACAGTACGCAGCCGCCAAGTTACGCCTGTTCCGCGCCTTCGATGAACTGGAAGATGTGAAGACGCATGGCCGAAGGCTGGTGATTGACTCGACTTTACTGGAGGAAGCGCTGGCGAGCCTGGGCGTGGAGTGAACCTCACGGGCGGCTGAAATGGTCAACCCCAGCCACTTCCCTTTCCCGCACCGTGACCTCGTCAATGCCCCGTGCAGAATATAATGTGTAAGGGGACTGGTTCCCTGACGTTCCGGGCCGTACTTGCATTAAACTCAGCGGACTCTGATACTTACCTAGCCTATGGCTCTGCTTTGGTTGCGCTTCGCGCTGGCGTGCTACTTCATCGGGCTGATCTACGCCTTCTTCGCGCTCAGCCGCACCAGCGATCTTTTCAGCCGCGTCGCGCTGCACGCGGCTAGCCTGGGTATGGTCTTTCACTTCGTGTCGCTGGTCGAGCTCTTCCTCTCGGACCATGTAGTCTGGGCTTCGGTGCATAACGGGGAGTCGCTGCTGGCATTCTTTTCGATGACGTTTTTCATGATTGTCTATGCCATTTACCACACCACCTCGCCGGGAGTGGTTGTGTTCCCTATCGTGTTTTTCCTGACCTTTGTGGCGGCCATCGATCAGCAACCTGTCCTGTCGACGGCTTTCGTTCAGCACAAGGGATGGCTGATCGCGCACATCATCCTCATCTTCACCGGATACGCTGCCCTGGTGCTTAGTTTCGGCGCCAGCCTGCTCTACCTGCTGCAGGAGCGCCGCTTGAAAGCCAAGAAGCCCAGCAGCTTGATTTCTTTCTTACCTGCGCTGGAAGTGATCGACCAGATCGGCTACCGATCTTTGCTGCTCGGCTTTCCTTTCATGACGCTTGGTTTGATTACCGGGTCGGTCGTGGCGATGTCGGCCTATGGGCACATCGATTTTGAGGATCCGAAAATCCTGTTGTCGATCCTGATGTGGGCGGTGTACATGGTGATGGTCGTCACCCGCTGGAACTCGGGATGGCGTGGCCGCCGCGCCGCCGTGCTGGCAACCTGCGCCTTCGTGGCTGCGATCGTAGCCTGGGCGGCGAATTATTTCTCCACGATCCACAGGTTCACCGCCTCATGAGATATCAGCTCATTGGCGTGAATCACCGGAGTGCGCCGCTCGAAGTGCGCGAGCGGCTTGCGATCCCGGAATCGCGCCTGGCCGATGCTTGCCGCGATCTCGCCGCCCATCCCGGAATTGAGGAGGGCATGATCATCTCCACCTGCAACCGGGTGGAAGTGGTCACGCACACGACCAATGGTTCGGCCGACCTGCGTGGTTTCCTGCACGAACACTTTCACCTTAATGCAGAGGATCTCGATTCGCACCTGTATGAGTTTCGTGAGAAAGATGCGGTGCGGCACGTATTCCGCGTGGCTGCGAGCCTGGATTCGATGGTCGTCGGTGAAGCCCAGATCCTCGGCCAGGTGAAAGAGGCTTATGCCACCGCCCGTGCTGTGGGATCGGTACGCGGCCAACTCGATCAGCTCTTCACGCGCGCGTTTGCGGTGGCGAAGCGAGTTCGCACCGAAACCGCGGTGGGATCATCCTCCGTTTCCGTCGCCTCGGTCGCGGTGGAACTGGCTAAGAAGATCTTCGGCTCGCTGCAGGGCAAGAATGTCTTCATCGTGGGGGCGGGCAAGATGAGCGAACTCGCCGCCCGCCACCTGATGGCTCACGGTTGCGCCTCGATCTTCGTGGCCAATCGCACGTACGACCGGGCCATCGGCCTGGCGGAGAAGTTCAACGGCCAGGCCATCAAGTTTGACGATCTTTACGATTCCTGCGACCGCGCTGACATTGTCATCACTTCGACCGGCGCGCCCCATGCCATCTTTCGCCGCGAGCACGGCGAGCAGTTTCTCGCCCGCCGCAAGAACCGGCCCATGTTCTTCATTGACATTGCCGTGCCCCGCGACGTATCGCCGGAGATGGCCAAGCTCGACGGAATCTTCGCCTACGACATTGACGACCTGCAGCAGGCCGTCAGCAGCCACGTTGCCGATCGCCATCATGAAGCCGAACTCGCTGAGGCCATCATCACGAGCGAAATCGAGCGCTTCGAAGCCCGCCTGCACACACTCGACGTAGTTCCGACCATCGTTTCGTTGCAGGATCATCTGGAAACCATCCGGCAGGCGGAGATCGACCGCGTGCGCAGCCGCATGGGTCCGCTGACACCAGAACAAGAAATGGCGGTCGAGGCTCTGACTCGCGGCATCATCAACAAAATCATGCACACTCCGGTCACTACGCTGAAGACTGCGGCTCGCGAGGCCGAAGCAACAACCGTGATCGACGTTGTGCGAAGGCTGTTTAATTTGCACGACGAACAAAAAAGGCCGGCTTCGCATGCCAACGGCAAGAAAGCATCGGGCAAGAGTGAGTCGGACAGGGGAGCCGAACCACACCACTGATGCCAACTTTCCGCATCGGCTCCCGCGGCTCGCAACTTGCCCTCTGGCAAGCCAATCACATCGCCGCGTTGTTGCGCGCGCGCGGCCACGAAGTTGAAATCGAAATCATTCGCACCACCGGCGACAATATCACTGACGTCCCTCTGGCCCAAGTCGGCGCGAAGGGCGGACTTGGCAAAGGAATTTTCACCAAAGAGATCGAAGATGCTCTCGCCGCCGGACGCATTGATCTCGCGGTTCACTCCTTGAAGGACCTGCCTACGGAGCTCCCCCCTGGATTCGAAATCGCCGCCATTACGGAACGGGAGGACCCACGCGACGCCTTCTGCTCGCGGCATTATTCGAGAATCGAAGACCTACCGGCGGACGCGCGGGTCGGTACATCGAGCCTTCGGCGGCAGGCGCAGCTCACGGCGATTCGTTCCAATCTCGATATTCAGCCCCTGCGTGGCAACGTCGACACGCGTCTGCGTAAACTAGAGCAGGGAGAGTACGACGCCATCATCCTGGCCGCCGCCGGTCTTAAACGCTTGGGCAAGACGGAGCTGATCAAGCAGATCCTTCCGGTCGAGATCATGTGTCCCGCTGCCGGGCAGGGAGCCCTCGCCATTGAAATTCGCGAAGGCGACGCTACCATGCGCGACCACCTGGCATTTCTCAACGACGATGCCGCCCGCGCCGCCACCACCTGCGAACGCGCACTGCTCAACCGCCTCGGCGGAGGCTGCCAGGTCCCCATCGGCGCGTTCGCCGAACTGAGAGATGGCAAGCTGCATCTCGATGCAGTCGTCGCCGATCCTGACGGTTCGAGGCTCCTCCGCGAATCGCGCGCTGGCGATCTCGAGCATCCCGAACAACTGGGCAGCGAGGTCGGCGAGACTTTGCTTCGGCAAGGAGGCGACGAAATCCTGGAAGCCGTATACGGTCGTGGTCTGGCCGGAAAGTAGGAAGACAATCAATCGTGTATATTCCTGAATATTTCCGCGTCCGCGACCATGAAGACGCCATCAAGTTCATGCGCGCGAATCCCTTTGCCATCCTGATCTCATCCACCGACACGGGGCCTTTCGCTACGCACCTTCCACTCTTCGTGAACTGGGCGCCACAAGAAGGGAAAGTTGTTCTCCGCGGCCATGTGGCAAAGGCGAACCCACACTGGCGCTACCTCGAACAGCAGCCACAGTGTCTGACCATTTTTCACGGACCGCACTCCTACATCTCGCCGAGCAACTACACGGAGCACGAAAGCGTTCCGACCTGGAACTATGGTGCTGTGCACCTTTATGGAAACGCGCAGGTCTTTTCTTCGCCAGAGGCACTGCAAGGCGTGCTCCACGAATTGATCCGGACCTTCGAGCCGGCGTACGCCGCGCAATGGGCCAGCCTGGACGAGGCCTTCCGCCAGCGCATGCTCAAACAGATTGTAGGTTTTGAGATCGAGGTCACGAAGATGGAGGCCAAATTCAAGCTCGGCCAGAATCGTACTCGCGAGGATCAGCAGAATATGATTGCTTCTTTGGAAAAGGCGGCAGACACGGCAGTTTCGGGCGTTGCCCGCCTCATGAAAGAGCAGCATCTTGGACTAAGCAATCCGAAGAAAGCGGACGAGTAACACTGTGTGGCGCGGGCTCCCGCCGACCTGATAATGACGAAGAAATCCTCAGTTTCCCCTGCTCTGGCCTTGAAGGGAGTGCGCGTGCTGGTGGGTCGTGCCCGGCATCAGGCTAGTGCGCTCTCGAGTGAGTTACGCAAGCTCGGCGCGACAGTAATTCAAATTCCGTTCATCGAGATTCGCAAACCGACCTCTTTTAAGCGACTGGACTCCGCGCTCACTAATCTCGCCACCTACGACTGGCTCATCCTCACCAGCGTGAACGGAGTCGAGGCCATGTGGGGGCGACTAGCAAGGCTGCACGTGAAGAAAGCAACTTTTCGGCGCCTGCGCATCGCAGCCATCGGTCCCGCGACGAAGAAGGCTATCGAACAGCGTGGCGGTAAAGTGAACGTCGTTCCAAAGGAATACGTCGCCGAGTCCGTGGTCCGCAGCCTCCGGCGGCGGGTAAAAGGAACGCGGGTGCTACTGGTACGCGCCAAGGTCGCCCGCGATGTAATTCCCCGCGAACTGCGCCAGGCTGGGGCGGAAGTCGATGTAGTGGAAGCTTACGAAACCGTAGCGCCGCAATCGTCGCGCACGCGCTTGCGCAGTCTGCTGCGAAATCCACGGCGGCGGCCGCACGTCGTTACTTTTACGAGTTCTTCTACGGTTCGCAACTTTGTGGCGCTCTTAGGCTCAGGCAAGGCAAGCATTCAGGGCGTCAGTCTCGCATCGATCGGCCCTGTGACTTCCTCGACTTTACGCGAACTTGGCTTGCGAGTAGACGTTGAAGCTGCCGAGTTCACGATTCCCGGCCTGGTCGAGGCGATCCGGCATGCCAATGGTCCGGAGGCAAGCCGCCTGCAACACAGAATCGCGCCTGGGGTTTGACATACGCATCCATCCTTCTGCTAGATTGCCGGGATGAAGCCGAAAACTATTTACCTCGTACTCTGCTTTGTCGGGGCGCTGCTCCCATACTGGCAGTTCGTGCCATGGGTTTTCGCACACGGGATGAATCTTCCGCTCTTCGTCCGAGAGTTGTTCGTCAACCGCGTCAGCGCCTTCTTCGGAATGGATGTGCTCGTCTCGGCTGTGGTTTTGGTGGCCTTCATTCGAATCGAGAATACTCGCCTGAGCATTCATCGACGGTGGCTTCCGGTATTGGCAGTACTGCTGGTTGGTGTTTCGCTCGCCTTGCCGTTGTTCCTGTATATGCGGGAAGCGAGGCTCGAACAGCTCAAGCGCCCTGAAGACAGCCCAATGCCGGTTTGACCTGGCCTGCCCTATTCCGTCACCGTGCAACTGCAATCCGCGGGAACAACATGAGCCAGCAGGAAGTCGGCGACGCGTTTGTAGGCATCGATCTGATTCTCCACCCGGGCGAAGCCGTGACCTTCATTCTCGTAAATCTTGTAATCAACCGTGCCGCCGCGCTTCTTGATGGCATCGACCACTTGCTGCGTTTCTGACTTCGGGCAGCGCGGATCATGTCCTCCAGCGAGCAACAGCAACGGCGCTTTGATCTGATCGATGAAGTTGATCGGGGAGCGATCTTCGTACAGCGCTTTATTCTTCGCCACATCACCCATGGTCGCAAGATCAGACTGCTGCAGTACCGGGTCTTCATTCTCAATCTCGGTAAACCAGTTCACGAAGGGTACGATGGGCACGCCGGCCGCCCAGACCTCGGGCGCTTTCGTCACTGACATCATGCTGAGATAACCGCCATAACTTCCACCCATGACCGCGATTTTCTTGGGGTCGAGATGGCCGGTCTGCTTGATCCAATCGACCCCGGCAAGCACGTCCTGCAAGTCGCCGCCGCCCATGTCGAACAGATTCGCCTGTTGGAATCCTTTGCCGTACCCGGTCGAGCCGCGATAGTTGGGTGCGAGCACCATATACCCCTGATTAGCGGCGTACTGCACGAAGCGGTTAAACGAATTCATGGTCTGCGCAGTCGGTCCGCCATGGATGTAAACGATGGCGGCGTTCTGGCCGTTGCGCGCCATGTTGAATGGCACGTAAAGAAATGCAGAGATAGTCCACTTGCCATCGCGGCTCGGATAGTGCACCAGGTAGGGTTCCACCATGTCTTCTGAGCGCACGCCAGCGACCAGCGAATGCGTGATTTGATGCGATTTGCCGGTCGCCACCGTATACACCCAGAGATCGCCGGGACTCGTAGGACCGTTGTGGTTATAGAGCAGACGCGAACCGTCTTTTGTGAATGCAGAACTGTCGCCGGCAGGCTGATTCACGCCTTTCGGGATGGGCAGCGCAATCGATTTTCCGGTCGCGAGATCGTGCAGATAGATCTCTTCGTTGCCATCAACGTTCGCGGTGAACGTGATGTGTTTGCCGTCAGGGGAGAATTCGCTGCCGCGGACTTCCCATTTGTCGCGAGTGAGCCACGAGATCTTCCTGGTCGCGATTTCCAGCAGGCCAATATTTTCATACCCGTTGGCGGCGTTCGAGGTGAACAGAACGTGCTTGCCGTCGGGCGAAATGTCATCACCTGAGTAAACCTGCTCGCCTTCGTGCGGCGTCAGCAGCGTGCTCTTCCCTGTGGCCACTTCGGCTACAAAGATGTTCGAGTCCGTCCCCTTGGCTTGTTCCTGCGTATAGACGATGTACTTGCCATCTTTCGACCAGATGGGATTCGAGTTGCCCTTATCCTGCGGCGTGCCAGTGGTGATGTGCTTCACTTCGCGCATCACCATGTCGTAGACATCGATCTCGTGGGCCGCCGATGTTTTTGGTTTCACCATGTAGGCCAGGTAGCGGCCGTCGGGCGACCAGGTCGGATCCATCTCGGCGATCTCGCGTGTGCTGGTGAGGTTGACGACTTTGCCGGTCTTGGGCGAGACCAGAAAAATGTCCCAGAGTTCATCGCCGTCGTAGTCGGATTGATACGCGATCCACTTGCCGTCGGGCGACCACGCGGGCGAGGACTGGCGCTGGTCGCTGACCGTAAGCTGCGCCGGCCATCCCCCTTCGGCAGGGACGAGCCATAGATTATTGCGCCCACTCAGGTTGGAAATAAAAGCGACGCTCTTGCCATCGGGCGACCAAGTGGCTCCGCCCACCTGGCGGGTCATGTAAAGCTTCTCAATGGTCAAACTGCGCGGGTCGACCTGCGCGTTGGGTTTGGAGGCGATCTGCTTAGGATCTGTAACGGCCTGGGGCGTGGGCAGAGTTTGGGCGGCGACGGTTTCAGCAAGAACTGTGCTCATGACAATGACCATAGCAAACAGGATGAAAGTACGCATGGGACTTGGCTCCCGGAGCAAGAGGCGAAGAGAAAGTCTATCAGAGGAGCTCAGGATGACAGTCCAGTTGAGGCCTTCACTGTGTTCGAAACCCTACGCCTTGGCGTTCTTGTGCATGTCCACCGTGCTCCAGGTCTTGTCAGCGGCGTGGCAGAGGTTTTCGAGCGTGCAGTCGACGCACTTGGGTTTGCGGGCAATGCAGAGCTTCCGTCCGTGCCAAATAATCTGGTGAGAGAAGAGGATCCACTTTTCGCGCGGGATGATCCGCATCAGGTCCTGCTCGATCTTCTGCGGGTCGTCGTTCGTCGTGAGTTCGAGGCGGCGCGAGATGCGGTGCACATGGGTATCGACAACTACGCCTTCGGCTTTCTTGAACCATGAGCCAAGCACGACGTTCGCCGTCTTGCGGGCGACGCCGGGGAGGGTGAGAAGCTTTTCCATGTCGTCAGGGACCTGGCCACCGTAGTCGGCGACCATCTTTTTTGCGGCCCCCACCACAGATTTGGATTTGTTGCGGAAGAAGCCGGTAGAGCGGACATCGGGCTGAAGCTGCTCTGGAGTGAGCGCGGCGAAGGCTTGCACGGTTGGATACTTGCGGAACAACTCCGGCGTCACCCGGTTGACGTTCGCGTCGGTGGACTGGGCTGAGAGGATGGTCGCGACCAAGAGCTCCCATGCACTCGAGTGGGTCAAGGCACAGGTAACTTTGGGATAGAGCTGGTCGAGACGCTTCAGGATCTCGGCAATGCGGTCGGGGGCCAAGGGATTGTAGGCGGACTTGGATATGCTGACTTTCTTTCGGCCTTTCGGCGCTGCCGGAGCTGCGCTTTGGGGACGGGCCGGAGCGCCCTTCCCCAAGCGCACACCCTCCTGGCGGCCAGTTCGTGCGGGTTGTCGGGGTGCGCGTCCGCGGGGCATGAGGGCAACATCTTAGCAGAGACCTCGGTAACCACGGAGATGATTGACTCGACCCATATCCCTCGGTAGTCTGGAGTTCAAGTACTCCCTTCAGAGAATGTTATGGCCGTAAGCTCCATCCAGCTCGGACAAGTCTGGCGTAGCGACGCCGATGGCCAGGACTATCTGGTCACCAAGGTTTACAACGAGGTCTTCAGTCAGTTCGCGATGCTTCGGCCAGCGGGCATCACCGCGCCTGATGCGCCCACCGTGCGCGTCAAAGTGAGCAAAAACCCGCAAGGCGCGGGCCTACCCGGCTACACCTTTACCCAGGACGGGTCATTCTAGCCTCGCCATTGCCCGCGCAAATTTCCGATAGACTAAAACCCAGTACCCAGTTCTCAGCTTGAGGATCATAGGGTTTTACTGAGAACTGAGAACTGAGAACTGCTTCAAATGACTGAAAAACTTCTGGCCGTCATCTTTGTGTTCATCAATTCCGTGATCGGCGCGACCGGCTACAGCGGCGTCGTGCTGCTGATGGCGATTGAATCGGCGTGCATCCCATTGCCCTCGGAATTGATCATGCCATTCGCCGGCTATTTGGTCTTCACCGGCACGTTCAAGCTGCTCTGGGTGGCGACTGCTGGGGCACTCGGATGCAACCTGGGATCACTCGTCGCGTATGAGATTGGATGTCATGGCGGGCGTCCGCTGGTCGAGCGTTACGGGCGCTGGATTCTGATGGGGCATCGCGAACTCGACTGGGCCGATCGCTTCTTTGCGCGCTGGGGATACCTGGCCGTGTTCATCGGGCGGCTCTTGCCCGTGATTCGCACCTTCATCGCGCTGCCGGCAGGGATTGCGCGCATGCCGCGAGGACGCTTTCACATCTACACATTTCTGGGATCGTGGCCGTGGTGTCTGGGGCTCGCCTATCTTGGCATGAAGCTGGGCCAGAACTGGCGTGAGCTGGGCAAATACTTTCACAAGTTCGACGCGGTGATTGGAGTTGTGTTGGTGGCGGGCGCGGTCTATTTTGTTTGGACTCACTGGCAGAACCGGATGCGGGCGGAAGCGTAGCTGAGGCCGGGCGATCCGGTGGTTTATAATCAGGGTAATGGCTCCCGAACTGAATTTCGGTCCCTACGTCGACTCTGAGAACGGCAAGAAGGTCGTCAAGGACCTGACCTTCGGCAATCCCACGCCGGAAGGGGTGGTGCTGACCACTCTCGATTCCGCAGTGAATTGGATGCGCAAGGGCTCCATCTGGCCCATGACGTTTGGCCTGGCATGCTGTGCGATCGAGATGATGTCGATGGGCGCATCGCGCTTTGATATCGCGCGCTTCGGGGCGGAAGTATTTCGTCCGTCGCCGCGGCAGAGTGATCTCATGATCATTGCTGGCCGCGTCTCAAACAAGATGGCGCCTGTGATCCGGCAGTTGTGGGAGCAGATGCCAGAACCCAAGTGGGTGATTTCCATGGGAGCCTGTGCCACGTCCGGCGGCGTTTTCCAGAACTATGCCCTGGTGCAAAGCGTCAACCAGGTGATCCCCGTCGACATTTATGTTCCTGGGTGTCCCCCGCGTCCCGAACAGCTCATCTACGCCATCACGCTCCTGCAGGAAAAGATCCAGAACGAGCGTGGGACCATCAGGAAAGCTTTGAACCTGAGCTAGCATTCGTCGCAGTACGACCTTCCCCCGCCTTCCCTGGCGTTCCGTGCTGTACATCCTTGGCCATTTGCCCCTCAGACGGCTGTGCAAATGTTTACCAACTTGGCCGTAACTCGCTTCCAGCAAGGCGCTTGGAGGAATGAGCCCGCAATGGTCAATTGTCACAACAAGAAAGACGAAACCATCCCCTACGGGGATGAATCTAAGTATTTGAGTGGTTGCGCAGTGAAAGTAGCAGTGGCGCGCAGGGGGCAGCACACTCGGAACGACCCAGGAAAAACAACCTAGGGTGTGGAAGGTGCTCCATGGTAGCAAAACTAATTGATGTATTTTTCGGTTGCTGGCACTCTCGGTACAGCTTTCCGGTAACCATTCGCGGAGCGGCACGCCGTCCTCAAGCTGCCTCATTGACCGGCACGTATGTAGCATGCCTCGATTGCGGTAGAGAATTACCCTACGACTGGCAGGATATGAAGGTGATCACTTCGTCATCCGAGCGGCGCGAGTACGTGGCCTCGCTTGCCCCGAAGCAAGCGGCGTGAGGCCTAGCGCGCTGGAACGGTTGCTGCAGTCCGTTTCTCCATCGGCACAAATGGACGCTCTTCGTGCCCAGTGTAGATCTGGCGGGGCCGCGCGATCTTCTGCTCCGGATCGTTGACCAGTTCCTGCCACTGCGCCAACCATCCTGCCGTGCGCGCAATGGCAAATAACACCGTGAACATCTCCGGTGGAAAGCCCATCGCCTGATACATGATCCCGGAATAGAAATCGACATTAGGATAGAGTTTGCGCTTCACGAAATAGTCATCTTCCAGCGCGATGCGCTCCAATTCCAGGGCGATATCCAATTTCGGGTTGCGTCCCGTAACCTCGAAAACCTGCTCCGACGACCACTTGATGATCTTCGCCCGCGGATCATAGTTTTTGTAGATCCGGTGTCCAAATCCCATCAGCTTGCCATGCCCTTCCTTCACTTTCTTGACATAGGCCGGCACGTTGTCTTTCGAGCCAATCTCATCCAGCATCTTCAGGACTTCTTCGTTGGCTCCGCCGTGCAACGGTCCTGCCAGGGCCGAGGCCGCCGAAGCGAGGCATAGGTAGGGATCGGTCTGGGCGCTGCCCACTGAGCGCATGGCGTTGGTGCCGCAGTTCTGCTCGTGATCGGCATGCAGAATAAACAGAATGTCGAGCGCGCGAGACAGGACCGGGTTCGCCACATATTTCGGCTCGACCATCTTCCACAACATGTTCATGAAATTCTCGGTATAGCTCAAATCATTGTCCGGATACACATAGGGAAAGCCTACGTTATGCCGGTAGGACAGGGCGGCAATCGAAGGAACCTTCCCGATCAGACGAACAATCTGATGCATGCGGTTCTCGGCGTCATGGATCTCGCGGGATTCCGGATAGACGCTCGACAACGCGGCCACCGTGCTCACGAGCATGCCCATGGGATGGGAATCGTAGCGAAATCCCTCCATGAACTTCTTGATGCTCTCGTGCAGCATGGTGTGGTGAGTTATGTCGTGCACCCAACCCTTCAGTTCGCCCTCAGCGGGCAACTCTCCGAACAAAAGCAGGTAGGCGACTTCCAGGAAGGTGCAGCGCTCCGCCAGCACTTCGATGGGATATCCGCGATAGCGCAGGATTCCCCGGTCACCATCGATAAAAGTGATGCTGCTGCGGCACGAGGCCGTGTTCATGAACGCCGGATCGTAGGTCATCAATCCAAAATCTTCCGGATCAGTCTTGATTTGCCGCAGGTTCATTGCCCGGATCGTGCCATTCTCGATGGGAACGCTGTACGTCTGACCCGTGCGATTGTCTGTGATGGTGAGTGTGTTCTCTGGCATGAAGTGCCTGTCCTTTGCGCTAGATTAGCCTAGCTCAGCCTATTTCTCTTAGGCAACCACTGGCGGTGACGATGGTCACAGGTTCTGGCGATTATTATCCAAACTCCGCTCGCACCCACAAAAAACCGGCGGCCAACGGCCGCCGGTCTCCTAATTTGATTCCCTAACTCGTTCCGCCGTTAGTTCGACGACGAATCATCCCGCCGCTTCAAAGTCGGACGATCATCATCGCTCGTGCCGTTGCCGGTGCTGCCGTCGCTGCTGGGGGTGGAAGTCCGCCGCAAGCTGGGCTTGTTGGCATCTTTCGGATCCAGCACTTTGTGGCGATTCTCGATCGACGCCAGCCGGGCTTTGACGTCGTCGAATTCCGATGTGGTCACAACATACTGCGGCTTCGAGGGCAGGATCTTTCGAATTTCCTCTTGCGACTTCTCAATGCGATCCGCAGTCGGGGGATGCGTTTCAAATGCCTTCGAGATAGTCCCCGGCTTCTTCTTCTCCATTGCCTGAATCTTCTCGAAGAAGGAAACAAACGCCGATGGATCATACCCGGCACGGTACATGTACTGCAGGCCAAGGTAGTCAGCCTGCGCCTCGAAGGTGCGGGAGAACTTCAGGAAGGTCATGGGAATAGCCAGTCCTGCCGCTTCGTATCCCGCGTAGCCAATCGCACCGCCGATGAAGATCAATGGAATCGACGCCATCTGCAACAACTGCGCGCGCGTCATTTCGCGGCCGTAGTGGCACGCTGCCACGTGAGCGGTTTCATGCGCCATCACTGCTGCCAGCTCGGCTTCTTCGTCGGCAGCGAGAATCAAACCTGAATTTACATAAAAGAATCCGCCAGGAAGCGCCATGGCGTTGACCACATCGGAGTCGATCACCTTGATGGTGAATGGCACCTGCGCGTCGGAGTTTCGCACGATGTTCTGCCCGACACGGTTCACGTACTCCGTGATCACCGGATCGTTGATCATCTTCGTCTGGGTCTCGATCATCTGCGCGTATTTGCGGCCATCGGCAACCTGATGCTCGACTGTGTACCAGTTCCCTACGCCGCGCCCACAACCGACGTTCCGGTTCCCCACTGCATCAACGTCGGCCGCTCCTCCGTCATGCTTTATCTGGCTGTCATCCTGTGTCGGCAGATTGGCTGGCGGCTGCGCCGGGGCGTTTTGCATATCTCCTGACTTAGGCTGGCCTTGGTCAGGATCTGACGTTGGAGGTCGTGTCTGAGTCGGAGTCTGTCCGGGATTTTGTGTCTGCGCCTGCGTCCACGGCCCTGCGCTGAACGCGGCCAATGCCACCGAGATCGCCAACCAGCGGGATTTCATGGGAAACTCCTTATGTGCCAAACCGCACTCTTACCGATCATTATACGCCCGGTCCCAAACGCACCAATCCCAAACTTTTCTTCCAGTTAGACGCGCCGCGCCCCCGGTTGGGTTATCCGGAAATACTGCCTCCCAGGCCACTGACCCGGCAAACAGGCGACATAACAGTCATTCCCCTTGAGGATTCCTTCGTCCGGTCGTAACATAGCGCCTTCCGTCCTTCACTCGGAGGTGCCCTTGCTCGACCGCCGCCGCTTTCTCACTACCGCCACCACTGGACTGGCCGCGACCTTGGCTTTCCGTGGAAGCCTTCTGGCCCAACTCGATAAGGCTCCCTCCAACCTGCCCGATTCGGCGCTGTTCGATAAGAACGAAGACGCTTATTGGGCCGAGATGCGCCGCCAGTTCCTCATCCCGGAGGACGAGATCTATCTCAATAACGGCACCGTCGGCTCCAGCCCGGCACCCGTATTGCGCGCCATCTTCGACGGGTACGCCACCACCGAGAAGATGGACCAGCAGGATCCCGAAGACTACCCCATCTGGGGATACGCCGCCTGGAACGAGTTTCGCGATCCCCTGGCTGCCTTCGTCGGCTGCAATCGCGATGAGATTGCTCTTCTCCGTAATGCCACTGAAGCTAATAGCTACATTGCTAATGGCATCGACATGAAGCCGGGCGACGAGGTCCTCATGACTGACCAGGAGCATCCCGGCGGCGTTCATCCCTGGAACCTCAAAGCCAAGCGCTATGGCGTAGTCGTGAAGAAAGTCGCACTGCCGCTCCCCGTGAAAGATGCTGCGCAGGTTCTCAATCTCTTCAACGACGCCATCACTCCCCGCACCCGCGTCATCTTCTTCAGCCACATCACGACGGTCACCGGCGTGGTGCTGCCAGCGAAAGAACTAAGCGCGCTTGCCCGGTCTAAGGGCATCCTTTCCGCCATCGATGGCGCTCATGTCATCGGCATGATGGGATTAAACGTTCACGACATCGGCTGCGACATGTACTCATCGAGCCCGCACAAGTGGTTGATGGCGACCAAGGGCAGTGGCTTCCTTTATGTGCGTGACGAAGTCATCGACCGGCTTTGGAACACGATCGCCACCGAAGGCTGGGACGATCCGAAGCTTCGCGCCGAGCGTTTTCAGCGAATCGGCAGTTCGAATGTGCCGGCCCTTTGGGGGTTGCGCGCCTCAATCAAGCTAGCGAATGATATTGGCTTAGGCCATATTGAGCGTCGCCATCGCAAGCTTGCCGACTATATCCTCGATGAGATGAAGAAACGCGGCGCCGAATTGTGGACGTCGCCTGATCCCACCCTCCGCTGTGCCATCGTGACGGTCAACGTCCCGCCCGTTCAGCGCATGGATTTGGAAAACTGGATGTGGAAGACACACAAGATCCGCATCCGCGGCGGCGACCCCAACAAGCTGCGGCTGTCGACGCCTTACTATTTGCAGAAAAAAGACATCGACCGCTTTCTGGAGAAGTTTGACGAGTACAAGCGGGAGAAGAAGCTAGCTTGATCGGATGAAGTCACCCCCGGCGGGCGATTTTGACACAAGAGTTTCCGGTGGTATGATAGTAGCATGAAAGAGAAGACTTCTATCACACTATCACGGGACCTCCTCGCCGGAATCGACCAGTTGGCCGGACCCGAGGGGTCGCGCTCGGCGTTTATCGAGCGCGTATTGCGACGTTACCTACGCGAGCGAACTCGCCTTCAGGCGCACGCGCGGGATTTGGAGCGGATTAATCAAGCAGCCGACCGCCTGAACTCCGAGGCCGCTGATGTGCTCGATTATCAGGCGGCGGAAGAGTAACGCGGGGACATGTGAAACGCGGAGACTTGTATCGGGTGTACAAACCCCACGGCGACCCTAAGTCTCACCGGGTGTTCGTCGTTGTGAGCCGCCAGGTGCTCATAGAATCCCGTTTCTCGACCGTGATCTGCGCTCCAGTCTTCACGACCGGGGAGGGCCTCTCCACCCAGGTCCCTGTGGAGCAAGCCGAAGGACTGAAGCATCCGAGCTTGATCATGTGCGACAACTTGGTCAGCCTGAGAAAGAGCGATCTCACCCAATACGTTGGTTCCCTGTCCAGAACCAAGATTTTGGAACTCAATACCGCCCTGAAGATGGCCCTGGACGTGCCGTAACTGCCTAGTGGCATCCTTCCGACTCCTAAAAAGCGGGAGCCACACCAGCTAGTCGTAATACTCCAACCCCAGATGTGTAATCAGCTCTTCGCCCTTCAAATGCCGCAGGGTATTCTTCAGCTTCATCAACTGAATGAACAGATCATGCTCGGGATACAGCCCCGGTGCCGTCATCGGAGACTTAAAGTAGAAGCTTAACCATTCCTGAATCCCAATTCCCTTCAGCGCCGAGCAGCGCTTTGCCAGATCGACGAACAGGACCAGATCCAGGACAATCGGAGCCGCCAGAATCGAGTCGCGGCACAGGAAATCGACCTTGATCTGCATCGGATAGCCCAGCCATCCGAAAATGTCGATGTTATCCCAACCCTCTTTATTATCACCACGTGGAGGATAATAGTTGATGCGAACCTTATGGAAAATATTCCCGTACAGTTCGGGATACAGCGCAGGCTGCAGAATATGTTCCAGCACTCCGAGCTTCGATTCTTCCTTGGTTTTGAAAGACCCCGGGTCGTCGAGCACTTCCCCGTCTCGGTTACCCAAAATGTTGGTCGAATACCATCCGCTCAGGCCAAGCAACCGGGCCTTGAAGGCCGGGGCAAGAACAGTTTTCATCCAGGTCTGCCCGGTCTTGAAATCCTTTCCGCAAATCGGCGCTTCATTCTGCCGTGAAAGCTCGAGCATCACCGGCAAATCGACGGTCAGGTTCGGCGCACCGTTGGCGAATGGCACGCCCTCCATCAATGACGCGTAGGCATAGATCATGGAAGGTGCGATCATCTCATCGTTCTCGCGCAGCGCCTTCTCAAACGACTTCACCGACTGATGGGCCGCAGTCGCCTCGATGTAGGACTCTGTGGACCCGCACCACATGGTGATGAGCCGGCTCGCTCCGCTGGTCTTCTTGAAGTCGCGGATGTCGTCGCGCAGCTGCTCAGCCAGATCCATCTTCGTCTTGCCCTTTTTCACGTTCGGTCCGTCGATCTTCTTCACGTAGTTGTGATCAAACACCGCCGAACGCGGCTTCACCGACGAAAGAAACGGCTTCAACTGGTCGAGCAGCCTCTGGTCGAGTACGCCCGCATTCGAGGCCGCCTCGTACATGTCGTCTTCGAAAATGTCCCAGCCGGTAAAGACCAGGTCGTCAAGCCCGGCCAAAGGGACAAACTCCTTGATCTTCGGTGAGCGCCCGTCCGTACGTTTACCCAGGCGCACAGTGCCCATCTGCGTAAGCGATCCAATCGGCTTCGCCAGCCCCTTGCGAATCGCCTCCACGCCCGCGACAAACGTTGTCGCCACGGCGCCCATGCCCGGGATCATCACCCCCAGCTTCCCTTTTGCGGGTTCTATCGTGCCATTGGGCCGGAAACCTCCCCGAGCTTTCCGTTCGGACTGTACTTCTATGCGGGATACCTTCGATGCCGTCTTTGCGGACTTGTTCCGTGTCGCCATATTTCGGCCACTTCCTCAGTAAGAATCTGTGTGCATGTGCAAACTAGGTATGTTCTCGCATCAGGCAGGACTTTTGCAAACCGCGGCAGTTAAACGCTCAGAAATTCACTTCAACGGGGCAGAAGCATCATCGAGCGGAGAAACCACCACACCTTAATGTGGAGACAGCCGCCCTTCGACGTTGCTCAGGGCAGGCTCTCGGCTGTCCCGCGAAGGCACAGCCGAGCGGCCCACTCCGCTCCTAGCCCTTCTCTGATGAGCCCGATAAATATTTTGCGTTGGACTCTAGCGCGAACATGCTTCATAGTGAAATCACTTCGCAAACCATCTCTGTAGCCGGTCTCGCGAAGCTGATGTTTGCATGCCAGCCTTGCTGCGGCATAGCAATTCTCCTGACACTGTTGTTCTCCATTCAATCTGATCACGCCGCTCGGCTTCGTGCCGGCAGTGTGCTCTTCACTACGAGAACAGGAGATCCTATGAACTCGATTCGCAGATTCGTCTATGCCGCTGTTTTGGTCTTGAGTGCTCTGAATTTCGTGCCCAGTCTCGCCTCCGCTCAGGATGCGGCCGGAACCTTCACCTTAACTCACGAAGTGCGCTGGCAGAACGCCGTTGTCCCCGCGGGAAAGTACCGATTTACGGTTGGAGCCAACGGCCCCTCGGAGATGCTCACCCTGCGTAAAGTTGACGGCAGTGGAACAGGTTTCATGCTGTTAGTGACCGACGCTGAAAACTCCCGGCCTTCGGACCTTAACCAGCTGGTTGTGGTCTCCAGACCGGGCGGAAACTTTGTCAGCACGATGCAGCTTCCCGAGTTCGGACTAACCTTGCACTTCGCGGTGCCATCGGAAACTCGTGAAGTGGCGCAATCAGTCGCAACCCCGACTGCACTGGCAGCCCGCTAGCTCATCGCGGCCAAGCCCGAGAGCGGATAAGACCCGCCTACTCTCGGGCTTTTTCTTGATTGCCTGAGCAAGCGTTTTCAGCGACGTAATCGCATTTGGCCAGCATTCTTAGGTCAGCTTCATTGCGGGCGAGTTCCCTCTCACTTCGTCACTCAGCACTATCGCTTCGGCAATCTCCTTCATTGCCTTACGCTTCTGTCGGCTCTGCCGTTGCAGCGTCAGGTAGGCCTGTTCCTCGCTTAATCCCAGATCGCGCTGCAGGATTCCTTTGGCACGCTCCACCACTTTGCGCGTCTGCAATTGTTCCGAGAGGTTGGAGTTCGCATCCTCCAGGCGTGCCATCTCAATCTCCGCACCCACCAGGAACCCGATGGTTGATATCAGACGGATCTCCCGTCGCCGGTAAACATGATTCTCGCGATGCTGCAGGTTGATCACTCCCATCACGCGCCCTCTGCACATCAAAGGCACTGACAGGAACGCTTCGTAGGTATCTTCCGGGAGTTCGTGGAAAAACTGAAAGCGCGGGTCCTGGGCCGCCTTCTCGGCAACCGCCACCGGCTCCTGATGTTCCGCGACCCAGCCCGTAATGCCCTGCCCAACTCGCAGCTTCAGCCGATCGACAACTTCGGGATGAGGATTCTTGGAGGCTCGCAGTACAAGTTCCGCGTCCTCCAGTACATAGATCAGGCAGGAGTCGCACTTCACCAGGGCAGAAGCAAAATCGACCACACGAGTCAGTACTTCGTGGAAGCCGTCGGCCGTTGCCAGCCGGATGCCAATCTCGTGCAGCAAATCGACATGTGAGTCCTCAACTGATAATAAGGGGTCCATGCTTAACAATAGGGTCCCCGCCAAAGCTCTGTCTAATTCCAAATTTCAATGACTGTCATCAAGGATTTCCCGCACGATTGTGACATTCATTTAACATCTTTTCAGGAAGTGGGGCATCGTCTCAGTGCGCGCTGCGAGAGCATCCATCTCGCACCAATGCCGGTTCCTGTGTTACAAAGTTTTCGGACCCATTTCCATGCCTGACAAGGTTGCCCTCATCACGGGTTCCTCCAGCGGTTTCGGCCTGCTCACCTCAATCGAATTGGCCAAGGCGGGATTCCGAGTGGTTGCGACAATGCGTGACCTCGGCCGCCGCGATCGCCTCGATCAGGCCGTAACCGCCGCTGGCGTCGCCAGCCAAATTGGCATCCGCGCGCTCGACGTCACCAATTTCCAGGCGCTCCCGGCCTTCGTTGACGCCGTCGTTCGTGACCATGGCCGCCTGGACGTTCTCGTCAACAATGCCGGATTCGCCGTGGCAGGATTTGCCGAAGATATCAAGCTGGATGAACTCCGCTACCAGTTCGAGACCAACTTTTTCGGCGCCGTCGCCATGACCAAAGCCGTGCTGCCCACCATGCGCCGCCAGCACTCAGGACACATCATCATGATTTCATCCATCGGCGGTCTGCAGGGCGCTGTCACGGTGAGCAGCTACTCCGCATCCAAACATGCACTTGAAGGCTGGAGCGAATCGCTTCGCCTCGAAGTAAAAGCGTTAGGGATCAAAGTTGTGCTGGTCGAGCCCGGCGCCTTCCTCACCGACATCTGGACGCGCGGCGCGGTGATGGGCGAGAAAGCCACGCAGGAAACTTCTCCAAACATCCAGCGCAGCCTGCGCATGCGCGATCGTATCCAGACTCTCCCCAAGCGCGATCCCATCGAGGTGGCGCGCCTGATCGTCTCCATCGCGCTAGACCCCGACCCAAAACTCCGCTACCTGGTGGGCCGCGATGCCAAAATGCAGCTTGCGATGAAGCGCATCCTGCCCTGGAAATGGTACGAAAAGGTCATCGCAAACTTCCTGAAGATCGACTGAAGCATCAGCACCCAGACATCGTAGAGACGTTGCTTGCAACGTCTCGCCGGCGTCCGAAATGACAGTGAGAGAGATGCCGGAAGGAGGCAAATGCAGGTCGAAACCGACCAGCAACAGATCGTAAGACTGTTCGAAGACGGTGACCGCGCGCTGATCGCCGTCGACCTCGTCGAACTGTCGCGCATCCTCGCCGACGATTACATCCAATACGACGAAACCGGCAGACTCTCCACCAGGGAAGAAGTGCTCAACAACCTGAAGTCCGCCTCGATTCGCTACATCTCTATGGTTTCTACCGGCCGCCACATTCGCCTGCTGGGCACAAACGTAGCCATAGTCCACGGCTCCGAAGAAGATGAGGTTGAGCAGGCTGGGAAACGCTTCTCCGTCCGCTACATCTACATGGACGCGGTCGCGAAGCGGAACGGCAAGTGGCAGATTGTGGCTTCGCAATTGGCCAAGCCAGTCGAGGTTCAGTGACCCCCTTTTAGGCGCAAGTGTTATGATTCGTGCCGCGACACGCGAACCCACGAACACAAAGCTAGACAGCCGCTGTCTTTCTGTTGAGAATGTGTGGCAGTCGGACGTGTCGGTTACAACGTCCCCGGAGGAACAAAAACTTGCGTACGACTACCCTCGCCCTTTTGGTTGCATGTCTTGCTACTCCGGCGTTCTCACAGAAACAATCACCCAAGCAAACCCCTGATTCCAGCCAGAAGCAGTCGGCGCAGCAGACTGCAACCGCACAAACTGGGGAAGACAAGGAAGACGGCGAGGACAAGAATCCCTGGAAAGGCCTGCAGTATCGCCAGATCGGCCCATTTCGTGGGGGCCGCGTAGCGGCGGTGGCGGGCGTGGTCGGCCAGGATAACGTCTATTATTTTGGCGCGGTCGCCGGAGGCGTATGGAAGACAACCGATGGCGGCCTCAACTGGAAACCGATTTTCGATAAGGTCAAGGATGCAGCGCCGGCGATTGGAGCAATCGCTGTTTCCGAGTCTGATCCGAATGTTATTTATGTCGGAACCGGCGAAGCCTGCATTCGCGGCAACATCGTCGGCGGCAACGGAGTTTACAAGTCGATCGACGCGGGCAAGACCTGGAAGTTCGTGGGCCTTGCCGACACCCACGCCATCGGGCGCCTCGCCGTCAATCCCAGGAACCCTGACATCGCCTTCGTAGCCGCGCTGGGACATCCGTTCGGTGATAACGAAGAGCGCGGGATTTTCCGCACGCAGGATGGCGGCAAAACCTGGCAGAAGGTGCTCTATAAGGACGCGAAGTCCGGCGGCATTGACGTCGTCTTCGATCCCAACAATTCCAATACGCTGTTCGCAGCACTGTGGCAGACCCGGCGAACCCCGTGGAGTCTGGACAGCGGCGGTCCGGGAAGCGGCCTCTACCGTTCCATTGACGGCGGTACGACCTGGAAAGAGATCAAAGGTCACGGACTCCCGGAGGGCCTTCTCGGCCGTATCGGCGTTACAGTCTCTGGCGCGAATCCCAACCGAGTCTGGGCAGTGGTCGAGGCGGAGAAAGGCGGAATCTATCGTTCCGACGACGGCGGCGATACCTGGCACATAACCACCGACGACCATCGCTTCCGCCAGCGCGCGTGGTACTACTCGCACATCTTCGCCGACCCCAAGTCGGAAGACACCGTCTACATTCTGAACACAGCGGCGTACCGGTCCAACGACGCAGGTAAGACTTTCACTTCGATACACGCCCCGCACGGGGATAATCACGCGCTGTGGATCGATCCCACGAATCCCAAGCGTCTCATCAACGGCAACGATGGCGGTGCCACGGTTTCCACCGACAACGGCGACACCTGGACCAGCGTATATAACCAGCCCACGGCGCAGTTCTACCACGTCACCACCGATAACCGTTTTCCCTATTACATTTACGGCGCCCAACAGGACAACTCCACCGTTGCCATCGCCAGTGCGAGCCCGGAAGGCGCGATTGATCGCACTGATTGGTACGCCGTTGGTGGCGGCGAGAGCGGCTACATCGCGCCCGACCCGGTCGATCCGGAAATCGTCTACGCCGGCTCTTACGGAGGTGATATCAGCCGCTACGATCACCGCACTGGCGAAGAACAGGCCATCAACCCGTGGCCCGTGAACCCGATCGGATGGGCCGCCGCCGACGTCAAACACCGTTTCCAATGGACCGAGCCCATTGTTTTTTCACCCTATGATGCCAGGACCATGTACTTCGCCAGCGAAGTGCTGTTCAAGACCACTGACTCCGGCATGAGTTGGACGATCATCAGTCCCGACTTGACGCGCAACGACAAGTCAAAACAGGCCGCGTCAGGCGGGCCAATCACCAAGGACAACACCGGGGTCGAAGTTTATGACACGATCTTTTCAGTCGTCGAATCGCCAGTGCAGAAGGATCTGATCTGGGCAGGAACCGATGATGGATTGGTTCAACTGACCCGCGACGGAGGCCAGCACTGGGAGAATGTCACGCCCAAGGCCATGCCGGACTGGGGTACGGTCAGTATGATCGAGGCTTCCTCGCGCGATGCCGGCACTGCATATCTGGCCGTCGAACGCCACAAGTCGGACGACTTCGCACCCTACGTGTTCAAGACCACAGACTTCGGCAAGACCTGGACCAAACTGGTTGCGGGTTTTCCGGCGAACGATTATGTCCATGCCGTAAGGGTCGACCCGCGGCGGGCGAATTTGCTTTTCGCCGGAACCGAGCAAGGCGTCTACATTTCCTTCGATGACGGCGCACTCTGGCAGCCACTGCAATTGAACCTCCCGGCATCTCCAGTAAATGACCTCGTTGTCAAAAACGCTGACCTGGTCGTGGCGACGCACGGACGCAGCTTTTGGGTGCTCGATGACATCACTCCGCTTGAGCAGTACGAAGATTCGATTCCACAGCAGGAAGCTCACTTGTTCGCACCCGGACCTGCGAGTCATACAGTTTTTCGGGGTGGCCCCGGTGGTAGCGTCGGAAAGAATCCCCCGGCCGGGGCCGTCATTGATTATTGGTTGAAGACTTCACTCAAGAAACCCGCTCAGGCGAAATCTCCGGCTTCCGGCGCGGCCGAGAACGAAAAAGGTGAAACCAGCCCATCGACTTCTTCAGAAAAAGAGAAAACTGATAGAGATAAAGACAAGGACGAAACTCCGAAGGTCACGCTCGAAATACTGGACTCCTCAGGAAAGGTCATCCGCAAATTTCCCAAGAAACAGGAATCCGACGGCGAAGAGGGAGGAGAAGAAGAAGACTCCTTCAGCCGCGGCGCTAGTGCCACCAGCTTGCCCGTCGATGCGGGCCTGAACCGCTTCGTGTGGGACCTCCGCTATGAGGGGGCGACCGCCGTGGCGCATGCGCCGCTCTGGGGCGGTAGCACCGCCGGCCCCGTAGCGCTGCCCGGTACATATCAGGCACGGCTTACGGTGTTGGGCAAGAGCTACAGTGCGCCTCTGGAAATCAAAGCCGATCCGCGGATGAAGATCGGCCCCGAGGACTTGGCGAAACAATTCGACCTGCTTCTTAAGATCCGTGAGAAGGTCACGGAAACGGACGACGCCATCATTCAGATTCGCGATGTTCGCGAGCAGATCAGTGCAATTAACAAGCGCCTGAAGAACGACTCTCGCGCCAAGGCTGTAGCCGATGCCGGCAAGGCAATCGACACGAAGATGACGGAGGTGGAAGAAGCGCTTATCCAGACCAAGGCCAAGAGCGGTCAGGACGTCCTCAATTTCCCGGTTCGACTGAACAATCACCTGGTGGCGCTGAGTGGTGTGGTGGGCAGCGCCGACTCGGCTCCTACGAAACAGTCCTACGAGGTATTCGATATGTTAAGCAAAGCCCTCGATGAACAATTGACGAAATGGAAAGCCATCGTTTCGGCCGACGTGACGGCCTACAACAACCTGATGAAACAACAGGAGGTTCCTGCGCTCCTGGTGAAGCAACCAGAAGCAGAAAAGTAACCCAACAACCTTTCTGGCAGGCGACTCTGCAGGCATTTGGCTGCCCGCACTTCATTCCTCCCTGCCAATGCTTCAGCCTTCATGGTATTGCCCTCCCTGCGATCATGCCTCCCCATACCGCCACGAACCCCACCACCACGCTCGCTGCCACGTAGAGCAACCCCAGCCCGATCTGCCCATCCTGCATGGTCCGCAGCGTCTCATACTCGAAGGCGGAAAATGTCGTGTAGCCTCCTATGAATCCGATTGGAATCAGGTATCGCCAGTTGGGGCTCCACTGCGTTTTTACCGTCAACAACGCAAAGACCAATCCAACCAGAAACGACCCCGTAACATTGATCACGAACGTTCCATAGGGAAAGCGGGTTCCCATTTTGTTGCCGATGTAGCTGCCCAGCCAGAAGCGCAGAATTGACCCCAGACAGCCTCCAACGCCAACCATCAGATATTTCAGCAAGGTCGCTCCGTTCCTTTCCCCTTCATACTAAATCTCCACGGCCATCCCGCCGCTTCCAACTCGACCGAAGTCGATTGGTGCGAGGAAGACTCGACGGGATGAAGACAATCTCCGATTAAGGAGACCCGTCGCAGCATCGATAAAGCGTCACTTCTACTTCTGCGGATCCTTGCCGGTACCATGACTCCGCGACAAACCATCCGCTTGTCAGGAGTCATCAGCTGCGCCCGGCATGAAAAGTTGGGACAGCGGTTCGCGGTGAACCCCTTCACCGTGGTGAATGCCCCAAGTACAGCAAAACTTGCCCCTCGAGTCAACGGCATTCGTGCACCTGACAGACAACAGTACCCCAAGGTTTATCCGCAAACAATGTCGAGGAAGTCGTTGTCTCAAGGCCCTTCTCGATGACACTAGCTTCCGCGATCGTCGCTTTGCTCCGTGTCAGGCGATCGACCGCGCCACAATGCTCAGTCGGCCAGCTTTGTTGGGTCTGGATACGCAACCGGAGTTTTGCTAAGATCCCTGTCCACATCTTGAAGGTTCGGCACAACATTGCTGACTTCCGGTTTAGGTGAACGCGCGGAGCGCTTAGAACGCATGACTGCGGAGCGCGAAGCGTAATACTCAGGTTTTTAATTTCAAGAGGAGGAACACTATGAAATGGGTCGGTTTCTTGCTGCTCGCAGTTGCAAGCATGGCCGGCATTCTCGCCTACATGCCCCACGCACCTGGACAGTCCGATGGAGACTCCTCCCCAATCTACGGAGTCAAAATCCCCGCCGGATACCGCGACTGGAAATTGATCGCGGTCGACCATCTCCTGCTCTCAGGCAAGTCCGATCAGTTGCGCGCTCAACTCGGTAACGATATAGCGATCAAGGCCTTTAAGGAAGGGACGCTCCCGTTCCCAGACGGCGCCATCATTGCCGCGATACATTGGACTCGTGTCCCGTCGGAAGCCAACAACAAGGTCTTGGACATCCCCTTCCCCGGCACTCAGTCTTTCCTTATCGGGTCCCGCGTAAATGTTCAGTTCATGGTTAAGGACTCAAAGAAGTACGCCGCGACGGGCGGATGGGGGTTCGCTGACTTCAAGGACGGAAAGCCGGGTGACAAGGCGCTGCACGAGACCTGCTTCCCGTGTCACACGCCTGCGAAAGATCACGACTATATCTTCACTCATTACGCACCTTAATGCTGAAAGCTGCAGCAGAAAGGGATGTAACTATGACCGCGCTCAAATCAGCTGGAATTTCATGAGAGGTTTTCCTTCAGTCAAAGTCACGAGGCTGACTCGAAGGCTTGGCCGCGAAAGCCCGATCACTGACGAGGTGAACGAACATGCCAGAGTCCGTTGCAAACGCTGTGTTCCTGCGCAGCAAAGCTGGAAAAGAAGAAGAGCTTGCGGGTCGGCTTGAGGCGCTCGTTCTGGCGTCCCGTTCGGACCCCGGAGTGGTGATCTATGATCTGCACCGCTCCACTTCAGATCCAGCCTTGTGGTTCCTGTACGAGCGCTACGAGTCGCTGGAGCATTTCAACCGGCATCGGGAGAATCCGGTCCTTCGCCGTTTCATTGCGGACGCCGCGACACTTCTGGACGGGAAACTCGATGTTCGAACGTTCAGGTTGATCACCGATTTGCACTGCGCTTGACCAACATCAGCGTGTGTTCGTCGGCTTTGAGTTGCTCGTTTCGTTACGTCGACGTCGTGTGCAGCCCAGCTATTGAAGGCGGCCTCATACCTGTCGAATGTTGGCTAACAGTGGCCCGGGTCCTTGAGCGTCAGGTGTTCCTCACGGCTTTTGTCTGCGGCGACCGCGATCCGCTTCGATTTTCGATAGACGTTTATGACCGCCAGTGTCCAAAAAGGTACCAAATCAACTCCGGGCACGAGCTTGGCAAGGAACGACGGCAGGAATTCCCAGTGCCAACCGAGCAGGTTGATCAGCAAGGCCCCGACACCGAAATCCAGAATGTCATCAGCCGGCGATATAGCACCTTCTACGAATGCAGGGAAAATGACGATTTGGAGTGCGTCCGCAATGATCGCCAGTATCATGGCGGTTTGAAAGCGCGGACCCGGCGAGATCGTGATGGACTCCTCAGTCATGGCAGAGCTGATTTCCGCTCACCGACTTTATAGCACTCATCGAGCACGTAGCGGCCGTTTTGAGTGCATTCACAGCACGTAAACCCGAAGCATCCACCAGACAAGGAATATCGCGACGATCGCCCCCGCGATGTGAACGATCCAGTCGCCAGCTGTTTTCGGTTTTCCAAAATTGAACATGCGCCAATGTTAGCAGGCCCGGTGCCAGTGGTGTAACATCGCCGCCACACCCATCCGGTTCATTACAGGCGCGTCTCGTAGGTCTAGCTGTAGTTTGGACTAAGATCGCCTTATCCGCATGCTCAAGGATAACTATCCGCAGTGGTGGCTAACGCTATGCCGCGCGCGAAGACATTTGAAGTCAATCCGCCTGACTGGACCAAACTGAATTATGACGAAAACTGGCGATGCCGCGGAACTTCTTTATTTTGTTTGGCGTCCCCGACGGGATTTGAACCCGTGTTACCGCCGTGAAAGGGCGATGTCCTAGGCCAGGCTAGACGACGGGGACGGCTGTG
>Ga0209169_10000217_pt1 | contig 34374 bp, 29 predicted proteins | sample HubBroMetageWRM4_FD_188346 | JGI IMG/M metagenome (GOLD analysis project Ga0209169, IMG submission 188346) | Warmed soil microbial communities from the Hubbard Brook experimental Forest, New Hampshire - Hubbard Brook CCASE Soil Metagenome WRM 4... | ecosystem: Environmental > Terrestrial > Soil...
TCAATTGAAGACATGGACACCGATTTCAACGTGACCTCTGATATGGCAGTCCGACTCTGTGATGCCGTACTCTGCGGAGAGCTTCGGCCGGAGGCTCTTCACACAATCGGGTTCGCGCTGGCGGCGTCTGATAGATTCCAGTGGGATGGAGACGACGAGATTCTGGCAAATGTCATCGCAGACTGGTCGTGCCCGGAAGTCAACTACCCATTAACCTTCGAAAATGTGCAGCGGTTCCGTGCGTGGCTAGCGAGGACTGATCTGTACCCGCCGAAACCGCCACGGGCCAGCGGTACAGGCATCCTAATTTCTACTACCGAGAAGAAATCCACGCCGAAGGATGATCTCGGCTCCCGCTAATCAATAAGGAGTTGTTTTGACCAAAGATGCACAGTTCTTATTGCCAGTAGCTATCTTCTTTCTGACGCTGGCTTCCTCCGCCGCCCAGACCCTCTCCGGCACGGTGACCAACGGCACCACCAACAAGCCCGCCGCTGGAGACGAAGTCATGCTCATCGAGTTCACCAGCGGAATGAACGTTGCCGCCACCACCAAGGCCGATGCCAACGGAAAATTCAGCTTCCCGCTCACTGGAGCTCCCGCCCCGCACCTTATCCGCGCCATCCATCAGGGCGTTACTTATCACCAGATGGCGCCTCCGGGAGTTAGCACCGCTGACGTGAACGTTTATGACGTTGCGCCTAAAGTCACCGGGCTTGGCGTAACCGCCGACGTCATTCGCTTCCAATCCGATAGCGGAACCCTGCAGGGCGTGCGCCTATTCGTCGTTAACAACGCGTCTTCGCCTGCTAGGACGCAGATGAACGATCACAACTTCGAGTTTTATCTGCCGGCCGGCGCGAAAGTTGAGCAGGTGCAGGCCCGCGCTCCGAATGGCCAGCCGATTAGCGCCGAGGCTGTTCCTCAGGCCGAGAAAAATCGCTATGCCATTAATTTCCCACTTCGTCCGGGAGAGACACAGTTTCAACTGGAGTTCACTCTGCCGTACTCTGGCGAGATCAAGATCGATCCCAAACTGCTTTATCCTGCTCAGCACTTTGTCGTTGTTATACCGCAGACGATGCAGTTCAAGGCTGAGAATCCGCCGAGTTTTGATGCTATGCATGATCCTAGCCAGGGCGACAGCACCGTGGAGGTCGCAAAAGAAACGAAGCCGGGCCAGATTCTTGCCTTCAGCTTAAAGGGTCAAGGAGTCATCACCGAGTCGCCGGGAGATACTGCCTCTGGCGCGGCGCAACAACAAGATCAGCAGCAGCAGGGTCAACAACAACCGGAGACAAGTGGCAATCGTGCTAGTGACAATCGCTCTAGTGACAATCGGCCGGGCGGCGGACTTGGCGTCCCCATCGACGCGCCCGATGCTTTGCAGAAATATCGTTGGCCTATTCTCGGCGCATTCGCCTTGCTACTCGCTATCGGCGGGTGGGTGGTCACGAAACGGCAGCCGGTTACTCCGGGCGCGTCATCATCGGGAACCGTCGCGTCATCTTCATCCGAAGCCAAGCCGGTTAGCTCATCGACTGATTTCAGCGCTGTGCTTCGTCCGACCGTATTGACTCCTGCGGCATCCGAGCCCGTTGCACCGGCCGCGAAATCGTCGATGCTGCTTGAAGCGTTGAAAGAAGAGCTGTTCCAACTCGAGGTCGAAAAGAAACAAGGGAAGATCACACCTGAGGATTATGAGAAAGCCAGGGCAGCTCTCGACCAAACGCTTGACCGGGCGCTGAAACGCCAGAGTTAGAACACAGAGTTGTTACGGCTACAAACAGGTGCCGAGCTGCGCTCGGCTCGGACGGGCGAGGCGCCCGTCCCCACGCGCCCGTCACCACGCTCGGAGCCTAAAGCGTAGCTTCCGGCATCCAATAACTAAGCCGTAAAATACTGAGGCAACTATATGAGCAACGTATTCAAAACTACGCTCCTGCTAACCGTTATGACGCTGCTGCTTATGCTAGCCGGCCGCGCTTTTGGCGGACAGAACGGAATGCTGCTAGCGCTGGCGTTTGCGGCGGTAATGAATTTCGTTTCTTATTTCTTCTCTGACAAGATTGCGCTTGCCGCCTATCGTGCGCAGCCGGTCAGCCGCGAAGATTTGCCTCGCGTCTATAACATCGTTGAGCGCCTGGCACAAAAAGTCGGGCTGCCGATGCCCAAGGTGTATGTCATCCCAACCGATTCGCCCAATGCTTTCGCCACCGGACGCAATCCAAATCACGCGTCGGTAGCCGTGACTCAAGGCATTCTCGGATTGCTTACGGACGACGAATTGGAGGGTGTGCTGGCTCATGAACTCGGCCACGTACGTAATCGCGACATCCTGATTAGTTCGATTGCTGCCACTCTAGCCGGAGCCATCACTTATCTGGCGTCGATTGCCCGGTGGGGCATGATTTTTGGCGGCATGCGTGGCGAACGTGAAGATCGCGGCGGAGGCGGTGGCATCGCGGCCATTGCCATGATTTTCCTGGCTCCGTTTGCAGCCATGCTTATTCAACTCGCCGTGTCGCGATCGCGCGAATATGGGGCCGACGATACTGGAGCGCACTGGACCGGGAATCCTTACGCTTTGGCAAGCGCTCTGGCGAAGATCGACGCTTATTCCAAGCAGCGTCCGCTGATTGCGAGCCCATCGACCGCGCATCTATTTATTATTCAGCCGTTTTTAGGTGGGATGAGTTTCGGTAATTTGTTTTCAACGCATCCGCCGACGGCGAAGAGGATTGAGCGGTTGACGGGACGGCCGGCCGACTTTGGGCAGTAGTTCTCAGGGGTGACAGCTACTGATGGACGGCTACTGACTGGCGCGACGCGGTGCTTCGAATTCGTCACCCTTCTTCCAGCCTATGAGATGCGCCTGGGAAGCGGCCTCCCAGCCCAGCGCGAAACCGAAACGCGCCATCGCGGCATCTGACGTGTAATCCATACCGGGATGATATTCGTCGCTCGGCTGGTGGTAGTGGTGAGCGGTGTAATCGGCGTCCTGAGCGAGACCCCAGGCTTCATCGTGGCCCTTGAACTTTATGCCTTCGTTGATGGAAAAGGAAGGAATGCCAACGCGCGCCAGGCTGAAGTGATCGGAGCGGTAATAATGTCCGGCTTCAGGGTGTGCGTCGGGACGAATCTTGAAACGGAAATCCTGCGCTGTCGCCTGCACAGCCGGGTAGAATGTGGTTCGCTCAGCGCCAGAGACTTCAACTTCTTCGGCTGCGCCGAGCGGCCTGACATCGTCGAAATTAAGATCTAGCGAAATCTTACCCGCTGGAATAGGGGGGTGCTTCCCCAAGTATTCGGAACCGAGTAAGCCTTGTTCTTCGGCGGTGACGGAGACGAAATAGATTGAGCGGCGCGGCCTCTCGGCAGCGGCCGCATAAACACGGGCGATTTCCATCACGATGCCGCAGCCGGTCGCGTTATCCATCGCGCCGTTATAAATATTGTCGCCGGGCATCTCGGGCCGAATGCCGAGATGATCGTAGTGCGCGGTGTACATCACGCCTTCATCTTTCAGAACGGGGTCGGCTCCGGGAAGCATTGCGATCACGTTGTTCGATTCGAAAGGACGAATCTTGCTCGTCATGTGAGCCGACAGGTGAGCCTGAAGAGGCACCGGCTTAAAGTCACGCGAGTTCGCTGCGGTCATCATCTTCTCGAGATCAAGACCGGATGCCGAGAAGAGGTTGTGCGCAACGTCTAACTGAATCCAAGCGGCTGCTTTGAGCTTCGGAGTGCCGTCGAGCTTGAGAAAAGATTTTTCGCCGGAGAAAGAGTTTCGCACGACTTCCCATCCATAGCTGGCCATCTCAGTCTTGTGGATGAGAATGGCGCCGACGGCTCCTTTGCGCGCGGCTTCTTCGTATTTATAGGTCCAGCGCCCGTAGTAAGTGAGCGCCTTACCGGCGAAGAACTTCGGGTCGTCCGAGGGCGGCTCGTTGACCAGCATGAGCAGGACTTTGCCCTTGACGTCGACGCCTTTGTAATCGTCCCAGTTGAATTCGGGTGCCTCGATGCCGTAGCCGACGTAGACGATCTCGGCGTCAATTGTAGATTCGGGCTGCTGGGTTTGATCGTAGGCAACATACTCGTCGAGCGGCTTGAGGTCGATGGGCTGGCCGTCATTTGGACGGAGCGTGAAGCGTGTGTCAGCCCCGGGCGTGATGCCGACCATCGGAACTTTTTGCAGATAGGAGCCCTTGTCGCCGGCGGGTTTCAGTCCGTAGAGCGCGAATTGTGCCGCAATATATTCGGCGGCAATATCGCCGCCGCGCTGACCGGTACCGCGTCCCTCGAGCAGATCGTGGGAGAGGAAGCGGACGTGGGTCTCGATGTTATCGGGACGAATGCTCTGCATGGCGGCGATGGCGGCGGGAGGAAGATGCGAGCCAAAGCGCGATTCGGCACGTGGTTTCGGCGTATTTTCTTGCGCGGACAGAACCGCGAGCATAACAAATGGGACAACCAACACAAATCTGCGAATCAGCATGCAGGGAACCCCAAAAACCAAGCTGTGAAAGATGTGCACCGATTGTAAAGGAAAGGTTGTGTCCGCCCGTGGTTACTTGAGCCGTAGCGCGGACGTGTCAGAAGGCCAATGGAATCGGCGCAAACCGCTGTGATTACGCCAAGCTGTCAGTCGACTGGGCGAGGCTTCTCTCCACTCTCAGTTTTGTCCCGCGACCGCGGGGTTAGTTTTTCGAGCCTCAACCAGCGCGGAATTCGCGGACTTCTTCTCCGGGTTGAAAAATCGGAGGCAGCGTGATCTGCTGTGCCGCGGCTAGTTTGCGGTTGATGTCTTCTACTTCCTGTTTGACCCATCCGACGCTGCTGATTTCAATTTTGCCGTCTTGCCCAATCAAAAACAACGTTGGGACGTTCGTGAGGCCGTAGGCATTCGAGACAGCGTAGCCGTTTGGATCGTCAAGCAGCGTACGGAAGGTTATGCCGTACTCTTTCAGAAAGGCGGCGGTGTCAGCTTGATTATTCTGCGAAATGCCTATGATCGTGATTTTCTTCCCGCCGTAAATTTTGTGAATGCGTTCGAGGTAAGGAAATGTGTATTGGCAGGTTGGACAGGAAACTTTAAAGAACGCGGCTAGCACGGGCCCTTGTTGAAGGGCGGTTTGCAATGAGAGCTTTATGCCATCTTTGCCAGCATCAATGGCTGGCAAAGAAAAGTCAGGCGCTGTGGTTCCGGCCGGCAGTGCAGCCATGTCTTTTGAACCTCCGAATAAGCGATCGAGCCACTTCATGGAAGAAATGCCTCACTATTGTTGTCACACTTTAGATGATGCCGCCGGCCTTCAAGATTTTCCGTGTCAGCCCGGTGATTGGAATCTGAGAGATGCGATCGATTGCGATCCATTTACCTTTCGCAGCGGATACATTCGAAAAAGATGCATCTGACAACGGCATGTCCCGCAAGACATGCACCGTGTAGTCGGTGATAGTAATGGAATGACGAAATGTACGCCAGTGGGCCGACACGGGCAAGGGATGCGGACGCTCGGGCGATTGCGGCAGTTCCCACATGCCGGGCATTAGCGTAGTCTTCTTCGGGCGCTGCACCAGCCGAACTCCGCGGCGGCTGCGGCTTAACACACACCAGATTGTTTTCTTGAGCTGGCGGATCGTTTGGCCGGGCGAGGACGCCCGGCGCTCCATTAGGTTGGATTGCTGCGTGACACACCATTTCTTGACGGGGCACATTAAGCAGTGGGGTTGGTGCGGCACACAAACGGTTGCGCCGAGTTCCATCATGGCCTGATTGAAATCCCCAGGGCGGGAGCTCTCGAAAAACGCTTGTGCATGTTGCCAGGTTTGCGTCACGGTTAGATTGACGCCCACGAATCTTTGCAGCACACGCTCGACATTGCCATCGACCACGGCCACAGGCTCAGCAAAGGCGATGCTGGCGATGGCGGCGGCAGTGTAACGTCCGATGCCAGGCAGAGTCTGGAGGTCTTCGGCAGTTTGGGGAAATCTGCCAGCATAGTTCAGCACAAGTTGTTTTGCGCATTGATGCAACATGCGCGCGCGCCGATAGTAGCCCAGTCCGCTCCAGGCAGCGAGCACGGCGTCTTCAGAAGCGGCGGCCAGCGTTTGCACATTCGGGAAACGTTCGAGAAATATCCGGTAGTGATCAAGTACGGCGGCTACACGCGTCTGCTGTAGCATGATTTCGCTGAGCCAGATGCGGTAGGGATCGCGCGTCTCACGCCAGGGAAGATCGCGGCGATATTGATCGTACCAACACAGAAGAGCGCGGCGAAAAGCGCCCAGATCTTTGCCGCGCGCCAAAACCGTAGTCGGTTGATTTTCAGCGGAAACAACTGGTAGAACGCCCATTATTGTTGTGGACTCATGCTGTGCGCAATAACCATCCATCCCTTTTTTTGTTGCTGCCACACCGTCATCATCCGCTGCGGCACCGATGGCAGCGGCTGCGAGCCGACGGTTCCGTTGAGAGAGATGGTATAGGTCACCACAATAGTCGTTCCGTTCAACTCCGTCTTCAGATCGCCAATCGCATATTCTTTCAATTGCCAACTGCGATATTGGTCTAGCGCAGCCGAGCGATCGACCGTTCCACTGGACGTTACCCCTGCATAATTCGAAGCCAGGGCGCGCTCGATCTCAACCCAGTTTCCAGTCTGAACTTCTTTCCAGAAGACGCGCTCTAACCCTTCGCCTCCAGTTGCATCGGAAAAAGCGCGTGCCGGACGATCGCCATAAAAAGTACATGCCGCCGTGAAGCTCAGAACCGCCAGAACAACCAGCGGCACGACGACCAACCGAAACACCGGTACAGACATCAGAGAAACCGTGAGCGCTTCGACAGCCCTCTTCAATGTCGTACGCATGAGTCTCAAAAGCATGGCGTGATTGTACCGTGTCCCAGGGCGAGGCTTGTATGGTAACTGGACTCTGCGCCGTCCACATGGAATATAACCAGCTCCGACCAAACCCGGTTGACCCCAGCCATCGCGGCAACCATAATAAGCGAGAGACCGGTAACCGCGGCATACGCGTGAAGATAAAACCGAAATGGCAGGATGAGTATGACGGAATTCGACCGCAAGGTGGAGGACGTTTCCGCGCGTTTCAATCGCTCGGTAGCGAATATTGCCGAGACGCTGGAAAAAGAGACTGCGGAATTGGTCACATACCTGAACGACGAGGTTGTGCCAGCCGTGCGAAATCACTCCTCCAAGGCGCTGCGAACGGCGGCCGGAAAAATCTCTCAGTTCGCAGACTTTCTGGATACCCAGCGCAAGAGTTCCTGAAAGAATTCCTGAATCGCTCTCCGGCGAGCCGCTCGCCGAACTACCTGTCAAAATCCGCCCGGCCGCCGCTGCATAAGGCAATCTCCCTTCCTTTGCCGTTTTTGCTGTTTTTTCTGTTCTTAGGCTGCGTGCTTCTGAACGGCTGCGGACATAAGCCAACGCAGGCGCAGGTTCCACCGCCACCGTCCCTGCCTCAGAATCCGCCTACCGCGACTCCGCCTCCTGAAACTACGACCACGGAAGACGAGAAGATCAACATTCCCGCCGACGCGAAACCGATTTTTGAAGAGACGGGGATGGCCAGTTGGTACGGCGCTCCGTATCACAACCGGCGCGGATCGAATGGCGAGATCTACAACATGCACGCGATGACGGCAGCGCATCTTACCTTGCCGTTGGGTTCGGTCGCGCGAATTACAAATTTGAAAACCGGAAGTTCTGCCGTGGTGCGGATTACGGATCGCGGGCCATTCGTGCCCGGACGCATCATCGATCTTTCACTGGCTGCCGCGAAAGCAGTGGATGTGTACTTACCTGGCACAGCAAGAGTTCGACTGGAAGTGCTGCAGTCACCTCTACCTCTCGATACAGGCGGACGCTGGGCGGTTCAGATCGGCTCCTTCACCGGCCAAAAAGCGGCGGAAGAATTGGTGGAACACCTGCAAAGGCGTTACCAGACAGCGAAAGTCATAAAGTTTGTGAGTCCGGTCGGAGCCTGGTGGGTGCGGGTACGTGTTACCGATGACGATCGCCAGCGTGCAACCGCTCTGGCTCACGAGACCGAGACGGCAGAGGGATCGGTGTTTCTGGTGCGGCTCGACTGAAAAGACTTCTTGCACGACGGTGTCGGCCCGAGCGATATTGTTTCTTATAAAAAGAGACAGAAAAATCGAGATGTAGGAAAATCTAGCTCCGTAATTTTACTTGCCGAGTGATCGTAACCCCAGGCAAGGAGGAGACCCACTTATGGCGGATTGTTTATTCTGCCGGATTATCAGCGGCGAAGTACCATCCAAGAAAGTGTACGAAGATGCGCACACATTCGCCTTTGAGGATCTGCATCCGCAAGGCCCGACTCACGTGCTGGTCATCCCGAAAAAGCATATTACTGGCTTGAAGGAAGCAACGCCTGAAGATGCGGAGTTGGTAGGACGCTGTCATCTTGTAGCAGCGCAAATTGCGCGGGAGCGTTCGATTGAAGACGGCTATCGCACGGTGCTGAATGTTGGTCCGCGCGCCGGCCAATCAGTTTTTCATCTGCACGTGCACTTGATTGGCGGACGGTCGCTGCAGTGGCCTCCGGGATAGCACGGATCGGACGGAACTGCGTCATTCGATCAGCATCAAGCCTGCCGACCTCCGGCTCGCGTCTCCGGCTAACGTTCTCTGGCCAACAATCTCTGGCTTACAATCATCCAATGGCAAACCTGACGTTGGTGTATGGTCTGCGTCTACTACCCTCCGATGAGGTCGCGGAAGTTGGCGAGGCTACGATTAAACTGAAGAATGGCCGGGATGCGCGCATCACGATGCACGTTCTCGAAGGCAGCAAGGACGAGATCGAGAAGCAACTCAAGACCAGCCTATCGGCTTTTTTCGACTTTTATCCCGAGATCTGACTACGGGAGATAGACAGGCGCCCCGTCCTATAATCGGGCGGTAAATCAGGCTACTGGATGAGACTGATCTCGCTGGAACTCGAGAGCAAGCTACACGAAAAAGGGCTCTGGCCGCAGAGTCGACTCGCGTGGGCGACGATCTACGTGCTCGCGCTCGATATCCTTCTGTTCGTAGTGCAATGGCTGATGCAACGGGTCAGTCCAGCAATATCGGACAACCTGTCGTGGTGGGTAACTCTTCTCAGCACCTCGGCAATTGTTTTGCTCGCGATTGCCGCGTTTCGGTGGCTGCGCTCACAACTTCTGTGGCGATTGCGAAACCGGCTGATCGTTACCTATGTTTTCATCGGCGTGATTCCCGTTTTTTTATTGGTAGTGATTTCGCTGATCACGCTCTATCTTCTTGCCGGCCAGTTCGCCAGCTTTGTTGTGACTTCTGACATTGCCACTCACTTGCGCAGCATGGAAGCGGCCGACCGGACCATTGCTCATCATCTGGCAACCCAAGTCGCGAGCGGCAAGAAACTGGATTCGGAATTGCTCAGCCAGACCAGGCCGCAGCGTCCGGAGTGGTCGCGTCGGCAGGTGTGCGCGTGGTACCGGGATCAGCCAAAACCCTACTGCTCGGGTCCGGTGGGTGTGGCTGCTTTCGACTCTCCGTCGTTTATTAAAGGAGATTTCCGCGACATGGTTAGCGACCACGGCACTCTGTATCTTCGGACAGCGACCGTGATGGCGGCTGAGCCGGAATCTTTGCGCGTAATTTTGAGTGAGCCGCTCGACAAGGATTTTGTTGAAAAGATTGCCGGAGACCTCGGCCGGATCGGCGTTTACGGAACCAAGAGCGCGACTACAAGCCCGGCTGTGGGTTTGACGACGCCAGCGCAGCAAAGCAATTCGAAAACTTTTTCAGCATTCGACACAGGAGAACGCCACCAGGCTTTCTCTGCAGGAACGATTCCGATCGCACTGAACTCATTCGATCACGAAATTACTTTCCCAATTCCGCTACAGGTGGTCGATTGGGCCACCGGAGAGCGCCAGCGCGCGGGAGCGCTTGCAGAGGTCGAGACGCGGCCCTCTGTGCTCTATGCGAGGCTCTTCGCCGCGCTCGGAGATTACGCGAAAGGCGTGGAATATATTCTGCTCTCGATTGCGGTTGTGTTCGCCGTCATAGAACTGCTGGCGCTGTGGGTTGGCACCAAACTCACGCGCAGTATTACGGCAGCGGTGGACCAACTTTACGAAGCTACCAAGCACATCAATCGGGCGGATTTCAGTCACCGCATCACGGTGCAGTCGAGCGACCAGTTAGCGACGCTGGCAAATTCCTTCAATTCGATGACTACATCGATCGAGAAACTGGTTCAAGAGCAGAAGGAGAAGCAGAGGCTCGAAGGTGAATTGGCGATCGCGCAGGAAGTACAGGCGCAGCTTTATCCCAAGCTAATCACGCAACTGGATACCCTGGAAGTGCATGGCTTCTGCCTTCCGGCGCGCACGGTCAGCGGCGACTATTATGATTTTCTCGCGCTGAATTCAGACAAGCTGATGCTTGCCGTCGGCGACATCAGCGGCAAAGGCATTTCGGCAGCGCTGCTGATGGCGACGATCCATTCGGCGGTGCGGGCTTACACCATCGAAGATGTTCCTGTGCTTCGAGAGTTGCCGGCGGGCGCGTTACCGGGGCGTGAATTAACGGCGGGCGAATTGACAGCGTGCGAACCCGCAACGATAGGGGGGGCGAGCGGTTCGGCATTGCTGCTGGCTTCTGAATCCAGGGGAGCGGATGCCTCTCCGGCGATGCTGCTGTCGCTACTGAACCATCAGCTGTATGAGAGCACTCCGGATGCAAAGTACGCGACTTTGCTTTTGGGGATCTATGACGGGGTGACCCGCCGGTTCACGTACGCAAACGGCGGTCACCTGCCGCCAATTCTGATCTCCAAAGATGGGTCGTCGCAATTACTGAGCTGTGGTGGAACGGTGGTTGGTCTGTTCGACAATTTGAGTTTTCCGGAGGCGACCGTGCAACTCCTCCCCGGCGATCTGCTAGTCGCTTACAGCGACGGAGTAACAGAGCCGGAAAATGATTATGGAGAGTTCGGCGAGGAGCGGTTGACGGAACTGGTACGCGAGAATCGCCATCTACCGCTCGAACGTATCACTGAAATTGTCACTGCCGCCGTGCGTGACTGGATCGGTGATAACGAACAGCCGGACGACATCACGCTGGTGTTGGCGAGGGCGAGATAGGCACCTTACGCGTGGTAGGTTATTTTCCAGAAGGATTTATCAGCGTCACTTTGGCCGTTACCTGCTGGCCTTTTTCCATGCCTCCAACGATTACCAGGCCGCGCTCGATGACCAGGAGGCCACGATGGTCCATTGTCGGATCGGGAGTATTTTCGCTGATCGTTTCCCACCCGCCGGTGTGTAGATTGAAGGCAAAAGTCACCGGGGAAGGTTCGGCGGGCTGGCCGTTATAGCCGATTCCATCATAGTTATAAGGGTTGTCAGTTCCTCCAGAGAAATAGATTCTGCCGGATTTTTTTTCTAACGGCCCGGCGCCCGCCGCGATGCGATAGCGCGCATTACCTGGATGCGCTGGAAGTTTCGTCCATTCAATTTTCGTGATGTCTGCCTTCTTCGCATCTGGGATCTTGCCCATCCAGCATTCGCTGGAAGCAACATACTTGGGATTGAAACCGTTAGGATTTTTGTAGGCGCCGTCGACATAAACAATGGTGTCGCCGATGATGGCACCCGCGTGACCGAATACCGGCGTACCCGGAATCGGCGTGCCCTGCGCCCAGGTATCTTTGTCGGTGTCATAGATCTGGACGTTTCGGACCGCGTCGCCTTTGGACGTTGACCATCCGCCGATGAGAAAAATATAGCGGTCGTGAAAGAGTCCGATTACTGCATCGTCGACAGGCACGGGAATATCCTTGCCGCGATAATAGCGATCTTCAAAGGGGACAAAAACATTCAGGTCCGATACTGTGTTTTCCCCGCCCTGCGAGTCGACGATGTAGCCGCCGAAGATAAAAATCTGGTCGTGGATCGCCATCGCGGAGGCCGCCAGTCGGCCGGCCACGCCTGGCACGGGACGTTTTTCCGTCCAATTGCCGTTCGCTGGATCCATTTCGTAGGCGCTGGTAGTGATTGCGTTCCAGGTTTTTTTCGGGCCGATACCCATGAAGGAAAAAATTCGGGCTTTGCCTCCATCGTGAGAAATGGCAACCGCATTGTTCGAGACTGGCGCTGGGATTGGGCTGAGTTTGGGTTCCTTGGCGCCCTGAAGCTGGACTGCCAGAAGGAGGCAGAATAAGACCGGAAGCCGTTTAATCAATGCTGATTTCATCATGAAAATGATAGCAGTCTGCACTCACGGCAATTCGCGGCTGGCAGTTAAAACCAGCTACGTCAAAACCAGGTGCGGTTACGGTATTCGCGATATTCGTCGCCGAACGTTTCTTCCAGAACTTGCGCTTCGCGCCGGGCGCGGACGATTTGGAGTGAAATTAGTGCCGCTATAATCGGCAGCATAATAATCTTCCACAACATCAACGCGAGACCGATAAACAGAACGATTCCGGAGACGTAAATAGGATTGCGGACGCGCGAGTAGATTCCATTCGTGACCATGGCGGTTGCTTTGGCCTTAACGGAAAACGACCGCCCCAGCGTATAACGCGCAATGATGACGCCCGCCAACCCGATCAGGCTCAATGCGAACCCGAGCCAGCGCGCCTGATCGTGAGGGCCGAGATGGGCCAGGAAAATTTCGACGATGCCAAAAAGACCGATGGCTAACGGCAACCAAACGCGTTTGAAGGTCACAAAATCCATGAGCCGCTCCTGATTGCGGTTACAGTTCCGATTACATTGTCCGAATTACTCGGCTCCGCTTACTCGACTAAGCCCTGACGCACCGCATGAATGAAATCTGTGTAGGCGGGCTCCATTCCAGCAGCGCGCATCTGCAAAGCGATCTGGCCGCGATGATACGCCGAATGAAAAAGCACATGCGTCAATATGTCCTCTACACGGCTGGACCAGACTTCGCCTTTGCTGTTGCGGTACTCCACTTTGTCATCGAGCGAACCCGGCGCAAACTGATTTCCCAGCCGCGTGAGAACTTGTGGCCACGCCACCGACATCTCATCCGCCAGCGTCGTGCAATCGTCGAGTGCAAGAGGCGGCCATACCGGAGTGCTCTGAGGTTGTTTCAAAATGCGTTCGAGCCACAGTTTCTGTGCGGAAAGAATGTGCGCCATGCGTCCAACCGTTTCCCGTCCAACCCTATCATCGGAAATCGACTTCGACGCACGCATCGCTACGAGGCATTGTCGATTCGCCCAGTCGTCGTAGGTGAACATACGAAGAAAATCTTTGGCCTGCATCCAACCTCCCCCGTGCTAAGAGAGCTGCAACACAATCCCCCATCCGTTGCGACTGTCCCCGCTAAGACGATACGATGATAACCGTTGCGAAGGCAGCGCGAAGCGACACAATGACAACTAAGACGGCGCGATACAGTGGCGCAATGACGATGACCATCCTGCTTTGGAGGCTCGTCTTCGCCGTGTTCTTGCTGTGTCTTTCTTTTTCAATCGCGTCCGCGCAAGCTTCTACGCTGGCCCAAACCCGCGACCAATTATTGCAAGACTTGGAATCCGGCCGGTTACGGGAAGCAGTGCTGCTCGGCCAGCAGGCGGTCTCTCGTTGGCCGCGCGATGCCCAACTCCGTCACTATCTCGGCGTTGCCTACTTTAAGACCGGAGATCTCAAGCAGGCTCAGGAGCAACTGACGCGAGCAAGAGAACTGAATCCGAAAGATTCCGCGACGCATTTCGATCTGGCATTGGTGTTGTTGAGTCAGCAGAATTACGCCGCGGCTGCAGACGCGCTTGAATCGGCGATCAAACTCAATCCTTCTAACGCGCTGGCACATATGCTATTGGGCAGGGCATATCTGAATTCGAATCGCAGTTTACGGTCGGTCGAAGAATTCAAAACCGCGCTAAAGCTTGACCCGGCGATCAAGCTTGGACACTATCATCTGGGATTTGCCTATTTCAGTCTTGGCCGTAATGATGAGGCCATCACCGAATATAAGGAGGAGTTACGCCGGTCGGGAGAGAATTTGACGGTGGTGTCGGCGTTGGGGCACTCGCTGTTGGAGAGTGGGAAGTATACAGCGGCGATCACCTATCTGCAGCGCGCGACCGAACTGGACGCGCCTAATCCCGAGGTTTGGTACGACTTGGGCAAGGCGCAGGCGCTTGCAGGGCAAGAAGCTCAGGCTGAGGCTTCTTTGCAGAAGGCAGCGGAACTGGATCCGAAAGATCCGAGTCCGCACTATCAATTGGCGCGCGTTCTGGAGAAACTCGGCAAGACCGAGGAAGCACGCAATGAAAGAGAACGATTCGTGCAACTGAAAAAGGCACAACCGGCCGCGGCTGGAGTGGCGACTGGACGCGATCAGTGATGGCAAGAGAAGTGATCGTAATTCGGCGCCTGAGAAAAATGTACTTCATGGCGGCGGCCGCGCTGTTGATGGCGTTGAACGGCAGTTGGATTTTGTGCGGTGCTGCACAGTCGGCTGCGCCAGCCAATAAAGGTCCCGTGGCAAAACCTGCAGCGGCCGCGTCAAAACCAGAAACGAAGATCTCTGCAACTGCGTCATTGTTCGTTGACGTCACACGCGCTGCTGGAATTGATTTTCACCTGACCTGCGGCAGCCTGGAGAAACTTTACATTGTTGAAACTATGTGCGGAGGCGCGGCTGCGCTTGATTATGACAATGACGGATGGATGGACATCTTGTTAGTCGACGGTTCGACGCTCGCCGATTACCGCGCAGGTAAGTGCCATCCTCCGCGGCTTTATCACAACAATCGTGACGGGACGTTCACAGATGTGTCGGCGAAGTCGGGCCTGAATTTTTGCGGCTGGGGTTACGGCGTTGCCGTTGGCGATTTCGATAACGATGGGTGGGAAGATATCTACATCACGGGCTTCCACGGTTCGGCTCTCTACCACAACAATCACGACGGTACCTTCACCGATGTTACGGCGAAAGCCGGTGTCGCCAACGCCGATCGCTGGGGGACGAGCGCAGCCTTCGGTGACTATGACAACGATGGCTACCTTGATCTTTACGTCACTAACTACGTGGATCTCGACATCAACAATCTCCCACAGTTCGGCAACGGCCTGTTCTGCCAGTATCGCGGTATCCCGGTAAATTGCGGGCCACGCGGGTTGAAGGGAGCGCGCGACCGGCTTTATCACAACAATGGTGATGGCACCTTCACCGATGTCACGGAGAAACTCGGCCTTGATGCCGACAGTTACTACGGCCTAGGCGTGTTGTGGCTTGATTACGACAAGGACGGGTGCCTTGATCTTTATGTTGCCAACGATTCTTCGCCGAGTCTGCTTTATCACAACAATTGCAAAGGTGGATTCACCGAAGTCGGGGCCGAGGCTGGAGTGGCCTACAGTTCTGATGGGCACGAACAGGCGGGCATGGGCGTTGATTCGGCGGACTATGATCGCGATGGGTGGCCTGACATTGTAAAAACTAATTTTTCCGACGATGCCAACAATCTCTACCATAACGATCGCAATGGCGAGTTCACCGACATGGCTGGTGCAGCCGGACTTGGAGCCGGCAGCAATCCTTATCTTGGGTTTGGCGCAAAATTTATTGACTATGACAATGACGGATGGCCGGACATTTTCATCGCGAATGGCCACGTTGATCCGCAGGTGGATGGACAATCGTTTGGCGTGGACTACGCTGAGCGTCCGTTTCTATTTCATAATTTAAAAAACGGAAAATTTGAAGAGGTCGGAGTGAAGGCGGGCGGCGCGCTGACGAAAAAATATGTAGCCCGCGCTGCCTTGACCGCAGACTTCTGGAATCGTGGGCGTCAGGATCTGCTAATCACTAATCTCGATGCTTCTCCTGTTCTGCTGCGGAACGAAGTTCCCTCACCGGGCCACTGGCTGCGTATAAAGACCATCGGCGGCAAGTCGAATCGCGATGGTTTCGGCGCGAAGATAGAAATCACGGTGGAGGGCTCAACCCGTTATGCAGAGGTGCGTACTGGCAGCAGTTTTGAAAGTTCGAGTGATCCGCGTGTTCATTTTGGCCTGGGCGCGGCGACTAGAGTTGACGCGATTGTCATTCGCTGGCCGAGCGGACAAGTCGACAAATTAGGGCCGACGGCGATCGACCAAGAGCTCGTAGTGCAAGAGGGGCATGGAGTCGTTAACAGAACGGCTGCAAAGAGGGATTGACATAACAATCTACCGGTCTACGCAATTTGGTAGATTGACGAATTCCAACCTTCAGATATTCATAGACATCCTGACCGTAACCTTCGTAAGTTACTGAATCATTTGGCGCAGTGGTTTGGTTTCACAAGTGCCTCCCTACCCCAAAAGGACTATTTTGCCATGTCTCGGGATAGCGGGAATGTTGGCAAGATTGGTTGACAAAACACTGCGCTAGGTGCAGAATTTTGCGCACTTCGGGTTTAGTAATAATGCGGCGCACCCTGAGCTAGGGATCGACGTCGATGGGATTGTAAGATCTCCAGCCGCGACCAGAGTTGACGACAAAGGTTCTGATTAGAATTTTCGTGCACCGACAAAAACAGGTCACACCGATTTCCAGGGGGTAGGTAAATGAGAAGATTGCAGTTTTGCCTCGCAGTATTCGCCGTGTTGGCTCTAACCTTCAGCGCATCCGCTCAGGTGCAATTCGCCCAGCTTGCTGGAACCGTGCTCGACCCCACTGGCGCAGCGATCGCAAACGCCAAAGTGACGGCCACCAAGCCGGCAACCGGTGAAAGCTTCACCGCCACCACCAATTCCACCGGCAACTACACGGTGAAAGAAGTGCCGCCAGGTGTCTATAAAATTACGGTTGAGGCTCCCGGTTTCAAGACATCTACCAACAATGGCATAACTGCGGATGCCGGCACGATTGCCCATGTGGACTTCAAATTGTTAATCGGCAAAGCTTCGGAAACAGTCGAAGTCACCGGCGAAGCTTCCCAGGTCAATACAGAAGATTCAAAACTCGCCACCACGGTGAACTCGACCCAGATCAGCAACCTGCCCTTGAACGGCCGCAATGTCTATGACTTGATGCAGCTTGCACCGGGTGCCGTGAACGTGACCGGCGTCGACATGGAAGCTGGCCACAATACCGTCGTCAACGGCGTTCGCGAAGACTTCAACGGCTTCCTCATCAACGGCGAATCGAATAAGGACATCAGCGGCGGCGAAAATAACACACCTATCCAGGATACAGTCGCGGAATTCCAGCAGCTGACGTTAAACATGTCCGCCCAATACGGAAGCAGCGCTGGCAGCATCAATAACCTGGTCACCAAATCTGGCACCAACAGCATCCACGGCAGCGTTTGGGAGTACGTCCGCAACAATGATCTCGATGCGAACCAGTACTTCCTGAACCAGGTTGGCCAGCCCATTCCGCCACTGCACTTCAATCAGTTCGGAGCCACCGTGGGCGGCCCAATCATCAAAGACAAACTCTTTTTCTTCGCCGCCTACCAGGGAGACCGCTTCACTGAATCCGCTCCTCCTGCTCCCATCACGGTCGAATCACCGGATTGGCGAGCTGCGGTGGCAGCTGGTGCCCCGAACTCCGTGGCCGCTCTCTTGTATAACAACTTCGCCCCGTCCATCGTCGGATCTGAGAGCCAGACCTGCGGAACGCTAGCCGCTCCGACGGTAGCCAACGGCCCTTGCAGTCTGGATGGATATGTCATCACAAACGGGGGAGTTAGCAACGCTTCGGGAACCTTAACCCCGAACTACACAAATTGGCTGTGCGCACTGCCGCAGATTATACCTGTAATTGGAGTTACGGCTGCGGACGTCGCGAACGCAGCAGGGACGTGCAATCTCACGGTAACACCCGGCACTATGACTCGAAGCGCGGCCTTCCAGAATACCAGCGTTGCCCTTTTCGGCGACCAAACCCAGCCGCTCGGCAATCTGTTCAATGGCAATGAAGCGATGGGGAGAATCGACTATAACCACGATCAGAACAATCGTGTTTTCGTGGAATTCAACTGGCAGCATCAAACCGACCGTTACGGCCCGTGCAGCGCCGCTTGCACCCGCGGCTTTTCGAATCCCACTAACGACTATTTCCCAAACGGACAACTCAGTTACGTTCACACCTTCTCGCCCACCATCTTGAATGAACTCAAGCTGGGCTACACCCAGAACAATACCCAGGTCGGCACCAACCTGCCGGGCGTTCCCTTTATCGCATTCCTCGACAGTACAACCGGGTTCGGTTCTTACAACGGTTACCCGCAATATTTCAAAGATCACGAGTACAGCTACGGGGATATGGTCTCCATCAGCCACGGCAACCACAACTTTAAGATCGGAGCCGATCTGCGCCGCAATCTGGAGAACAGCATCTTCAACGTTGCTCGTCCCTCCTATCTGTTTAACGATCCAATTTGGTTCGCGGCCGATACCCCGGGAAGCGAAGTTGCGGGCGTCGATCCAGACTTCTGCAGCGGGCCCCCTTGTTCCGCCTCATCCTATAATCCAAACCCGCAAGGCGTACTTGACGCCAGCCAGCGCCACTGGCGCAACTGGGAAGTCGGAGCCTATTTCCAGGATGATTGGAAGGCCACCAAGCGCTTGACCTTGAATCTTGGCCTGCGCTGGGACTTCTACAAGCGGCACACTGAAGAAGACGGCTTGGCGACGACCTTCGCTCTGGGACCGGCCTCAAGTACATTGCCTGGAATTGCCGGTCAGGTTCAGACTGCAAATGCTCCGTTTGGGGGCCCGGGCTGCGATCCGACGGCGGCCCCTGGTTTCGCTCCAAACACTCAGATTCTGGCAGGGGTATGCGGTCCCGGCGGATTCGCACCAGCGAGCAGCCTAGGCCCAAACAAGTATCGCGACTTTGGCCCACGCATAGGCTTTGCCTGGGATGTGTTCGGCGACGGCAAGACCTCTCTGCGCGGCGGCTTCGGCATATCGTATGAGGGCACGCTGTACAACCCGCTCTCCAACTCCCGCTGGAATCCTCCGTATTACTCCTTCAATGAAGCTGGAGTCCTTAACGGTCTACCAAATAGCACCCTCATTTACGGACCGACGACATGCGCCACTGTTGTCAACGGCGTGTGCACGCCCAGCGGAGCGGCGCCAACGTATACCGGTGCTCCCAGCAATCCCGGGCAAGGCGCTGGCGCGCAGGCGGTGGGAAATCTTACCGGTTGGGTTAGCGCCAACCCGGACGCTGCCTTCCTTACCGGCATCGTTCTACCCCAGGGCATCCGCGACCCATACGTCTATAACTACTACCTAGGCTTTCAGCGCGAAATCGCAGCCAAGTGGGTGTTGGAAGCCAACTACGTTGGTACCGCCGGTCACATGCTGTTCCGAGCCCAGCAGATCAACCGCGCAGTCGGCGGTAATTTGCCAGAAGGATCATGTGTTACCAACAACATTAACGAGAATGTCTGCAGTCTGCTGAATAGTACGATCGGCACAACTGGCAACGCAATTAACGGCTCCGGTGTCCCCAACCCAAACTATGCGGTCTTGCGCCAATGGGCCAATGCCAATAACTCCAACTACAACGCTTTGCAAATTTCGCTCAAAAAGCAGATGACCCATGGCGTATTGTTCAATGCCAATTACACCTGGAGCCACTCCATCGATAACGGATCGTCCTGGCACGACGCCGCGACAACCGCAGCCGGTGCAGCAGCCGGTGATGGCTACAGCACCGACCTCACCAATCAAGGTCTGGACCGCGGCAACTCCGTATTCGATATCCGTCAACGCCTGTCGTTCAATTATGTCTGGAACCTGCCCGGTCAAGATCTCCACGGGATTGAAGGTCTCCTGGTCGGTGGCTGGACCCTCAACGGCATCTGGTCATTCCAGAGTGGTGCGCACTGGTCGCCGTATGCTCACCTCACTGGGCCTGATCTCGTCGAGCCAGGCACAGTTAATAACCCGGGCGGTCCGACTGCCTGTAGCTCAGGCGATATTCCAAACAATTGCGAAAACATCGGCGGAGAGTGGACGCTTGATGGCCAATTCCCGGGCATTGATCGTCCCGACAGCAGCATGAGCCATTTCTCTCAATCCAGGTCAGCATGGAAAAACGGTTGGCCGAATTTCGGCTTTTTCAGCCCAACGGCGCCTGGTTCCTACACAGCAACGGGCTACCCAACCCTATCCGCCCCTTGCTTGGCTTGTGTCGGCACCCTCGGACGCAACACCTTCACCGGCCCCGGACAATGGGTCACCGATATGACGCTAGGCAAGACCTTCAGGCTCACCGAGCGCTTCAACCTGAAGTTCGAAGCCTCGGCGTTCAATATCTTCAACCGCGCCAACTTCCTGCTGGCAACCACTGGCGGAGGGGCCAACAACAGTCTCGACAACCCGCTCTTCGGCGAAGCCGCTGGAACTCTTAATGCCAGAAATCTTCAGCTAGGATTAAAGCTGATCTTCTAACCAATAACCGAAGATTTCGGATACTATAGGCTCGACCCGCATGGGTCGGGCCTATTTTCTCTTTGCCCTGAAATCTCTACCCGGGCCTCAGTGGAACGCAGCGGTGAAACATGTTCCGCAAACTTCATCTCCCGCTCTGCTCTCTAATCTTCCTCTTCTCCGCCCTTGCGTTTCCCCAGGACAACGGCCGAGTGATCGGGCAGGTCCGCGTCGTCCGGGGAGACTTTCCCTCCCACGCCGTCATGGTCGAACTTCAACTCCACGGCGCAACCGTCACCAGTATGTACACCGACGGCGAAGGCCGCTTCGGATTTTACGAGCTCCAGTCGAATCTCTATCACGTAATCGTGAATGACGCCGACTATTACCCCGTCGACGAGCAGGTGAACCTGAATCTGATGGAGTCACAATTCGCCATGGCGCAGATTCAGCTTCGCCCGCGCGAAAAAAAGAACGCCGATCCATTGGACAAGCAGGTTGCGGGGAGTAATCCCTTTATCGTCGATACGGCGGAATACAACAAACGCTTTCCTAAAAAGGCAGTGAAGGAATATGACAAAGGGCTGGAGGCCGAACAGCAAGGCAAGAAAGATGCGGCCGTGGAGCACTATGAAGCGTCCCTGAAAGTTGCGCCCGACTACTATCCAGCGCACAACAATCTGGGCATACTGTACTTGGGCAATTCCGATTTCAAGTCGGCCGAAGAACAGTTTCGCGACGCCGTCCGCCTCGACCAGAACGAGGCGCAAGCCTATTTCAATTTAAGTAACGTTCTCATCTTGACCAGGCGCTTTGCCGAAGCTCAAATCACACTTGCCCAAGGTCTGCAACGTCGTCCCGATTCCGCTTTCGGAAATTTTCTCCAGGGCTGTTTGTACGATCAAACCGGTATGCTATCCGCAGCCGAGAACAGCCTTGAGAATGCCTTGCGCCTTGATCCCAAGATGCCGCAGGTCCATCTCCAACTAGTAAACCTGTATCTTCAGCAGAATCGTCGCTCGGATGCCATCAAACAGTTACAGGCCTTTCTGCAGGACTTTCCGAACGCTCCGGCAGCGCCCAAAGCTAGAGAAATTCTTAACAAACTCCAGAGCGCAGAAGGCGCGAATCGCTGATGGTGGACGGGTATCCTCGCGAGCTTGCCGTTAGCGGACCAACCACAGTGGTTGGTGGTACGGTGTTTCAACGGGCAGCTGCCCCACAGAACCTCACTTCAAGCTTGCATGCAGTGTCATACTCAGCGCGCGCCTGAGTCGGCTTTCCCGTGCGCTGATAATCAAGCGCCAGATTTAAATGCGCCTCCGCCAGCTTCGGATCGAGTTCAATGGCACGCTGATGTTCACGTACCGCCTTTGTTATTCGACCAGTCTGGCTGTAACAGATACCTAAGAAGTTGTGCAGTTTGGCATTTTCCAGTCCAAGTGAAAGTGCCTTCTCCAGGTGGAGCGCCGCGCCGGCATAGTCCTTTTGCTGAAAGAGCGCCATTCCCGTCTGTTGCTGCCCTGGAGAAAAATTAGGCTGGATGGCAATCGCTTTCTGATAAGCGGCCAGCGCTTCCGCACGATCACTTCCCGCATTAAGCAACCCAATCTGATACCACGCCCTATAATTTTGAGGATTGCTCTGCACAGCTTTGTTGAGCCAGTTTTTCGCGTCTTCGACGCGACCGAGTTTCGACAAAGCCAGGGCTAGCCCCGTCATCGCGTTGTCGAAGTTCGGATTCAACTCCAGGGAGCGATGCAATTGATCGGCTGCCCGCTCCCAGTTCTGCTGGCGCAACGCGGACTCGCCCAGCATGAACGGGATCACATAAATTTGCGGATCCTTCTGTTGGACCTCTGTGAGCAGAGCCTCAGCCTGATGGTCATCTTCGCGCTGATAAGCGTCCCCCGCCTTCAGTATGGCATTGAACTCCCACAATTTATCCTTGGGGTCGGCCAACCCTTGCTTGAGCGCCTCCGGTGAAACTGCGGTGCGGAATCCGAAGTAGCCGAGAGCTCGCAATTTTTCCTGGGCGTCGGGACTCAGATTTCCAGCAGCGGTGCTCTGACGCGCGAAGGGATTATGAGCGAGCAGTGCCTGCATCTTCTCCCGAAGCACGGCGACTGTGGCGGGTTGCTCGCTGGCAATATTTCGCGTTTCTTCGGGATCAGTTTCAAGATCGTACAACTCCGGTTTGGGAGCTTCGATAAAGTGAAAGCGTTCACTCTCGAGCGCGTGCAGCGGGCTCCAACCAAAAGAACTGAACGGATAGAAGGTTTCGCTATACGCCAGATCTTTTGCCGTTTCAGCTGGCGTCTGATTCGCGCTCGACTTGGCACTTAACTTTGCATCCAGTAAAGACTTCGATTGAAACTGTGCGTGGATCGAATCATTCGAATCTTTTAGTCCAGCAAGTTGCAGGAGTGTGGGGGCTACGGTCGTGGTCTCCACCAGATCACGGTTACGACTGGGCGTAATGCCGCTCCGAACGGGCGGTTTCACGATCAGCGGGACATGCACGGTAGCGTTGTAGATGAAGAATCCGTGTTCGTCTTCGCCGTGTTCTCCTAATGACTCGCCGTGATCGCTGAGTGCAACAATCAGCGAAGAATCATAAAGGTGGTTCTGCTTGAGCCATGACATCAGATTGCCGAGTTCATGATCCGCGTAGGCAATCTCGCCATCGTAGAGGTGACTGCGATACTCAGAGCGAAAGGGTTCCGGAGGATCGTATGGACTGTGCGGATCATAAAGGTGCAGCCACAGAAAAAACGGGCGCCGCGGAGTTTTTTTCAACCACGCAATCGCATGCGCTACACTTTCTCCGGCGCGACGGTCCACCAGGCTGACATCTTTTTTTTCAAAAGTCTCCGCCGAAAATGCGTCGTCGTAAAAGCCGAAGCCGCGTGACAATCCCCAACTACGGTCGAGAACAAAGGCGCTGACCACGGCTCCAGTGGCGTAACCTTCCTGTTGAAAGGCCTGGGCTACAGATCGAAATTGTGGAGCTAGAGGCTGACCGGTGAAATCCTGCACACCATCCTGAAAAGGGTACGCTCCGGTGAGAATCACCGCATGGGAGGGCCACGTCAGTGGAACCTGTGCGATGGCGCGCTCAAATACGACACCATCGTGAGCCAGTGCATCGAGCGTAGGAGTTTTGACGGTTTGCGCTCCATAACATCCCACATGATCGGCGCGCAGAGTATCGATGGTGATCAAAATAACGCTGGGGCGAGGAATACTCGGGCTAGGATTCGCCTTAGTCCCAAGGACTCTAACTGGAGCAACTTGAGCAAACGCGTCCGCCGCAAAAAACGCCACAGGAACAAGCACAGCCGCAAACTGGAGAAGCCACCGGATGGAGAGGCACCGAGACATGCGTCTAGTGCGGCGCCAGTTGTTGCGCGCGCCGCGTCTCCTCATCGGCCTCGGCCGTGAGTCCCTTGGCGGTCAGAGCCTTAGCTAATGACTCGTGCATTATGGGCTCTTGCGGCTCCAACTCCACGGCGCGGCGCAACTCTGTAATCGCTTCGTCGAGTTGGTTCTGATAGAGCAGGGTCTCACCCAGGGCACGATGTCCACGCGCAAGTTCTGGATTAATCATGACCGATTGCCGGAACGCCGCTGCTGCCGGCTCCAATTCCCTCTTCTGCAAGAACGCCACTCCCAGATTGAATGCAGCTTCAAAATTAGTGCCGTCGAGTTGCAAAGTTCGCTGCAGCGTCGCAATGGCGGCGTCGAATTGTCCCAAATGAGCCTGTGCCATTCCGAGGTTGAAAAAAGCAAGCGAGTAGTCAGGGCTGAGCTGGATTGTTTTCTGGAGCTCGTCGACGGCTTCGGGAAACATTTTCATGCGATAGTAATTCAGGCCTTGAAGATAGTGAACCGGAACTGAGTTGGGATCGGCCTTCATCGCATTCTTGAGTTCTTCAATGGACTCTTGATAGCGTCCGTGCTGGCTGTTGGAGACGGCATCGGAGATCAACTCATAAGCAGCAATGCGATCTTTCGGATCCGGCAAATTGCGATCGCTCACGCCCGCGTCACTTCCTCCAGAAAATCCCGCATAGCCCAGCGACTTCAATCGCTCCATCAGCGCCGGATCCAGGCCAGTCTTCTCCGCCATCTCCTTGCCCGCACTATATTCGCGAATCATGCCGTTGAGCTTGGCGCGCATCTCCTCAGCCACCGCGCTTTTATCGGTGAACAAGTTATGAACTTCGCCCGGATCATTCGTCAAATCGTACAGTTCCGGTCGCGGTGCATCGATGAAGTGGTATTTTGTATTCTCCGAACCTCGCAATTCGCTCCAGTTGAAGTGAATTCGCGGCAGAAACGTCTCGCCATAGAGAACGCGATCACGCGCAGCCGCATCATCGCGATCCTGCAACTCGGGAAGCAAACTCCGCCCTTGCGCTTGTGACGGAATCGCCACTCCCAGCGCACTAAGAACCGTAGGCATCAAATCGACCAGTGAAACCGGATTGGCAACCACACGCGCCTCAGTATTATCTGGCAAGCGGATAATGAGCGGCACATGCATGGTTGCGTTGTAAATAAAAAAACCGTGTGTTTTCTCGCCATGTTCTCCCAGACTCTCGCCGTGGTCACCGCAAAGCACGATCACCGTATTCTTATAAATTCCCTTCTCTTTTAAAAACCGCAGCAGCCGTCCCACCTGCTCATCCGCGAAAGCAATCTCGCCATCGTAAGGCCGTTCCGCATATTCGCGGCTATACGGTTCCGAAAGATGATAAGGAAAGTGCGGATCGTAAAGATGCATCCACAGAAAAAACTTCTTCTGCGAATTCTTGGCCAGCCAATCCAGCGCCTCATCGGCAACAACATTTCCTGGACGTTGCATCTCGTCCAGATTTGCTTCGTCCAGCCGGTTGAAATCAAAGTGGTCGTAATAAAAATCAAATCCCTGATTCAGTCCAAACCGCGCGTCCAGCACCGCCGCAGCAACCACCGCTCCCGTCTCATACCCGCTCTGTTTCAGAACCGAAGCCAGCGTAGGCTGAAGCGGACTAAGTTTATTCGCGCTGAAATCATGCATTCCGGTGAACATGGGATATGTACCCGTCAGCATTGAGGTGTGCGACGGCAAGGTCACCGGGACAACTGCAAACGCCCGGTCAAAGCGCGTTCCATCAGCGGCCAGGCCGTCGATGTTCGGTGTCTTGATTTGCTTGTATCCATAGCAGCCGACGTGGTCGGCGCGCAGCGTATCGATGGTGATCAAGACCACATTCAGTGCCGGTTTAGCCAGTGCTGGTTTAGCGGAAGCTTGCGCCGCCGCTGGAAGCGCGGCCAACGCCACTAAGATGATGATCAATCGACAAAAAGAGGAGGCCATCAGTGAGTTCAGTTTATCGCATGTTTCACCGTGAAAGACGCCTGGACGGCCTGCGGAGAGAATCTAGCGCGCCGGGCCATTATGATAGGCTGGGCGATTATGAAACGGTTATCCATTCTTTTTACTGGAATCATATTCATACAGATATTTGCCGTGGCAGTAATGCTCAGTGTTCCGGCATCGGGCCAGACATCTCCGCAAAGTCCTCCTGACGTCTACCTCATCACCATCGACACCCTGCGCGCCGACCACGTCGGTTGCTACGGATACAAACGGGTAGAAACGCCCGCGCTTGATGCGCTAGCTGCCGACGGCATCCGCTTCACCCAAGCCTTTACCCATAGCCCGATCACCAACACATCGCACATCACGATCCTCACCGGCCTTTTGCCCAGCGTCCATGGCGTCACCGATTTCGGAGTCCCACTCTCCCCGCAACACGTCACCGCTGCTGAACTGCTGAAGAAGCACGGCTACCAAACCGCCGCCTTCATCGGAGCCGTCATCCTCGACAGCAACACACTAGCTCCCGGCCTCGATCGCGGCTTCGATTTCTATGACAACTTTCCCAAGTCGGATGACAAAGATAAAGATACCGACGGCAAACCGAAACCTCACTGGGGACGCGTCGAGCGCCGCGGCATGGACGTAGTCGACCACGCCGAAACCTGGTTCACGAAACATCCCACCGGACCGCACTTTGTCTGGATTCACCTCTACGATCCGCACGATCCTTACGAACCGCCGCCGCCATTCTCCGAGAAATACAAAGACCATCTCTACGACGGAGAAATTGCCTACGCCGATTCCGCCGTCGCTCACTGGATCGCTTTCCTGAAAAAAGCCGGGGTCTACGACAACGCCATCATCATGGTCACTGGCGATCACGGCGAAGGCCTGGGCGAGCATGGAGAAGAAACTCACGGCCTCTTTCTCTACGACTCCACACTGCACATTCCGCTGCTGCTAAAAATGCCCGCAGCCGCGAATCACGGAACCGTGATCAATGCCCAGGTGCGCACCACCGACATTCTCCCGACCATTCTTTCCGTCACCGGAGTGGCCGCCCCGCCCGAGCTCAACGGCGAGTCGCTGCTTCCCCTACTAGCCAATCAGTTAATGGCCAATCAGTCCACGCCCTCAACCCGCGAACTCTTCGGAGAAACTGATTATCCCCTGCGCTGGGGATGGGCGCCTCTGCGCGCGGTCCGCACAGAAAATGCCAAGTTCATCAAGGCTCCGCGCCCCGAACTCTACGACCTCAAGGCCGATCCCAGGGAGTTGAAGAATCTCTACCTTCCTGCCAGCTCAAAATTTGAGAGCATGCAGCAAAACATGCAAACAGAAATGTCCAAGTGGGAGGCTAAGCTTCCACCGCCAACTGCCGCCGCCAAAGCCGAAGAAAATCTGCCCGATCCGAAAGATAAAATCGGAGTCCAGAACCTGCTCCACAACGCCATGCTCGCCGGCGACGACAATCGTCAAAATGATGCCCGCCAGTTCTTAGAAAAAGCCCTGCAGCTCGATCCCAACTCCCCCACCACGCTCCGTCAACTGGGCGAACTCGAGCTAGCCGCAGGAGACAACACCCAAGCCGCCGCGCATCTCAAGCGAGCCGAAGCACTTCGTCCCGATGATTCCACCGCCGCATACGAATTAGGCGAAGCCCTGCAGAAATCCAACGATTGGCCGGGAGCCCGCGATGCTCTTGAAGCAAGTCTGAAGCTGGCGCCCGATCAAATATCCGCCAGGCTGCAGCTAGGCCGCGTCTATCTACAACTCAAGGACGCAAAGAATGCCGAAGATCAGTTCGAAGCCGCTCTGCTCGTAGATTCCAACAATATCGAAGGCCGCCTCGGACTGGCCGAAGCGGAAATTGCCCAATCCAATTTTGCCGGAGCCCTGCCCGATCTAGAAGCCCTAACCAAATCCGATCCCAAGAATCCAGTAGCCCTTCACCTGCTGGCAAAGGCCTATCGAGGATTAGGCAAAGAACAAGCCGCAAAACACGCTGAAGACCAAGCCGCAGCGCTCGAAAAGAAGTAAGACTTGAGATTACGGGTCGGCGAGTCCTGGGAATGGGCACGACCTTTTTGTTAGCCGTAAATTACCGAAAATATTTCTGGTTCTTAGCGCCCATGGTCGACCGCTGGCGTTACCCACGAATTTTTCCGCCGCCGCAAGCAGAATGGTAGACTTTTATTATCCGGCGGACTTCTATGACGAACGTGATTCCTTCTTCACCGATCTGCTCCCTCTGTAAACTTCCCGTGATACTTGAACGTAGCAAGACCGATGAAACTGGCAAGCCCGTCCACGAAGAATGTTATGTTCTGAAGCTTTCGCTATTTAAAAAACAGCCGCCCACCTCAACTCGCAAATAGAGCACCATGCTATTTACATCCCTTTCACATTCCCGCTTTATGCTAACTTCTGTGTAGCGCGAGTCAGCCTCGAAAACACGCGAGTCTCCATGCCCAGAAAGCGATTATCACCGTCTTCGCGACGTAAGCGACGTGCGACCGCAACGCGATCAACGAAGCGACATCGAGCCACCGAAGCGCGTCCGCGCCCCGTTCAGCCGCGCAGTAACAGCAATACTACTGATGATCTCGCCGAAGATGAACTGACCTCCCTTGTGGTCCGAGGCTGCCTGATAGCCCGCGATGCTGTCTTCAACGTCAGGGACTTTTTAGCCGATGGTTCGCGCCTGGCATTTCTTGCGATCAAGGATTGCGAAAAAGAATTAGACCAAATCGAGCGTAAGATCGACGAGCAATTACCGGAGGCCATCACACGCGTAGGAGAGGCCAAAGCACGTGAACTGCTAGCGTGTCTGAAGTTCATCACCGACCTCGAACGCATCGGAGATCTTGCCTACAGCGCGGTAATGCAATTGCAATCGCGCCGCGAAAAATTGCGGACTGCGGACTCGCGCCAACTGGTGGAGATGGCGTCGCTGCTCTGCGAAATGCTCGAACAAGTTCACCAGGGATTCCTGAAGCGCGACGTCTCGCATGCACAAACCGTTCTGCAATCCGATCCGAATGTGGATCGATTGTGTCACTCCCTGTTTCAGAGGCATCTAGCCGAACCGAACAGTCCGACGGGACAGCAGAATTTCGACATCCTTCTCGCCGCCCAGGCACTGGAACGTATCGGCGATCACGCCAAGAATCTAGCGGAAGAACTCTACGGGTTATCCGAAGGCCGCTCGCTGCGCCACAATGCCAGAAAACTCTCTTCTGCCTAGCAACACATTGTTGTGAATGAAGTTCCCGGCCGTGAGTTCTGAAGCCGTTCAGGTCGGGGTCGAACGAGCTTTTGCTATAATCGAGCGTCATCACAATCCACCCGAGTGGCGCTATCGTCTAGGGGTTAGGACGGAAGATTCTCAATCTTCAAACCCGGGTTCGATTCCCGGTAGCGCTACCAACAAGTCTGAACTGCAGAGAAATCCACTGGGACTTCCCCGAGATTCGCAAGAAATTGCCGTAATTCTCCAGATTCTCGCTAGCAAACCGGACTGGAGAAAGTGTCTTCCTTAATATCGGAGGTGAGCTTTGTGGTCTTTTCTCCTGAGGGTATGGAAGCAGTCCGGTTTCGACGGGTCCTACAGGCGAACGCAATACGATCAGAAGTCGATGATGTGGCGAAAGCGGCTTGACTCTTGAGCAATCCGCTTCAAAGCTTCCTCCGGGATGCGCTGTTTCTAGGGTAAGAACCGGTATCCAGTGCGGTGGACTGTATGAAAGTGCTTGGGATCGGCGGGTTTTGGTTCTAGTTTTTTGCGTAATCTTAAGATGTGGTTATCGACAGTCCTTGTACACGGATAGTTCTCGTATCCCCACACTTCATTGAGTAGCTCATCCCGTGAGATCACCCTCCGCGGGTTTTTGATCAAATACGCGAGAAGTTTGAATTCTTTATTTGTGAGAGTAACCGGCCGACCGTTGCGATGAATTTCCATCGTCGACAAGCATCCCTTGACTCCGCCAAATTCGAACGCGCTTGTGGCGTTGGAATTCGTCAGCAAGGCGTCCGCCTCATCCAGCCGTACGCAGAGATTCATTGTGGTGGTGAGGTCAGTAACGGATTTGTTCGGCTCCAGCTTGTCCTGGGTCGCCTGACCCTCAACAGCTGATTTCGGAACGAGCACGATCACTGGGAAAAAACTCGACAGCTGACGAAAGATCCCCGGAATGCCAGAAGCTGGCACGGAAGCCAGCTTTTCATCGAGGAAGGGGATCGCGTTTGCGTTGTGCTCGGGCTGCACAAAAGGAGAAATCGCGGACTTGATCGCTTCCGTCATAGAAATTCCTCTTTAGTATCCAGCATTAGTCCGAACGGACCTGGCAGCACTCTGCAAAAGCGGCATTCGATCAATGGCAACTTTCGCGTGAGACATCTGCGCTTTCACTGCCGAGGTCGAGATCCCTAGCTGTTTGCAGCGTTATGTGCGGCATTAGTAATCTCCTCGGTTGGATTCGATTTTCGTAATTCGTCACGTTGGGGTCATCCCAAACCGAATTGTCCGATCGGCTCCTTTCGCGGAGACCGCTCGACCAAATGAAACCGTTCGGGACCCCTGCCTGACGGGCTTACCGCGTACGACTCCAGCAAGCTTGGCGCGCGCCCGTGCGAGCCTCGCCTTCACTGTCCCCTCGGGGACCCCTAAAGCACGCGCAGCTTCCTTCGTTGTCAAACCATCGATATCGCGCAACTGAAATGCTCTACGAAGCTTCGGTGAAAGCCGCTGAACACCTTCGACCATTCGGTTTCGTGCTTCCACAGTGGAGCAGACTTCTTCTGGACTTGGCTTCGAGTCTCGTAACCTTTCCGAGAATGTGAGACCCTCTTCCCCCTGTTCTTGGTCGAGCGAAAAGTAGCGATTATGGCGGCGCCGTAGTTGCATCAGTGCAGCGTTGGTGACGATTGTCATCAACCAGGTTGAAAGCTGCGCTTGTCCTCTGAACTGCCCTAAATGCCTGTAAGCGGAAAGGAGAGCATCTTGAACGGCATCTTCCGCGTCTGGCGCGTTTCCCAAAAATCGCAAAGCCCTCTTGTAAAACATAGGCAAGTCTCGGGACACAATGGAGTCCAGTTCCTTGGAACGGTCGCCAAAGACGCCGCGGCAAACTGTTGGCTCTCCTTCGATGAACGTTGTTATCGCCGACATAACAGGATCCTTTCGGAGCAACCTCGGGTCTCTAAGACTACCTACTACCTGCAGCAGGGCTGGACACGGTGGCTGACAGGAGCCATGCTACAACCCGCCGCACGTTGACTCCCCTCAACTTCAGTACAACCCACTCCAGTTTGGAACTGGATGCATTAACCGACAGACGAATTCCTGGCCGACTTGTCACCCGGAAAGCTGTCTCCAAACAATGAGCTTTGAACAGAAGCAAAAGCGCCCACGGGCTGAGCTCCATCATTAATTACCCTTTCGCCGCTTGACAAAGTGATAGAGTCGTTCGTCGTAGGGCGCCCCCAGGAACCCCCCTGTGCTACTCCGAAATTCCACCGTATGCGGGGCACTCACGTGGTTGTCGAATGCCTGCAGGTCCGCGAAGGTCTCGACGAGCTGAAAGTGGTTCGGCGTCGGCGTCTGGCTGAGCAGAGCAAAAGTCTCCACACCAGGATCGTGTCGGCTTTCGTTCACGAACGTGTCGAGCAGAGGTGTGATCTGGCCAACGAACTGGGGATCGCTATCCACGTGCGTGATTACAAATATCTGACTGTCTTCCGCTGGTTGACTGCGAGTAGACAAAGTGCCCGCGAGCAGATTGCCCAACCGTTCATCGAGTGGGGCCTCCAACACATTCGTTAGCTGGAACAAAATAGCCTGGGTTGTCGACGAGCTCTGGAAATCCAAGAACGCCTGTGGCGTGGTCCAGACCTCGAAGAGAGCGAATAAATTCGGACGGTCGATCTGCTGTACCACATCGAATTTCACGATGCCGGAACTGGCCTCGGCATCTGCGGCCAGTTCTTCCAGCATTTGAGCTCCGGCCCCAAAATCGGCTGGTTTGAATTCCACATAGGTGACGACGAGCTGCTGCAGCCCCGGTTGAGCTAGAGCCCTTCCACCGAAGCAGAAGAGCACCTCGAGAAACAGAAACAGGAATAGCAATCCCTTACTTAACATGATCATCCTTTCTTGAATGTCGACGTTGTGAGATAGTCGTTCTCCAAAACTCATTCATCAACTCGTATGACGTCCGGGTGGATTACTTCGCGAGGGCCTGGACGGTGCTGTATCGCTCCTGCATCAAGGAAGCGATGTCTGTTTTGGCTTGGTGCGTCATAATCCTCAAATCTCGCCATCTCTCCTCCTAATCTGTTGTCCCGCGATCTGCTTCTCTTTCACGCCCATGCAGGACAAGCCTGGGTCGGGTTGATCTGCACGCCGAAAGCGTATGACTCGGCCAATATTTTCACGATGCCTTCTTGCTGGCAGTTCTTAACGACGATGAAGGCCTGAGCAGGTCAACGAGCCCCATATTGCGAAGTAATTCCGAGCGAAGACGGTCGGCCACGCCGTTCACGATCTCGGCGCCATCGTTCGCCGGGTCAATGTGCACCCGAAAGGGCCGACGCCCGAACGGCATATCAACCACATTCACGACAGCCTTTGCGACCTGGGAAACGTCGGCATCCGGAGCTGCAGTGCGGGAGAGTCCGTCCATGATCTCTTTCGCAAGCGTTGCGGTGGGCCCCGCCTCATATTCCTTGGCTCGGGCTTCATCCTCTGGCTTGCCTGCATGTGCGAAATGATTTGTGCCTGATGTGTATGCACCAGGGACAATGATTACCGTCTCGATGTTCCATCTTGCCAGTTCACCGGCGTAGCTGACCGCCATCGCGTCCATTCCAGCCTTGGCCGCGAAATAAGGCGCTAAATAAGGAGGAGTACCGCCCCGAGTACTGCTGCTCCCTACCCAAACGACTAGTCCCTGTCCCTGCTGACGGAGAACAGGCAATGCTGCGCGGTTGACCCGCTGAGTACTGAGCACATTGACGTCGTACAACTCGGCGAGCTGCTCTGGTGTGAACGCTTCCGCGGGTCCGAAGACCATGTGTCCGGCATTGTGAATGACTACATCGAGGCACCCGTTTTCGGCGACGATCTGTTGGATCGCCTTATCTACGGATTCTTGCGACGCTACATCGAGCTCAATGGTTCTGAGGTCGACGTGGTTGTCGATGCCGAACTTCTTCGCGGCCTCGACCTGAGGACGGTTGCGGCCTGTGGTTTCACGCATACTCGCGTAGACTGTGTGACCGGCAACGGCCAGTGCTCTGGCGGTGATTGCTCCGAACCCACTCGATGCGCCCGTAATCAAAACAACCTGCTTCATGATTGCTTCTCCCTTTCTGTGTGATCACAATTGCCTTGGCCTTTGCCGGCTTCAGTAGGCAAAGCCCCCATTCGCGCGTATCACTTGGGAATTGACCCACCCACCGTCGGAGCCGGCAAGGAATGAAACGACGTTGGCGATGTCCTCCGGCGTACCCAGGCGTTCGAGCGGATTAAGCTTCTTGAACTCCTCGATCTGTGCCTCACTCTTGCCCCTGAGGAACAAATCCGTTCCCACTGGACCGGGTGCAATGGCGTTTACGGTTATGTTTCGGCCGCGTAGTTCGTTGGCAAGGACGTGGACGAGGCCCTCGACACCCGCCTTAGACGCGATATAGGGACCGTAGGTCGGGAAGGACTTTGCGATGACGCTGCTTGAAAAGGCGATGATGCGGCCGCCGTCCCGAACGTGCTTGGCCGCTTGCGCAAGCACCAGGAAGGTCCCGCGCAAGTTGGTCGTGATCACTTTGTCGAAAGTCTCCACATCGCCTGCAGAGATGAGAGACAGGAGCATTACTCCCGCAGAGTGAACGACCACCTCGGGGTTGCCAAAAGCGTCAATCGATTCTTGAAAGAGACGCTCCACGTCGGGAACACTTGCCACATCTGCTTGCACGGAGATGGCTTGTCCGCCCGCGGCCTTGAGTTCGGCTACTACCGCTTGCGCCGGGGCTGGTTTGCCGGCGTAGTGCACGACGACTCCGAAGCCGTCTCTTACCAACCGCTTTGCGATCTCGCCTCCGATCCCGCCCGAGGCGCCTGTGACGATGGCGCTCTTTTTCACTGGATTTGTCATCGATGGTTCTCCATTCTTACTTCTTGATGTGCAGGCGGGCGGCAAGTCGAGCCGCCGCCGCGATCGTTACCAGACGCCAATCAGGAATTGCTCCTCCAACCGGCCAATCTATCGACTCAAACTCCTCCACCCAGTCTTCAATTGATTGGCCAACGTGCGCACAACCGAATAGCTTGTTTACTGCGTGAGCGAATGCTCCCATTTCCTTCTCAGCTCGAGGCAAAAGGCGGTCGCTGATTTCAAGGCAATCATCTGTCTTGCCATGAATGGAGATCGTTTTTTCCTGGTAGATGGCTGCCTTCACCGCTGTTACCTCTGAACGTTCGGCATGGTGTCAGAGTAGTGAAGTTGCGAATATTGAGGAACCTCAGGAACTATAGAATTCAGCCTAGATT
>Ga0209169_10000218_pt1 | contig 34352 bp, 27 predicted proteins | sample HubBroMetageWRM4_FD_188346 | JGI IMG/M metagenome (GOLD analysis project Ga0209169, IMG submission 188346) | Warmed soil microbial communities from the Hubbard Brook experimental Forest, New Hampshire - Hubbard Brook CCASE Soil Metagenome WRM 4... | ecosystem: Environmental > Terrestrial > Soil...
CCTCGCCAAGGGGCATCCGGGCGCGGCGCACTGGGACGACGTACTCTCAAAAGCACGCTTCGAGTTTCGCTGGGAGGATCAGTTCAATCTCTCGCTCGATCCCGAGACCGCGCGCGACTTCCACGATGAAACGCTGCCGGCGCCGGGGGCGAAGAACGCGCATTTTTGCTCGATGTGCGGCCCGCACTTCTGCTCGATGAAGATCACCCAGGAAGTGCGCGAGTACGCCGAACGTGGCATGGCCGAAAAGTCGCGTGAGTTTCTCGAGCAGGGCGCCGAGGTCTACGTCCCGGCCATGTCATCGAAACATTGAATAGGGCGTGCGCGGTGTTGTTCGATCGCGATGAAACCATCGTGGTGGACGTGCCGTTTAACGGCGACCCCGAGCGTGTCGAGCCGGCGCCCAATGCGCGAGTCTTACTCGACCGGTTGCGAGCGGCGGGATTGCCGCTCGCGGTCGTTAGCAATCAGAGCGGAATCGGCCGCGGATTCATTACCGCCGAAGCCGTCGATGCGGTCAATCGCCGAATCGAAACCTTGCTTGGTCCCTTTGCCGGCTTTTTCATCTGCCCCCACGCACCGGAAGACGCCTGCGAGTGCCGCAAGCCCAAGCCGAAACTGATTCTCGAAGCGGCTCAGGCCCTCGGTGTCGATCCCGGGTGTTGCGTCGTTGTCGGCGACCGCGAAAGCGATATTGAAGCGGCGCGTAGCGCCGGCGCGATTCCGCTGAAGGTCGAGGGTCCGGGCGGCCTCGCGGCTGCGGTCGAGGCGATTTTGCGGACGTTGCAGCCTGCTGGAGGCTGCTAGCTACTGCGGGGCGGTAGCGTCGAGCCAGTAATCGATATCGAGGCTGTGAGCCGGCAGCGCGACGGCGAAGGCCGCGGCCGGCAGGTGAATCGTCTTGGTCAGGTGCTGCCACGTATCGAGCACGCGCACAACGTAGTTCTGGGTCTGGTCGTAGGGTGGAATGCCGCCGTACTCTTTGACGGCTCTCGGTCCGGCGTTGTAGGCGGCAAAGACCAGCGAGTAATGCGTTCCGAAGCGTTGCATCAACCCTCGCAAGTACCGGGCCGCTCCCGAAAGATTTTGTTTGGGATCGTGCGGGTTCACGCCAAGGCCTGCCGCCGTTCCCGGCATCAACTGGCCCAAGCCGATCGCACCGGCTGACGAAATCGCGTGCGTACGCCAACGCGACTCGACGGTGACGATCGCGACCAGCATATTGGTATCGAGCCGCCAGCGTTCGGCATTCACCAAGAGCCGGCGCGCCAAGTCGCGGCTCTGCCACCCGGGCATCTCTGGATTGATATGGCGAAGAACCGTTGCATAGACTTCGATCGCCGTCGGGGTAGCGGGCACCGTCTGAAGGGCGGCCTTTGCCGGGCAGAGCGTGGCGAAAAATGAGCCTGCTATAAAAATAGTGGCCGCCAGGAGGCGAGCGACGATCAACCGCATATGGGGCCGGTGGGTTCGAGTCGCGTCTCAGGCGCGCCTTCCGGGGGAGGGCCACCCCGGCCTAATAGACTGCGCCGCTGGGCGATTTCGCTCGCGATCGTAGCGTTCGTCGTGATGTGCGCGATGATCGCTTGGTCGCAATGGTACGCAATTCATGTGAACGTTCCGTACTATCGCGCGCATCATGCGACCGTTCCGACGCACTAGATCCTCGCGCTTTGATACTTCTTTGAGCAGCGCGCGCAGGATTGCCATCGTGCGCGCGGCTACAGCATTGACGAGGAGGATTTCGGAGTTGAACACCCGCCCGTTGCTGGCTGCGTTGATTTGTTGCGTGGCCGCGTTTTTTGCCGGCGGCCGCGCAAGTGCGGCAAGCCCAACGGCCTCACCCTTGCCGCCATCGCCGGCGCCCCCGAGGCCGGCCCCGAGCCCGTCAGCTTCGCCGACGCCGACGCCCGGGCCGCCGTTTGGGAACATGAGCTGGCGCGAGATTGGCCCGGCGGCCGCGGGCGGGCGCGTAGCCGCGGTCGCGGGATCGGCCACCGACCCGAGACTCTACTATTTAGGAGCGGCGGGCGGCGGCGTCTGGAAATCGGCAAACGGCGGTCAAACCTGGGATCCGGTCTTCGATAAGGAGGGCACCGCTTCAATCGGCGCGGTAACCATCGATCCGACCGACAACAAAACGGTTTGGGTTGGAACCGGCGAGGCAAATCCCCGAAACGACCTCAGCTACGGCGACGGCGTCTACAAGAGCACCGACGGTGGCGATACGTGGACCAACACCGGCCTCAAAGAGACCCGGTACATTTCGCGGATTCTGGTCGACCCTCGCAATCACAACCACGTCATCGTCGGCGCGCTCGGCGACGCTTTCGCCGACAGCCCCCATCGCGGCGTCTTCGTCACCAATGATGGCGGTAAGACTTGGAAGCAGACGCTCTACGCCGGGCCCCAAAGTGGAGCCTCGGATCTTGCGATGAGCGCGCAGAACCCCAGCGTCGTTTACGCGGGCATCTGGCAGTTTCAACGCCGGCCCTGGACCTTCGTCAGCGGCGGCGACCAAGACGCCATCTATAAATCGAACGATGGCGGCGAGACGTGGAGCAAGCTCGAAGGGCACGGACTGCCGGCGCCCCCGATGGGGCGAATCGGCCTGGCGGTTGCGCCGAGTAACGGCAATCGGGTCTTTGCGCTCATCGAATCGAAAGCCGGCGTGCTCTGGCGTTCCGACGACGCCGGCGCGAACTGGCAAATGCTCAGCAACGATTCGCTCGTCGACGCGCGGCCGTTCTATTTTTCGCACGTCGAAGTCGATCCTAAAAACCCCGATAGAGTCTACGCGCTCTCGTTTGAAACGATGCTGAGCAAGGACGGCGGCAAAACCTTTAAACCGACGGCCAATAGCGTGCACTCAGACTTCCACGGGATCTGGATCGCGCCGAACGATCCTTCGCGCATCATCATCGGCGAAGACGGCGGGTACGTGCTGACGGTGGACGGCGGCGAGAACTGGTTCTTTTCACAAAACGTGCCGATCGGCCAGGTCTATCGCGTCGGCCTGGGCACCGATAACCCGTACACGGTTTGCGCGGGTCTCCAGGACAACAACGGCTGGTGCGGCCCCTCGAACTCGCTCGATCCGTCGGGAATTCAAAACAAGCATTGGATCGTCACGGTCGGCGGCGACGGGACGTGGGGCATTCCCGAGCCCGACGATCCGAATTGGATCTGGTCGGACTCGCAAGACGGGTCGCTCGCCATCTACAATCGCGTGACGCAAGATCAGTGGTCCGGCCAGCCCTTCCTTCCGACCGGGCGAGAGTCGTGGCGGCTGGGGGAGAGCAAGTATCGCTTTAATTGGGAGTCGCCGATCGCGTTTGCCCCCTGGCGTACCGCCGGCGGTAAGGTGATCGGCTGGTATGGCGGAAACGTTGTCTTTCAAACGACCGATCGCGGCCACCATTGGGAGGCGATTAGCCCCGATCTCACGCGCAATCTGAAGTCGCATCAAATCACCGCGGGCGGTCCGATTACCAATGACGTCTCAGGTGCCGAATACAGCGATACGATTCTCGATATCGAGGCTTCGACGCGCGCACGCGGTGAGATCTGGGTCGGTACCGACGATGGTTTGGTGCAGCTTACGCGCGATGGGGGCAAGCATTGGACCAACGTTACTCCATCCGGATCGCCCGAGTTTGGACGCTTCGCAACGGTGGCGCCGTCGACGCTCGTGGATGGCACGGCCTATGCGATCAACGACGCGCACGAAATGGGAGATAGTGCGCCGTACGCCTACGTGACGCACGATTTCGGCAAGACCTGGACCAAGATCACCAACGGCATACCGGCGGATCAATGGGCGCGCGCCATTCGTCCCGACACGCGCGATCGCAATCTCGTCTATCTCGGCACGGAGGAAGGCATCTGGATCTCCTTCGACGGCGGCGCGAATTGGCAATCGTTCAAGAACGACCTCCCGACCGTTTCGGTGCACGACATTCGGCTGCAGCCGCAATACGACGATTTGGTCATCGCGACGCACGGCCGCGCCGTCTACATCATGGACGACGTTCGGCCCGTGCAAGAGCTGCAGCAAGCCATCGCAAGCACGACCCGGCTCTTTGCCCCGCGGACGAGTTACGAGTGGACGCTGCACGAAAACGACGAAGGCACCTACACGTTCTATGCGGCCGACAATCCGCCGTACGGCGTCATGATCACGTTCTATCAGAAGGAGCCGCAGAAGACCGCCCCGGCCCTCGATATTCTCGACGCGCAGGGCCGCGTGATCCGGGGCGTTTCTGGAACGCACAAGATCGCCGGCAAGGACGAACCTTACATTCCAAACAAAGCGGGGCTGAACCGCTACACCTGGGATTTTAGCGTGAACGGCCCGGTGAAATGGACAGGCGCGACAAGCGAATTCGTCAACCCGCAAACGGGCCCGGGCGTCCCTCCCGGCGCCTACTCGGTGCGTATGACGCTCTCCGGCCGTACGTACGTCCAGCACTTTAACGTCGCGCCCGACCCACGTTCGCAGTTCACGCAAGCGGATTACGAGCGTAGCTTCAACGAAGCGATGCGTCAGATGGGGCATCTCTCGCAGCTCGACACGATCCTCAACGATCTCGATAACTTCAAGAAAGCGCTCGGCACTTCGAGCGATGCCGCTAAGAAGGCCGGCAACACGGCATTGGTCGCTAAACTTGCCGACGCGTCGACCGCGCGACAGACGCTGATGGATTCGCTGGCGACCAACATCCGCGGCGAGGGTACCGAAGACGAAACCAAGGTTCGCGAAGACGTTTTGGGCGCCTTCGGCAACGCGCAGGGTCTCATCACGCCGCCGGTAGCCGACTTCATCGCCCGCGTGGACGTTGAATACCGCGCCGGCGTCGCACGCTACAACACGTTCGTTACCGGCGTTCTGCCGGGCGTCAATGCCGCGTTACAGCAAGCCGGCATGAAAACGCTGCCGGCCCTAAAAACCGTTTCGGCATTGTGATCTTCGTTCCGACGGTCCTGATTGCTGCGGCAGCGTACGCCAATCTGTCTTGGCGCTCGATCGGCCCGGCGGTCGCGGGTGGACGCGTCGCCGCGGTGGCCGGTACGCCCCAAGACGATCAGCTCTACTACCTTGGCACGGCCGGTGGCGGCGTTTGGAAATCCAGCAACGGCGGGGCGACGTGGGAGCCGGTCTTTGAAAAGCAAGCGGTTTCCGCAATCGGCGCCGTTGCGATCGATCCGACCAACGAACGGGTCGTCTGGGCCGGCAGCGGTGAGGCGAATCCGCGCAACAACGTCAGTTACGGCGATGGTTTGTATAAGTCGACCGACGGCGCGAAGACCTGGACGCGCAGCGGTCTCGCCGGAGTTTGGAGCATCTCCCGAATCGCCATCGATCCGCGCGATTCGAGGCACGTCGTGGTTGCAGCTTTCGGCGATCCGTTCAAGGATTCGATCGACCGCGGCGTCTACGTCACCTTCAACGGCGGCGCGACGTGGAGCAAGACACTCTATCTCAGCCCGTCGAGCGGTGCGAGTGACGTCGCGATGGATCCCACCAATCCCCAGGTCCTCTACGCCGGAATGTGGCACTTTCGCCGCATCCCGTGGACCTTTACCAGCGGCGGACCCGACGGCGGGCTCTACAAGTCAACCGACGGCGGCCGCACGTGGAAGCGGCTCCAAGGCAACGGTTTGCCGTCCGGCTACACCGGGCGAATTGGTTTGGCCATCGCCCCAAGTCGTCCGAATCGAGTCTTCGCGCTCATCGAGGCGAAGGGGGGCATTCTTTGGCGCACTGACGATGCGGGCGCGCATTGGACGATGACGAGCAACGACACCCTGGTCGATCAGCGTCCGTTCTATTTCACCCACATCGCCGTCGATCCCAAGAATCCGAATCACGTCTATGCGGTCTCGGAGATGCTCGCCGAAAGCAAAGACGGCGGCAGGAAGTTCACCGAGATCGCGAAGGACGTGCACGTCGATTACCACGCGATTTGGATCGATCCGACCAACGCTAAGCGCGTCATCGTCGGCGAGGATGGCGGCTACGCGCTGACGACCGACCTCGAGCACTGGTCGTTCTCGCGGAATCTAGCGATCGGACAAATCTATCACGTCGGCCTGAGCGGCGAGAACCCCTACTTCGTTTGCGTCGCCTTTCAAGATAATGGCGGCTTCTGCGGACCGGAAAACTCGCTCGATAGCGGTGGCATTCTCAACCGTCATTGGATCGACGTGGTCGGCGGCGACGGAATGTGGACCGTCCCCGATCCGGCCGATCCCCGCTACATCTGGGCCGACCTCGAAGACGGCGCGCTAACGATCTTCGACCGCAAAACCGAAGTCAGCCGCTTCATCCGCCCATACGATGCCTTTCCCGGAAGCTTTCTCGGACCGTTCGATCTGCGTACGGTTCCATATCGCTTCAACTGGGATGCGCCGATCGCGTTTGCTCCGTGGGCGAAGTCGCTCGCGTGGTTTGGCGGAAACGTCATTTTCCAGTCGGCGGACCGAGGCGAAACGTGGACCATTATCAGCCCGGACCTGACGCGCAACATAAAATCGCACCAAGCGCCCTCGGGCGGTCCGTTGGCCAAGGACGTTTCGGGTGCCGAATACTCCGACACCATTCTCTATATCGAAGGTTCGTCGCTCGACAACGGTGAGATTTGGGCCGGTACGGATGACGGCTACGCGCAGATGACGCGCGACGGCGGCGCACATTGGCAAAACGTGACGCCGCCCGGAACGCCGGAGTACGCGCGCATCGAAGCGACTGCCCCGTCGCCGCTCGTTGCCGGAACGGCCTACGTCATAGCCGATAACCACCGCATGGGCGATTACGCACCGTACGTTTTCGTTACCCACGACTATGGCCGGACGTGGGCGAAGATCGTCAACGGATTACCGGGCAATCAATACGTCCGGACGATCCGTCCCGATCCCCGCAACCCGAATCTACTCTATGCCGGGACGGAGAACGGTCTCTGGATCTCGTTGGACGGCGGCTCGAGTTGGCAAGACTTCCGGATCAACCTGCCGCCGGTTTCGGTGCGCGACATTCGCATCCAACCGCAGTTCAACGACATCGTGCTCGCGACGCACGGCCGCGATGCCTGGATTCTCGACGACATCAGCTCGATTCAACAGCTCGGCAATGCGGAGCGCGCGGGAACAATGCTCTATCCGCCGCGGATCTCCTACGAATATCACTATCACTCCAACGATCTGGGCATCTACACGAGCTTTGCCGGTGAGAATCCGCCCAAAGGCGCGATCGTCGATTTTTACCAGAGCGCTCCCCAGAAGACCACACCGACGATCGAGATTCTCGACGCCGGCGGCCACGTGATTCGCACGGTTAAGGGGACGCATAAGGTCAAGGGTAAGGACGAGCCGTACGTTTCCAACAAGGCCGGAATCAACCGCTACGTTTGGGATTTTACCGAAGACGCTCCGGCGAAGTGGTACGGCGCCGCGAGAGAAGATTATCAGGGACCCAAAACGGGGCCCGCGGTCGTGCCGGCGACCTATACGGTTCGCCTGACGCTGGGCGGTGCGTCGCTGCAGCAGCCGTTGGTCGTGAAGCCCGATCCGCGTGACGAGTGGACGCAAGCGCAATACGAAGCGGGCTTCGCCTACGCGCGCAAATACGCTACGGTTTATGGCAAGATCGACCAAGCGCTCAACAACCTCGACGCGATCAAGAAGTCGCTCGGGCAGGCCGCAACCGCGACGAAGGATGCGTCGCTCAAATCGCAGATCGCCGCTGGGCAGCAGCAGTGGGTTGCGGTCTTTGGCGCATTTACCGCCGATTATAAGAATGACGAGGACTCAATTCAGCGCCCCGGCTCGCTGCGCGAGTCGATGCCTCGCACGGGTTTCGGCACCGTGCAGTTGCCGCCCACCGCGGCGCAGCTCGACTATGCGAAGCGGTTCGACGCGGCCTACGGTACGGCGATGAGCGGATACAACGCGTATGTCGGCTCGCTCGAGAAGCTCCAAACTGCGCTCAAAGTCGCCGGCGTCAAGCCGCTTCAAGGATTGAACCCGGTGACGCCGTGACGGCTACTCGTAGTCGGGCGCGAAATATTCGTCGGGTTGGTGAATGAAAAACTTCGGCGGTAACGGCGCCTCGATCTTCACGAACTTGCGCGGCGACTGCAAGAAGTCGAAGCATTTACCGGCCGGCGAGTTCGCGCGCCGGTCGGCTGCAGCGAGCTGATCGAGACCGAAGAGATCCTCGGCAAACCGCAGCACGCTGGCGGTTTCGTACTGAACGTGCGAAACGTAATCGCGTTTGGCGTAAGGCGAGATCACCAATAACGGAACGCGGAATCCCAGGCCGTCGTAGTCCTTATACGGCGGCGGAACGTGATCGTAGAGACCGCCCCAATCGTCCCACTGAACGAAGATCGCCGTCGAGTTCCAGAACTTGCTCTCGCCGATCGTGTTGACGAGTGCGGCGACCCACGAAGGTCCGTGACCGCCGCCGCAGTTCACGTGATCGGAGTCGCTGCAGACCGGCGTGACCCAGGTGAAGTTGGCGAGCTTGCCCCCGCGGACGTCGGTGATCAGCCTCCAGTTCGGCGAGATGACGTCTTTCTTCCAATCGGGGCCTTCGTAAATGTGCTTTACCGCCTGGTACGCCGACCATTCGGCGCCGCCGCCGCTGCTGCGGCTGCCGTAGACGCTGGCGTAGAAGCGCCACGAAAGCTTGGCCTTGTCGAGCTCGTCGCCGAGCGTTTCGTACCCGAAACACGGCCGGGTGTAGGGTCCAATTCCGCGCGAGCCGGTGATCGTGGCGAGGATGTCATACTTTCCGCCGCCGCAGCCCCACTTACCGGAGGGCAGGTCGACCGTCGAGTCCGCTTGCGCGGCGATGACGTACTGGTGGGCGACGAAGCTCTCATCGAGCTGGGACTGGAACATTTTGTCGGCGACGACCCATTCGTGCGCCATATCGAAGTACGGCTTCGATTCGTCGTGGGGCACGTACGTATATTGCGCGTTCTCAGGGCCGCCGTAGGATCGTTCGCGGTTGAAGCCGTTCATGCGGCAATCGGTTCCGGGCAGCGTGCCGGTTCCGTTGCAGGCCGTAAACATCGCTTCCGCGGAGTGATCGATGTCGTAGTCGCGACTGAGGCTCACCGCCTCCAGCTTGATCCGCCGACCGTTAGAGCTCTTTCCGTAAGCGACGGTATCGGCGCCGGGATAGCCTTGAAAGAGGTTATCGAAGCTGCGATTCTCTTGCACGATGTAGACGACGTGCGTGATCTTCCCGGCACCCGTGGCCGCTAACGCTCGCAAAGCCGATCCGCTTTGCATGTACGGCGCGATCGACGGCGCGCCGTACGAGCACGCGCTCAGCGAGAGTGCGAGCAAAACGAGCGGCACGCGGCTCATCCGAAGAATCGTTTCAGGAAAGCTTCGTGGCGGTAGCATGCGCTCTTGCCGAACCGCGCGATCATCAACTCCAAACTTGGCAGGAGATAGAGCGCTTGTCCTGCCGATCCGCTGGCGTAGACGAGATCGGGCGGAGCGCCGCGCACGCCGAGCCACCAGCCGAGTCCGTATCGAGCGTTCACGGGCGAGCCTTCGAAGCACGCTGCCAGCGACGACCGCTGCGCGATGACAAAGCGCCCGTACGCGAGCCAGTCACGAATGCTCAACGACGCGCCGGTCGGCAAGGGATGCGTGCCGTCGCTCAGCGTGCGCCAGGCATGCACGTGGACGCCGGCCGGAGCCAGGATCCGCTCGCGCAAATATTCGTGGGGCGTGCGGTTGCGGCCGGAAAGCTTGCGCGCCAGTACCGCGCCGAAAACTTGGAGTGGAATGCCACCGTACGTAAAGCGCGTTCCGGGCTCGTCGCGCAGCGGCATGGCCAGTGCGCGCTCGTAGATTGGAACGCTTGCGCCCAAGCCCCCGAAGCCGAAGCCGGCCGTGAGCGAGAGCAACATCCGCAGCGTGACGCGCCGCTTCCACGGATCGTCGCACCACAGCGCGATCGTCGCTGCGACGGTTTCGTCGAGCGAGAGCAATCCGTCAGCTTCGGCGCACAGCGCGGTCACGCCCCAGAAGCTCTTCGTCCCGCTGTAGAGCGGATGCGGCGTCGTTAATTCGAACCCGTCGGCGTATTGTTGCGCCAGCAGCTCCTCGCCGCGCGCAACGACGAGCGCCTGTTCTCCGTGCGTACGCGAGTATTGCAGTGCTTCATTTGCAACCTTCATTGGAGGAGCGTTCGGACTCGGCTCGCAAAAGCGCCTGCATGAGAGGGTACGTTCTCCTCGTCGCCTCCGTAGCGGCACTTGGTGGATTGCTTTTCGGCTACGACACCGGCGTCATCTCCGGGGCGATCCTCTTTATCACCAAAGATTTCGGCCTCGCGACGCGGCTGCAGGCCTTTACGATTAGCGTCGTCCTCATCGGTTGCATGCTCGGCGCGCTTACCGCCGGCGGCATCGCCGATCGCATCGGGCGTCGGTCGACGCTCTTTGCCGCCGGGATCGTTTTTTTCGCCGGAGCGATCGTCTCGGCGCTGGCGCCAAACGAAGCGGTGCTTCTCTGGGGGCGTTTTATCGTCGGCCTGGGCATCGGTTTCAGCAGCGTCGTCGCCCCACTCTACATCTCCGAAGTGGCCCCGGCTGATACGCGCGGTGCGCTCGTTTCGCTCTATCAGTTTGCCATCACGATCGGCATTCTCGCTGCCTATCTCGTCGACTTCGCCTTTGCATCGGCTGGACAATGGAGGTGGATGCTGGGGCTCGCGGTGGTGCCGTCGCTGGTGCTCATCGGCGGAATGATCGTGATGCCGGAGAGTCCGCGGTACCTTTTTAAAATCGGTCAGGGAGAAAAAGCGCGCAGCGAGCTACAGCGCGTCTACGATGACGCCGCCGCAAGCGCGCGCGAAGTGGAATCGATCGAAGATAGCTTACGCACCAAGAGCGCAGGCTTAGAAGCCTTTCGGCAGCCTGCCATGCGTTACGTGCTCTTCATCGGCATAACGCTGGCGGTCTTGCAGCAGATCACCGGAATCAATACCATCATCTACTATGGCCCGCAGATCTTCCAAATGGCCGGCTTCGCGTCTGCGTCGGCCTCCATCTTGGCGCAGACGATCGTCGGCACGGTGAACTGCCTCATGACGCTGGTGGCGATCTTCTTCGTCGACCGGATCGGACGTAAGCCGCTGCTCTATGCCGGACTGGCTGGAATGTTTCTCGCGCTGTCGACGTTGGCGTACGCTTTCGCACGGCCCCACCTCTCGGGGTCGCTCGGAACGATTGCGTTGGGAAGCATGATGTTCTACGTCGGCTGTTTTGCATTCAGTTTCGGACCGATTCTTTGGCTGCTGCTCTCCGAGATTTTCCCGCTTCCCGTACGCGCTCTAGGGATGTCGCTCTCGACGCTCGCCAACTGGGTCGGCAACTTCCTCGTCTCGCAGTACTTCCTCGCGATGATTGCGTTGCTAGGACGGCCAGCGACCTTCTCGATCTACGCGCTGCTCTGCATCGTCACGATCCTCTTCGTGCGCGCGTTGGTGCCTGAGACGAAGCAAGAACTGCTGGAGCAGATCCGCGTTCGCGCATGACCGTACCCGCGCTCAGCATCGTTATTCCGGTCTACGGGAACTGGTGGTTGACCGCGCGATGCCTGCGCGAACTCGATCGCTTACGCGAAAGCTCCGTGCCCTTCGAAACGATCGTTGTCGATAACGCGTCGACCGACGAAACGCCGCAGGGAATTGCGCTCTTTCCCTGGGTGCGCTACCTGCGGTTCGATGCCAACCGCAACTTCGCGGGAGCCTGCAACGCAGGCGCGCGACTCGCCGAAGCCCCGGTGACGTTCTTGCTGAACAACGATGCGTATCCGCTTGGCGACGCGTTGACGCCGCTGCTGCACGCCTTCGACCGTGCGGAGGTTGCCGTCGCGGGCGGCGCGCTCTTCTTCGAAGATGGTGCGACGCAGTCGGCCGGACTGGTCGTCTTGCGTAACGCGCATTGGCATTACTCCTGTCGCAACTTGCCGGGAACGCTCGACGCGGTCACCACGTCGCGCGATGCGCTCGGCGTTTCGGGCGCGGCCATGGCGGTGCGCACGCAGTGGTTCGTCGAGAACGGCGGCTTCGACGAAGGTTTCATAAACGGTTTTGAGGACGTCGATCTTTGCTTGCGCGCGCGAGAGCAGGGCCGAATCGTCGCGTACGTTGCCGACGCTCGATTCGCGCATTACGAGGCGGCCTCGGCCGGACGCTTCGAACGCGAGGCCGAGAACGAGTGGCGCTTCTACCGGCGATGGTCGGCGCGCATGGGTTCGCTGCCGCGAACCGCGCGCGGCGAAGTGGGTGCGATCGCAGTACAGAGCGCTGCCGGTGCTTCCCCACTGCTAGCGGCGGGTCTGAGGGATTTGGAGAACGCGCTGCGCGGCTTCGGACATCCGCTCGTGCACGGCGCGATCGCGCCGTGGCAGCGCTTCGACCGGCGTTTTCGGCACAGCGCCAACCTCGCGTGGTTCACGCGCGAACCCGCCGAGCCGGGGATCGCGATTGGCCGCAACGGCGAAGGGCGCACCGTGATTCGCACGCACGGCGCGGCAGCGCTCGAGGTACCGTGGCTTCCGTGCGCTTCGCGCGAGCGCGTCGCGCAACTTGGATTTCGCCGCTCGGAGGCTCCATCGTGCACGAGCGTCGGTGTCGTCGGCGGCGAGGACGCGATGCCTGAGATCGAAGGCGATTCGAGTTGGCGGATTGTCCGCCTCACGCCCTCGATGCTCTTGGGCGAGGGCAGCGGTGAGCTCGCCTGCGTGCTGCACCTTGGCCTGACCGACGAAAGCGGCTTCGGCAACGTTCTGCTCGCGCAAGCCGGCCTACCGGCAGTGGTGCTTGCAACCGATGAACTGCGCGCGCTCTTTGTGCCCGACGTGGCTTTGATCGGCGATCGTGCGTCAATCGCGCAATCCGTCGCGCGTCTGGTCAGCGACTCGCCGGCGCGCGCACGTTACGGAAAGCTCGTCGCCGCCGATGCATCCCGGCGCTTCTCACCGCGCCGCAGCGCGATTCGCGTCGTCGACCTGCTCTGCGCCGCGCGCTTCGGCTTGGAACGCCCGGCTTCGGCACGCAGCAACTCGCCGTTGTAGCTTTCTAGATGACAAGCTTCGGGCGCTCCGCTCGGATGACAAGCTTCGGGCGCGACATCCTGAATGTGGCTACTTCAGCGTTCCCTAGGTTCCCTCTGGTGCGCCGTAGCCGCCTCCGCCGGGCGTTTGAATTGTGAGCACGTCACCGGGTTCCAGCTTCAAACTCACCTTCGCCGGAATCGGCATTCTCGTACCGCCGCGCAGTAAGAAGTGACGCCCGAGAGCGCCGGGTTCGCCGCCGCACGCGCCGGGCGGCGGCAGCGTTTGGCGATCCGCGAGCAGCGTCGCTTCGGCCGAGCCTTCGACAAGCTCAATCGCACGAACCAGGCCGTCTCCGCCACGATGATGTCCGGCACCACCGGTTCCTTGCGCGATCTCATAGCACACGATGCGCAGTGGATACTCGCGTTCGAGCGCCTCGATCGGCGTATTGAGCGTATTGGTCATGTGGCATTGAATCGCGTCGATGCCGTCGCTTTGGGGACGTGCTCCCATGCCGCAACCGTTGGTCTCGTAGAAGGCCCACGTCGTACCGTCGGGTCGCGTGCCGCCGAGCATCACGTTGCTCATCGTTCCGCCGCTGCTGGCAGGGACGCGCTCGGGCACCGCGCGCGACAGCGCCTGTAGCACGACGTCGGCGTTGCGCATGCTCGTCTCGACGTTTCCTCCCGAAACCGGCGCGGGACGCCGGGGGTTGAGCAGCGACCCCAGCGGTGCGAAAACCTCGACGGGTCGAAAGCAGCCTTCATTCATCGGGATCGTCGGATCGGTTACCGCGCGCAGCGCGTAATGAACCCCCGAGAGCGTGACTCCGAAAACGGCGTTGAGTGGAAAGCCGACTTGCGCCGATGTCCCGGTGTAATCCAACCGCGCGCGGCCGTCGCGAAGTTCGAGGCGCAGCGCGATGGTGATGCAAGGGCGCCCGTCACGCGCCTCGAGATGATCGCTCGCCTCAAAGGTGCCCTCGCCGATCGAACGCAGCGCCGCGCGCATGCGCCGTTCGCTGTCGGCGAGCGCTTGTGCGATGGCGCCATCAAAGGTTTCCAAGCCGTAGCGTTCGCATAACTCAAGCAGCCGGCGCTCGCCGGTGTAGTTGCCGGCGACTTGTGCGCGCAGGTCGCCGCTGCGCGCCTCCGGCGTGCGCGAACTCGCGCGAAAGATCGCGACGATCTCTTCTGCGACCCGGTCGTTGCGCACGAGGCGCACTGGCGGGAGAACCAATCCTTCGGCGTAGAGTTCGGAAGCCTCAGCCGGCATCGAGCCGGGGACTACGCCGCCGACATCGGCGTGATGCGCCTTATTTGCCGCATAGCCGACGAGGTGGCCGCCGGCGTAAATCGGGCGCACGAGCGTCACGTCGTTTAGGTGCGTGCCGGTAATGTAGGGATCGTTTGCGACCCACATCTCGCCTTCGCGAACCCCGCCGTACTCACGCTCGATGACCTCGAGCATTCGTTGCAGGCCCCACGGCAACGAGCCGAGATGCACGGGAATGTGTTCGGCTTGCGCGATCAGCCGGCCGAACCGGTCGAAGAGCGCGCACGAGTGATCGAGCCGCTCTTTGATGTTCGGCGAGTATGCAGCGTTGCGCACCGCGAGACCCATCTCTTCCGATGCATAGATCAGCGCGTTCTTGATGACCTCCGCGGTTATGCGATCGATCACGACGGGGCTCGCTGCAGCAGCAAGAGATCGCCCTCCGCATGCGCCGACCATCTTGGCGGCACGTACGTCGTGCTGTCGTACGCCTCCACGATTGCCGGTCCGTTGACGCGCCCCGGTGGGAAGCTCGCGCGCTCAAAGACCGCTGCTTCGACGAACTCGCCGTCGAGCCAGAGCGCGCGCTTTCGCTCGCGCTCCGCACCCTCTTCACGAGTTTCGTATTGAGCCGGTGAAAGAATGCCGCCCGCAGCCCGAAGGGATCCTGAGGCGGTGAGGCGCGCATTGACGATTTCAACGATCTCGCCGGGAACGTCGTAGCCGTAACGCGTGCGGTGCGCGTGATGAAAATGACGCGCCACTTCGAGTGGTAAGCGATCGTATGGCGTGGTCAGCTCGAAGCTTTGGCCGCGATAACGGGCGTCGTACGCTCGCCGAAACGAGATCGTCGGCGCTTCGGCGCCTTGCTCCACGAGCGCGGCACGGGCGCGCGTCTCGCTCGCCGCGAACGCCCGGTCTTCCGCTTCCGAATCGAGCTCCGCGGTCTCGCGCAGCACCGAGCGGATCTCGTTAAAATGCAGGGTCGCGTCGAGCAGGCCCGTGGCCGAGAAGAGTCCGGGATGCGCGGGAACGACGACGCGTGCGATATCGAGCTCTTCGGCAAGCGCGCAGGCGTGCAGCGGGCCACCTCCACCGAACGCCACGAGCGTGAAGTCGCGCGGGTCGAGACCGCGCTCGATCGTCACGATACGCAGCACCTTTGCCATTGCGTCATCGACGAGCCGGAGTATCCCGGCGGCCGTTGCCTCCAAGCCGATGCCTAAGCGTTGCGCAAGCCGTTCCACGGCTGCGCGCGCACGAGACGCCTCGATCGGGAAAGCACCGCCGAGCAAATGCCGCGGATTCAGCCGGCCGAGCACGAGATTTGCGTCAGTGACGGTCGCGCGACCCGACTTGCCGTAACAGGCCGGCCCAGGATCGGCGCCGGCCGAGAGCGGACCGGCGCGCAGCGAGCCCGCGTCGTCGATCCAGGCGATCGTGCCGCCGCCGGCGCTGATTTCAGCCAAGTCGACGAATGGAAACCGCACCGGGTAGCCGCTGCCTTTAACGGCACGACCGCTGTGCGTTCTGCCGGCCGCTTCGAACTCGCCGGCTACCTCCGCGACGCCGTCGAGAATCGTACCGGCCTTCGCAGTTGTCCCGCCCATGTCGAACGAGAGCAGGTGGCGCACGCCAATCCGACGTCCGAGCGCTGCGGCCGCGATCGCTCCGGAGGCGGGGCCGCTCTCCACGATCGCGGCCGGCCGCGAAAGCACGTGGGCGGCCGCGGCCAAGCCGCCGTCGCTGCGCATAACGTAGAGCGGCGCGTGCATTTGCGTAGCGCGGAGATCGTCAATGAGACGTTCCAAATAGCGCTCGACGATCGGCGCAAGCACGGCATTGACGACGGTGGTCGAGCAGCGTTCGTACTCGCGGTACTGCGGATCGACGTCAGAGGACCGCGTAACGCGCACGCCCGGGAGCGCGATTTCGATCGCCTCGGCGAGGCGCCGCTCGTGAACGTCGTTGACGTACGCGTGCAGCAGACAGATCGCAACGGCCGCGACGCCGCGCTCGCGCAGTTCTGCGCACACCTGCGCGACCGATGCTTCATCCAGCGGAGCCAGAACGTTCCCCCGGTAATCGATGCGCTCGCGAACCGTCAACCGATCGTGGCGCGCTACCAGCGGCCGGGGTCGTTCGACGAAGAGATTGTAGACTTCGCTGCGGTTTTGACGACCGATCTCGATAACGTCGCGAAAGCCGTGCGTCGTCACCAGCGCTACGCGCGGAAGCTCGAGGCCGAGCTGCCCGAGCAACGCGTTGGTAGCGACCGTCGTGGAGTGTCCTAAGAACTCGAGCTCCGGTGTGAAATCGTACCGCGAGAGCAGCGCGACAAGCGCGGCGATAACGGCGCGATGCGGTTCATGCGGCGTGCTCGGAACCTTCTGCGTGACGATCCGGCCACTCCACCGCTCGAGCGCGACGAGATCGGTGAAGGTGCCGCCAACGTCAATCCCTATGCGCAAAATGGCTAAAACGAATCATAACGACTACTCCAGGCACCCGACGCCGGAACCTTTGGCGGCAAGACGAATGCAAGCGGCGAGTGGCTCGACTTGCAATCCTTTTCGGCGCCGTGGCATGGCTCCTTGCGCTCCCCGTTGCGGCCTCGGAGTCCACCCAGATCGCGGCAATCGCGCGCGATGCGATGACGCGCCATCATCTCAAAGCGATCATCGTGCGAGTCACCTCGTCGGGGAGAGATGTCTACACCGCAGCGCTCGGTGAGTCGATGAACGGTGTTCCCGCGACTTCGAAGATGCATTTTCGTAACGGCGCGATGGCCTTTACGTATATGGCAGCGATGCTGATGGAACTCGTCGATCAGAAAAAGGCACGGCTGGACGAGAAGCTCGCTCGATATTTTCCTAGCCTTCCGTTCGCGGATCGCATCTCGCTGCGAAATCTCGCCGACATGACTTCCGGGTATGCGGATTACGTCTACCAGCCGGAGGTGTTGAGAGGGACCACGCTCGACCCGTTCCGGCACTGGACCTCCGACGAGCTCATCTCGATTGGCGTACGCAGCCCGATGATGTTTGCACCCGGCACGAACTGGGGCTACTCGCACACGAACTACGTGATTTTGGGCCGCGTGCTCGAGAAGATCACGGGGATGCCGCTCGCAGCTGGACTCCAACGGTACGTGATGGGTCCGATGAAACTCGCGCAGACTCGCAGCTTCGATACGCCGGAGATACCCGAACCGGTACTGCACGCGTACAGCTCGGAGCGACGGAGCGAGCTGCATATCCCGGGCGGCACGGCGTTCTACGAAGAATCGACCTTTTGGGATCCGTCCTGGACGACCGCAAACGGCGCGGTGCAAGTCACCGACATCACGGATATGGTACGGTCGATGGAGCTCGTCGGCTCCGGAACGTTGCTCTCCAAAGCGTCGGCAGCAGCGCAGCTAAGCCCGAACCTCGCCGGTTTCGGCCACGCCGATCCAAAATGCTCGGCCTGCCGTCGCAACACCGTCGAGTTCAACTACGGCTTAGGCGTCGTCAATCTCGGCCCGTGGGTTACGCAGATCAAGAGTTTCGCAGGCTGCGGCGGCACGGTGGGCTACTTGCCGTCGCGACGCCTCGCCGTGGCCGTCGTGACGACCTACACGCCTTCGGCATTCGACGCCGAAGGCAACTACCCAAACGCGAGTCAGTCGATCTTTGCCGCCCTCGCCGAGCGGCTCGCGCCGGGAACGTTGCCGAAACTTCCGGCAACGGGCCACTAGTTTCGCGCGAGCGCGCTCGACGCCACCGACTGTTGCTAGAACGTCAGCTTGTACGTGGCGCCGTTGGCTGGGTTGCAGTTCGTTCCGCTAACCATGCGGATCTTAAATACGAACGTCGTCGATCCGGCGCCCGCATCGGACGCCCGGCTCCAGTTGTACGTAAAGTGGAATGTTCCCGACGACGTGAGCGGCGGGATACTTCTCGAATCCACTTTTTCTGCACCGTCGTAAATATCTACGAACTGCAAGGTGCTCGACGGCTGATTAGCCGTCCCCATGTTCTGTACTGCTCCAACCAAACGGTATTGAGTCATCTTGCCCATTGAGTGCGACGTCTGCACGCCCACGTGGACGATCGCAGGATTGCCACCGAGGCACCGGCCTGCTGCGGAGACTCCTACTGGTACGAGCGCGAGGGCGAAGATGCCGAGGATGAGGGCACGGGTCACTTTTTCATGCTCCTTCCTGAGGGAAAAGCTCACCATGCTAGCAGGCGATGCTAGCGTTGCCTTCCTAAGTTCCTATACGGTATAGGCCAAGCGCCGAAACATTCCTTGTCTTCCCCGCGTAAAGCGCCCATGAAAGAACGCATGATCGCCGCTCTGGCGGCCGCACTCGTCGCGCTCTCACCCGCCGGCGCGTCGGCCCAAAGCTCGCCGGCGGAGCAGATCGCCGCCGTGCAGACCGAGGCCATGCGCGGGTTTTTGGCCGCCTCACCCGAGACCGCGACGTTTCTTGGCGATTATAGCTACGACGGTGAGTGGAGCGATCCAACGCCGGCCGGCATCGCCAAGTTCAAGGCGATGCTCGCGAGCTACGAGCAGCGGGTCGACGCGATCGACGTCACCGGCGCGACGTTGCAGGACCGAAACGACATCAAACTGATGAAAGCGTTCGTGACTTCGCAGAATCGCCAGCTCGCCGATCAAGAGGCCGGAAAAGACCCATCGGGTCCACCCCTCACGGTGCTCGGAGCGGTCTTCACGATGATCCTGCATAAGGAAGGCCAGGACCCGACGGTTTGGTGGGACCATATGATCTCACGGCTCGAGAAGGCGCCGGCGTGGATGGCCGCGCAGCGTCCGCTGATCACGCATCCGGGAAGACTTCAGGCGGAGGTCGCGGTCAAGCAGCTGGCGATGGCACCGGCACTCTTCAATTTTATTCTGACGCCGATGGCGGCCGAGCTTCCAGCCGACCAGCACGCACGTTTCGTCAAGGCGCGCGATGCTACCGTCGCAGCGATGACGGAGTGGACGACCTGGATGAATACGAACGCCGCCAGCTGGCCGGTCAACTACGTGATGGGGGCCGATGCGTACAACGCGATGCTCCGCGACGAGCTGCTGCTTCCCTACGACGCCGATCAGATCGCGGCGATCGGCCAGGAGACGCTCGATTCTGCAAAGGCGCAGGAGCGGGCGATTCAGGCGGAGGCCAAAGCCAAAGGCATCAATCTCTCCAACCCGACGCAGGCCGCGGCAACCGGCGGCGGCATGACGCCGACGACGAAGGCCGCGCAGTTTGCTTTCTTTCAAGCGCAGCTCGATACGCTGCGCGCGTTCATCGCCCAAAAGCGAATCGTCACGATTCCTTCGTACGTCGGATCGATGAAGGTCGTCGAGACGCCGGCCTTTCTGCTGCCGGTGCTGCCCGGAGCATCGATGAACCCGCCGCCGCTCCTCTCCAAACAAGTCGACGGCGTCTACTTCATACCGCCGCCGAACCCGAATATGGCAGAGGCTGCCGCGAACGGTGCGATCTTCGAGGATTTCGATCGCGATCGGGTGTTGATGACGAGCGGACACGAAGGCTTCCCTGGTCACTTCCTGCAGTTCTCGATCTCCAAGCACAACACCGACCCGGTGCGCCGGCTTTCATTCGACGGCGTCTTTTCCGAGGGATGGGCTTTCTACGAGGAGGCTCTACTCGAGCGCGACGGCCTCTATGGTAACGACCTCGACGGCCGCTACGCCGTCGCGCAGTTCGAACGGCTGCGCGGGGCTCGCGCGATCGTTGACACGAAGCTCGCGACCGGCGCGTGGACCTATGAAGATGCCATCACGTGGTTTGCTGCCAATGCGGGCGTCGATCGGGATACTGCGGTCGGTGAAGTGAGCCGTTTCGCGTTAGGTCCCGGCCAAGCGTTCGACTACGCCGTCGGCAAGGCCCAGATCGAAGCGCTGCTCGACACGTACAAGGCGAAGAAGGGAAGCAGCTTTGACCTGCAGGCATTTCACGATGATCTCCTTTCACACGGGACGGTTCCCGTGAGCATCGTCGCCAGCGAGATGCTCGCCGAGTAGCGCCATGCGCTCGCGCTGTGCCGCGAGCTCGTGGGCCTGTCGCTCCGCGAGGCGGCGCCAACGCGCTGCTTCGCGCAGCACGCGGGACGCCTCGAGATGGTCAAGTGCGATGCCGGCAGCGGCACCGGTCGCTGCCAACGAGGCGACTTCGTCTGGATCGATGTCTTCACCGTTAGTGTGCGCCCCATACACGGCGACGGCCGCAAGTCGCGAACGCACGAAGACGGGCACGGCAAGCACCGGATCGCCATGCTCCAAGGCAGTGGCGTCGTCGTCGAGCTCCAGCAAACGGACCGGTTTGTGCGTTCCTTGCAGTTTTAGCGCGACGCTTCGGTCCAGCAGCGCGCCGTCGCTATAATAGTCGCCGGAATCGTCTTGCATGTAGAGCGCGGACGAACTGAGCGAGTAGGCCAGCACCGGCTCGCGCATCAGCGCCTCCTTCACCGTTTCCACGTTTTTCGCATCGGGAAGGTCGGCGGCGACGTGAGCAAGATGCCGCTCGGCTTCGTGCCGGCGCCGGAAGAGGGTGCGTTCGATGAGTTGTTCGACCTTCGACTCGATCGTGCTGAGGTAAAATGCCACGCCGATGGCAGCGGCGGCGACCAGTACGAGCGTAATGCCGGTGCCTTCGATCAGCCGACCCGCGAGCCACTCGATCAAGGCGAAAATTGCGAAAACGGTAGCGGTGACGATCGTGAAGACCAGCGTGCGGCTGACGACGAACGATATCTCGAAAACCCGCTGTCGCGCGACGGCGTAGAATATCGCAAACGGCGCCAGCGCGTATAGCACCGCAGCGAGCCAGACCAGCGCGTCGGCGGTGGCGAATGCATAGGCAGCGGACCAGTAGCGCGCCCATGACGTTGCGGAGCTCAACAACGTAAAAAAGATGCCGGCGATAACCCATCGCAATCGCTGGCGCTCCCACGGCTTGGCGGTGAGATCGGTCGCCACGAGCGCAACGCCTGCCACGAGAATTAGCCCTAGCGCGCCGAACGTGGCGCCGTACGTCATCCACGGTTTCGGACTCTGGCCGAAGAGAAGCGACGTGACATCCCATGCCAGATTCGGGATCGCAAAGAGTGCGCCGATCGGAATCGCGACCCGGTCGATCCAGGCGCGCCATCCGATCGGCCGGTCGTCGGGAAAACGCACCGCGAAGATCACCAGGCCAATCGTTCCCGCCACGCTCAGCACGACCGAAGCAAACTCGACAACCGGAAAGAGCCAGACCGGAAACCGGTAGAACTCGGCGTCGGTCGCTGAAACGAGGTAGAGAAAGAGTCCCCACGTCATGCGATTTGGCCGGCGCAGCAGAATGATCAGCGCGACGGCGATGTAGACGAAGCCGGCGAGACGAAGGAAGGAGGTCAACGGCGAGAATATCGCCTCGCGCGTTTGCGATGGGCTCAGGAAAGCCGCTTGCAGCGTGACGGGCCGCGACGCTCCCTGGTGCACGAGACCGAAGCTTACGCGTTCGCCGGGAAGTACCGGCATATACTCAAGCCCGATGAGCCGATCGCGCAGCGCCGAGGCGGTAAAATCGAGATGGTCGCCTGCCGTAATCTCGGCCTTTGCTGCGGGGCTCTCGGGATCCACGGTCGCAACCTCGAAGCCGCTGGTATAGACGAGGTGGTAGCCGAAGGCGCTTTGCGGCGCGAAGAGCTGCACCGAAGCGGCGATGTTGAGAACCAGCGCGACGACCACCGCCAGCAGCGCCGCAAAGCGCTCCCCGGGATGCAAGTGCCGCCGGCGCTCGTGCGTTGACACGTTGTCGGCAACTCTTCGATGGTTTTGCGCGGCTCCTTGCAGGCGCAACCCGTGCCGTGGTATTTGTCCTCTAGACGTGACGCCGTGATGACGAAAGGAGCGATATGACCGCCACACCATACGAACGATTTCGCGCGCTGCATGAACGGCCCGAAGCCTTTGTCATGCCGAACGCCTGGGATGGCGCTTCGGCGGCGCTGCTCGCGCGCGCCGGATTTGAAGCGCTGGGGAGCACGTCGCTTGGACTTGCGTTTTCGCTCGGACGCCAAGACGGCCGTCATGCCGTCTCGCGCGGCGATGCGATCGCGCACGCCGCACTCTTAGCCCAGACGAGCGGACTGCCGGTCAACGGTGACCTCGAAGATGGTTTCGGCGCGACGCCGGAGGCGTGCGTCGTAACGGTGCAGGCGGCAATCGCCGCCGGCCTGGCCGGGCTTGGAATCGAAGATACGACCGCGGATCCCTCCCGGCCGATTCACGAGTTCGACGATGCCGTCGCTCGCGTTCGCGCGGCCGCCGGCGCCGCACGCGGCCGCATACTGTTAACCGGGCGCACCGATAATTTCATCGCCGGCAGGCCCGATCTCGACGACACGATTGCGCGTCTGACGGCTTTTGCGCAAGCCGGTGCCGACGTGCTTTACGCGCCGGGATTGCCCGACATGGATGCGATTGCTGCGGTAGTGCGTGCGGTTGCCCCGAAACCGGTCAACGTGTTGATTGGCCCCGGCGATACCACCGTGCCGCTTCGAGAGCTCTCCGCAGCAGGCGTAAAGCGCGTGAGCGTCGGCGGAGCCCTCTATCGCGTCGCGTTGACGGCGCTTGTGGAAGCCTCCGAGGCGTTGCGTGCCGGCGACCTTGCGCCGGTGCGAGGCGCGATTGCCGGCAGTGAAATCGCTGCGCTGCTGCCGCAACGATGACGCGACTTCGCAAGTTCCTTGCAAACCTTGGCCCGGGCCTCATTACCGGTGCCGCCGACGACGATCCTTCGGGAATCTCTACCTATTCCGTCGCCGGCGCGACCACCGGGTATTCGTTGCTATGGCTCACGCTCATATCGACGCCGATGATGGCCGTGATCCAGGGCATGTGTGCGCGCATCGCACTGGTCAACGGCCAAGGTCTCGCGGCGATCATGTTCAAGCGCTTGCCGCGTTCGCTGGCTTACTCGCTAGCGGTGCTGGTGATCGTCGCAAACACGTTCAATCTCGGTGCCGACATCGGCGGCATGGCCGCCGCGACGAATTTAGTCGTCCCGGTGCCGCCCGAAGCGTTGGTCTTTCTCTTTGGCATCGGTTTGATCGCTGCGGAGACGTGGCTCTCATACCGAATGCTTGAGAAAGTCTTTAAATGGCTGACGCTGGCGCTCTTTGCGTACATCATCACCGCCTTCGTCGTGCGGCCCCCGTGGGGCCACGTTCTGGTCGCTTTCGCCGTACCACGCCTGCATTTCGATGCGACATGGCTCTCGACGATGGTCGGAGTGCTGGGCACGACGATAACGCCGTATCTCTTCTACTGGCAAGCGTCGTTGATGATCGAAGACGAGAAGCAAGAGGGCCAAAAGACCATCCGTGCGCGGCGCGGGACCGACGCGCAGTCGTTGGCCAACATGCACGAGGACGTCAATGCGGGGATGATCTACTCCAACGTGGTCGCGTTCTTCATCATCGTGACGACCGCGGCGACGCTGCACGGCCGGCAAATTGCGACGGCGGCGCAGGCGGCTCAAGCCTTGCGCCCCTTAGCCGGGAACTTCGCCGAAGTGCTCTTTGCGGTCGGAATGATCGGAACGGGCATTCTGGCCGTTCCCGTGCTCGCGACATCCTCGGCGTATGTCGCCGCCGAGACCTTTCGCTTTACCGAGGGGCTGAGTGAGCCGGTCCGCCGAGCTCCACGTTTTTACAGCACCATCGCGGTCGGCATTCTGATCGGGATCGCGATGAATCTGCTTCGCATCGACGCCATCAAGGCGCTCTTCTGGTCTGCGGTACTCAACGGGATTGCCGCCGTGCCAATCATCGCCGTGGTCGTATGGCTTGCGTCGAGCCGCCACGTCATGGGAAAGTGGACGAGCTCGACGGTCGCGCGGGTCTGGGGATGGGGAACGGTGGCGCTCATGGGCGGCGCCACCATCGGTATGTTCTATTTCATGGCCAAAGGCAGCTGAACGTTAGTTCGGCGGCTTATTCCCGTGTTGCTGATTCCCCTGTTGCTGATTCCCGTGTTGCGGTTGCTGCGTCGTGACGTGCTGTTGCGCCGCTTGGCGATCCGCGCTGGTGACCGGCGTGAAATGCGGAGGCCGATTCGATGCGCTATACGGATGTGAGATCGCGGCGGTGTTGGGGTGTCCACGGTTAACCGTTGAAAGGTGATTCCGGTCCTGCGACGAGGTTTCTTCGTGATACCGTTGTTCCGATGTCATCGTTTGACCGCGCGAACGTGCCGTTACTTCGGCCTGCGTCGGCCGTGCATCGATTCCGCCCCGGCCGCCGTTGAAGCTGGTGCGATTGTTGTTATTTTGACGGATGACGGTCCGGTCGATGTAGGTGTTGTGAATAACGGTCCGATTGACGTTCGTGATCGCCGTGTTGTAGTGGAAAGAACTTCCAATCCAGCGGCCGCCAAGAAAACCGGTGCCGAAAAATCCAAAGCCGTAGTTAATTCCACCGTAGAAGCCGACCGTGCGGCCCCAGTAGCCGCGGTGCCAAAAGAAAGCGTTGTTGTTCCAGCCCCAGTACCCCGGTGTCCAGAGCAGACCGATCGACGGCGGCGCGACCCACGTCCCCGGTACCCAGAAGTAGCCGCCCGGACCCCATGACCAGAAACCGGGCTGCCACAAGAAGTTCGGAGACGGACACGCCGGTTGAGCGTAGATCGGGATCGCCGGCGGCGCGATACCGACGCCCACTCCGACGGTAATCTGTGCCGAGCCGGGGGCCGGCGCAGCGAGGAAGAGCGTCGCGACCAAGGCGACTCCTAGGAAATAAGAAAATTTCATAAACAACTGTCCTCCAAGTCACCACTTACCCACGAAGCCGTGAAAGGAACCCTCGGCCCCGCCGTCAGAGAGCGTTGACGTGCACGCCCTCTTCGAAGGAGCTGGCTCGCTGCGCGAGCCATCCGAACGGATCGCCTTCTGGCTGACGGCGCTCTTTTCGCTACCCGCGGCGCTTGCCATCGGATACGTCCTGCACGAATCGATCGGCGCCTCGCAGGTCGCATTATTCATCGTTATTGCCATGGTCTACGTAACGCTGGCGCGCGGCAGGTTGCTTGGTTCGAGCGTCCGCGTCCACGAGCGCCAATATCCCCGCGTTTTCGCGATCGTTCGAGATGCGTGCGCGGGTCTCGAGATTCCGATGCCCCTGATCTTTGTGCGCGAAGATAACAACGTCCCCGTGGTCGCGCTGGGCTTCGGCGTGCCCTACGCATTAGTGTGCTCGAGCCACTGGATCGAGCTCTTCGCCGATGACGAGCTCTCGTTTATGATCGGACGCGAGCTGGGGCACATTGCGGCCGGCCATACCCGCTTTCATTCGCTCTTGAGCGTGAACGGCAACGAGAATCCGTTCATCTCATTGATCTTCGGCGCCTGGCTACGGCGCTGCGCGCTGACCTGCGACAAAGTCGGGCTGCTCTGTTGCGGCTCGGTCGATGCCGCAGTCCGTGCGATGGGCATCGCCGCGTTTCATGAGTTTGGAAGATTGGTCGATTACGAGCAGTTCGCCGACCAGGCCGCCGAGGTGCAGGCTGACTCCGTCCTGCGCTGGGGCGAGTGGTTGAGCAGCGAGCCATACGCCACGCGCCGGATCGCGTCGCTTAGCCGCTTCGTCACGTCGCAAACGTACGCTGGCGCAGAAACCTGGTTTCTGCGCGAGCGCGGCCAGGAGCCTCCCGAGTTGCCGGCACCCGGTCGAGCGCGTGTCGAGTCGCGCGATTGCGCGGGTTGGTGGCGCCGCTTTGCTGCGTGGAGCATCGATGCGATCGTCGTTAGCGCGATCATCACGTCGTTCGGCGGCAGCATCGTGGGCCACGATCGCAGCGAGAACCGGGTTTCGGTGTCGCCCGGCAACGTGAGCATCTCGGAACCGATTGTCGGGTCGGTGACGATACACGGAAAGCACCCCAGCGTCAAGGCGACGCCTTCGGAGGTGGCGACGCCGTCGCCGGAACCTACCGACATTGCAACGATTGGACCGTTCGTTCTCGGCGAGCACCGCGTCGCCCTGAGGGTCGGTGATCAGGACGTGCCTCTATCGATTGACGCACTCGTGGCGGCGGTGAGCCGGCTCGGATTTTTCTTCTGGTTTCCCGTCTACCTTGCGGTGCTGGTCATCGTCGCCGGGCAGACATTCGGCATGTTGATCGGCGGCCTGCGCGTCGTCACGACCGATTTTCGTAAGCCGAGTGCGCCACAAACGATTGCCCGATACCTGATCGTCGGCTTCCTCTCGTGGATCATCATCCCGCTCAGTTTTTTCTGGCGGCGCATTCTGCTGCACGATCGCTGGACGAATACGCGGCTGGTGAAAGTCGAAACCATCGTTGCTCGAATCACCGGCACCACCTAGTTATGTGCGGTAGATTCACGCTTTCCAAGCCTGCGGCTCTTACAGCGGCCTTCCCGCGCTTTCGATTCCCCGAGTTCAGCGAGACGCGGCTCCCGCGCTACAACATCGCGCCGACGCAGCGGGTGCTGGGCGTGCGCAACGACGGCCGCGACGTCGTCGAGGAACTTCACTGGGGAATTCACGGCCGCATCAACATCCGTGGCGAATCGATCGCCGCGCGAAGGGGGCCGATCCTACGACGCTGCATTGAGTTCGCCGACGGTTTCTTTGAATGGTCGTCCCGCCGCCCGTTCTACTACACGCTCGAATCGGGCCAACCGTTCGCCTTCGCTGGACTTTGGGAACCCGATAACGATACGGCCTCATGCGATATCGCAACCTGCGAACCGAACGCATTGGTCGCGCCCGTGCACGATCGGATGCCGGTAATCCTCGCCGGCAACGCGATCGACCTCTGGCTCGGTGCCGAACCGTTATCGCCGGAAGTCGCCGCGTCGGTGCTGCGACCGATGGATGCCTCCCTGATGCGGGTGCGAGAGGTTTCGACGCGCGTCAATAACGCGAGCTACGACGCTCCCGACGTGCTCGAAACGCCCGATCCGCGGCTCTTCTGACGAATCAGCACCACACCGGTCGCGACGAGCCACACGGCGCTCGGAATGGCACCGAAATATTGGGGTCCGAGTTGGGCGGGTGCCGTTATGCTGTCGACGAGGAAGATGGAGAACGTCGCGATCGCGGCGCCAAACGCGGCGAGATATCCAAGCCACGCGAGCCAGGCCGGGGCGCGCTCGTGGCGGCGCATGCTGTGCGCGGCGGCAAAGATAAAGATCGCGACGGGAGCGTATCCGAGACCGCTCTGCGTAAAAAAGAAGACGTCGAACACACCGCTGATCCCGTATGCTCTGAACAGCTCCGGCGATGGGTACGCAACGGCGGTCAGCAAGGCTGCGGCCAACAACGACATGGTCACCATGACGACGCCCGCAACCAACGCGAAGGTCGCGAGCCCTTCTTGTTGCCCCGGCGCGTTTGTGAGGTAGCTGCGCAGGCCGACGAGAAACCAGAGAAAAAACGCCACCGCCGGAAAGGTGAGCCAGGCAGCGCAGGTCAGGGCAAACCGGTGCGTATCGATTGCCAACGCCGCCTGGGCTGGCCTATCCGCCAACGATGGCATCCCTTGGGTCAGCATCGTGGCGACGATCAGGATTGCGACGTAACACAGCACCGACCACCCGGCAGAGCGTTCGGCATGAACGTTCTCCATATCAACTAACGTGAGACTAGCGCCCAAGCGAATCCTTCACTAGAGCCCGTAATACTTCAAAGCGGGCCACATCGCGGCCAGCGGCGCGCGCGGGTGCGTACAGAGATAGATCGGCAGCGGCCCCTCAAGGACCCAGCGGTAATCGTTGCGATAGACCGCGATTTGCTGCACGCTGCCGAACCAATGCAATAGCAGCCAATAATCGGTCGCGCCGACCGCCAAGACCGAACGCCCGCTATAACCTCGCGTTCCCCATAAATAATATGAGTTGTTCGGGCTGATAGCGGTCGGCAAACCATAGCGCGATCCGTAGTAGTTGAGCGCTCCCACATAAGCGTAGCGATCGGCGAAGACCGCGGTGATCTTGCGTTCTCGAGCTGGAAGCGACCAATAGGCGCCCGCCACCGTTTGCGTCATCGTTTTCCAACCAAGCTGATCGGCAAAGATCGGATTGATGAGATGACGCTTGCCATCCGGCGGCGCCGGGCGGCTCAGACCGATCGCGCGCTCGTAGGCCATGTAGGCCGGGAGCGGCAGCACGGGAAGCGCGAGCGGCAACGTCGGCAAGCTCACCGCAAGGACGGCGGCGACGATCGCTACTCTCCAGCCGGACCACTTTGCGTTTAGCGTGGATTCGATCGCAACCGCGCCCGCGGCAAACAGCGCGGGATAAATGCCTTCGATATAGTAGCCGCGTCCGATGGTCGCGATCAACACGCCGAGCAAGAGAAGGTAGGCTACGGTCAGGAATCGGTAGGGCTTCGTTTGCCATAGCCAGACCAAACCCCATATCCAGATAGGCGTGAGCAGTGGATTTTGATAGGCGAGCTGCAGACCTAGCATATACAGTGCGTTGATCCAACGATCCCTCGATTCGTCGGCGATGCCGTTGGCGAGTGCGTGACGGTTGAGCTGGTCGTTGTGTATCACTTCGAGCATTGGAAAACCGTGACGAAACTGCCACAGCGCGTTGGGCAAAAGGAGCAATGCCGTCAATGCGACGCCGAGCACCAGCCAACGCGAGCGCATGAGCCTAGCGTGTCCGGTTGCGAGCAATCCGACGGCCAATGCTGCCGCACACGCGGCGATCGAATATTTTGCGTACATCCCAAGCGTGACGACGAGGGCGATGGGAATATAGAGCCGAGCCTCCTGCGTTTTGACCAGCCGAAGCGTCAGATAGATCAAGGCGGTCCAGACGGCCGGCGAGAGAAACTCCGTCGACAGGCCATACGCGACGCCGACCGATCCCGGCGCGAGCGCGATCGCGAGCGCGGCTAAGCCTTGGGCAAATCCTCGGCCGCCCAACTCTCGCGCGACGAGGCCCCCAAAAAGCACGGTGACGCCGGCCAGTACGCCGGGGAAGAAACGCAGCCCCCACACCGGGTAGCCGAGCGGTGCGGTGAGCCACGTCACGAACGGCGCGAGCGGCGGCTGGTCAACGTAGCCCCATGCGAGATGCTTCGCGCAGTCGATGAAATAGAGTTCGTCGCGATAGAATCCGAAGCGATGGCAGAAAGCCAAATGCGCGCCAACGGTTGCGAGCGCCACCACATAGACGCTCGGGTGAAGCTTCACGCCGTGCTGACGCCTGCCTCGGATCCCGCCAAGAAGAGCTGACTAATGCACAGCCCCACGAGGCCCGCTGCAGCGATCGAGCCGAACACGAAGCTCGCGTCCCACCAGGTTCCGCCGAACATCGGAACGGCGAACGCAAAATAGGCGGAGAGATAGGCCGATGGAACGATGAAACCCAAGAGCCGGAAGGCATTTGGGTTCCGCGGCGACGCACGAAGCTTCGCAACGATCAGATCGCCGGCGATGCCCGCCGCGACCGACGCCAGAATCACCAGCAGCAGCTCCGGCAGATCTCGGGAGAGCTCTCCACCGACCCAAAGCTTCACGGCGACGCAGACGACGATGAGCGCCCCGAAGTGCAGCTGTTTGTAGACGCAGAGGTATAGCACGGCGGCGGCCAGCAGCAGACTCTGCCAAACGACGATCGAAATCTCGAGCGCCTGACGATAAAACAAGAACACCGAGAGGACGAACTGCTCGCGTGGGAAGGCCGATTGCGACAACGGATGGTCGCGCATCAGCGCTTCCGGGTAGAAACCGAATTGAGTAACGAATTGGATGACTTGGAAGGCCAGACCGAGCGAGATCAGCATCGGCAGCTCACCGATCAGATTCGGTGAGTTTGGACGCCGCCGTGCGGAGCGCACCGGGCCCGTGATCAAGAAAAACAGCCCGGTCAGCAAGAAGAGATGCGGTGGGCTCAACAGCAGATCGAGCTGGTGCTCGAATCCGAAAAACGCGTGCCACACGGCGTCGAGCGCCCCGCCGAGCAGCAGCGCTGCAACGCCAAGGACACTTTGCGTGTACCCAAAGGGGATGGCTCGCCAAAATGAGCCGCTGCGACGAGAGTTGCGAGCAATCGTTACACCTAGCACGGCTGCCGCAAAAATTCCGCCGCTGTACATGGTCAAATGCCAAGGATTGAAGAATGATTCGACCGCAAGAAATAGGTGCTCGTGCGCGTCAATGAAAAGTCCCGTCACGATCCAAATGCTCGCGAACGTAACCAACCAATCGAGCGTGCTCGGCGCACCAAAACGCTCGACCTGGGGTTCCGGCGCGGGCACGAGAGGCGCGATTTGCTCGCGGGGGGAATGCAAATTCGCCAGCTTCATGCACCGGCCACCATTTTTACAATCGCCGTACACCCCTTTCCATAGCGTCTTTCAAGCGCTGTCGAGAGGGATTCTATGTTTACTTGTTGCGGGATGTTCGTCCCAGCCTGTTGCCGTTCCCTCAAACCTCATCGTCTCGGCGAAAAGGCCGAGCGCCTGGCCGACGCCGCCCATCGCGGTCCCGAGCGCTCCGCCACGGATTGTTCGCGTGTGGGCTTCAACCCTGACGATCGGTCCCGGCACCTGGTTCGAAGGAGCGATCGTCACGAGTAGCAACGTCGCCTCGGTGGAGGTGAGAACGGCCGCTTTTTCCATCAATAGCGTGCACGTGGCGCCCGGAATCTATCGGTTTCGCACGCACGTACTGGAGCTGCCGCCGCTCTCGCGGCGGCATTGGTACGAGCTCTATTTTATCGCACGGAATACGGCCGGCGTTAAAGCAGTCGAGGAAGCGCCGCTGAGGGTCGAGTAGAAGCAGGTAAACTGCGATGCGAATCTTGATCGTCGAGGACGATTCGCGCATCAGCCGTGCGATGGCTGATGACCTGCGCCGGCAGCACCACGCGGTTGAAGTCGTCGAAGACGGCCGCGCCGGGCTCGATTTTGCCGAGACCGACGTTTACGACGTCGTCCTGCTCGACATACTCTTACCGGGACTCGACGGCGTCGAACTCTGCCGGCGTCTGCGCTCCGAGAAATCCAAAGCTTTCATTCTGATGATTACGTCGCGCGACGACGTGCGCGACAAAGTTCGCGCGCTCGATGCCGGCGCCGACGACTACATTGTAAAGCCCTTCGACTTGACCGAGCTCTCGGCGCGAATTCGGGCGGTGGCGCGTCGCCAAGGCGACGTGCGACAGCCCGTCCTGGAGCGCGGCCGTCTTCGCCTCGATCCGAGCAGCCGTATCGTGACCTATGACGACCGGCAAGTGCCGCTCACGGGCAGCGAATACACCATCCTTGAAGCCCTGATGTACAGCCCATTGCAGGTTTTCAGCCGCCGGTTGCTGCGCGAAAAAGTAACGACCTTCAACGACGACGGCGGACGCGACTCCATCAAGACGCACATTACCAATCTTCGCCGCAAACTGCGCGCGGTTGGCGCGCTGGAGGACCCAATCGAAAACGTCTACGGCATGGGGTACCGGCTTGCAGACCTCGGTTCCTGAGGGCACCCCGCCGCTTGCACTAGAGTACCGGCTCTTATTCTCATATCTCGCCGCATTTGCAGCGATGTTCGCGGTCGCGGCGATCGCAGTGCGGTTTACCTTTGTCGCGATCATCGATCAACAGACCACGGCGCGCCTGCACGACCTCGCGCGTGCCGGCATTCGCAGCGTGGTCTTCAGCCGCCGGCTTGGCGTCGACCGAGGCGATCTCGCGAACACCGCACTCTTGATGACGCACGATGAGGGCCTGCAATGGTTCGATCGCGCGGGACACCTCCTCGCAACCCAAGGATCGACGCCGCCGAGGCGAGCGTCGTCGAAGCTTTTCGATAGCGTCTCGATACCGGTCGAGGACCCGAGGACTCATCAACGCGTCGGCACGATCGTCGCAAGCGAATGGAGCGACCAAGAGCGCGCGGACGTGCGTTATCTCGACACCGGGCTGCTCATCGGCACGCTCTTGGCGGTTGTCGGTGCGGCGGCCGGCGGACTCGCGCTTGCTCGTCGAGCCGTGCGGCCGGTCGAGCAGAGCTTCCAGGTGTTGCGCGAATTCACCGACAACGCGTCGCACGAGCTGCGCGGTCCTTTGACGGTGATCGCGGCGAGCGCCGACGCAGCGTTGCGCGACTCCGATCGCGACCCCGCTCACGATCGAGCTCGCTTCGAAACCATCGCCGACGGCGCGAAGCAGATGTCGCGGCTCGCCAGCGATCTTCTCCTACTAGCGTCGGCCGATCAGTCGCTCGAACGCGAGCTCTTCCTCGTCGACCTGGACGAAACGCTGCGCAAGCTCGCCGGTCAGTACCGCGCGCGTTTTGCCGAAGCTGGAATCACGTTCGAGGTCGCGACCGAACGTCCGGCGATGCTCTTCGGCAATCCCGACCAGATCGAGCGAGTCCTCGCGAATCTCATCGAGAACGCGCTGCGATATACGCCCGCGGGAGGACGCGTCACGGTCGAAAGCCGGCGACAGGGCACCGAGTTCCAAATCGCCGTACGCGATACGGGCGCCGGGATCGGTCCGGAGAACCGCGAGCGAATATTCGACCGCTTTTGGCGCGCAGACCCCGCGCGTCTACCACGCGGATCGGGGCTTGGCCTGGCGATCGCGCGCGCTCTCGCACGCCGTCACGGGGGCGACGTTACCGTCATCAGCGACGTCGGCATCGGCAGCACCTTCGTGCTCACGCTGCCGGCGCGACCGCCTTCACGCAGTGTGCGAAGCCAGGCTTGACGATATCTTGACGATTGCACGGTACCATGCGATTCCGTGCCGACGATATTAGAAAGCCGCAAGTACATCGACTGCCGCGAGTTTGACAGCCAAAGCAGCTGCTCGCTGCGCATCTGCGGAACCGCCGACGAAGTGTTGGCGGCCGCGGTCGAGCACGGCGTTTCGGCACATGGTTACCGCGGGTGGGAGGAGCTGCGCCTAGTTCTGCGCGCGGCGCTCAAGGACGATCCCGCAGAAGGTGTCTTCTCGGAGGGATAGGCGAGTCGCGATCGCTGACAGGGTGATCGAGGCTTGTCCTCTGCGGGTGCGCTGGAGTCCCAACCGGCGCACCCGCTCTCATTTGCGCAAATGAAAAAGCGGCTGAGGTGCCGCGGCGCTCGACCAGTTTCCCCCAGACACTGCCACCTCGCCACGCACGGCATCTCAGACCGTGCCCTCAGTCTATGGTGACGGGATGAAGAAAGCCTGAAGCTGTCAGTGGCTTCCAGCACGGCTTCTGCCCCGTCGACAGGGCGTCGTTGCAGTAAGTTAGGCGCGGCCGCCGAAGGTTAGGAGCCCTGGGTTTCTACTCTCTGCCAGGTGGAAGGGAAATCATGAAATCCTATTCATGCAAGGCCGGAGCGGCCGCCCTCGTCGCCATTCTGACGCTCCTAGCATTCGGAGTATGCGCGACGGGAGCTCGCGCCACCGGAACCGTCACGATCCGGCAGAACTCCGGCGGAACCAACACCTATAGCGGCGCCGAAATCAAAATCATTCACAGTGCCCTCTACGTGACGTCCGCAGATGGCAGGGGTACATTGGTCATTAACCGGGCAGCCTGCGCGTATCAAGGTCAGCTGATGGTATGCTTACCGACGAGTGCGGCGCTCGTGCAAGCGGGCAAAACCAGTCCGCTCGATTTCGAAAGCGGAACCGTCTACTACAACGGCACCGACGATTTTCAGCCGATGGCTTTAACGACGGCGAAGGTGCCTCCGCATAGCATCTTGCTGTCGTTCTCGACCAAACGCGGAACGTATGTCAGCGTGCGCGGTCGCATCGACAACGTGGTGAAGTAACATGAAATATCTTTGTTTGTTAATGGCTATTCTTTTTGCAATGCAGCCGGCTATCGCATCGGCCGGACGCGGCGGTGGTGGCAGAGGCGGCGGTGGTGGCGGCAGAGGCGGCGGCGGTATGTCGCGTGGCGGCGGCGGTGGCGCCAGAGGCGGCGGCGGTATGTCGCGACCGTCG
>Ga0209169_10000219_pt1 | contig 34337 bp, 40 predicted proteins | sample HubBroMetageWRM4_FD_188346 | JGI IMG/M metagenome (GOLD analysis project Ga0209169, IMG submission 188346) | Warmed soil microbial communities from the Hubbard Brook experimental Forest, New Hampshire - Hubbard Brook CCASE Soil Metagenome WRM 4... | ecosystem: Environmental > Terrestrial > Soil...
ACTCGGCAGAGAGCCAGGCGAGGCATTGTGGCCGGAACGCTTTCCAGCCAACGCGTTGCCGAGCGTCGAACGCGGCGAGATTTCATCGAGTTCGTTCTCGAGCTTGTATCAGCAGAACCCGGTGCCGATGGGTGGGGCGATCTTTGCGCCTGCGTGGTTCGAGCACCGCTACGATCAGCTTCCGCGCTCTCGCGTCGAGCCCAACACGGCGCAGTACGAAGTCGTGCGCCAGGTGCGAATGGAGAACTGCCTCATCGAGCACCGGCCCTACGATCCGCCGCCGCTCGTCGTCATTCAGGCGTGCGATTCGGCGTGGAAAACGGGCCTGACAAATGACCGGAGCTGCATCGCGACTCTGGCGAGCGATATGGTCGACATCTACGTGACCGATGTGTGGTTCGGACGTCTGCAGTTTCCCGATCTGCGCCGCGTGATGGTGGAGCTCTTCGAGAAACATCAGCCCTCGCGGCTCTATGTCGAGGAAGCGTCGTCAGGGTTCGCGCTCGTCTCGGATCTCCGAGCATCGACGGGCATCCCGATCATCGGCGTGCCGCCAGGTCGCGAGAGCAAAGAAGCGCGAGCGGAATCGGTGACCGGCTTTTTCGAGGCCGGCCGCGTGAAGTTTCCTCGCAACGCGACGTGGATGCAAGAGCTGCTCGGCGAGTTCCTTCGGTTCCCCTACGGCCGGCACGACGACATTGTCGACGCCGTCTGCATGGGAGTCCGAATGATGCAAGAAGCGATCGCTCGCGTTCGATATGAAGAGCACCACGAACAAATGATGGATGGTTTGCGCGCTCGGGCATTCGCGCGTTGACCTATCCAGCTCGCCGCCAAGAAAAGGCTCTCATCTACACCCTCCATCTAGGTAAGGAATCTCATGAATAACGATTTCCAACGAAACAATGGTTACGCCACACGCGAGGATCTCGATGTCCTACGAACACTCGACGTCGTCGATCTCTCTCAGGCCGAGTTCAAGGACGTGATTGACGCACGTAATGGCCAGCTGACGCTGCCGGCGCTCGGGCGACTGCGCGCCGCGGCGCAACGCCAAGCCGAAGCGAAGGCGAAGGCGGAGGCGGAGGTGACCGGATGAAGGCCCCAAGTGTAGCCGAAGCGCTCGCTAACCGTAAGCCCGACGAGGCGCCGGTTAACTTGCGCGTCACCTTCACTCCCGAAAACATGGACCAAGAGCTGGCGCAAATCGCCGCAGCTCAGCGCGACTACGAAATCACGAAGCATATCGAAAACCTAAAGAGGGCCTCGTAATGATGACCCCAACGCAAGCCAAGATCGACGATATACTGGCCGTGATCGAACGCGCGACCCCGATGGCGGAAGCGGAGCGACTTGCCAAGCTAGCCGGAATCGAGAACGAATGGAAGGGCTCGATCGAAGCGCTCACCCATGCGCAAGCTGAGCGTGATCGACTCGTCGAGCACCGCAAAGCGCAGATCTTTGCCGATGAGGTTGCGCGGCACCGCGATGCCCTCGAGCGTCGCGATGCCTGTGCCGCCGAGCTAGCGAAGCTCGACGCAAAAATCGCGACCTTCCCCGAGAACGAGCGCAACTTGTTCGCGAAGGCTAACGAGATCGCCGGATGGACTCAACGCGCAACGAGTTCTGGACCGCATTACCGCACCAGCGACGTGCAAACCGATGCCTTCGGCAACATTCTCGACGTGCCGCCGCGCGATCGCACCCATAACTCCGTCGTGCCGGCCGAAAATTGGGAAGCCGTGAAACAGATTCGTGAGATCTACATCGAGCGTGCCATTGTGGGGCAGAACCTCTCGACGATGGACAACGCCTTACGCGACTTCATCGCAATGAACCCGGCGCTGGCGTTCGTGAAGCGACGCCATTTAGTGACCGTTTAGCGGTTATGGACCAGCAGCGGCCCCGAAAGGCACCGACAGTCCAGCCGTGATATTCGAGGGCGGAACTCCCTGAGCGGCGGGTACGACAACTATCGCTGGCGGAGGCCCGTGCCCGACCCCTAAAAACGCAAACGGAATATACAGCGTGCCGCTCGAGTCGGACGTCATAAACCGATTCGTCATGCCCTGCTGATAGTAGAGAACGTTCTGCCGTCCTGGCGCCCATCCGGGCACTTGAAAATAGTTGATCCTAGAGCCGCCACCGACAGCGATAAAGCCTGGCGTAAACGCAAGTCCTCCAAACGCATTTTCTGGGCCGACTACGCCTGTAAGCGTTGAACAAGATGGACGAAGCGCCGGACATTGCTCCACAGCACCTCCGCTCACGTCGGCATAGAGCAGGCCGGAATTATCGAGCGCGATTCCTCCTACGGGCGACGCAAGAGTGGTCCACGTTGCCACGACCACGCTCGACGCCGGAGCGAACTCTACGATCGTGTTGTTATCGGGGTTCGCGGCGTAAAGATCCCCAGCGGAGTCAATTGCAAGACCTTGCGGCTTGTCTAGGCTGCTGCTCTGGATCGTATACTCGAGCGTCTTGGCTCCGCTGCTGTAGACTTCGATCTGATTCGATTCGGAAGACGCGACGTAAACGTTGCCATTTGCGTCGGTCACGACGCCGTGCGGCTTCGGAGGCACGGCTGTGCTACTGGGTGTTGGGTTCGGAACGCCTGCCGGATAGACGAGCAGCTTGATGCTGCCAACATCGGTAGCATAGACGTACTTTGAAATGCTGGCGTGCCGTATGGCGCCAGGTTGCGACGCTACAGGGCCGGGCCCCTGAGTGGACGAGCACGCGGCCAGGGCTAGCGCCGCCAAAGCAACGGATACACCCAGGGTACCAACGGCGCTTTTGTCTGAAAATCTCATTTTACCGCGCTCCCTTCAGAATGATGACTTGCGCTAGAGACGTTCTCCAAGCGCGTCCGCTACCATCGCTCCCTACTCCCCTCTTTTTCGTCAGCTGCAAAATAGTCCAGAGGACCACATTATGATCGGTGATATATTAGTCGGAATCGCCATACGGTTCACGAGCAATGGAGTGCTCACGATGGAGCGCCTTGCCGCAGCGACCGCTGGGGCGAATGCTCGGCTCAACGAGCAGACGGCTGCGCTAGCACGCCAACAAGCGGCGATGCAACGGATGCGCGGCATGGTGGCTGGCGGGATCGCGATCGGTGGCGCCGCCGCGATCATCGCTTCGATCAAGGCTGCGGCCGACTTGCAGATCGCCATGGTCAACGTCCGCGCCGCGACCGGGGCATCCGCTGACGAATTCGATCGCCTGCAACGCATGGTCGTTGCGACCTCTGGCATCACCGCGCAGTCAGCGACGACGATCGCGCGGGAACTCGGTGCCGCGGCATCCGCTGGCCTCAATCAGCCAGGTCGGCTTCTGTCGGCGTTCCCGCAAATTGCGAAAGCCGCCGACGTCCTGTGGCTCTCACCGAAGAATATCGACGCGGTCGAATCGGTTACCCAAATGTCGAAGCTGTCGCATTTGTTTGCGGCCTATAGCGGCAAACCGCTGGCCGAAATGATCGACCAGGCGGTTCGGCTGATGTATACGCAGCCTGAGAATGTCAGCAAGCTCATCAACCAAGGCAAGTATTTCATTCCCGCCGGGTTGAGTCTCGGCGTGTCGATGCACGACCTGTTCCTCGAAGCGCAAACGATGGGGCAAACCGGCCTACTGACGGGCCGTGGTGGAACTGGGTTAGCGCGCTATCTCGAGTATCTCGCCGGCTCACCGTCGATTACCGAGTTTCGCTCTAAGGTCCAGCGCAAAGCGTTCATGGATCTCGGGCTGTTCGATGCTTCTGGGCGCAACAAGTTCGTCGACGCTCAGGGTCATCTTGAGCTCGAGCGGTCTATTTCGTATTTAACCCAGCTTCGCAAGAGCATGACGGACGTCCGATTTGCGTCGGACGTTTATCAGGCGTTCTTGCAGCAAGGCGGCCAGTATATTCTGGCGGTCACACGGCCAGAAGTTCAGGCGCAGAAGGTTCTCAACGAGCAGGCCGCTGCACGACTTGCACCTCCTGGTCAAGCGGTAGAAGTCATCTGGCAACAGTACGCAAAGACTCTTAAGTTCGCGTTCAACGACTTTTGGACCAACGTCGTCAACGTGATGATGGAGACTTTTTCACCGACTCTCCCAGCGCTAACGAAGTTCTTTACTGATTTCGCTAACGTGCTGCGTGGGTGGGCTGATTGGCTCTACAATCATAAGGACTTTGCCTTCGGCATTGCCATTGCAGCAATGGGGACCGTCGTGTCTGCGGCGCGTTATGCGGCGAGTCAGCTGATCAACCTCAGTGCCACCATCGAGGCTCTCGGACTTGCCGCACGGCGCGGTACGCTCGGCGGTCCCGGTGGAGTGTTTCTCGGTGGCGGCCGCGGCGCCGTGGCAGCCGCAGAAGATGCTCCGCTCTTTTCGCGCATGGCGAAGGGCCTGTGGGGGTTCGTCGACCAGTTCTTCCTGTTCGGCCTCGGGAGTGCGGCGCTCGGCAAACTCACCGGACTTTGGCGCCCGATCGCAGCGTCCATCGAAACGCTCGCCATTCGTGCCATGATTCTCCCCGGCATCCTCGGGCGACTTGCAACGAGCTTCGTCGGGTTTGCGGGCGCGCTGCGCGGGCTGCTCGGCCCGTTCGGCGCCATTCTCACCACGCTTGACAACGCGAAAGCGACTGGTCCCGGTGGCCCATCGTGGACCGGCCTTAGCGGAATGTCAACCGAGCAGATCCGCAACTACATCCATCGCACGGGATGGAGCAACGTTAGCCCAGACGTGCGCGAGCATTGGACGAAGCTAAGCGGTGCAGCCGGCGGCCAAGCCTTCAGTCAGGACATTCTAAAGCGGGCCCTAATCAGTGAGGGATTCGCTCCGCTTATGCGATCATTGGTCGGCGGCGCGGGTGCCACGAGCGTCACCGATACGATCAGCCGGTCGTCAAAAGAAACGACCAGCCCGATCGTCGCAGGTCTCTCTCGTATTGAAGCGTTGCTCGCCGGACTCGGCATCACCGTCAACGTCGCCGGTGCGCCCGGCCAACCATCGCGGACGTTTCACGAGATTCTTAGCAAGCCGCACACTAATACGGGCGGATTCTCGTCGGCTCCGTTCGCTGCGAAGCGCTTAGGGTTTAGCTACCGTCCGTAGTCGGCGAGGAAGGTAGGACCGTGAAACCTCTATCGGAACGCGATGAGCGCTTTGTGCAGGCCTACTCGGCGCTATATGCAGACTTCGCGATGTGGGTTTTGAACGCGGCCGCGAGGATCTTGCCGCGAAGCGTATGCACGCGGCTCGCAGTAGTCGCGTTCGATAAGGCTCGACCGATCGGTGGCGTCGTCGGTGTCGTTTATGCCTGCGTGCGGGACTTCGGCGACATCCTGCGGTGGCTGGTTTACGGATAGAGCAGGCGCGATCAACGTCACGAACGTCGACTTAATGGCGACCCTACCCTATTCGTCCTTGGTAGCGGACGGCGGCTGACCTATTGCCGGCGGGGTATTCGGGGATGGCTCGGTCGTGAAGTGTTCGTTCTTCCACGTCTCAAGCGAGTCGCCGAAAAACTGCGGCGTGAACGGGTCTACGATAGAGCGATAAATCAGACGCATGCCCCAAAGTAGCGCGATACCGGCAATCGTCGTAACAGTTCTGGGCGACGGAAAGACGAAAATTACTAATGACCCCACGGCCATAGCTAGCCAATATGGTCCTCCGTGAACGAAAGAGACCATCCAGTCTGCGAATGCCTCAGTACCCGACGCCCACGGCGGCATTTTCGTTGGCTCTTCCGGTTTTGTTGTGACGTTGCCGCGGGCGACGAAAAATTTCGTTTCTTTAAACGCCGACAAGAGGGAAACTTGAAATCGCCCCAACACGGCAGACCCCAGCGTGATGGTCAAAAAGGCTGAGCGAAGCAGGGCTCCGCTCAGAGCGATAGGTAAAACCGCGATTAACAATGCGAACAATACGAGGCGCAGGCCGAAAGCGCGCCTGGGCGTCACACGCTTACTAATCGTAAAGGCCACTAGGCTACCCGCCCATACTGTTACGGCGCCCGTCGCTATAATCCCTAAACCGAACAAATCGGTCTCCGTAGCCACGGAGTACCAATGCCAAACCGGGCGAATACTAACCACAGCGACAAGTAAGGTCGCGACACCGGGCAGTCCATAGAAGAGCACCCGGAGAGTGCGTCGCGCGGCGCGCGTCTTGAGCGGCGCCAACTTGCCACGCCAGAAATTAAGCTCGATAAAACCCGCCAAGCACACCCATACGATCGCGATTATTAACCAACCCTTAGGGGTTATCGCGGATGGGAATGTCATTTCGCGATCCAGCGACTACGTCTAGATCGGGCGCTTAACGCCGCGCGCCACAAACACATTCATTGCCTAGCTTCGTTTCGGCACGCGCACAAGCCAATACTCGACGCCCTCCAGCACGATCCGCTGACGGCGGCGGCTGATCTGCTGCGAGAACATGTCGCCGTCGTCTCGGTAGTATAGGCAGAGCCATGCGAGTACCCGGGCCCGATCCTGCGGGCTTAGCCGCTTGATCGCCGCCCTTACGGCCTGCGCATCGCCCCACGGCTCATCGGGGCTGGCGTACTGGGGCGGCCGTGCCATAAGGCGAACAGGCGTTCGATGCATGCAAAAGGCTCCCTCGTCGAAGGGGAGATCCGGGTTCTGCCTCGTTCTGTAGGTTTTCGTAGGGAATCTAGGGCACAAGCCCTTAACATAAGGAAGACCATTATGGAAGTTACAGTCTCCTCAATTATCATTGACGCGGCAGCCACAGAGCTGAGCCTGATCGATTATTTCCCAGGGGCGCCAGATGACGGCCCTGCGCAAGCCGTCGTTCAATCGCCGGCCTCCCTGATCCCCACCGCTACAAGCGTGATGCGTTCCGCCTTTTTCCCATTCTAGTTTTCGACTCGCCGCCACTCACCGTTTCTAACACCCGCATCCATGCCCACCACCGGCGCTTGTTGTGCGACAGCGGCCTTGGCGGCATCTTGCGCGAGCTGCTGCAACTGCGCCTGCGCATTTTGAAGGAGCTGTTCTAAGGCATTGGCGCCGCCCTGGCCAGCACTCGGTGCAGGGGCTGGCCCAACGGGAGCTTGCAATACTATAGAGAGCGTTACGTTCAGCGTAGTCGGCATCTGTCGCTTAGCCTTCACAAAGAATTGCCCGTTAAACTCAAATCCGTATGCAGTCGTCTCCACGGCTGCCGAAGTGACGTCCTCGGTATATTCGTCCTTGCCGACGATCTTTGCTTGAGCATCGATAGGCGTCCTTAGCTTCAAGTCCGCCTCGTAAGCAGCGAGTAAGTCCCACATGGCGTCGTCTAGATTCGCTGGAGCTTGTTTTACGGGTAACCCAACAGCAAGTGCATCTCCAAAGGTTATGGCGTGCCCATGAGCATAGACTTTTTCGGCCAAGGTTTCGATTATGCCGTCAACCACTTGAGGCTCGTGCTTTGCTTTGCTGCTGGAAAGCATGCGCCGCGCGACGTCGCGGATGTGGGAATGCGTTCGATAGGCACTCCCAAGTGTGATCGCGTCAATGCGGTCGGCAAGCTTTAGCATACTTGCCGACAACGCAGCTTGGTCGGTCAAGCCTCCGCGCTCTTGCACAAACTTAACGTAAGCCATAATGTCCTCAACGCTTACGCTCTCTTGCATCATTGTTTGACCGCCGTCAGGTGATTTCGTGATGCGCTGGAGATTTAGGCTAGGATCGATCGGCCCGAGCTCGCCATTTCGCCCCAGCACTATTTCGTCGGCTCCCAGGGCGAGGAGCGTCGCGGCGCTATTGGCCCGAAACGGTATTAGGACGCTCCAGTTCTTACTGGCAGTCATCCGCAGAGCATTAGCGATACGCCAGGGGACGTCAGACGCACCTCCGCGGCTGTAAATGAAGAGATCCAAGCTCTCGGTCTTACCAATCGAGCGTAACTGGTCATAGATCGGTCGCAAGGCATCGTCGTGCATCTGCGCTGGAATTGGGAACCGATCGCCCGTGACGTATGTGATCACGCGATGGTTCCTAATTTCCTCGATTCGTTTGATTGCTGCTACGCGATCCGCTCGTGCCATAGAAAACGCCTCCGTCTAAAAGCGCGGGATACCGCAGTTTAGCAGAGATTGGGCCACTCGCCTGCACGAAGTGCTCGCAGACGACAGAAACAGGGGGCCCGCCTAAACGGGCGCCTTGTTTGAGACGCTATCTACGTGAGCATACTGGTGCAGAATCGCCCAGAAAAAGAGGACAATGAGAAGCGAGACCCCGCAAAGCAGGGCCCGGGCGGAGGAGGCGATCCGCATCCAACGCCAAGCCCTGAGCCGCGGCCAAGTCCGGGCGGTAGCGGCGGCGACGGCGGTAAGGATGGCGGACGAAAAGAATAAGAAACTGTCGCTTCAATACCTCGGCCTCTATAATGGCGATCCCGCGGAAGAGCCCGCGCGCTCGTTAGGAAAAGAAAAAAGGGGCGCCGCATAAGCGCCCCTGTGGCCCCTGACCCGGTGGTTCAAGCTATAGCCGTAGCACGCGCCCAACACCGCGCATGATGACACGGTTCCGTGCACGTTTACCAACTGCACGTGGCCCGCGAGAGATCGCGGCACCCCACGCGAACAGTCGAGCGAGAGCGTAGAGTGTCGACGCGATAGATCTCATCCTGCGTCCCTGTTGATTCGGCTTTGTGCACGCGCGCGGAGGGCTAATTCGCCAAGCCGCTGCACGTCTGGCGTAACAGCAGTAATAATGAGCTGGACGTCAGGCTCAAAGCTAACGGGTATTTCGCTATCATCGGGCACTTGACTTTTAAAGCTCATGGGTAGTTCTCATCATAATGGTGGCCATGGTCACGCTGCGTCCTCTTCCGGCTTCGGCCAATATTTGCTCGCGTTTGCTAGTTCCTCACGAACGGCTTTCACTGTGGCGTTATTATCGAGCCCATGCGTGAGGATTGCGGCAGCCACCGCTAAACCGTACTCTGTCCCTTCAGTGAATCCGTTGAAGAAGCGGTCCGAGTATTCGATCTCGCGATCTTCGCGAATGAGCTTGAACAACGCAGACCCGGCGCCGTCATCCATATTGTATTCCGGCTCTGCGTTGGCATCGTCCGTGTAGAGCAGGCTAACGAAAGCCATTGTGGCAAGTGCTTTAAGGCTCTCGCGGGAAACGACTTGAGACATAAGGTTCTCCTTTTTTCTGCCGCTCAGTCGCGGCGCAGTGTGCGAGTTGGATTCTTAGACGATCATTACAAGGAATGCCGAGTCGGGGTTGGCGGGGTAGGCTAACCAAAGTGTTTCGTCCGGAGCTTCCCGTTGTCGGATGAACACGGCGGGGAGCGTCGCGCCGCGAGCGCCGGCGCCCCCGCTCTTTCATCGATCTAGGCAACCGCCGTAATTAGCGCACGGTACAGCGTGGAGCGGCCAACTTTGAGGACGCGCGCAACATGCGCGGCCCCGTGCCCGCTGCCGAGCATTTCGCGGGCGGCCTGAAGCCGTGAGGAGTTAAACGCCGGGCGCCGACCAACTGGTTCGCCGCGACGCTTCTTGGCTGCAAGCGCTTCGCGCGTACGCTCCCGGATCAGCTCACGTTCAAAGTCGGCGAGCGAAGCGAAGATATGCAGAACGAGCCGGCCGGCGGCCGACGTCGTGTCGATCGACTCCGCGAGACTGCGAAAGCCGACTCCGCGATCGGCGAGCTCGTGAATCGTGGCCACCAAATGCGGCATCGAACGGCCGAGGCGATCGAGCCTTGCGACGACGAGCGTATCGCCCGGCTGTAACGCCGCCAGAACGGCCTCTAAGCCCGTCCGCGTGATTGTTGCGCCCGATGCAACGTCAGAGAAGATCTGCGTGCATCCTGCGGCCCGCAAAGCGTCTTTCTGCGCATCCAGCGTTTGCTCGCCGGTAGAGACTCTTGCGTATCCGAGATATGATGATGTGGTCATCGGAACTCATCCTTCCGTTGGCATAGGCCTCGGCGAATCTAGACCCTCGCCGGGGTCTTTCTCTATGCTACCAGAAGCTACGTCTGCCCATTGAAGCTAAGGTGCGGATCGCCCTCGCTCGAGCCGCTAGCGTTCTGGAAGTAGCGTTCGTTACCGGATGGCGGACAGTTCGGCCCGCTGTATGGGCCGTTGCAACCGTAGCCCATCATCGATTGGAGCATCTGCATGAGCTGCTGCAATACCCCCATCAACGGTCCGAACAATCCCTGGAGGGAGCTGGAGTTGCCGTAACCATCTGCATAGGGCGAAGCCGCCGTGCCTCCGTTGGACCACGGCGGAACGAAACGCGAGATATTATCGCCGGTGGGCGGTGAAGCCGCTCCTTGAAACGCGGCCGCCCCGCCTTCGGCATTCCCCGGCGGTGCCGCAAGCGAGTTGGGCCCGAGCGGACCTTCGAGTGGTTGAACGTACATGATGAACCTCCGTCGTAATTGCTGCGATTAGATCACGACGACTTCCGTCAATGACAAGGTGAGCGGCTGCGCCATAGAAAATCGAACGCAACGGCATGAGTGACTCGCAACTGACCACCATCACGCGCCTCGAGGAACGTCTGTCGGCGCTCAAGGAGCGTCTTTGACGACGCATCCAAGCGGCGGCGCTTAGCCGAGCTCGACGAACGATCGCGCGCGACGGAGTTCTGGAGCGATCCGGAATCGGCCCAGCGAGTGATGCGAGAACTCTCCGAACTGCGGGATCAGACCAGCGTCGTGGATCGCATCGCGGCCCACTTGCGGGAGTCTCGCGAAATTCTCGAACTCTTCGAAGCTGATCCCGCGGCCGAGCACGAGGCCGACCGGAGCATCGCATCCGCGGCGGAGTCGCTCGAGAGCCTTGAAATGGCGGCAAGTTTTAGCGGCGACTTCGACGCCAATAACGCAATCGTGAGCGTTTTCGCCGGTGCGGGAGGCGTTGATGCTGCCGATTGGGCGCAGATGCTGGCCCGTATGTATCTGCGTTGGGCCGAATCGAAGGGATTCTCAACGCAGATCGTCGACGAGTCGCCCGCCGAGGAGGCAGGCTTGAAGTCGATCACGTTTTTCGTGCGCGGGCACAATTCCTACGGCATGCTCGAGAGCGAGCGCGGCGTTCACCGCTTGGTGCGTTTGTCTCCGTTCGATGCGGCCCACCGCCGGCACACCTCGTTTGCAGCCGTTGACGTAATCCCGGAAGTTCAGGCAGGTGAAAGCCTCGGAGTCGAGATCAAGCCCGATGATTTACGGACCGAGACGTTCAAATCCGGCGGCGCGGGCGGCCAGTACGTGAACAAAACAGAGTCAGCCGTGCGCGTGATTCACGTTCCCACGGGAATCGTAGTCGCGTCTCAGCAGGAGCGCTCGCAGGCTCAAAACCGTGAGGTTGCGATCGACATTCTGCGTGCAAAACTCGTCGCCCGCGCTGCCGAAGAACGCGATCGCAAGCTCGACGATCTACGCGGCGAGCGTCAAGCCAACGAATGGGGATCGCAAATCCGCTCGTACGTGATGCAGCCCTATCAGCTCGTCAAGGATCACCGCACCGGCACTGAGACCGGCAACGTAGCCGAAGTGCTCGACGGCGGAATCGATGCGTTTATTTGGCCATACCTCCAACGACGCCATTCGCTGCTCGCGCCCTAACTCGTGCGCGACCGAGTTCTGTGGCTGGGATGTCTGGTTTACGCAGTAGTCTTTACGTCATTGGGTTACCTGAAGTACGCGGTTCATCGTAACCTGGTCGACTTCGGCATCTTTCAACAAACCATCGCGAGCGCATTCAACTGCTTCTGCAACCCGATCGAGGGAAGTCATTGGGCCGTTCACTTTTCACCGGTGCTCTACCCGGTTGCGATCGTGCTTGCGTTGGTGCGGTCGCCGATCACGCTGATCGCACTGCAGTCCGTTGCCGGCGCGCTGATCGCACCCCCAATCTATGCGCTGGTGATTCGCGCCGGCAGGGACGTCCGGACGGCGCGTTTAGCGGCCGCGGTAGCCTGGCTGTATCCACCGCTAGCCGGCTTGATCTTCGGCGATTTTCACGAGAACGGTTTCGCTCCCGCCGCCGTCGCATGGACCCTCTACGCATTCGACGCCGGACTCATGCTGTGGGCGATCGCCGGCGCGCTCGTCACGCTTGCCATAAAAGAAGATCAAGCGATCTTTCTCGCGATCGGTGGTGCGCTGGGCGCGTGGCATTTTCGCGGTACCAAGCCGGGGCGCGTCGCCGCCGCAATCGGTGCCATTAGCGCCTTCGTCTTGATCTGGTACTTCCTACGCATCCAGCCGCATGCTGCCGCCGCAGCGCCAGCCGCCTGGGCGCCGGAACGCTTTTACGATTGGAGCGCGGCCGATGCGGGCGCGATTTTCTCCGGAACCGCCGCGCGGCTCGGCTTCGTGCTCCTAATCTTCGTGCCGCTGTTGTTTCTGCCGTTACGGTCACGAATGTTTTGGCTCGCGGTCGCGCCGCTGGCCGAGGTTCTGCTCTCGCGGATGCCGACGACCTTCACGTTGGGCACGCACTACGCCGGAGCGTGGATCGGTTACGTGTTGGTGGCTTTCGCGTGCGCGGTGCGGCGCATGAAACCGAGCCGCGCTTACGTCACGCTCATCGCATGCGTCGGGCTTTGCGTCGTCGAGTTCGCGGTTGCGAACCCTTTGCACCCTGGGCTGAATCTGCGAGCCGTGCAAGCGCGAGACGTCACCCTCGACCGATTCCTAGAGGCACTGCCGGCTGATGCGAGCATTGCGACGCAAGAAGAAGCGTACACACACCTTGCTCTAGTGGATCCGTATGCGCGTTTGCTTCCCGAAACTCCCGATCGTCCCGCGTACGCATGTTTCGTGCTGGTCGACCGCGACTTCCCGGATTCGGTGCGTTTGCGTGAATACGATGATGCCCTGGGGCAGTTGGTTCAGGGCGGCGATTACGTTCTGGTAGCGCGGAGCGGTGGGATCGAACTCTATCGCCGCCCGTTCGGCTGTCGATAGTTTTCTCACGCAGAGAGTAACGTTCTGAGCGCATCGGCGGCCCGTACCGCCCAGCCGTCGTCCGCGCGGATGGTGCGGTGCGGCGCCGCCCAAGGCGCCCAACGAGCAACCTGCAACGGGTAGTTGCGGCCGGGCGGAAAGATGCCGACGACCGGAGTGCCGACCATCCCGGCTACGTGCATCGCTCCAGAATCCGGCGCGACAAGCGCGGCCGCGGCGCCGATTGCCGCTTTCCATTGCGCCAGGTCGTTGAAGCGGACGACGCGCAAACGAGTCGATTCCGCAATCCGCTGCGCATAACGCTCTTCGCGTTGCGCCGACACCAACTGCAGCGGTCCATTGGCGGCAACACGCCGAACGAGCTCGACGACGTCGGACGCCGGAATGCCCAGCCGTTGCCATTTTTCGGTAATCTGGATGGTGATGCGATCGTCCGGGACGGGCTCGCTCTCGAGAACGAGGGGGCGCAGCTTCGCCGCGTCTCGGCTGGGTTTTTCGTCGCCGATCAGGGATGCGGCAAGCCGGAATAGCACTTCGCACTCGTGTGGCGCTGCGGGATCGAGATCCGCGCTGCGATACACGGTTCCGGTAAGCAATCGGCGCGACCACAGCGTTTTGATCGGCTTGCCCCACCCATTCACAAACCCAATTCGCACCGGCGCGGCGACAGCCTGGGCGAGCCGATAGCCACTCGGATCTTCGGTCGCGACCAACGTGTGCGAATAGGCGTTCGCGCGCAGCGACTGCCCCAGCGCCTCGATTTCCGAGCGATTCGAGTGGGAGCTGGAGCGCAGTTGAAAGCGTGCAATAATGGAGCGCCGCAGCGCCTGCGGGGCGAAGATTCCGGCGTTAGATTCGCGCAGAACCACGTCGACCGGAATACCCCGGGACCGCAGCGCCGCAAGCAGCGGTGTCAGAGCAAGCGCGTCCCCGATTGCGTCGAGGCGGATGATCAGCACCGACGGTGAAAGCTCCGGCATGCTCGTTCTTTCCGACCGGCAATTGGAACTCGCCTGCTTGTGATCGCGAACGACGTCGTCACGTTCGAGCGACTCGACGGTTACGACACCGCGCGGTCCTTCGGATACGTCTCGGGCACCGCGTCGCGGCCGCGCAACCGGCTTCGCTCCACGTTTCGCAGCCTGGGCATGCTGATCGGTTTGGCGAGCGCAGAGTTCCTCAGCGATGCCGAGCAATTGCGCAACGAAGCGCTGGAGGAGCTGCGCAAACGCGCCGACGGCATCGGCGCCAACGCCGTGATCGGCCTGCAGTTCTTCGTTTCGGAGGGCAGCGACGGCGCTTGCGAAGTGATCGCGTTCGGCCAGGCCGTGCTGGTAAGTAAGACCGAGACGAATTGATGAACGAGGCCGCGCCGCGCGAGGCACGGCTCGCGCGAGCGGCGATTGCCGCTGACGCTTGCCGAAAATGCGCGATCGGATACGAACGCCGCAACAACGTTTACGGTGAGGGCGATCCTTACGCGCGATTAATGGTGGTTGGTGAAGGCCCTGGTGAGACCGAAGACGAGCTCGGGCGGCCGTTCGTCGGTCGCGCCGGTCAGTTACTCGATCGCATGTTGACGGCGATCGGATTGGCGCGCGAGGAAGTCTACATTTGTAATACCGTCAAGTGCCGGCCAACGGTTCCGGGCCCAAACGGCCCACGCAATCGAGCACCGGATCTCCAAGAGATGGAGAACTGCCGTGGGTTCTTGGAAGAACAGGTTGAAATCGTGGCGCCAGAGGTGATCCTCGCGCTCGGCTCTCCGGCGGCGAAATGGTTTCTAGGCCAGGATTTTCAAATCACGCGCATGCGCGGTCGATGGTATATCGGGCCGCGCGACACGCCGCTGATGGCCACCTTTCACCCCGCCTATATCCTGCGGCAAACCGGCGGACAGATCGATGGCGTCAAGCGGATGGTCTGGGACGATCTCAGAGCGGTTCGCGCCAAGTTGGACGACAGGACGCCGCGCGAAGCAGTGCTCGAAACGGTCGAGATCCGCCAGGCGGGTCTGTTTGAGTGAATCGCGACCCCGCATCGATCTGGCTACGCGACGTCGTCGAGCGCGCCGGATACTCCGGCGCAGAGGAGTTCGCAGCAACCTACGAGCTGAAGCCGTTCCGCCTTCGGCAGCTCTATCGCGCCGCGACGAAAGAACTGCTTGAGGGTCCTAACGAGATGACGACCTTGCCGAAAGAGCTGCGAACGGCGCTGATCGAGCGCGGCGTCACCTTTGCGGCGTTGAATCCTACGACGCTCCAGCACTCCTCGGACCGTCAAACCACGAAGGGACTCTTTCGGCTTCGCGACGGAAGCGAGGTGGAAGCGGTTCTGATGGAGCATCGCGGCGGTCGCACAACCGCGTGCATTTCTTCCCAGGCCGGCTGCGCATTTGCGTGTGCGTTCTGCTCGACCGGGCAAGCCGGATTCACTCGAAACCTTACCGCCGGTGAGATATTCGATCAGGCGCGCTTCTTCGCGAGGCAGCTTGCGGCGAAGGGGAAGAGAATCAGCAACGTCGTGTTCATGGGAATGGGCGAACCATTTCACAACTACGCGGCCGTGATGGAAGCCGTTGCGTTACTCAACGATCCGCACGGTTTTGGCTTAGGCCATCGCCACATCACGATCTCGACGGTCGGCCTGGCCGACAAGATCGATGCCTTCACCGGCGAGCAGGTGCAAGTCAATCTTGCGATCTCGCTGCATGCGCCCAGCGACGAAGTGCGGTCGAAGATCATGCCGATCAATCGACGCTTTCCGCTCTCGACGTTGATGGCCGCTTGCGAACGATACGTCGACAAAACGCATCGCAAAGTCTTCTTTGAATACGTCATGCTCGCGGGCGTCAACGACGACGCTGCCTGCGCGAACGCGCTTGCCAAGCTCATGCGGGGTCACCTCTACCACGTGAACCTGATTCCCTATAATTCGACTCCGGACGCGCCCTTCGTTGCGGCGACGGATCGGCGTATTTGGGAGTTTGCGGCGGTGCTCGACGCGGCCGGAGTGCCGGTTACCGTGCGCCAGAACATGGGCCGAGACATCGCAGCTGCCTGCGGTCAGCTGCGGGCGGAGACGCAGCCGAAGGCACACCGCGTCGCCGCGGCGCCCTTGTAGGTTTCTATGCTTCAGATCGTGCTCGCCATCGTAACCGTCCAGCACGCATACGCAAATACACCGCAGGCTGCCGCGATCGGCGCGCTTTATTCCGACCCGAAGAACCCTATCGTGGTACGGCGCACCAACGCGGTGGGATCGTATGCGGCGGTTCTTACCAGCGGCGGACGGCTGGAGGGCGAGTTAATGCCCGATCCGATCCTCGTCGAACGCTTCTCATTCGGATGGCAACCGCTGGATGCGCTGAATTTCCGATGCCGGTTGGAATCGCACCAGTTGGGCGAGCGCGTCGAGGTCGCACTGATGGCCGGTATGCCGCGCTCGGAAGACGACCGGCCCTGCCGGGGCTATTTCAAGGACGCAGGGTTGAGGCAAGACGTTGAAGCCGTACGCCACTTGATGCGTGGACCGCTCGTGCCCTACGTCCTCGTCTCAGGCAGCTGGGCGATGGGTGAATGGTATGGCGGCGGTGGGGGCGAGTCTCTCTACCGCAAGCGCGAGGGTAGTTGGCAACTCGTAATCAGCGATGGCGGAGCACTAGGCGTCGATTATATGCGAAAATATGGCGTGCCGCAGTCGGCTTGGTGCAAGCTGGGAATCTTTGATGCGAACTGTCGTTAAACGTCCCCGGTATTCGGCTTAAGCTGGACGCCAGTCGTCGGCTCGGATGTGCGCCGGCGTTTGCTGTAAACGCTCCCGCTTTTCGAATTGCTCGGCGAGCCACTGAAACCACTCAAAGTAGGCCGGCCACTCTAAAGTTACACGCGTTTCAAGCGTCGTATCCGTTAGCCGATTCCACGCGCCAAGAACCAGTCCGCCGACGAGATCTTCGGCGATCTCAAATGGGATCACTCGCCGGTAAACGAGCACGCCCAGCATCTCAAAGCGAAATCCCAATACCACCGCCGCCTCTCGTTCTTTGCTACCTCCGCCATGACCGTCCGTCGCGCCGGCTTGGGCAGGAGCAGAAAAGACCTTGAGATACGCTTGTAAGAACGCATCCTTGAATCGACCTCACGAGTTCCACTGCTGCGGCGTCTTGGCGTTGAGCGCGAAACTGACGCAACTGGCCGATGCCGACGAGGGCGCTGACGACGATGACCAGGCCGGTAAAGACTGTTCCGACCGCGGTGACGGCTTCCCAGCTCACGCGCCGTCCCTCGGCGCAGTGACACGAATCCCGTCCCACAAGGGGCGCGGTTCGGCATCGGAACTTCAGGGTTGACGATGAACGGAGCCTCGGGCCTCGCGTTGAAGTATTCTTCAATGGCTACGTGGCGTGACGTGCGCCGTATCGCGCTTGCGTTGCCCGGCGCGACCGAAGAACAGTCGTCGAGCGGCAACGCGGCATGGATCGTCAACAAGAAACTCTTCACGTGGGAGCGGCCACTCCGCCGCTCCGATCTCGAGGCACTCGGCAAAAACGCGCCAACGGGAGCAATCTTAGGAGTCCGCACCGCCGACCTCGAGATGAAGGAAGTCGTGCTTGCGAGCAATCCGTCCGTATTCTTTACGACGCCGCATTTTGATGGTTACCCCGCAGTGCTGATACGACTGGCGAAAATCTCGACGAAGGAGCTCAAGGACGTCATTCTCGAGGCATGGCTCGCGCGCGCTCCCAAGCGTGTGGTAACGGCCTTTCTGCAAAAGACCGACGGGAAACGATGAATCTCGACGGGCGAGTCGTCATCGTTACCGGCGCATCGGGCGATATCGGGTCGGCGACCGTGCGCGCGTTCGCCGCGGCGCGAGCGCACGTCGTCCTTGCCGCCCCCCTTAGTGAGATCCACGTGCTCGATCAACTTGCGAGTGAGGCCGAGCGCTGTGGTGCCCGGGCGCTAATCGTGCCGACCGACGTCACCGTACGCGGCGACATCGACAAACTCGTAAGTTCAACGCTCGATGCGTTCGAAGCCATCGACGTCCTTGCGAACGTGGCCGGAATCGGCTCGAGTCCCGCGGTGTGCGACGATACCGACGATGACTTGCGGCGTGTCGTCGAGGTCAACTTACTCGGTTGCGCGCGCATGCTTCACGCGGTTCTCCCGGTGATGAAGATGCAGCGACGTGGCTCGATCGTCAACGTCGGATCGATTGCTGGAGAGGCGGGCGTGATGGGGATGTATTCGGCGACGAAATTCGGGTTGCGAGGTCTCAGCGATACGGTTCGTCGGGAAGTGCGCAGTTGGAACATTGGGGTAACGCTGATCGAACCGGGATTCGTTCGTAGCCGGATGAACGTCGCGATGGGCGACCGATTGCCGAGCCCTGACATCGTGGCTCGCGCCGTGGTTCGGGCGGTATCCCGCCCACGGCGTTGCGTCATCGTACCGGGGTACTACGCCGTTCCGATCTTTATAACGAAGCTCTTTCCGGGGCTCGTCGACCGCGTCTTCGGTGATGCTCGCATTCAGCGGCGTCTCAATCGGGACGCGCGCGCCGCTCGGGCCGAACGCGTTTCGCCGTGAGCACGCCCTCGGGCGTAGTCGTTAGTGGAGCATCTTCGGGAATCGGTGAAGCCACGGTCAAGGCTCTTGCACGCAGCGGATACGTTGCATTCGCCGGCGTCCGCGGCAACGCCGACGCCGAGCGACTCCGCCGCGCGCATGGAAACATCCGACCGGTCTTTCTCGAGGTTACCGACGAAGCGTCGATCGCGCGGGCACTCGATGAAGTTGCCGCCAGCGGTGTGCCTTTGCTCGGCGTGGTCAGCAATGCCGGAATCGCAACGGGCGGCCCGCTCGAGCACGTTCCGATTGCAGAGCTACGGCAACAGTTCGAGGTCAACGTCATCGGCGCGCTGGCGTTGGTGCAGGCGGCATTGAATCATCTTCCTGCGCTGGGAGGGCGCATCGTTTTCGTCGGTTCGATCGCCGGGCGCTTAGCGATGCCCTACAACGCGCCGTACAGCGCATCGAAGTTCGCCCTACGAGCCTTAGCCGACGCGCTGAGAATCGAGCTTGCACCCGCGGGGATTACGGTTTCGTTGATCGAGGCAGGCTCCGTGAGCACGCCGATGTGGCGTAAGGGACGCGAGTCGCGCGAGCGCTTATTCGCGATGCTGGGTCCCAACGCGCGACCGCATTACCGTCGCGCCACGGAAACGATCCTGACGCAAGCCGAGACGCAAGAAAAAGCCGGGATCCCGGCCGAGCGCGTCGCCGAGGCTGCGGTACACGCACTGACCGCAAACCGCCCGCGCGCGCGCTACGTTCTTGGCTCCGCCAGAGGCGGAAACATCCTTGCGCTGCTGCCGTTGCGCCTGCGAGAGCGGATCATACGCGCCATTGCGCATTTCCCGTAATTGTTGCAGGGCGGGGGTTTCGAGCGCCGAGGATAAATCTAGCGCATCGATGGAAACGGCGGCTTCGGCCCAACGCGTCACTATGGAAGAGATCACCGCGCTTGCCAAGCGGCGCGGCTTTATCTTTCAATCCAGCGAAATCTACGGCGGAATAAACGGATTTTGGGACTATGGCCCGCTCGGTGCGGTGCTGAAGAACAACGTCAAGCGGGCATGGTGGCGCGACACGGTCGAGCTGCGCGACGACGTCGTCGCGTTCGATTCGGCAATCATTATGCATCCGTTGGTGTGGAAAGCCTCGGGCCACATCGATGCCTTTCACGACGTGATGATCGATTGCAGGGTCTGCAAGCACCGCTTCCGGCTCGATCACGTCGCCGACCGGTCGCAATGCCCGGACTGCGGAAGCAAAGACTCTTTCACGGAGCCGCGCAATTTTAACTTAATGATGCGCACGTCGGTGGGGCCGATGGAGGACACTTCGGCGCTGGCCTACCTGCGCCCCGAAACCGCTCAAGGCATCTTCGTCAATTTTAAAAACATCTACCAAAGCGCGCGCAAACGTCCACCATTTGGCGTGGCGCAGATCGGCAAGTCGTTCCGGAACGAGATTACCCCGGGAAATTTTACGTTTCGCCTTCGCGAGTTCGAACAGGCCGAGCTCGAGTATTTCGTGCCCGACGACGGGAAAGACATGGATGCCTTTGAAGCGTGGGTCGAGCGCCGCAAAGCCTGGTACGCGAGTTACGGCATCAATGCGGAGCGGCTTCGATTCTACGAGCTCGGTGAATCGGAGCGCCCGCACTACGCCAAAGCGGGCATCGACGTGGAGTATCTCTTTCCATGGGGCTGGGGAGAACTCGAGTCGATTGCCCATCGCGGCACCTACGATTTGGATGCGCACATGCGGCTCTCGGGGAAAGATCTGCGGTTCTTCGACGAAGCGTCGAAGAACCATTACACGCCGCTGTTGATCGAAAGCTCGGCCGGCATCGATCGAACGCTGCTGACGTTTATGATCGATGCTTACGACCGGGAACGCAGCATCGACCCTAACGGTAAAGAAACCGAACGCACCGTGCTGCGATTTCATCCGCAGCTCGCCCCCGTACAGGCTGCGGTGTTTTCGCTCGCACGCAACAAACCCGAGCTCGTCGAGCACGCCGTGACGATAGAAGCGTCGCTGCGCCCATCGTTTCGAACGCAATACGATGAAGGCAACATCGGCCAGTTGTACCGCCGGCAAGACGAAATCGGCACGCCCTTCTGCATTACCATCGACTATGAAACCTTGGGCGATGGCAGCGTGACCGTACGGGCGCGGGATTCCATGCGGCAAGAACGGATCGGCTCGGATGCGCTGGAGAACTATCTCCGGGAACGACTCTAGGAGCGGGGCGATAATCGTGCAGGTAGGAACGAAATACGTTTATTTTTTCGAGGAAGGCAGCGCCATCGCGCCTCCTTCCGGCACGACGATTCGCGATATCTTAGGCGGCAAAGGCGCGGGTCTGGCGGAGATGAGCGCGGCCGGCTTGCCGGTTCCGTCGGGATTTACGATCACGACCGATGCATGTCTGCGCTTTTACGAAGCCGGGCGCGTCTTTCCGGAAGGTCTGCAAGAGCAAATCGACGTCGCGATGACGGAATTGGAAGAGCGCACCGGTAAGGGCTTCGGTTCGGTCGAGAATCCCTTGCTCGTTTCGGTGCGCAGCGGTGCGCGCGTTTCCATGCCGGGGATGATGGACACGATTCTGAACCTGGGGCTCAACGACCAGTCAGTGGTCGCGCTCGCCACGCTTACCGTAAACGAGCGTTTTGCCTGGGACGCGTATCGCCGATTCATCATGATGTTCTCCAACGTCGTGTTAGGCATCAGCAAGGAGCATTTCGAAGAGCTGATCGAGGCCACGCGCACGTCGCGTGGCGCAAAGAACGATGCGGAGATCGACGCCGCGTCCTGGAAGGCACTGATAAAGCGCTTCAAGGCGATCGTGCGCGAGCGCACCGGTCGCGAGTTCCCCCAAGACGTGCGCGAACAGTTGCGCTTTGCGATCGAGGCGGTTTTCGATTCATGGAATTCAAAGCGCGCCGTCGACTACCGTCGCTTCAACAAGATCCCTGACGACTGGGGAACCGCCGTAACGGTGATGGAGATGGTTTTCGGGAACATGGGGGATGATTCGGGAACCGGCGTCGCGTTCACGCGCAATCCGAACACGGGCGAGCACGCCCTTTTCGGCGAGTATCTGAATAACGCTCAGGGCGAGGACGTCGTGGCCGGAATTCGTACGCCCGAGAAAATCTCCGACTTGGCGCGGCGGCAGCCTGGCGTGTATGCGCAGTTTGAAGAGATCGCGCGCCGGCTGGAGCGCCACTATCGCGACGTTCAAGACCTCGAGTTTACGGTCGAGCGAGGCAAGCTCTTCATGCTGCAAACGCGCAGTGCCAAACGCACGGCCGAGGCAGCGGTCAAGATTGCCTTGGATCTCGTTGCCGAAGGCTTGATCGATCGCCGGCGTGCCGTCGGAATGGTCAACGCGCAGTCGCTCGATCAGCTTTTTCACGCCCGCATCGATCCCAACGCAAAGGTCGGCGTCGTTTGCAAGGGGCTTAACGCTTCGCCCGGCGCGGCCACCGGTCAGATCGTCTTTTCGGCGGAAGACGCGGTGGCTTGGAAGGAACGGGGACGCAAAACGATTCTCGTGCGTACCGAGACCATTCCCGACGACGTGCACGGCATGATCGCGGCGGAGGGGATCCTTACCGCAAAGGGCGGTGCCACATCGCACGCGGCCGTCGTCGCGCGAGGGATGGGTAAGCCATGCGTAGCGGGGTGCGACGCGTTGCGCATCGATTACCGAAACAAACGCGCGAGCCTCGACGGCGAGGAAGTGCATGAAGGCGATTGGATCACGATCGACGGCACGACCGGCAACGTCGCGCTCGGCGCGCTCGATTTGATTAGCCCCCCGAGCCGGCTCCCCGAGTGGCTTGGGACGTTCCTTTCGTGGGCCGACGAATTGCGCCGCATGGAAGTGTGGGCGAACGCCGACACGCCCGAAGATGCCACCCGCGCGCGCGACCTGGGCGCGCAAGGCATCGGCCTCTGTCGCACGGAGCATATGTTCATGCAACCCGAAAGGCTGCCGATCGTCCATCAAATGATCCTCGCGACGACGCCGGCGCAGCGCGCACAGGCGCTCGAAAAGCTTTTGCCGTTCCAACGCGACGATTTCCGCGGAATTTTGAAGGCGATGGAAGGTCTGCCCGTCACGATTCGCTTGCTCGATCCGCCTCTGCACGAGTTTTTGCCGTCGTTAGAGCAGCTGCTGGTCGAGACGACGGAGCTGCGGCTGACGAAGGGCACGGACTCGCCAGAGTATCGTTCGCGTGACGCGATGCTGCGCCGCGTGCAGCAGCTGCACGAGCAAAACCCGATGCTCGGCCTGCGCGTCTGTCGCCTCGGCATCGTCTTTCCCGAGATTTACGAGATGCAGGTGCGCGCGATCTTCGAAGCCGCGTGCGAGCTGAAAGAGCAAGGCGTAGATGCCCGGCCGGAGGTGATGATTCCCGGTGTCGGGACGAAAGAAGAGATGCAAACGACGCGCGATATGGTCAAGCACGCTGCGGATGAGGTCCTGGCGCGCCTCGGCACGACCCTCACGTATCGCATCGGCACGATGGTCGAGCTTCCTCGCGCGTGCGTTGTCGCCGACGAACTCGCGGAGTACGCAGAGTTCTTTTCGTTCGGAACCAACGACCTAACCCAGACGACCTACGGTTACAGCCGCGACGACGCTGAAGCCTCGTTCATTCCGGTTTATCTGGCAAAGCGGATTCTAAAGGAAGACCCGTTTCAAGTGCTGGATCGCCGCGGCGTCGGTGGGTTGATGCAACAGGCGGTCAAGCTGGGTCGCGGGGCGCGCACCGGGCTGAAGATTGGCATCTGCGGCGAGCACGGCGGCGAACCGAGCAGCATCGTATTCTGTGACGGGTTGGGCCTCGACTACGTTTCGTGTTCGCCGTATCGCGTGCCGATCGCGCGGCTTGCCGCGGCGCAATCGGCGCTCGGCATCCTAAAGTGAAGCGCGATGCCCGCGGGCGATAATTTCGGCGCAGATGCGGCGGGATTCTCGCGCGACGTTCTCTTTGGCTGACCGTCGAACGAACAGCTTTCGCCAATACGCCTTACCGCTGAGTTTCGCGATGAGGTCGGACACTTCACGAGCGTCCACGGCGCCGCCAGGGCGATTCACCCAAACGGTTTGCTCGTCACCGATTCCAAACGGCAGGCGGTGCAGCAGTTGCGATTGCGAGTCGGCCCAAACGTTTGATTCCCCAAAGCGCTCGCGCAAGGCCGTCTCGCAGGCCTCGAAGGCGCCTAGATCGCGCTCGGCGTTGAACTCTGCCGCCAGTGCGTAAACTCGAATACGGTTGCGCAACGCATCCGCCGCCGGGCTAGGTCCCTTGTCGAGCGAATTGAGCACCCTAAAATCGTCCCAGCCCAGGAACTCCTCGATGGAATCGAGTGCCCGCGGATCCGGCCACAGCTCTCGCAATGCATCGTGCAGCACGTGCTCGAACATGCGCGTCGTGTGATGGAAGTACACCGCTGCAAACATCATGTACCGCGCCATCAGGAACGATTCCAGTGCGACGATGCCGCGACGATCGATCCCGATGGCAAAGGTTCCGTCGTGGTTCAGAATTCGCAGCGATGCGATCAACTGCTCTGCGTCGTAACGTCCGGTCGCGACACCGGTAAAATACGCATCGCGCTGCAAGTAATCCATTCGGTCGGCGTCGAGGTTGGGGCCGCTCACCAGTTCGCGCAGCACGGGATACCGGCTATGGGGGTCTCCCAAAATCAAGGCGAGCACGTCGGCGGGATTCACCTCGAGGGCGGCAACGGCGTTGGCAAGCTCGGGCAGCGCGAGGAGATCCGTCGTGCGCGCTTCGTGACGAATGCCCAGTACCGCTTCGCAGGAGTGGCTAAAGGGTCCATGGCCGATATCGTGCAGCAACAATGCTGCGCGGACGAGCCGGCGCTGGTACGCAGCGTCCTCCGACCTTTCGAAGGAGCCCGGATCGTGGCGCACCAGCTCGTCAAACGCGCGCGTGCCCATGGCGAGCGCGCCGAGCGCGTGCGTGAAACGCGAATGCTCCGCCGAAGGAAAGGCGAGGTACGCCAATCCCAGTTGGCGCAGACGGCGCAGTCGTTGCATCAGCGGGAGATCGAGCAGCCTCGCCTCCGCTGTGGATAACTCGATAAAATGATGCACCGGATCAAAAATGCGCTTCACGTGATGACGGCTTCGCGCGGGGCCTTCGATCTCTTGCGCGGAAAACGATAAGGAGTGAGATACGATCAAGGCGCGCTTCGCGAAATCCGCGCACGCGTCGATATCGCGAGCTTCATCGGGCAATACGTGCCGCTGAAAAAACGCGGAAACGATATGGTGGGGCTTTGCCCGTTTCACGCGGAGAAGACCCCGTCGTTTCACGTGCATCCCGATCGCGGATTCTTTAAATGCTTCGGCTGTGGCGTAGGCGGCGACGTCATCACCTTCGTTCAGAAGCTCGAGCGCGCGGGGTTCGGCGACGCCGTCCGGATGCTCGCGACGAAAGCCGGCGTCGAGCTGGAGCCGGAGAACCCGCAGCAATCTCGCGCGCGCAGCGAACGGGAGGCAATCTACGAAGCGAACCGAGTCGCGGCGGCCTACTTCGTGCGAATGCTTGCCGCCGAAGCTGGTGCCGCCGCGCGCGCATACTGCCGGCGACGCGGCTTCTCCGCGACGACGATCGAGCGATTCGCGCTTGGCTATGCGCCCGACGCGTGGAGCGGACTGACCACCGAGCTGGAGCGCAACGGCTTCGATCTCGCGCTGGCTGCCCGCGCGGGCCTCTTGAAGAGCGGCCAGCGCGGTTACTACGACTTCTATCGCGATCGGCTGATGGTGCCGACCTACTCGACGACCGGCGAAGTGATCGCCTTCGGCGGCCGTGCGATCGGGGACGGCGAGCCGAAGTACCTCAACACGTCGACAACGCCGGTCTACACCAAAGGGCGGCATCTCTTCGCGCTCAACCTGGCTCGCCGCGCGGCGCAGAGCGACCGGACGCTTATCGTCGTCGAGGGTTATTTCGACTGCATTGCGCTGCATCAAGGCGGGTTTGAGAACGCGGTGGCGGCGCTCGGCACCTCGTTTACGGCAGAGCAGGCGGCCGAACTTCGAAAGTATGCCGACTATGTGTTCCTCTGCTTCGACGGCGACGCGGCCGGCAGTGCCGCTGCAACCAAAGCGGTCGACGTAGCGTCTAGTGTGATCGAGCATACCGGGTCGGCACTACGCATCGTGTTGCTGCCTCCGGGAGAAGACCCGGACAGCTTCGTCCGGTCGCACGGGCCGGCGGCGTTTCGCGACTTGCTCGACGACGCCAAGCCCGCGATTCAGTTTAAGATCGATCGCCAAATCGAACAACTTCGCGTCGGATTCGATTCTCCGTCAAAGATCGCACCGAGGGCCGAAGCCCTGATTCGTGGATTAGCGCCCCGAGAGGAATGGGATCGTTGGCGCGTCTACGTAGCGGCTAGGTTGCAGGTGAACGTGGACGACCTTAGGAATAGCCGGTTCCTCGCGGACAGCTCAAACTTCGCGCCTCGCGCGCGGGCGTCGCTGTCCGAAAGCCGCTACGCCAAGACGTCGGTTGAACCGCTCTCATTCGAACGTGAAGTGGTGAGCATTTTGCTCGAAGAGCCGGTTCTGGGCGCGGAGTATGGCGACCGCATCGGCGCAGCTCGCTTTCGCAATGAGGTCTACCGCAGGATTTACGAAAAGCTCGTTGCCGTCGCGGATACGTCGCCGACGACGGCGGACATCTTCGGGCTCTTTGCGGAAGATCCGGGGATTCTCGACGTCCTTGCCGAGTTGAGCCGGCGCGACCGCAGTTCCGCGGTGCGATACGGCGATTCGGAGGAACGTCGCGCGCATCTCGAGCGGGTGGTCGAGCGACTGCAACTCGAAGAGGAACGAAAGCGTTATCGCGAGCTCTCGGACCTCATCGACCACCGCCTTGCCGGCGGTCATACGGTCCCTAGCGACCTACGTGGAGAGTTTGACGCGCTTGTCGCAAAACTGAAACGTTAAGGCCGAAAAGGGGGAACAAGCAATTTTTGGTGAGGGGAGGTGAAAACGAAAACAATGGCGCGTAAGAAGGGCACAGCTACGGTGGCCGAACCGGCCGTCGCGGTGACGCTTGAGGAACTGAAGAAGAAGCTCGTCGTTCGCGGCAAAGCGCAAGGCTCGCTAACGTACGAAGAGATCAACAGCACGTTCGACGTCCTCGACGAGGTCAGTCCCGAACAGCTCGATGAATTCTTCGAAGAAATCACCGCAGCCGGCATCGAGCTGGTGGACGAGCAAAAAGACGAGAAACCCGAGGCCGAGCGCGAGGAAGAAGTCGAGGAAACAATTCCCGACGGTCTTTCCCTAGACGACCCGGTTCGCATGTACCTCAAGGAGATCGGTCGCGTTCCGCTGCTCTCGATGGAGCAGGAGAAGTCGTTGGCGATGCGCATCGAGGCCGGCGAGCTGGAAGGGCGCCGCGACGGTACTTCCGATTGGAAGATCGTCGACGGCGGTGAAGAGGCAAAACGCCAGCTCACCGAGGCGAACCTGCGGCTGGTCGTGTCGATTGCGAAGAAGTACGTCGGGCGCGGCATGCTGTTTCTCGATCTAATTCAAGAAGGCAATCTTGGATTGATCCGCGCCGTCGAAAAGTTCGACTATCGCAAGGGCTATAAATTTTCCACGTACGCAACGTGGTGGATCCGTCAAGCCATTACGCGCGCGCTGGCGGATCAGGCTCGCACTATCCGCATTCCGGTTCATATGGTCGAGACGATCAACCGGTTGATCAAAGTCTCCCGCCAGCTCTTGCAAGAGCTCGGCCGCGAGCCTTCGGTCGAGGAGATCGCTGAAGCGATGGTGCTCACGCCCGAAAAGGTTCGTGAGGTCATGAAAATTTCGCAGGAGCCGATCTCGCTCGAGACGCCCATCGGCGAAGAAGAAGATTCGCACTTGGGCGACTTCATCGAAGATCAGGAAGCCGTGGCGCCGGCGGAAGCGGCGTCGGTCATGCTGCTCAAAGAGAAGATGCAAGACGTGCTTCAGAACCTCACCGAGCGCGAACGCAAGGTACTGGTCTTACGCTTTGGTCTGGAAGACGGGCATCAGCGCACGCTCGAAGAGGTCGGTCAGGAGTTCGGCGTAACGCGCGAGCGCATTCGTCAGATCGAGGCAAAGGCGTTACGCAAGCTTCGTCACCCGTCGCGCGGCAAGGCGCTGAAAGACTATTGGACGAACGAATAGTCTCGAACACCACTCGCCATGTTAATTTTCAATCTGGTAACGGCGCTTCTCGCCGTCGTGATTCCCACTCCGTCGCCGACCGCCCGCCCGCTCAAGACGATCATCACGGTCGTCTCGTCGCCGTATTGTAACTCGCTAGCCGATCACTTCAACGGCGCTCTCGTGCCGATGCTGGGCAACGATCGTACGCTCGATGGGGTCAGCGTGCAGCTCGACGATCTCAATACGCTCTTTAGTCAGCCGGATTACGAAGAGCGCTTCCTGCACGTGCGCGACACGCTCCGCCGCCAAGAAACGGCACTTAACGAGTCGCTCGCGGCGATTCAGCAACAGATCAATCAACTCCGCGACGGCACGCATCTGACGACCGACCCGCAAGCGTCAGCCCAAGTGCATCAGGCTGCGCAAGAGCTGCAGACGGCCTACGATAAGCAGCGCCAGCTCGCGATCGATCTGCAGGGCATGTATCAAGCGATGCTGACCTATCCGATCTCGCGCGTCCATCCCGCACTCGGCGGATTCGATCCGCAAGAGATGGCCGAGCCAGCCGACATGCGCGACGTGAAAAGCTATCTAAAGTTCAACGCCCAGCGCGGCACGATCGCCGATTCAGAAGACAAAGCCGTCGACATCGCCTATTCCGCCGCCGAAAGCAACTGCACCGCAAAGAAGTAGCGCTTCATCACATGTCGCCTTTTTCCGCGTTGGCGCTCGGGACGACGAGCGGGTTCTTACCCGCGAATGCGCCGAGCGGATTTGGCTTGATCCAGACGATGAGGTCCCAGATCGAGGGGAAGAGGAAGATCCGTTTCACGTCGGCGACGCTCTTAACCTCACCCATTTTGACCAACGTGGCGGCCTGGGGATTGTCGACGTTGCCGCCGCCGGCTGCGAACTTTTTCACGCTCGTTGCACCGTAAGTTTCGGTGCCGTTCGGGCCGACGAGAATGTAGTGGATGTGTTCGCGAAACGAGACCCAGCGCTGAAAGTCGACGCCCCAAATCTCCGGTGGTTCGGGCGAGCTGCTTTGCAGCACGGAAAAGTCGGCGCCCAATAGGTTACCGTGGACGTCGTACCACAGCTGGCTGGGCTGTTTGGGGTTCCCGCTCTGCCAATGCAGGTTCGCGTAGCTGATCGCGCCGTCTTCATCCTCGTTTCCGTAGCGGAAGTATCCGGCTTTCTCCGCGTCCGCCGGCGTCGGGAAGCGGGCCATCAGGTCCTTCTGAATGGTTTGGACGAAAACGACCTCGGTTCCACGCGGTTGCGGCGACAGTGTCGCTTTCGGCGCAGGAGTAGCGGCGTAGCCGGCGCTAGTGGTCAGCGCCAAGATTGCTAACGTGCAGGTTATGCGAACGAACAACGGCATTTTCCTCACTCTCTGGCGCGCTTCTTCGTGAGCGGCGGCCTGAAAGCATCGCGCCTAGGGCGTCGGTGAAGACGTGGCTGCCGGTGTCGCCGACGGTGTCGGATGGAGACGGCCCGGCGTCGGCGTTCCCCCCAGCGGCGTTGCCATCGGAACGACGGGAAACGTTGCGTTCGGCGTTCCGGTGCCTTGGGGCAACGGCCGCGGCGTCACGATGGCGATCGTACCGTTCGGTTGGGCGGTCAGTGTAGCTTCGGTACGCGCGGGAAGCTCCGACCCGGCCCCCAGCACAAAGTTTTTTCCTTTGCGCAAAATTTGCCAGAGGACGTAATAGGGTACGACGATGTCGCCGGCGGTATCTTCGGCCGCGACGGTCGATTCGTGGCCGGCGGTGACGTTGGGAGCGAGACGCGCAACCGGGGCGCGTAACGGTAACCTCCGGCCGTCCGGTAACGCCAACGGCTCGAAGAAGATGTCAACGAAGCCGTAAACGTCCGTAATGCCGGACGGCGACGAGTCGACGATGCGAATTTGTCCCGGCGCTCCTGCCGGCACGAGCACGCGGCCACCGACCGCGATCGCGCTCTTAAGATGCGCGCGTATCAGCTGGCCGGCCTGCGCGGTCTTCGACGAGATGGGATCGTCCAGCACGAAAAGCACCGTCGAGTCGAATGGCAAGACGGCGCCGGATGGTGCGGGTGAGGGGCTTGAAGATGCCGTCGGCATGGGTGTCGGGGGCATTGGATACGCCCCTGCCGTCCCCACGCCGATGGTAACGAGTCCGCCGAGGAAGAGGCTCAGGCTCGGCCAAAGCCGAGGCGAATTAGCTCGCTCGCTGCTTTTGAGCGGCGCGCTTGCCCTCTTCGATGAGCTGCTTGACTTTTTGGCCACCTTTTTGTCCGATGCGTTCGTAGAAGTTGGGCCCGTAGCGATCCCGCGTGGCTTCGCCGCCCTTCTTTCCACCCTTCTTGCCAATCTGTTCGTAAAACTCATGGCCGTGGGCGTTCTTAGTGGCCAAGCCGCCTTTGCGACCGATTTCTTCATAGAACTGCGCGCCGTACTTGTTCTTAACGGTCTCGCCGCCTTTTTGGCCGGCTTCCCGGACGGACATGCCGCCACCGCGCCGGTTCTGTTCCGTACTCCCTGGCATTGTTTTGTTCACCTATTTTCTCGTGCCGCCCGCAAACGGCGGCTCTGCTTTCCATCCTCTACAACGCAGCTTTGGGCCGGAAAGTTTGGCTGGAAGGTTGGGCCCTGATGAGAGTCAAGCGATACGGCAAGTGGTTGCTCGCTAATTTCGAACCCTTGACGCCCTCAAAACGCCCGCTTCGTATCGAGCAGTATCGTCACGGGGCCGGTATTCACCAACTCGACGTCCATTTGAGCCCCGAACTCCCCGTAGGCGACATTGAGGCCGCCCGCCGCGAGCGATGCGCCCACGCGCTCGTAAAGGTCGCGTGCCTGCGGTTCCCTCGCTGCGGTCACGAACGACGGGCGGCGGCCACGGCGCGCGTCGCCATGCAACGTGAACTGCGAAACCAGCAACACCGCTCCGTGAGCGTCCACGACCGAGCAATTCATCAAACCGCGATCGTCCGGGAAGATCCGCAAGCCGGCGATTTTATCGGCCATCGCTCGAGCATCGCCGGCGTCGTCGTCAACGCCTACGCTGACGAGCACGAGCAGGCCGTGCCCGATTTCGCCGACCGTCTTACCGCTTACCCGAACGCGCGCATTCGATGCGCGCTGCACGACCGCTCGCACTATCGACAACCGCTCAGGACGAGAAAATCGAAGACAGCGCGAAGAGCGCATTCTCGCGGCGCTCGAGGACGCGACGATAAAAATATCCGGCCCAGTGCGTTCCGAAGGGAACGTACACGCGCAGGCGATGCCCCTCAGCAACGATCTCTCGCTGGACGCCCGGACGGCAGCCGTAGAGCATCTGAAACTCAAAGCGGTCGTTGGAAATTCCCTGCGTCGAGACGAAGTGCTTGATGGCGGCGATCAGCCGACGGTCGTGGGTTGCGATTCCGGGATACGTTCCGCGCTGCAGCAGCTCGTAGGCCAGCTCGAGATAGCGCGAGCGAATCTCCGGCATGCGCTGATAGGCGATCTCCGGCGGCTCGCTGTACGCGCCCTTGCATAGACGAACCCTGGCGCCGAGTTCGATCGCCCGTTCGACGTCGGCGGCCGTGCGCTTCAAGTAGGCTTGAAGCACCGGTCCGACATTGCGATGTATGGCGAAGGCCCCCTCAAATACCCGCAGCGTCGGCGGCAGAACCGACGAACCTTCCATGTCGATGCGCACGAACGGATCGGCATTGCGCTGTGCGTGCTCGATAATCGCGAGCAGGTTTTCCAACGCAAAACTCTCGTCGACGAGCAAACCGACGGCGGTAAGTTTCACGGATACGTTTGAATCGACGCCGCTTTTGCGGATTGCGTCCAACATCTCAAAGTAGACGTCGCGCGTTCGCAGCGCCGCGGTTCGCTCCAGGACGTCCTCACCTAGGAAATCCAGCGTTGCGGACATGCCCCGGTCATTGAGTTCGCGCGCGGCTTGGATGGCGGAGGCGACCGTTTCTCCCGCCACAAAGCGCCGAGCGAGAAAATAAAAATTCTTCTGCAACACTGGGCGCTACTCTACGACGCCGCGCCGCAGAACCCAGGCGGCCGCGAGCACGACGGCGGCAAGCACAATGAAGCCATAACAGAACGTCAGCGCTTCGCGCACCCCCGATGCGGAGAGCGCCACGTACAGCGCGACCGGCAACGAGGTTGGATGAAACGCCACGATGCTCGTCGCGCCATACTCGCCGATTGCGCGTAGCCACGCAAATGCGATACCCGCTCCGATGCTTGCAGCGGCGCCCGGCAACGCGATGTGCGTGAAGATGCGCCACTCGCTCGCGCCCAACGTGCGCGCTGCGTCGGCATAGAGCGGATCGATCGTTCCGAAGGCTGCGGTGGCTGCGATTGCCACGAACGATCCCGAAACGAAAAACTCCGCCACGCCGACACCGAGCAATGAGTCCGGTACCGTCACCCCATGCGCGGAAAGCCACGCGCCCAATGGCGCGTTGCTGCCAAGCGTGTAAATCAACATCAGCCCCGATGCGACGGGTGGAAAAGCAAGCGGAAGCGCGAGCAAAAACATGGCGGCCCCGCGAATTCTGGCCGACTTGCGCGCGAGGTAGTATCCGGCCGGTACGCCCAGCAGCGTGGCGGCAAACGTCGCGCCGGCCGATGCCACTAGCGATACGCGCAGCGCGTCGCTCCCGGCCGTGGCGAATCGCCCAATCGCTTCGCCCGGGGGCATCGTGACAAGCACAGCGACGACCGGAGCGGCGAGCGCCACGAGCAACAAGAGCGCCGCGAAAAAAAAGATCGGCCCCGGAGACGGTCGCCTCATGCAGGAAGCTTCACCAAGGTATCGCGCAAAGCGTCCCTATGGGCGCCGCCATCTTCAAAATTTTCATCGTGGCACTGGCGCTCGCACTCGACGTCTTCGCGGTGGGCGTCGGCGTCGGCGTCAGAGGCGTTCGCAGGCACCACAAGCTGCGCATCGGCATTGCGTTCGCTTGCGCGGAAGTCAGCATGAATATCATCGGTGCCGGGCTGGGCCTGCTGGCAGGAAGACTGATCGGCGACTTCGCCGGCTACATCGGCTTTGCGGCATTGTTCGGCCTTGGTCTGTATATGGTACGGGAGAGCCGTACGGAGCTAAGCGAGGCATCGCGACTCGATCTCTCGCGCGGAAGGGGCCTCGCCCTCGCGTCCTTAGCAATCAGCCTCGATTCGTTAGGAATCGGATTCTCTATCCTTTACATCGGCGTACCGATGCCGATCTCATTGATAATCATCGCGGCTACGAACATTGCTTCCACGTCGCTCGGCCTCACCTTGGGACGGTGGCTTGGACGGCACGCCGAACGAAACGCCGCTCTTTTTGGCGGCGTATTGCTCGCACTTACCGGGATCCTTTTTGCCCTGCTCAAGGCCCTTCGCATCGGCTAGCTGAAAAGAATTGACGTGCGAGTCGGGATGGAGATTCTGAAGCTCGCGCAGTCCATCGACGCGCGCACGATCTTCGTTGTGGGCACCGGACGAGACGTCGGCAAAACGACGGCGCTGCGCGCGATCTACGAGGCTGCCTGGAACGCGGGAATTCGTGTCGCGCTGGCATCGGTGGGGCGCGACGGCGAGGCACCCGCTCAGAATCCAACGCGCGCGAAGCCCCGACTTTGGCTACAGCCCGAAACGGTCTTTGCTACCGCGCGTGCGTTGCTGCCGTCGTCACCCGCGGCAGAAGTCGTAAGACTCTCGTCGTTACGCAGCGCGGCGGGCGGCGTGCTGTACGCGCGCGTCGTGCAAGCCGGTTTCTACGAGCTCGCGGGGCCTCCGACCGCGTCGGGTGTCCGAGAAGTTGTCGAGGAGCTTCTATCGCGCAGCGATATAACGATCGTTGATGGGGCGGTCGATCGGGTCGCCGCGCTGGCGGGCTCCGATGGCGCGATCGTCGTTGCCGGCGGCGCGGCCACGGCGACGACGCCGCGCGAAGCCGCTGCCGAACTCGCGGCGTTGACATCGCGTCTTCGCGTCCCTCGCTTCGATTCTGATGCTGCGTCGGTTGACGTTGAAGGCGCGCTCACGGCTGTCGACGCGGCGCGTTTTGTTGCGGAGGGCGAAACGCGCCAAATCGTCGTCGGCGATCCGACGCAAATCGCGTTGAGCGGAAGATCCGCGACTGAGGCATTTGAGCGACTGAAGATCCGCTGCCGGCGTCCGCTCCATGTCATTGCGGTGACGGTTTCATCGATCGGACCGGAACGGAATTTCGAGCCCGTGCAGTTTGCGGATGCGGTGGCTGCCGCGACGGAACTTCCAACCTTCGACGTCTATCGAAGCGCACGAGCGGCATGAAAGCGCTGCAGCTGCTCGACGAGCCGAGCGCCGACGTGCTCGCCTTCGATTGGCTCGTCAAGGCGGTCGAGCCGGTTTCTCCCTACGGCGAGCGCTGCTTCTCGGAGCTGCGTCCATTCCGGCCCGGCGAGGAAAGCGCGGCGCAGTACCGCGCCGAGCGGATCGCCGAGATCGCTGCGGGTTCCGACGCCGACCAATGCGACGCAATTCGGCGGGCGCTCTCCGAGCTTCCCGACGTTGTGAGCCCGATTGCGCGCGCTTCGATCGGCGACGTGCTCGCCGACCCGGCGTTTCTCGAG
>Ga0209169_10000222_pt1 | contig 34119 bp, 24 predicted proteins | sample HubBroMetageWRM4_FD_188346 | JGI IMG/M metagenome (GOLD analysis project Ga0209169, IMG submission 188346) | Warmed soil microbial communities from the Hubbard Brook experimental Forest, New Hampshire - Hubbard Brook CCASE Soil Metagenome WRM 4... | ecosystem: Environmental > Terrestrial > Soil...
TCCGCCGTCGTCGTTGTACTCACAATTATCACCTCGCTTGCCGGGCAGAGTTCGAATGTCCAACCCGGGGCGAAACGATCCATTACCGACAAAGACCTGTTTGATTTCGTCTGGATTGGCGATCCGCAGATTTCGCCCGACGGATCGCGCGCTGTCTTTACGCGCGTTGTTACCGACGAGAAGCGCACAGGATACGAGACTTCTATCTGGATCGTTGCTACCTCTGGCGGCGAATCTCCACTGCGCCTGACCAACGGCAAGCATGACGCGCATGCTCGCTGGTCGCCGGACGGCAAGAGCATTGCTTTCGTTCGTGGCGGAGAGAAAGACGATGCCGGGCAACCTCGCCCGCCCCAAATTGCAATCCTGTCACTGACTGGCGGTGAAGCTCGCATCATTACCGATCTTCCTAAAGGAGCGGCTGGTCCGGTCTGGTCGCTGGACAGCAAGCGTATCGCCTTCTCGAGCTCGACTACGCCTCAGGATATTGAAAAAGAACGCAAGAAGAAGGGTGAAAAACCGGGCGGCGCGAGCACCGGATCAAGCGCCAAGGAATCTGCAGCGGCGAGCAGTTCGACGGCGACTAAGTCTGACTCGGAAGGCGACCATGAATCCGACATCCATATCATTACCCGAGCTGTCTATCGCGATAACGACGAGGGGTATCTCGATTTCAAGCGGCACGAGCACATCTGGGTGATTGACGTTCCGACTACATCCGACGTGCCAGCCAAACCTGTGCAACTTACCAGCGGTGATTATGACGAAGGTGAAATTGTCTGGACTCACGATGGTTCGAGAATTTATTTTCTTACCAGTCACATTGACGAGCCTTATTATGAGACGCCAAGCACCGATATCTATTCGGTTTCATTGTCCGGAGGCACCCCCGAAAAACTGACAACCGTCCCCATGGGCATTGGCGATTTCACACTTAGCCCGGACGGCCGTCACGTGGCATTCCACGGTTCTGCTACCCATCCAATTCGTTCTTATACGCAGCCCGATCTCTGGGTGATGGATCTTGCGCCGAATGCGCAGCCTCGTAATCTCACATCAAACTATGACTTCGACATGGGCGACGGAGTCTTCGGTGACAATGCAGCTCCGCGTGGCGGCGGTGGCCCCGCTCTTTATTGGTCGCCGGACGGGCGCTGGCTCTTCGATGTTGTAGGTAAGCAAGGCCGTACAACGCTGGTTCGTGTCGATGTGCAAACCGGCGCAGTGAGCGAAATTACTCGGGGTGATCAGGCTGTACTAAATTTTTCGGTTACTCCAGACGCGCGCGGTGCAATCGCTCTGATCTCCACGGCCACGATGATCGGCGATCTGTTCTCGGTGTCGATCAACGAGAGTCAAAACGGTGCACAAACTCGCATCACCGACGTAAATAAAGCGCTCTGGTCTCAGCTGAATCTCACTGAGCCTGAAGAAATTAATTACAAGAGCTTCGACGGCCTGCCGATTCAAGGATGGATTCAGAAACCGCCCGACTTTGATCCGAAGAAAAAATATCCATTGATCCTGAATATCCACGGAGGGCCGCACGCCGCCTATGGCTGGGTCTTCGATCACGAATTTCAATGGATGGCGGCCAAGGGCTACGTGGTGCTCTACATCAACCCGCGCGGTTCGACGACTTATGGCCAGGATTTCGGCAACATTATTCAATATCACTATCCCGGCGATGACTACCGCGACCTGATGGTGGGCGTGGATGAAATTCTGAAACGCGGCTATGTCGATCCCAAGAAACTCGGCGTCACTGGTGGCAGTGGTGGAGGAGTGCTCACCGACTGGACCGTGACTCAGACCGACCGTTTCGCCGCCGCCGTGTCGCAGCGCGATATCTCGAATTGGGCTTCGTGGTGGTATACCGCCGATTTCACTTTGTTCCAGCCGAACTGGTTCAAAGCGCCGCCCTTTCAAGACCCCGCAGACTATGCCAACCGCTCCGCTATCACGTTTGTCGAGAAAATCCACACGCCCATGATGTTCATTCTGGGGCAAGCCGACTACCGTACTCCGCAGGATTCGGGCGGCGAGCAATTATTCCGTGCCCTTAAGTTTTTGCACCGTCCCACCGCCATGGTCGTCTTTCCGCGAGAGACGCATGAACTGTCCCGCTCGGGAGAGCCGTGGCATCGCATCGAGCGGCTCGACAATATTGTGGGATGGTTCGACGAATGGCTGATGGGCTTTCCTCATCCGGAATATCAGGTGCGGCCTGTGCCCGCGGCAACTAAATCCGCTGGGGAATGACGCTGCGTGAGGCTTCTCTTTCGCGAAATTATTTGCTGAATCCAGGGTTCGGTCCCTAAAGGGGCGTCTGATTTTGAGCACTTGCGGTATCGCTGAAGCGATACGCTGATACGAAACGGCGATGCGTGCGCTGCGCTTGTACCCCGAACTGTATAATTCGTGCAATTGAATCGTTTTAATACTATTATTCTTTTGCACACTCGGAGGTCCTTGCATGAAGATTGCAGCCGTCCTTTTTGCAGCCGTCGCGATTGCAGGTTTCAACGCTGCCGCCCAAACCGTCACTATTGATGTCTCGCACTCCGTCAACCACTTTGTCCCGAGTGAGACTCTGGGCGCGGGGGTTGACCGCATTCCCGCCGAGGCTATCGACAAAGACCTGCTTCCGGATTCACTGAAGGCGACTTTGTCTTCGGGATGGCAGCCGGTGTCTTTCCGACAGAATACTGAGTTGGCTGTTGAGGCGTGGCACTGGAATCCCAAAGGGACTTGGAGCGACAAAAGTAGCGGAGGCGATAAGGGTGAGGGCAACAATCCCGCCGGGAAAGGCTATTTCGTAGGCTCGGCTGTGCCCACCGAGAGCCTGCGCTACTCGTACGGCTACGAGCTTCCGCGTCGCGGTTTTACTCGCAACGATGGCACTGACAATTCCGGATTTTCTCGCCTGACCGACGGAGACCTCAACACTTTCTGGAAGAGCAATCCTTATCTGACTGAACATTTCACCGGCGAAAGTGACGCACTGCATCCGCAGTGGATCGTGCTTGATATGGCGCAGACGCAGCCTGTCGACAGCATTCGTATCGCGTGGGGCGAGCCTTACGCCACGCGCTACCTCGTCCAATATTGGACCGGCGAAGATCCCATCCGGTCGCCGACTCGCGGCGTCTGGCAGACCTTTCAGCAGGGAACAGTCAACGCTGGCAAGGGGCGCACCGAAACTCTGCGTCTACTCGCAGCGTCGGTCAGTGTCCGTTTCGTTCGCATCTGGATGACGGAGTCCTCCAATACATGCGTTGCCGACGGCTCGCCCGATCCTCACAGCGACCCACGCAACTGTGTCGGTTATTCCATCCGCGAACTTTACCTTGGAACCACCACATCGGACGGTGTTTTCCACGACTCTCTACGCCACACCGCCGATCAGGAGCAGACGACTACTTACTGCTCCTCAGTTGATCCCTGGCATCAGGCTTCGGACCTACATTCCACGCGCCAGGCTCAGGTAGGCTTCGATCTTTTCTTCACCAGCGGCGTTACTCGCGGACTGCCCGCCATGATTCCCGTCGCGCTGCTTTACGACAATCCGGAGAACGCCGTTGCCGAGATTGCCTACATCGAGAGCCGGCATTATCCGATCTCCTATGTTGAGATGGGCGAGGAGGCCGACGGGCAGTACATGCTCCCAGAGGATTATGCCGCGCTGTACGTACAATGGGCGACCGCGCTCCATCGTCTCGACCCGACACTCAAGTTAGGTGGGCCATCTTTTCAAGGCGTGAACAAAGACATCGAAGTCTGGCCTGACGCCAGTGGCCGTGTCTCGTGGACCGAGCGCTTCCTCGACTATCTCAAACAGCATGGCCGCATGAAGGATCTTGCCTTTTTCTCCTTCGAGCACTATCCCCTCGATCCATGCAGAATTCCGTGGAGCTCTCTTTACGACGAGCCTGAACTCATGCACCACATCATTCAGGTATGGCATGAAGATGGCGTCCCCGCCGACATGCCGATGTTTGTCACCGAGGGGAATGTTTCTTCAGCGGCGAGCGAGACTTATCAGGATATTTTCTCTGGCGTTTGGCTGGCAGATTATATTGGATCGCTGCTAGATGCTGGCGGCAAGGCCGTTTATTACTTTCACTATCTGCCTTTGCAGATGGAGCCCGGCTGCAACAGTTCTCCGGGAACCTTTGGCATGTTCACGGTAGACGCTTCCTACAAAATTCAGCAGCCGCTGGCGCAATTCTTCGTAGCGCAACTTATTAATCTGGAGTGGACGCAACCCGGCGGCGGAGACCATCAAGTCTATTCCGCGAAATCCGATATCGATGACGGAGCGGGGCGGGAGCTGGTTACGGCGTATGCATTGAAACGTCCCGATGGAGAATGGTCGGTGATGATGGTGAATCGCGATCAGGAGAATGCTCACCGTGTCCGGATCGCGTTTCATGGGACTGCTGATTCGGCTGCAGGGTTTGAAGGCCCGGTAGAAATCGCAACCTTCGGCAGCGCACAGTACAAGTGGAATCCGCCACGAACTCGTTTTATGGCGCACGATGAAGAAGCCGCTAAGCCGACTATTGTTGCTTACACAAACGGGACGGCTGATCCCGATGGTCCGATTGTGCGTTCGAAACAGAATGGCGGTAAGGATACGGTTTACGATCTGCCGGCGGCGTCAGTGGTAGTAATCCGCGGAAAGATTGCAGCACGCTGAAACGCGGATAGGAGTGTCCGCGCCACACGAACAGGTGCCTTCTTTGATAACACGTTTCTGCGCGCTATGACTGACGTAACTGCATGCCACGCCTTTTTCTGCTATACTGATGTTAACGCTATTGCTACGGTTTGCTAGTTAAGCGGGGATCCCGATGGATCCGCACCACCTCCGCATTTCCTGCCCGCCGGTCGGTTCCAGCGCCAATTACAATTGCGAGCGGCATGCGAACTCTTACCAGTCTTGAGATCAAGACAAGTGTTTGAGAAATTAAAAGTAAGCCCCTCCAGAAAGATAACAATCGAATGACAACATTTACAGAACTGCCCCTGTCTGCTGCCTTGCAGCAGAAGTTGGCGGCAGCTCAATTTATTACACTTACACCCATCCAGGCGCGAGCCATTTCTCCTGCCCTTGAAGGCAAGGACGTCATCGGCACCGCCCAGACGGGCACCGGCAAGACTCTGGCGTTTCTGATTCCTATTATCGAGATGCTGCGCGCTGAATCGGCTAGTTCTGGATCAGCAAAGACTGATTCGGCTAAGGCCAAGAATGTCCGTGCTCTCGTCCTGCTACCTACTCGCGAGTTGGCGATGCAGGTTCACGAGCAATACGAACAGCTCCGCGACAAGAAGATGCCGAAGGCTGCGCTGGTAATCGGCGGCGTGTCGGAAAAGGCGCAGATCCAAAGTCTGCGCTCTGGTTGCGAATTTGTAATCGCGACTCCGGGACGTTTGCAGGATTTCATTACCCGCAAATTTGCCGATCTGCGTCACGTGAAGATACTCGTGCTCGATGAAGCCGATCGCATGCTGGATATGGGTTTTCTTCCAGCGATCCGGCGCATCCTGCAAATCCTGCCGCAAAAACGGCAGACGCTCTGTTTCTCCGCCACGATGGAACAATCCGTAGCCTCCCTGGTCAGCGACTACACCCGCGAGCCTGTGCGCATAGCCCTCGGTTCAACGCTGAAGCCAGCGGAGAGCGTCCAGTTGGAAGCTTATGAGGTGCGGCCGTCCGAAAAATTGGATGTGCTCCGGCAATTGCTCTATGCAGAAAAAGGGCAGACCTTAATCTTCACGCGCACCAAGCGCGGCTCCCAGAGATTGGCCAAGGAACTCGAACGCGATGGATTCTCGGCAGCCATGATTCACGGCGATCGCACGCAGTCGCAACGCAACGCGGCCTTGAGCGGATTTCAGGAAGGCCGCTATCAGGTCTTGGTCGCAACCGACATCGCGTCGCGTGGCTTGCACTGCGACGACGTTGCGCATGTGATCAATTACGATCTGCCGAAGATGGCCGAAGATTTCATTCACCGCGTCGGCCGCACTGGACGCGCCGGCTCGCAAGGCCGAGCTTCTACCCTGGTGACAGGTGTTGAAGTTCTGGAATTGCGCAATATCGAGCGCACCTTGAAGCTGCGCATCGCGCGCAAGCAGGTGAATGCTGCGGCTGACGATCGGCCCAAGCGTTTTGTTGAAAACACGCTTGCGTCGCGGACGCTGACCAAGTTGCCGGGTGAGGTATTTGTTTAGAACTAAAAAACTGGGCTCGCCGGAGCGTTGCGCTCCGGCGAATCCGCAAGAGCGGTTTAGCGATCCAGCGCCTTGATGGCGTGCGGAATAGGCAGCGGACCTGAACTCGGATCTTCGTCGTCTTCGTCACCAATGCGGAACAACGCAGCCTGAGCTTCGGCAAGTTCGCGCATCTCCTGCATTTCATCGATCTCCACTGCGCCACCCTCAGGTTGATCTTGCTTGCGTTGGGTCTTCTTCTCGTTCTTGTCGCGCTGTTTCTGTTGACGCGCTTGTTCTTTTTGACGTTTGGTAAAAGTTGATCTGCCTCGTGGCATAGCAAATACCCCCGGATTTCTATTTATTATGGCTGGCTACATATGCAATGTCTGCAGGGTCGGTCCAGCTCTTGTCCCTGGAAAGAACTATCTGGAACTATCCAGAAGCTTGAAGCTCTCGTCGTTCGTTTCGGGTCTTGATCACATTATAGCGTATGAGGTATAACCTCGAACCTTCCGTGACACGCGCACCACGCGGTCGTGAATCATGAGGAATGACGAATGAGAAAGGGACGCGAGCGCTGGCTTGACGACTCGTCGCTGGCCACTTTGCGCTGGGCTGTGTTACCATCGAATACGTTACGAAAACGAGAAGAGACAGGAGTGCAATAGGTAAGTGCTAGCCAGACAGCAAAAGCAAACCGTCGTTGACACGTATCGCACGCACCCGACCGATACCGGCAGCCCTGAGGTTCAAATCGCCCTGTTAAGCGAGCGCATTGGTCAGTTGACGGACCACTTCAAAACGCACCAGAAAGATCACGGCTCGCGCCGCGGACTTCTCATGATGGTGAGCAGACGCCGTAGTTTGCTCGACTACCTGAAGAAATACGACTCGGAACGGTATAAGACCGTTATTTCCAAGCTCGGTATCCGCAAATAACAGCGCGACCGGCTCCGTGTGGAGCCGGTTCCAGACACTCCGAGAATCTTTGCAAAGTGCGTTCCCAACCGCCGCCTGGCATCCGCCTGCCCACGCGAACTACGTACCCGCGCGCATGCCCTTCTGCCCAATAAAAAGGATGATCTATGAAGCCTGAAGCTACCTCAGTATCCGTCGAACTCACAGGCGGAAAACGCCTCACTATTGAAACTGGAAAACTTGCCAAGCAGGCCGGCGGTTCGGCCATCGTGCGCTTCGGCGAAAACGTTGTCCTCGCCGCCGCTACCTCCAATCCCGAACCGCGCACCGGCATCGATTTCTTTCCGCTCACCGTCGACTATCGCGAGTACACCTATGCCGGCGGACGCATCCCCGGCGGTTTCATCAAGCGCGAAGGGCGCATGAGCGAGCGTGAAGTGCTTACCAGTCGTCAGATTGACCGTCCAATACGCCCTATGTTCGCCGATGGATTCAAGTGCGAGACCCAGGTTATTGCCTTCGTTCTCTCTGCCGACACCGATAACGATCCCGATGTTTCCGGCATCAATGCCGCTTCCGCTGCTTTGACCCTCTCTGATATTCCGTTTCTAGGCCCGATCGGAGCCGTGCGTGTTGGGTTGGTGGAAGGCCGTTTCATCGCCAATCCTACTTATGCCGAGATGCGCGACGGATTGCTCAACATCATGGTCGTCGGCACCGCCGACGCGATTGTCATGATCGAGTCAGGCGCGAAAGAAGTGAAAGAAGAGACAGTGGTCGATGCGATTGAATTCGGCCACACCGAAATTAAAAAGATTTGCGCCGCTATCAACGAACTGCGCGCCAAGGTTGGCAAACCGAAGCGCACGGTCACCGCGCCGGAATCCGACGAAACTTATTTCAAGGGTCTCGAAGCTAAGATCGGCCGTCGTTTATCCGACGCCCTCGATACGGCGAAGCATCCGAAGGCAGAAAGCTACGAGCTAGTTCGCACGTTGGAAAAAGAGCTCATTGCTGAGATCCCCGAAGACGATGCGGCCGGAAAAGCGAAGCTGAAGGAGTATTACGAGAAGTTGCGTGAGCGCATCTTCCGCGATCAGGTCATCGATCACAAGCGCCGTCCCGATGGACGCGAATTCGACCAGATCCGCGAGATTTGGATTGAAGCCGGAGTCCTGCCACGCGCCCACGGCAGCGCCGTTTTCACTCGCGGAGAAACTCAGGCGTTGGTCACGACCACGCTAGGCACCAGCGACGACATGCAGCGCCTGGAGGGCTTCGAGGGCGAGGCCAAAAAACGCTTCATGCTGCATTACAACTTCCCGCCATTCTCCGTAGGAGAAGTTGGTTTTATGCGTGGCGCAGGACGCCGCGAGATCGGCCATGGTGCATTAGCCGAGCGCGCTGTTTCTGCCGTCCTGCCGAGTTTGGACGACTGGCCTTACGCCATGCGCGTAGTCTCCGACATCTTGGAGTCGAATGGATCGTCATCCATGGCCACGATTTGCGGGGCTTCACTTTCGCTGATGGATGCGGGTGTTCCGTTGAAAGCGCCGGTAGCCGGAGTGGCGATGGGCTTGGTGAAAGAAGGCGATAAATACGCCATCCTCACCGACATCGCAGGCGCTGAAGATCACTACGGAGACATGGACTTCAAAGTCGCAGGAACCAAAGACGGCATCACTGCGCTACAAATGGACATCAAAGTCGCCGGCATCACTTCGCAGATCATGCGCGAAGCCCTGGCGCAGGCGCAGCGCGGACGTTTGTTCATCCTCGGAAAGATGGATGAAGTGATCACCGAAGGTCGCGTCAAGGTTTCGACTTACGCGCCCAGGATCTACACTCTGCAGATTCCAGTCGACAAGATTCGCGACGTGATTGGGCCCGGCGGCAAGATGATTCGCAGCATCATCGAGCAGACCGGCGTCAAAATCGACGTGGAAGATTCCGGCAAGGTCAACGTGGCTTCGAACGACGAAGTCTCGGCGAATAAAGCGTTGCAGATCATCCGGGATCTGACCGCATCCGCTGAAGTAGGCAAGACCTATCTGGGCAAAGTTAGCCGGTTGGCTGATTTCGGAGCGTTCGTCGAAATTCTGCCTGGCTTGGATGGCTTGCTGCACATCAGTGAAGTCGCTGAGCACAGAATCAAAGACGTCCGCGATGAACTGAAAGAAGGCGACCAGGTACTGGTAAAAGTTCTGGCCGTAGAAGGAAATCGCATCAAGCTGTCGAGGAAAGCGATTCTGAAAGAGCAACGCGCCAAAATGGGTGGAGCTCCGCTTCCGGAAACAGACGATGCAGCAGGTGATGCAGCTCCGCCGTCAATCTCCCGTAGCGCACCGCAAGGCGCGCCCACTGCGGTGATTGAAGGTGGCGCGGATTTTGATGCCGATGACGAGCCAAATTTCAACCGCGTCGACGGGGTAGTCGCATCGGTCGAGGCCAGCGCGCGTCCAGAAGGTGGTGCGCGTGAGGGACGTCCCAGCGGTGGCGGAGGCGATCGCAATCGGCGGCGTCGCGGACGTGGCGGTCCCGGTCGTGGTCCTGGCGGCGGTCAGGGAGGTCACGGTGGTGGCCACTCGGGCGGCGGTGGCGGACGCGGAAGACGGTAGCAACAGAGCGCTTAGTAACATCAAGGGCCGCAGCGATGCGGCCCTTTTTATTTGAGATGGCGTAGACAGTCTTCAACTAAGTTTCGAAACGTTTCAACTCTCTACATCCCCGAACTTTTGTCGTCCCGAACGAAGCGAGGGATCTGCCGTCTATCTTTCAACGAAGCAGCGAATCTCGGGATAAAATTTTGCAAGTTAGACACTGCGATCGCCCAGACGCATGGGATACGATCGAGCTCGGTTCAGGAATTCTAAAACTTGCATTTCGAGGGCGATATGAGAGTGAGGTTCGCGGTGGCGGCGATAATGTTGAGTCTCGCACTGCGTGCGGGAGCCCAGAGTGTCACAGTCCAGAAGGAGACGCACATGCACATCATTCATGCCACAGGTTCTTTCGAGGTCAAGATGACTCCCACCGAACCAACGGACTTCGAGAAGGCGAACGACATTGCTCGGCTCACTTCCGACAAGGCCTGGCACGGTGACTTCGAAGGCGTGAGCCGCGGAGAAATGATTACGGGCTCGACCGCGAGCACCGGATCTATGGCCTATGTTGCGATTGAGCGTATGACTGGCAAGCTTAACGGCCGGCAGGGCGGCTTCACCTTCGCGCATCGCGCCAGCATGATGAAAGGCGACGCCGCTTCTGCGGGAGAGCTGAGCGTGACCGTTGTACCCAATTCCGGCACTGGCGAACTAACCGGACTCACCGGTTCGCTGATGATCCATATCGACGCTCAGGGTAAACACACCTGGACCTTCGATTATTCGCTGCCGTAAATCAGAATGTTAAGCGCTTGAAGACGCTTTCCGGGATCTGCCGGACAGCCGTCATGACATAGCGCCAGATTCGCGGCGTGTAGAGGACGTCGGGAGAGCGGCGTTCGAGGGCGCGCACGATATCGCGAGCTACCTGCTCCGGATCGGCAAAGCGCGCTGAGTTAGGCAGATGATCGGTCATGGAAGTCTGCACTGGCCCAGGTTTGATGGTGATGACACGCACGCCGGCGGGATGCAGACGGCTGCGAAGTCCCTGTAAAAAGAGTGATAGAGCACCTTTAGCGGAGCCGTAGACATAATTGGAGCGGCGGCCTCGATCTCCGGCGACAGAAGTGATCGCAGCCACACATCCAGTGCGGCGGCGTTCCAAATCTGCGGCGAAAAGAGTAAGGATTGCCGTAGCACTCGTAAAGTTGACGAGTAGTTCGTCGAGCAGAACGTCAACTGAGTTTTCCGCTTCCTTCTGGCTTTGCATGGAGCCGTAAGCGAGAAGGACAGTGTCAAAGTCGGGTAAGGTTCGACGGGCGAATTCGAAAATCGCGGCATGCTGCTGGATAGAAGCTAAGTCGGCCGAGTAAGTGAATACTTGTGGTGCGCCGCGAGTCTCTAGATCACCCTGGATCTCGGCGAGTCGTTGCGGTGAGCGAGCTACAAGAAGTAACTCACAACCCCGAAGAGCTAATTGCCGCTGAACTTCCAGCGCAATGCCAGAAGTGGCACCAAGGATGACGATCTTTTTTAAAGTGGGGGCATCGGCAACTGCAGGTTGCGTAGCCGTACGGTGCGTGGTAACGGTCATCATTATTGGGCCCCTGTAACTCGCCGCCAGAACGAGGAAGACATCTTCGGATCTATATAAGGAGCAAATTCGCGCCAGCGTGGAAATGAGGATTCAAACAAAGCGGGGCTCATGCGAGCATCCTTGGCGGGATAGAGCGCTCCGCCACTTTGCAGAACAATTTCGTCAAGCGATTGCATGAGTTCAAGCGTGCGCTCACCTCGCATGGCAAAGTCAAGCGCGATGGTAAGTCCAGGGCGCGGAAACGACAGCATGCCAGCCGACGGCGCCGAGCCAAATTGCTTCAGCACTCCTAAGAAAGACCCCATACCCGAGCGCGCGATGCGATCCAGCAGTTCCTTGACGGCACTGACATTTGTCTCCGGGATCACGCACTGATACTGCAAGAACCCTTGGCGACCATAGAGCAGGTTCCATTGCCGAATAGAATCGAGCGGGTAGAAAAATGAATCATAGGCAACGACGGAAGCACTTTTTCTGGCTGCGTGAATCTTGTAGTAGGCGGAGTTAAAGGCTTTCACAGAATAGCGATTGAGCATCCACGCCGGTAGAGCGAAAGGTAGTTTCGGTCCGCGCTTGGAAAGGAAGTTCTTACCATGATCGGCGGTATGATTACCGCGAAAGAGGATGCCACGAGGATTCTTCCCAGCAAAACAGTCAAGCCAGGCCACGGTATATTCAAAGCGCTCATTGCTCTCACTACTCAATTCGAGAAAATGTTCCAACGATTGGAACGGGACGGATTCAGTATCCATCCAAGGTCCAGCTACGCGTTTGAGTTGAATGTCGGCCCACGCGATCACTCCTGTAAGGCCGAGCCCGCCAATGGTGGCGTGCAGCATGTTTCCATTCATATTGGCATTGCAGTTTACGAGACCGTCGTTCGAGCGATGCAGTCCGATCTGTCGAACATGCGAGCCAAAAGTTCCGGCACAGTGATGGTTTTTACCATGTACGTCATTAGCAATGGCTCCGCCAACCGTAACAAAACGGGTTCCGGGTGTGACTGGAAGAAACCATCCCTTAGGAAGAAACACATCGATGATGTCGGAGAGACTGACGCCACTCTCGCACCGGACCATACCCGTCGCCTCATCGAATCCGAGAATGCGGTTGAGACGTCGACAGTCGATCAGGTGACGGCCTGCGTTAAGACAAGAGTCGCCGTAGCTTCGGCCAAGGCCGAAAGGCAGAAGCGAGCCGGGTGCGACATCCCGGAGAATTGCCGGTACCTGATCGTTCCACGCCGGTTTGTAGACATGCGCGTGCGCGACCTTAGGGTAACGACCCCACGAAAGTATTTGCTGGGCAGTTTGTGGAGCCCCGAGTTGCTTGCGCGAAGTTGCGGCAGATTGAGCAGACATATTATGCGTTGCAAAACGACTTCAATAGCCGTGAATGTTAGTCCGGTTCTTATCTCAAACACCCTACCAGTTCATGTGAATGATGCTCGCTGCTATCACGATCGCGGAGGCTAGCCCCACTCCGTAACTCACAGGATCCCGAATAGCGAGGATGACCGGGTCTTCTTTCAGCTCCCCGCGATGCGCCTGAAGCCAGGTTCGGCTGAGCCAATAGAGAACGATGGGGCAAAGTAGAAATAGGTATTCGGGTGAGGAATAGAGCAAGAGTACGTCCTGGCTGTGTACATAAAGGCTAAAGATGACGACAGCCGAAAAGCTGCTGCCTACCCCGAGCGAGAGTAGAAGCTCACGGTCGCCGGTGTGGTAGCCACGTCCGGAGTTACCTGTTTTAACTAGGTCGCTGGCGTGAAGTAACTCTGAGTAACGCTTTGCCATTGCTAGACTAAGGAAGAAAAACATCGAGAATGTCAGGAACCACTGCGATAGTGGCGTGTTGGAAATCAGAGCTCCGGCTACGATCCGAAAGCTGTAAAAGCTGGAAAGAATGAAGACGTCGAGTAGAGCAATCTTTTTGAGGTAGAGCGAGTACAACATGGTAAGAGTGGCGTATCCGAGCAGGGCAAGACCAAATGGAATGTCGAGAAGAAATCCAAAGCCGAGTGCGGAAGAGAGCAACAGTAATGAGGCGATCAATCCTCCGGGGATTGAAATTGTGCCGGCGGCGAATGGCCGCTTTTTTTTCCAGGGATGTTCGCGATCCGAATGAAGGTCGAGAAGGTCGTTGAGAATATAGAGTCCAGAGGCGCAAAAACCGTAGAGCGCGAAGCCAACCAGAGTTCGGAGAATCGGCGCAACCGCGAGATTATGTGACAAGGCGAGCGGCAGGAAAAGCAACAGATTTTTCGCCCAGTGATAACCGCGAAGAGCATTGAACCATGCGCGGCATGACGCCTGGAACGATGTGCGCGGTTCGAGGATTGTGCCTTTGACTGTGGTGACTGCGGCAGCTTGCTCGGCGCGGGCTTCGGTTCCGACCACATATGCGGCGCGGGCGGCGCGCCAGACTTCGATATCGGCGGTGGAATCACCTACGTAATCGAAGCCGGTTTGGGCGAAGTGCTGAGCAAGCAATGCGGCTTTATTGGCCCCTTTGAGATTCAGTTGACCATCGCTGGCGTGGACTTCGTCGAAGAGCCCAAGATGGTTGGAGACTGCCTCAGCAATCTTGCGATCGGCCGCAGTTGCCAGCACGACACGGCGACCAACAGCTTTTTCCTGCCGAATAAGATCAAGGACTTCTTGCCGATAGGGAAGATCAGCGGGGTCGAGTTGGATTCTGTCAGCTAGATGGCGTTTGAAAGAGGCTGGTCCAGCGAGCAGCCAGAAGGGAAGCATTACGATCAGAATGGGCCGAGTTTTCAGGAGAGCAAGAACACACTCCCAAAGCAGGTTCCCCCGGATTAAAGTGCCGTCGAGATCGACGCACAAAACCGGAAAGACTGCCTTTGCTGGCTTGGCTCCCGTGGCAGACCCCATAAGAAGATCGTCGCACAGGCATGAGGGCGAAATGCGGGAATAACTGGGACACCTAGGTAACCTGAGTAACATGCGTCTCGCCGGAGGGAACGTTAGTATGAGCTGAATCCTCAATTTCATCCGCATGGATAACCCACTAGGTCAACCGGAGCCTGACGCATCGGAAGTGCTGGCCAAATACCTGCGAAAGCCGAGCGTTTTATTACCATTGCTCGGCCTGGTCACATTTGTGGTTTACAGCGGTTCGTTGTCATTTGATTTTGTGTGGGATGACTGGCCCCAGATCGTCAACAGTCCGATCATCCGATCCTGGAGCAATCTTCCGCGCGCGTTTGGAAGTGATTTGTGGTATCACGTCGCCCGGCATCAGGTATATTACCGGCCGCTGTTTGTGGCATGGTCGATGCTGAATTACAGCCTGTTTGGATTGCGGCCCTGGGGATGGCACCTGGGAGCGGTTCTGTTGCACGTCGGGGCCGTGGCGTCTGTGTTCTGGCTGGCGCGACGGCTCGGATTGGAATACTGGACGGCGGCGCTGACGGCACTGATCTTCGCGTTGCATCCAGTTCACATCGAGCCCGCCGCGTGGATCTCCGCTGCTTCGGACACAATGGTGACAATGTTTGCCGCGCTGGCTTTTGCGGCGTTCCTCAACGGACGAGACACTGATCGCAACCTTGATCGCAACTCTGATCAAAAGAAAAGACTGACATGGTGGGTCGCGTCGATGGGGTTGCTGGCTTGCGCGCTACTTACAAAAGAAATGGCGGTGGTGTTTTCAGCGTTAGTCGCAATCTACGCCTGGCTGTACCCAGCAAAACAGAAAGCAGCACATGGGAAGAGACTATTTGGCGCAGCGATAGAAACAATTCCGTACGCATTGGTTACGCTGGCTTATGTATTGATGCGGAAGCACGCGTTACTGCACGCCACGGGGCAGTTCGATCCCAGTCACGGGATAATCGACGTAGCGCGAACATTGCCGCTCGTCTTAACTATTTACTTGCGGCAGCTACTGGTTCCGATCGGCATGACGGGGCTTTATTACACACCCTATGTGACGAGCGCGATCCTCACACAAATCGTGTTGCCAGTCGCAGTGCTTATCGTAGCGCTCGTTGGATTGTGGTATTGGAATCAACGCGAAAAGAGTTCCATTGTCGCGTTTGCGGGATTCTGGCTGCTGGTGGGGTTGGCGCCGGCGCTGTATTTGCGAAATTTTGGCAATGGCGACTTCGTACGCGACCGGTATATGTATTTGCCATCGATCGGCTTTGCGATTCTAGCGGCTCTCGGACTGCGACAGCTTCCCTCTATCAAGCAGTGGAGCATTCAAGCCGTTCATGGCTGCGCCGTAGTCGTACTGTGCAGCGGTTATCTGTGCGCATCGATTGCGCAGCAAGTGTACTGGGGAAATGATCTGCTGCTGCTGGTGCGCGGACAATCTTTGTACCCTGGAAATCCGTACACGATGGCCGGCCTCGCGAAAGAATACAGCCAGCGCGGCGCGAACGATCGCGCGATCGCCCTGGCGGAGGCGGTGGTGCGGGACCATCCAGAATATGGCTATGGGCCGCTGGCCTTGGCGGAATCTTACATCCGTGCAGGTCGGTACGAAGAAGGCCGCGTGTGGCTGGAACGGGTGAATCCGGATTATGCGAAGTCGGAGATGGGGATGGCAGGTGTAGCCGCATTGTACGGACAGATGGGCGACTATCAACGGGCCTTCGCTCTGTGCTCAGAGGTTCTCGAGAAAGAGCCCAATCTCTATTCAGCACTCTATAACTGCGGGAACATCCATTTAGTGGATGGCCAGTATAAAGACGCGGAACAATTACTGGCGCGTGCGGTGCAGTTGGTGCCGGAACAGGCGGCTCCAAAACATTTCCTTGGGCGCGCGCTTCTACAGGATGGTCGAAACGTGGAAGCACAGCCCTATTTGTTGCAGGCGGTTGCCATGGATCCAAAGGTTTGGGACTACCACTATTGGCTGGCCATGTCCTTTGAACAGAGCGGAAATATGTCCGCCGCGCGGGCGGAGTATCAGCATGCGCTGCAACTCAATCAGGACAGCAAAGAAGCCAAAATGCGGCTAACGGCACTAGAGACGAAATAAATAAGGAATGGATCGGGCGTGGACGAAGCCGCGACCACGCGTTGTTTAGTAGTCGCTTAGTTACCGGCGGCCGTGCTGGAAGCGCGCGTGGCGGGGGGCAGCGGTTCACCCGGCTCATACTGAAAATTTAATCTTTCGCGTTCGACTACGAGCGGTCGATTGTGAACTTGTGTGTGTATGTTCCCGATGTACTCGCCGATAATACCCATGAAGAGTAATTGTAGCGATCCCAGAAAAAACATTCCGATAGCGATGGGCGCGATGCCTAGTGTGAACTGCTGCCAGAACAGAAGTTTGTAGGCAAAGTAAGCCATGCCTCCGAGCAGAGCGAACAGCGATCCCGCAAACCCCGAAAAAGTAACCAGACGCAACGGAACCTTGGAGAGCTTGGTGATTCCCAGCATGGCGAGGTCGTAAAGCGTGTAGAAATTGTTTTTGGACTTGCCACTCTTGCGGCGTTGTTGTTCGTAAAGAACTTCGCTGTGGGGAAGGCCGATTTCGGCAATCATGCCGCGAAAGTAAGGATAGGGATCGCCGAACTGTCGAACCAGGTCGATGACCTGTCGATCGTACAATCCGAAGCCGGTGAAGTTTTCATAGGTCTCGATGTCGTCGGAGAGGCGGTTGACCAGCCGATAAAAAAGTTTTCGCACCAGGAACATCGGCGCGGCTTCGCGACTCTGATGCTTGACGGCAATGACGATAGGCATCCCCTTTTCCCACTCTTCGAGCAGTTGGGCAAGAACTTCGGGAGGATCCTGCAGATCGGACATGAGGGCGATGACGGCATCTCCACGAGTTTGCATCAGGGCGTGCATGGGAGAGCGGACGTGGCCGAAGTTACGCGCGTTACGAATGACTTTGACATTTGAATCGGCGGCGGCGATTTCACTGAGGATGGCGAACGTCTTATCGCGTGACGCGTTGTCGATGAAGATGTGCTCGTAGCGGTATCTTCCGAGATTTAACATCAAGTCGCGGACGCGTTCGTAGACTTCGCGGACATTCCCTTCTTCGTTGAAGCATGGCGTCACTACGCTGATGGTTTTCATTTTGTGAATTTCGCTCACTTGCCACTGCCCGCTTTCGCCGCGCTGGCGGCCGCTTTTGGCGGAAGACCCCGGTGATAGATCAGTTCAGTGAGTGAGGGGATGTTGGCATAAGGACTGTCAATAGCGTCGATCTTGATGGGCTGATCTTTCGGTACAGTTTTGAGAATGACTTCGCCCCGCATGAGTTCGCGGCAGGAGATTTGGCCCTGCTGCAGGGGAATTGCAAGATAAACATCTGCATCCTGCAATACGTGGCCGACCGGCAGATCGCGCCTGGCATAGACTCCGCGAACGAGCGAATCCAGATAGCTGATTTCTTTTTGTGGAGGCAAGCGTTTCTGTGTGCCGGGAGCTCCGCACATGCGTTTTGCACGATGAAAAGCCTTGAACCAGGTGTCAACCTGTTCCGGCACCGAGCAATACGGCGAAACAATCATTCCCTCGGTCTGGATGTCGATATGGCGCTCGAAGGTCCGTGCGCCTTTGGCGTAGGCCATGAGCATGGACGAAGTCCAGTCTTGATACTCGTGGGTTGAAAATCCGATAATGTGATTTGGGTAACGGCTGCGGAGAAAATCAATCTGATTGAGTTCGATGTCGCTTTCTTCCGAAGGATAGAGCGAGACACAGTGGTTGATCGACAATGGGATATGACGATTCGCGAAGAAGGTTACTAAATCGTCGATATCTTTGAGTGAAGAGCCGCCGGTGGAGACGATGACTGGCTTTTTTGTCTTCGCTATCTTCTCGATTAGAACCCAATCGTTGCAATCCGAACTGGCAATTTTGAGAATGGGAATGCCGAGTTCGCAACAGAAGTCGACGGAGTTCTCGTCAAAAGGAGTCGCCATTGGGATGCAGCTTGCATTCCGAATGGCTTGGACCAATGTCGCGAAATCCTCTGGCTTTAGACGTGTGTCCAGCGTCTTTTTGATATAGCGGATGTCGTCACGATGGCGAAAATCTTTATGAATGAAGCTGTCGACATCACGTAATTGCAGCTTGATGGCAGCGCGCACGTTGTTGAAGCGCACCACCTGTGCGTAGTTGCTAATGATTTTAAGTCCGCGCTGGACGTCACCCAAATGGTTGTTAGCCACTTCCAGCACGAATAACTCGTCGAATATGTCGTTCCCATTCATGATGTTACTTGCCTGCCCGTTTGCTATGAGAAATTGCCCGAGAGTTATGGTCTATTTGCATGGTAATGTCCTTATTCCTTGATGACATTGTCCATTAGTTCAGTCTCATCCAGGAATGGGTACATGTCCTCTAGATTAGGAGAAACAATCCGGCCGCCGGGTAGTTGCCTAGCACGTGACCGCGGTTCAAACTCTTGATTTGGGTCGCACACAACATCGATTACGGTCGGCCCCTCAGCCGCGAGCGCATGATCGACTTGGTCTAGTTGTGACTGACGGTCTATACGAAGCGAGGGAACGCCGTAGGCGCAGGCGACCTTGACCATGTCTGGGAGAGAGGCGCCGCTGGATGCACTTTCTCCGGTGAGACGACCGAAGAATCCGGATTGCGTCATGCGCATGGAAAGATAGCCCGAGTTATTCAGCACAAAAATCTTTATCGGTAGGTGATGATGAGCAATAGTTTGTAGCTCTTGAATGTTCATCTGGATGCTGCCGTCTCCGGCGATACAGATGACACGCTTACTGGGACGGGCGAACGCTGCTCCGATCGAGGCAGGCAGGTCGTAGCCCATCGAAGCCGATCCGGAGTTAGAGACGAGGCGCTGGTTCTTCCGCAAACGCATGGTCTGGAATGGCACGATGCAGGCGGTCGCATTGCCGCAGATGATGACATCGTCGTCGTCGATTTTGGCCGAGAGTTGCTCGACGAAGTGGTAGGGGTTCAGAGGCGGCCCTGGTTGGCGCTGGTGATCCCGCACGACCGGATAGCGTCGGACGCGTTCGCGACACCAGGCTACCCATGGAGCATGAGTTCCTGGACGATAATTATCAGCGTCACACTCCCGCAGGAGCTCTTGCAGAAACTGCTTGAGGTCGCAGTGGATAGCCTTGTCTGGCTGGACGGTGGGTTTGCGGAACTCAGCGGCGTCGATATCAACCTGGATCTTGAAGGCACCAGGCGCGAACGATTGCCAGTTATAACTGGTTTGGCGAATATTGAGACGCGACCCCAGGATCAATAACAGATCAGCATTTTGCACCGTGAAATTTCCAGCGCGGTCTCCGATCGTGCCCTGGCGTCCGCAAAAGAGTGGGTCATCCGTGGCTATGAGATCGTGAGTCCAGGCGGTGGTAACGGGCACACCCAGCCGGTGAAAAAGTTCATCGAATTCCGCTACTGCATGGGCGGCACGAACGCCGGTGCCCGCGAGAATCACTGGACGCTTCGCGTTGCGGATATGTTGAAGAACTTCGCGACACGATGAGGCAAGCGCGGATGATGTAAGTGGAGACTGATTGTCTAGATTGCCTCGGCCGGAAGTAACTGGGTTGGGTACATCCTCGACGTGATCGTAGGTTCGGAGATTAGCGGACTCGACTGACGTGGCCTGCACGTCGACCGGAATGTCTAGCCAGCACGGGCCAGGGCGTCCACTTTGGGCGAGGTGCCAGGCGCGCTCGAGGTGATAGCGAATCGAAAGGGGATCGTCGATCATCACCGAATATTTGGTGATTTTCTCAACCATGGCGACGATGTCAACTTCCTGATCTCCAAGTTGGCGCAGGCCTGTGATGCCTTGGGCGCGCATGCAGGTTTCGCGTTTGACCTGGCCGGAGATCACGAGCATTGGGATCGAATCGGTCCAGGCTCCGAACACTCCGTTGATGGCGTTGATGCCACCAGGGCCTGTGGTGACGTTGATCACGCCTGGCTGTCCGCTGATGCGGGCATAGGCTTCGGCAGCCATCGCCGAAGCTTGTTCATGATGATTGCAAACGTACTGAATCCGCGGCTCCTTGCCAATGGAGTCGTTGAGGTGCATGGCCCCTCCGCCCGTAACCAGGAAAATGTGGCGCACGCCCCAATCCGCAAGCTGGCCGACGATGTAATCGGAAAGCTTCATCCGCGGCCGGCTCCGGAGTGAGAAGCGGAATTTGAGTTTTGGGATAGAGAGAAGACGGGATTGCCGAGTCCGAGACGGCGGATTTGGGCTGCGATTTCGTTGGTGTGCAGCAAAGTGGCGATGATGATTGGCTCACGGGTGCCGGTGATTTCTTTTGGACTGACGATGGGCGCGCTGGCCAACGTCTTGCCTCGCAGAATGGGATTGTTATCCACCAGAGCGCGAACCTCGACTTGCGCGAGGCAGGGGAGTGCAAGGAGCTTCATGGCGAATTGTCCGGCGCCCCAAACAATGACCCTCTGAACATCTGCAAGCTGACTGGCTAGACGGTGATTGATCATCTCCATGTGCTCAGCCGAATGTCGCATATAAGCGGCGATCCGGGACGGTAGCTCCTGATCGCAAACCACCGGGTGCTCATCTTTAGCTTCGCTGTTGTCGCGGAAAAGACCGAAGACAGCCGGGTAGAGCGTATCTTCTGCCGTCTGGATTACTTTCTGTTCAACCACGATGGGCTGAAAGCCAAAGCGGCGAGCGGTGTTTTTAAGGGCTTGCGCCGAAAAGTGGTTGAGGTGCTCGGTATTAAATTCCTGGAAAGGCGCGTAGAGATAATCGTCGTAACGCGTGGCGTCAGGAGTCTCGAGATACAAGTAGCCACCCGGCGCGAGATGATGGCGAGCAGCGGCGAAAAATGCAGGGATATCGTAAATGTGCTCAAGTACGTGACTGAACACGATGCAATCAAATTTCGGCATGTGCGCGGGAGCGGAAGCAATCGATCCAACGTACGCCGCAAAGCCACGATCGCGGCAGGCTTCCCCGCAACGCGGCGATGGATCGAGTCCAGCTACGGCAGAGAATCCCCGGTCGCGGAGCGCAGTGAGCAGACCGCCGGTCGCGCATCCGGCGTCGAGGATGCTGGCGGCTCGCGAAGGCAGAGCGCGCGAGATATCGGCGGCAGTTGCGGAGAGTCGTGCAGCGTCATACCGAGAAACACCACTTCCGGTCGCGGTCGCCGAATCGTCGTACTTCGACCACTCGCAATAGAAATTGTCGTAGTCACGCTGGGTGGCGTCAGGATCGGCGTAGACGAAGCCACAACGGCGGCAGGTTACTACGTCATACGCGGAGGGCAATGGATATCCGTCCGGAACGACAAACCGCTGCCGATGGCAGACAGTGTTACTGGTGGCGCCGCAGGCTCCGCAAGGACGATGAGGCGGAGGGCCGAGAGTAGCAGCACTATGCATGGGCCCCTCGTGCGAAAACTGCTGACTTGGACGTCTCCTGTTCCGAGAATGTATCTTCTGAAAACCAGGCGTGAGTGCGGCGGATGGCTTCGTGCAACGGCACCTCGGCACGCAGGCCCAATTCTTCGTGCGCTCGCGCCGTCGAGGGCACGTAGCGGTGGACGGGGACGCCAGGTGTTCGAGTGGCAGCGATCGTAATACTCGCTTCGGGTGGCAGTGCGACGGCAACTTCGCGTGCGAGAGCGGCGATGCTCAAGGCCTCTTCGGAACCGACGTTATAGGCGCGGCGAGATTGTCCCTTGAAGAGAATGGTCCATAGCCAGACCATCAAGTCTGAGGCGTAAAGATAGGAGCGCACTGTGGAGCCGTCTCCTCGGACGTGGATCGGGCGGTTGTGCAGACGATCAGAGATAAAATTTCCGATGGCAAAATGCGTGTCGAGTTTCATGTAAGGGCCGACGAATGCGAAGCAACGCGCGCTGGTCGTTACTAAGCGCGGCGAAGCAGCGAGCGAGCACAGCATCTCCGCTGAGCGCTTGCCTTCGGCATAAGCATTTGCCGAGTTGAGCGGATCTGGGCCGCCCTCAAAGGATTCGCTTAGGCGTGTGAGCTGTGCCGGTTGGCTTCCATAGACTGCGCCGGAACTCACGAGCAAGAATCTGTTGACGGAACTTGCGATGGAGAATTGCAGCGCGCGTCGCGTGCCTTCAACAACAGTGTCAAACATCACCAGGGGCGCGTCGTTGTTCAGCTTCGCGCTGGCTTCGGTCGCGGCATGGATGACGTGTGAAAATGTGCCCTGAGGAAAATCGCCATGGCGAACGTCAGCGGCATGCAAGCTGATCGCTGGATCTTGCGCCAGGTGAGGCGCTTTCTCAGTAAGCACTCCCGGATGCCGGGACAAGCCGACGGCTTGAGCGTTGAGATTCAGGCGGCGGTTCGCCCAGGCAAAACTTTCGAGCAGCCAGCATCCAAAAAATCCCGTGGCGCCCGTGATCAGGATGCGCTGGCCGCGGAGCTCCTGCCATAGAGGCTCGGTACGGGCCAGAATGTGATCGAGATCGCGTGTCAGCCGGTTTGTCGTCTTTGACTGACTCATATGACTTACGCTCCGCGAGCGGCTGAAGCAGCTTTTGGAATCTGATGGAAAGTTTCCACCATGTAATCAATCATCACTTGCGTTATGCCGGGGTAGAGGCCGATCCAGAAAACGTTGTTCATAACAAAATCTGTATTCCGTAAATCGCCAATCACGCGCCGTTGAATGTCACGATAGGCGGGCTGACGAAGCAGGTTGCCGCCAAAGAGCAGGCGGGTGGCTATGTTCCGCGATTCCAGGAAACGTACGACCTGGCTGCGGGTTGTGGGTGCATCCTCGCGAACGGCGAGAGGAAAACCAAACCAGCTTGGGTCCGAATGTTCGGTGGCTTCGGGCATGATGAAGATGTCGTCAAGATCGCTGAGCGCAGCGTGAAGTTTGGCGAAATTTGCGTGCCGAGCGGTGATGAATCCGGGCAGCTTCTTGAGTTGTGCGACTCCGACGGCGGCTTGCAGGTCAGTTGCCTTGAGGTTGTAACCGATGTGGCTGTAAATATATTTGTGGTCGTATCCGCTTGGCAGATCGCCAAGTTTCCATTCAAAGCGGCAACCGCAGGTATTCGATTTTCCCGGATCGCACCAGCAGTCACGACCCCAATCGCGAAAAGACTCAGCTAGCTTTTTGAGGGCGGGCGATTGAGTGAGCACGCATCCGCCTTCACCCATGGTGATGTGGTGCGCGGGATAAAAGCTGGTGGTGGCGAGGTGGCCAAAGGTTCCAACAGCACGTCCTTTGTAGAGAGAGCCTATGGCATCGCAGCAGTCCTCGATTACCCAGAGGTTGTGTTTGGTAGCCAGTTGCATAACCGCATCGACGTCAAACGGATTGCCGAGGGTATGCGCCAGCATGATGGCTTTGGTGCGGCTGGAGACAGCTGCTTCGAGCTGCGTTACATCGATGTTGTAAGTCGGAAGCTGAACGTCGATGAAGACCGGGATGAGTCCGTTTTGAAGAATCGGATTGACAGTTGTAGGAAATCCGGCAGCTACGGTGATGACTTCGTCTCCGGTGGAGAGTTTGCGATCGCCGAGCGAGGGTGAAGTGAGGCATGAAAGTGCCGCGAGATTAGCTGAGGATCCAGAATTAACGAGCGACGCACACCGCACGCCCATGAACGCGGCAAATTCGCGTTCAAACTGAGCGGCAAAGCGGCCGGTGGTAAGCCATGCGTCGAGCGAGGCGTCGACCAGAAGTTCGAGTTCGGTACTGTCAAATACTTTGCCCGAGACGGGCACAGCGCTCTGGCCGGGTACGAACGTCGGCGTAGCCAGCGCGGCCTCGTAGTATTGTTTCACCTTGGCGCGGATTTCGTCGCGGAGTTGGCTGGCAGTCTTGGTCGTCGCTATTGTCATTGCCGGGTTATCCCCTGCCCGCCTGGGCCGTCGCCGCAGGTGCGCCAAGAAATTCCCGATACCACGCCAAGGTGCGATCGAGGCCAGACTCCAGAGTGAACTGCGGCTGCCAGTTAAGCATCGTGCGCGCCCGCTCGGCACTCAGGTATTGATGACGAATTTCGTTGCTCGCCTGGTTGAGTACCTCAGGGCGCAGCGATGACCTCATCTTTTTCAGGATCAGCTCAACCATGTCGAGCACGCTGACCTGGCTTTCATTCGAAAAATTGAAAGCTTGGCCGCGAAGCACGGCATAGGAGGCAAGACGCTCGGCAAGCAGCATGTATGCTGCTGCGCCATCTTCAATATAGAAATAGTCGCGGACAAATTTACCATCGGAGCGTACGACGGGCCTCTCTCCACGAATGATGGAGCGAATCGTGCCTGGGACAACGCGATTCCAGTTCAAGTCGCCGCCGCCATAGAAATTTCCACAGCGCGTGATCGCGACGGGCAGGTTGTAACTGGCGGCGTAGGTCTGCGCGATGAGATCCGCGCACGACTTGCTCACATCGTAGGGATGACGGCCTTGAAGCGGCATCGTCTCGTTGTAAGGGAGATGCTCTTGGTCGCCGTAGGCTTTATCAGACGATGCCACCACGATCGATGAGACTTTGGGAGAACGGCGGCATGCCTCGAGCAGATTCCAGGTGCCCTCAATGTTGGTGGAGAAGGTCGAAACTGGGTTGCGATTGGCGATGCCGACGATGGTCTGGGCCGCCAAGTGAAACACGACCTCAACCTCGTATTCGCCGAGGGTGCGTTCGACAAGATCGCGATCAATGATGTCACCACGCACGGTGTTGACCCGCTCAATGCTACGGCTGCGCACGAGTTCGCTTTGCGGAACCCAGTCGCGTACCAGGCAAACAACATTCGCGCCAGCATCGATAAGCTGCTTAACCAGCCACGATCCGAGCAGTCCTGTACCTCCAGTGACAAAGACTGAACGATCTCGCCAAAATGGGCTCATTCCGCCCACACTTTCCAGGGGGTCTGCTCGCTCGCCCATAGTTCGTTCAGGTACTGGTATTCGCGGTAAGTGTCCATGGCGAAGAAGAAGCCATCGTGGCGATAGGCCATGAGTTGACCTTCGCGCGCCAGTCGCTCTAGAGGCTCGCGTTCGAGGATGCACTCCGGGCCGTTGAGGTAATCAAACACGCGGCGATTGAAGACAAAGAATCCTGCGCTGATCAGTCCGTTCGCTTTCGGTTTTTCCATGAATCGCTGAACCTGGCCCTGAGCGTCGGTTTCAAGCACTCCGAAGCGCGAGATAGGCGGGACCGACGTTACGGTTGCGAGGCGGCCGTGCTTGCGATGGAAGTCGAGCAAACTGCTGATGTTGACATCGCTGAGGCCGTCGCCATAGGTAAGCAGAAAGGTGTCATCGTCTTCAAGATAGCGAGCAACGCGCTGCAAGCGGCCACCGGTCATGGTTTCGAGGCCCGTGTCGGCCAGAGTGACGGCAAAATCCTGTTCCTGATGAGCACCCATGAATTCAACGTGCGACTGGCGGCCAAGGCAGATTTTAAAGTCGCTGTTCATGGCTTCGTAGTTCAGGAAGTAATCCTTGATCATGTTGCCGCGATACCCGAGGCAGAGAATGAACTCACGCATGCCATAGTGGGCGTACATCTTCATGATGTGCCACAGAATGGGGCGACCGCCGATCTCGACCATCGGTTTCGGGCGGAATTCGGTCTCTTCCCGGAGACGGGTGCCTAATCCACCGCACAGAACGACAACCTTCATTTACAGGGTCCTCGCAGCTCTTCGTATCTTCAGAGACTTACAAGCGCTGCAAGTCAGTTATCCCATAGGCGAGCGAGGAAAGCAGAGTTACGAGAGTCACCAGGATTGCTTCAGTTTGAGGTGTGTGCCCTCACTTGATCAATGAGGCGATTGGCTGGACTGGCGAAGGGGTGCGCTGGGGCAATCTGCTGTGCGGATGTTACTATCGTTACCGGTCAGGATTGCGCGGGAGCCGCAGCGCGCTTGGGGAAGATATTGCCTACGCGTCGTATTTCGGCTCCGACACCTTTCAGTTTTTCTTCGATGTTCTCGTATCCGCGATCCAGATGATAGACACGGTCGATGATGGTCTCGCCGTCGGCGACCAGCGCAGCGAGCACAAGCGAGGCGGAGGCGCGCAGGTCGGAGGCAAGGACGGCCGCGGCACTGAGCGGAGTTCCGCCTCGAACGATGGCGCGGCAGCCTTCAATCTTGATGTTCGCGCCCATGCGGACGAGTTCCTGCGCGTGCATAAAGCGATTTTCGAAGATGTTTTCAGTAATAATCGAAGTACCCGTGGCCTGAGTGGTCAGCGCCATATATTGCGCCTGCATGTCAGTGGGAAAGCCCGGATATTCTTCCGTATTCATATCGGCAGCTTGCAACGGCTGATCGCCCATAACGCGAACCGAATCCGTTTTCACTGTAGTCTTGACGCCACATTCGGCGAGCTTCTGCAGGATCGCCGTGAGATGCGCGGGATCGCATCCGGCGACGTTGAGGTCTCCGCCAGTTAGCGCGCCAGCGATAATAAAGGTTCCAGCTTCGATGCGGTCTGGAATGATGCGGTGTCTTGCGCCGTGGAGTTTGGCGACTCCCATCACACGAATTGTGGAGGTACCCGCGCCTTGGATATTTGCGCCCATGGCATTGAGCAGAGCGGCGAGATCAGCGACCTCCGGTTCGCGGGCGCAGTTCCGCATAACAGTCTCGCCGTCGGCGAGCGTGGCGGCCATCAATAGATCTTCGGTGCCGGTAACGGTAATTCTGTCGAAGACAATTTCGGCGCCTTTGAGTCGGCCTCCTTTGATCGGATCGGTTGTGGCCTCGACATAACCATGCTCCTGCGTAATCGTGGCGCCGAGGCGTTCCAGGCCTTTGATATGCAGATCGATGGGGCGTGCGCCAATGGCGCATCCTCCCGGCAGAGACACGCGGGCACGGCCGCAGCGGGCGACGAGCGGCCCCAGGACGAGCGTAGAGGCGCGCATGGTCTTGACCAGTTCATACGACGCTTCGGGCGCGGCCAGCGAGCGCGCGCTGATGGTAGTGCGGTGCTGGGCGCGCCCGTAGCCGAGTTCAACTTCCGCGCCCATGGCGGCGAGGAGCTTGCGCGTGGTCTCGATATCGCGCACCTGCGGAATGTTTTCAAGAATCACGGGTTCGTCGGTGAGCAAGGCTGCAGCCATGCAGGGAAGGGCGGCGTTCTTCGCGCCGCTGATTCGAACTGTGCCAAGTAAAGGGTTGCCGCCGCGGATTACAAGCTTATCCATTTCGTGATCAGTTCCTGAGAACACCTCGCGACCAAACTTTGCAACGAGGAAACTTTGCGGACGCGGGTTCTGTGTATATGTTCTGTGAACATTCTAGCGGGGAATGCGAGGCTTGAGATTTGGAATCGTGAGCGGGAGTTCCGTTTGTAACTCCCACCAACTATTTATTTTGCCTTCGCTGCGGCTATGGCTTGGCGAACTCGCCCGTCGCACTTCTCCAGTAGATCTATGGCACGAGCCCGGCTGACGCCTGCCTTAGCCATTACCAGGGCTACGGGGACGCGGCCTCTGGCGGCAGCGAGCAGTTTGCGCGCTGCTGCATAATCGCGGCCGGTCACTTTTTCCAGAATGACTACGCCGCGCTCGTGTAGCTTCGAGTTCTTTGTCCGGAGGTTAACCATCAGGTTGCCGTAGACGCAGCCGAGTTGCGTCATCGCCGCCGTTGAGAGCATGTTGAGGATGATCTTCTCCGCTGTGCCAGCTTTCATGCGAGTCGAACCTGCGATTACCTCCGCGCCAACCTCCGCCACAATGGCTACGTGCGCGGCTTTACCGAGCGGAGATCTCGGGTTGCACACGACAGCCACAGTTTTTGAACCTTGAGTCCGCGCATATCTGATGGCGGCGATGGTGAAGGGAGTGCGTCCACTGGCCGCGAGTCCCACGACGACATCTTTTGCGGTGGGCTTCTTTTTTGCGATCGTTTCGCGTCCTAGTTCGAGAGAGTCTTCATCGGCTTCTAGGGCCACGCTCAGCGCTTTTGGTCCGCCTGCAATTATGAATTGGACCATGTGCCGGTCGACATCAAAGGTGGGCGGACATTCGACGGCGTCGAGCGCGGCGATACGCCCGCTGGTGCCGGTGCCTACGTAGATTAGGCGTCCGCCCTGAGAAAGTGCCGCAGTGATCAGATCGATCGCCTGCGCGATTTGCGGGAGAGCGTGCTTCACGGCAGGGGCGACCTTGGCATCTTCGGCGTTGATGATGCGGGCGATTTCGAGCGAGGACTTCTGATCGAGATTGGCCGACGAAGAGTTTGTTTTCTCGGTATCGAGATTGCGAAGTTCTACACTAATTCTTCTACGGATCGAGCTTCTGCGTGCCGATGTTTTGCGATTGGCAGACTTACGTTTCAATCGTTTTTCCCCAATGATTCGGCGACTGCGTCGTGAAACGCGGCGCGTACTTGTTTGATCGCCTGGTTTTGGCCGTCAGGCCAAGTGCGGTTGGTCAGCAGAATTATCGAAAGTTGGCGTTCCGGGTCGATCCACAAGGATGTGCCGGTGTAACCGAGATGCCCGAAGGAACGGGATGAGAAGTATTTCCCAGATTGCGAAGGCGCCGAAGGCGTATCCCATCCCAACGTTCTGGACGTGCCTTCCGGAACAAGCTCGCGGCGCGAAAAGAGTTCGATGGTCGAAGAGCGCAGAATGGGACGTCCGCCGTTCAGCATGGCGTGCGCGAAGATGGCTAAATCTTCGGCGGTTGAGAACAGGCCGGCATGCCCGGCGATTCCGCCGAGGACGCTTGCGTTTTCATCCTGCACCTCGCCTTGAATAATGCGATGGCGGAAGGTGCGATCGTCGGCGGTTGGTGGTATGCAATCCTTCAAGGCTTGCGTGGGGTTAAATGTCGTATGTGTCATGCCGAGCGGGCCGAAGATCTCGCGCTGGCAAAATATGTCGAGAGATTCATCGGCCAAGCGTTCGAGGACGATGCCGAGAATGATGAAGCCGATGTCGCTGTATTCGACACGTGAACCGGGTGCTGCGGCAAGCGGGGTGGTGAAAGCGGCTTGCAGAAGGGCGTCACGAGTCTTGGTACGTAGGAAAAGCTTTTCATAAGCGGGCAGGCCCGAGCTGTGCGCGAGCAACATCCGGAGCGTGACTTCGCGACGGATGGCATTGTCGCCGGCGAATTCCGGAACGATGGCGTTAACCGGGACCTCGAGATCAAGCAATCCACGCTCGTAAAGGATCATCGCCATCGCAGTCGCGGCCACCACTTTGGTGAGCGAAGCTAGATCGAAGATGCTCGTTGTATTTACCTCAGTACTGACCTCAGGTGAAGTCGGATCATAGGTGAAGCGGCCAAGGGCTTTGTGGGCGACGAGTTCGCCGCGAAGTGTGACGGCAAGCGAGCAGGCCGGGAAGGCGCGAGCCTCGATGGCGTGTTCTATGATGCCGAAAACGCCGCGAAATCGATCATTCTGCGCATCGATATTGCGCACGAGGAAGGAAAAACCGGATTCTCGGCTCGGTAGCGTCAGGTTCAAGTCTGTTCTTCTGTTCTGTGGACTAATGGGGTTATAGCAAAGGCGACCAGTGGAGGCAATCGGGGAGTTACCGGAAGAGCATCGTTTATAACCTTCAGTCTTGAGTAGCGTCTCCGGAGTCATGTAGAGTCACAATTGACGTGAAACGCTTAAGGAAAAATCTGCTACTTTTTGCTTTATCGTTTGTACTGCTGTCTTCTGCGACTGCTTTTTCCCAGACCGCGCTTGACTCGCGCCTCGCCATTTTAGATCCCATCATTGACGATGCCATTGCCCAGCAACAAATTCCGGGTGCAGTGCTGATTGTCGGACACGATGGACGCGTGGCTTACCGCAAGGCGTATGGAAGTCGGGCGATTGAACCTCAACGGGAAGCAATGACGCTCGATACCGTGTTTGACTGCGCGTCGCTCACCAAAGTCATCGCGACTACGACTGCGATCATGCAGCTTTGGGAGCAGGGCAAGTTTCGGATGAATGATCCGGTCGCAAAGTATCTTCTCGAATTTGGGCAGAACGGCAAGCAGGATATTACGATCCGGCAACTGCTGATTCACTACTCCGGGCTGGCTCCGGACCTGGACTTAGCGAAGACATGGGAAGGGAAAGAAACGGCCTACCAGATGGCCTTTGAGCAGACGCCCGAGTGGTCTCCCGGATCGGCGTTTGTTTATAGCGACATTAACTTCGAAGTTCTCGGAGCGCTCGTCGAGCGTCTTTCGGGTGAGTCGCTCGATCAATACACAGCGAAGCATGTTTTTGAGCCGTTGGGTATGAAAGAGACACGATTTCTTCCTCCGTCGTCATGGGAGGCTCGCATAGCTCCAACTGAAGAGGATGAAAACCATCACCTGCTGCGCGGAGTCGTGCATGATCCTACGGCCCGCCGTATGGGCGGAGTGGCGGGACATGCAGGATTATTTTCTACCGCAGATGACCTGGCCGTTTTTGCCCAGGCTTTACTGGATGGCGGGGGCGGGGCGCTAACGCCAGCGACGGTTGCGAAGATGACCGCTCCACAACAACCTGTGAATGGGACAGTGCTACGGGGATTTGGCTGGGACATTGATTCTCCTCTTTCTACGAATCGTGGAGAACTCTTGCCAGTCGGCGGTTACGGACATACGGGATTCACAGGAACTTCGCTGTGGATTGATCCGACAACCAAGACTTATATCGTGCTGCTGACGAATGCAGTGCATATGAACGTGGTGCCGCCGAAGCAGAAGGGAAACGCGATTGCGCTCAGGACGGAAATCGCAACGGCGGTAGCGGCTGCACTGGCCCTCGATCCGGCTCAAGCCGAGAAGATGCGGGTGGCATCGATTACTGGCTACAACGAGATGCAGAGTGCGGCGCGCAAACTAGCTGCACGGAATGGAACGGTGAAGACGGGGATCGATGTGTTAGAGGAGACGAATTTCGCGGCACTACATCCGTCTAAAAGAGGGGCTCCGCGCAGAATTGGATTGGTAACAAATCAAACTGGCATTGACTCGGAAGGGCGACGGACGCTTGACGCACTGGCCAAGGTGCCGGGAATTTCGCTGGATGCGATTTTCAGCCCCGAGCATGGAGTTACCGGCGAACTGGATACGACCAATGTCAAGAATACGAAAGATGCGGCGACCGGAATTGCCGTCTACAGCGTCTATGGAGGAAAGGATGCCCTTCGGCGTCCACCAATCGATGTGCTGAAGCAACTCGATGCAGTGGTGATCGATCTGGCGGATGCGGGTGTGCGCTTCTACACCTACGAGACTACCGTCGGATATTTTCTGGAAGCAGCGGCAAAGGCGGGTATTGAAGTGGTTATCCTGGATCGGCCAAATCCCATTACGGGCGCGTTTGTGCAGGGCCCGGTTTCAGATGAAGGACAGGAAAAATTTACGAATTATTTTCCTGAGCCACCGCGTCACGGCATGACTCTTGGTGAATTGGCAAAAATGTTTAATGCCGAGCGCCACATTGGAGCCAAGCTCGACGTGGTCGCGATGGAAGACTGGCAGCGTGGCGATTGGCTCGATTCGACGGGCGTATCGTGGGTGAATACCTCGCCCAATCTGCGGAGTCTGACTGAGGGCACGCTTTATCCCGGAGTCGGCATGATTGAAGGGGCGAATGTCTCGGTCGGTCGCGGAACGGACACGCCGTTTGAAGTGGTAGGCGCGCCGTGGATCAAGGGCAGGGAATTGGCCGCTTACTTGAACGCCCGCAGTATTCAGAGCGTACGGTTCGTGCCGATTGTTTTCACTCCGTCATCAAGTAACTTTGCCGGGGTGCGGTGCGAAGGCGTGAATCTGATTCTTTTGGATCGGAATACGCTGGAGTCTGCGGAATTGGGGATTGAGTTGGCGTCGGCATTGCATAAACTGTATCCGAATGACTTCAAGCTGGAGCGCATGGCGGATCTGCTCGTCAATCAGGCGGTATTCGACGCGATTGGAGCAGGAGAAGATCCTAGGCGGATTGCCGAGGACTGGCAGGAGCGACTGGATGCATTTGTGCGGATGCGGGAAAATTACCTGCTGTATAAGTAAGTCACATCTCTTCCAATCCCACTTTTCAAACTCCATCTGGGGCATGTTTAAACTCGTGGTTACCGGCCGCTTCCTCAGCTACAATACCCCGAAGTATGAAGGTTAGTTATGACTGAAAATTTACTTCTCATTCCTAGTCCGTTTTATCGTTGCGCCGGTCCGAATTGTGGGGTGCTAAAAGGTGGAAGCGACCGCTGGTGGCTGATGTGGAGCTCGTTTGGCGATTACCAAACCCCGGTAATGCATTTAGCGCCCTGGGACGAGAAACTGGCCGCACAGGAAGGCGCCATGCATGTCTGTGGCGAAGGATGCGCGCAGAAACTGCAATCGCAGTTCATGGGAAATGTGTCTGAGAACCGCGGACGAAGAAGTAGCGGATAGACTCGTGAAGGCAGAACAACCAGCATTGGGTCAGCCATTAATTCTTGTACCAAATCTCAGCTAACTGGCACTTGGCGGAGTGCATCTGAGTTTGCAAGTGTGTCGTTCAAATTGTTTTAGAGGTAGATCCTCAATGAATATCCGTGCTGCTCTTGCGTTCATCACTACTGCGCTTCTGGTACAAACGGTGGCCGCGCAATCAACTCTGGCTCCAGACCCGGCAGCGCCTTCGGTCGAAGGTCAGAAACCGACCGTGTCCATCCCAGTCGGAACACAGATTCCGCTGTCTCTAAAACAGGGAATTTCGACCAAGACGGCTAAGGACGGAGATCCGGTCTACGCCGAGACCGCATTTCCCTTTGTGGTCAACGACCGGGTCGTGATTCCGGCTGGAACCTACATCCAGGGCAAGATCGAGCGTGTGCAACGCGGTGGGCACGTGAAAGGCAGAGCCGAACTGCTGATCCACTTTACTTCGATGATTTACCCCAACGGCTATACCGTGATGCTGGGAGGCTCGATCGAGAACACGCCGGGCGCCGAGCACACCTCAATGAAAGATTCGGAAGGAACGATTCGCCAGGATAGCGACGCTGGCACAAAAATTAAAACGGCTGCGGAGGGCGCGACTACTGGTGCTGTGATCGGCGCCGTAACTGGCGGCGGCAAGGGAGCCGGGATCGGAGCGGGGATTGGAGGAGTCGCAGGGGCGGCGATTGGAATGCTTTCACGCGGCGCCGATGTGCGACTGGAGCCAGGGACATCGATTGAGATGGAGATCCAGCGCGAAGTGACGGTAGATCCGACCCGAATCGCCTCGAGACGCGAGGTCGTGGTTTCGCAATGATCGTAATGTTCGCCAAAAGCGTCTGCACCACGCCAGCTACTTCAACAAAAACATAGCGTTCACATGCGCGGTGACGGTCACGTTCTGGGGCGAGAATTCCTCGGTCGGGGCTGGTCCTTCCGCTTTCATCGCCATGGCCATGGCACGGTGCTGCATAGGAGCGGCGACGCGAATATTTTCGAAGGTGTCGACCGAAGCATAGGAGAGTTCGCCGAGTGTTCGTCCGCTGGCAGCCGCGAGGGCCTGCGCGGAAGCGTGGGCTCGCTTATAAGCATCGGCGACGGCTTTGCTCTTGGCTTCTTCGGTTGAGTCTAGCGTGTAACTCAGCGACTGACTTTCACCGACGCTGGCATCGGCGAGCTGCTGCGTCACAGGACCAATCTTCGAAAAATCCTTGAGCTTCAAGCTGACGCTGGTCGTGACCTGGTATCCGATCACTTTATGCTTCGGGTTTTTCCAGTCATATTGCGGATTCACGGAGAAAAATCCGATTTCAGCAGATTTCGGGTCGATGCCGTTTGCGCGCAGAACCTGCCGCGTGGCTTCGGCCTGTTTTGAAGCCTGATCGTAAGCGTCTTTAGCGCTGTCGGCTTGGGCC
>Ga0209169_10000223_pt1 | contig 34099 bp, 25 predicted proteins | sample HubBroMetageWRM4_FD_188346 | JGI IMG/M metagenome (GOLD analysis project Ga0209169, IMG submission 188346) | Warmed soil microbial communities from the Hubbard Brook experimental Forest, New Hampshire - Hubbard Brook CCASE Soil Metagenome WRM 4... | ecosystem: Environmental > Terrestrial > Soil...
TCCCGTCGGCGCAATCAAGAAGACCCTGGCGAAACTCGGCTGGCGCCCGCATGACGCCGACCTCTACGAGATAAACGAGGCGTTCGCGGCGGTACCGATGGCCGCCATGCATGACCTCGATATCGACCACGCGCGGGTGAACGTTAACGGCGGCGCCTGCGCGCTCGGCCACCCCATCGGCGCCACGGGCGCACGCATCCTCACCACCCTTCTGTACGCACTGAAGCGCCGGGGCCAAAAGCGCGGAATCGCGTCCTTGTGCATCGGCGGCGGCGAAGCGGTCGCGCTGGCCGTAGAAATGATAGGGTAAGGGGTTTCCAGGGGAGACCAATGAAGATTCAAGATGCACGCGCCGTCGTAACAGGCGGCGCTTCCGGCCTGGGTAACGCGGTGGCCCAGCACGTCGTGTCGAAGGGCGGCAAGGTCGTCATTCTGGACGTACAGGAGGGACCGGGCCGCGCGGCTGCGACTGCTCTTGGCGCGAATGCCCTGTTCGTCCGTTGTGACGTGACCTCCGAGGCCGAAGTGAATGCGGCCATGGAAAGCGCGCGCGCTCACATGGACGGCATCAACCTGCTCGTGAATTGCGCCGGCGTCGTCGGCGCCGGTCGCGTGCTCGGCAAGAACGGCCCGATGGCCGGGGACTTCTTCGCGAAGGTCGTGCACATCAACCTCATCGGCACTTTCCTCTGCGATAAGGCGGCTGCTGCGATCATGCAGAACAATGCGCCCACCGCCGACGGCGAGCGCGGGCTGCTCATCCACACCTCCTCGGTAGCGGCGTTCGAAGGCCAGATTGGCCAGGCGGCCTACTCCGCCACGAAGGCAGCCCTGGCCGGCATGACGCTGCCGATCGCTCGCGAGTTTGCCCGGTTCGGCGTTCGCTGCATGTCGATCGCGCCTGGCATCTTCCACACCCCGATGATGGATGCGATGTCGCAGGAATTGCAGGCCTCGCTCGCCAGCCAGATCCCTTTTCCGTCGCGATTGGGACAGCCGGCGGAGTTTGCCCAACTCGTCGCCGCCATATTCGAAATCCCGATGTTGAATGGCGAAACGATCCGCCTCGATGGCGCGATCCGTATGCAACCGAAGTAGACTCGAGGATCCTTTCATCGTGAGTAGCGCCGCCGTGAACAGCAATGCGGTCGAGCGCGATGTCATGGAATATGACATCGCCATCGTGGGCGGAGGGCCGGCCGGCCTTGCCTGCGCGATCCGGCTCAAACAGCTCAAACCAGAGACCAACATCTGCGTGCTCGAGAAGGCCTCCGCCATCGGGGCGCAGGCGCTCTCGGGAGCGGTCATGGAGCCGGGGCCGCTGGATGCGCTGCTGCCGCAGTGGCGGCAATCGCCGCCAGCGATCTGCGTGCCCGCCAAGCGGGACGAGTTCCGGTTTCTGACCCGTACCGGCAACATGAAGCTGCCCACGCCGCCGCAGTTGCATAACCACGGCAACTTCATCGTTTCACTCGGCCAGCTCACCCCCTGGATCGCGCAACAGGCGGAGGCCCTGGGCGTGGATATATTTCCGGGATTTGCGGCCGCGGAACCGCTGTTCAACGCGGATGAATCGGTCGCAGGAGTGCGGCTCGGTGACATGGGAATCGAGAAGGACGGCAAGCACGGTCCCAACTACACACCGGGTCCCGAAATCCGGGCAAAGACCACGGTCATTGCCGAGGGCGCGCGTGGCAGCATCGCGAAGCAGCTCATTCGCCGCTTCGGACTCGATGCCCGCTCCTGCCCCCAGAGCTACGGCCTCGGGCTGAAAGAGCTGTGGCAGCTTCCGGAGGGACGCGTCGAGCCGGGGCTGATCCAGCACTCGCTCGGCTGGCCCCTGGATTCGCGCACGTATGGCGGCAGCTTCATCTACCACCTCGACAACAACCGTGCCTACGTCGGTTTTGTCGTTGGCCTCGACTACGAAGACCCGCGCCTCTCACCTTTCGAGGCGTTTCAACAGTTCAAACATCACCCGAGCGTGAAGTCCTTCCTGGAGGGCGGCGAGATTGTCGCGGCGGGTGCCCGGACCATCGCGGCGGGTGGTTGGCAGTCGATACCCCGCCTGGATATGCCGGGTGCCATGCTCATCGGCGACTCCGGCGGTGGTGTCAACGTGCCGAAGATCAAAGGCATTCACCAGGCGATCCGCTCCGGCATGTTGGCTGCGGAAAACCTGGCGGAAGTGGGCTCGCCCGACGGCTTCGATGCCCGCTGGCGCGCCTCGCCGGGCGGACAGGAGCTCAAGGCGGTCCGTAACTTCAAACCCGGCTTCAAGAAGGGGCTCTGGTTCGGCATGGCTAACGCGGCGCTCGAAGTCGTTACAGGCGGCCGTACACCGTGGACTCTGAAGAGCAGGACGCCGGATTACGCGCGTCTGAAATTTCTGTCCGACTACCCCGAAGTCAATCGTGAGTGGGTGGATCGCACACTGCCGCCACGCGACCGCCTCGCCTCCGTATTTTTCGCCTCGACGACACACGATGAGGCCCAGCCGGCTCACCTGAAGGTGCTCGATACGAACGTTTGCATCGAGCGTTGCGCGAAGGAGTTCGGCAACCCCTGCCAACGCTTCTGCCCGGCGAACGTGTACGAGATCGTCGATAACGGCGAAGGTGGCAAGCGCCTGCAGATCAACGCTGCGAACTGCGTTCATTGCAAGGCGTGCGACATCAAGGATCCGTACGAGATCATCAACTGGACCACGCCTGAGGGCGGCTCGGGACCTAACTACCAGTCTTTGTAGCAGCGGGATTCTTTCGTCATGTCGGAAATCTGGCGCCCCTCCGCCGCTCGTGTGGCCGATACCAACCTCACGCGCTTCATAGACCGCCTCAATACCCGTAAGGGCCTGCGGCTTGGTGATTACGGCGACCTGTATACGTGGTCGATAAAGGAGCCGGCGGAGTTCTGGAGGGAGTTGGCTGGTTTTGCCGGCGTACGTGCCGAGTGGGGAACCGGGCCGGCCATTGCTGACGACAGCGGCGAGCCGAGCACCCAGATGCCTGGCGCGCGGTTCTTTCGCGATGCGCGCCTGAATTTCGCTGAGAACTTGCTCCGTTACGATGATGAGCACCCGGCGCTGGTGTTTCGGAGCGAGCGGGGCACACGCAGAGAGATTTCCTACGCGGAATTGCGTGTGACGGTCGCTCGGATCGCCGCTGGCCTGCGGGCCGCCGGTGTCGTGGCGGGCGATCGGGTCGCGGCCTTTATGCCGAATCTCCCGGAGACCGTGATCGGGATGTTGGCCACCGCGAGCCTCGGTGCGACATGGTCCTCCTGCTCACCCGACTTTGGTGTACCCGGCGTGGTGGACCGCTTCGGGCAGATCGCACCGAAGGTGCTGCTCACGGCAGACGGCTACTTTTACGCCGGCAAGACCCTCGATTCGCTGAGTTCCATCGGGGAGGTGTTGAAGCATCTTCCGTCGGTGGAGCGCGTCGTCGTGATTCCCTACACGAGCACCGAGCCGGATCTCGGGCGACTCGGAGCGGCCGCCTCCAAAGCGACGCTGTGGGATGCGTTCGGTGTTGCTGGCCGACCCCTGCAGTTCACGTCCGTACCGTTCAATCACCCGCTCTATATTCTGTATTCCTCCGGCACCACGGGAGTGCCCAAGTGCATCGTGCACGGCGCGGGCGGCACTCTGCTCCAACACCAGAAGGAGCACCTTCTCCATACCGATGTGAAGCGGAGCGACCGGCTGTTCTATTTCACGACGTGTGGTTGGATGATGTGGAACTGGCTCGCGAGCGGGCTCGCTACCGGGGCCACGCTGGTTCTCTTCGACGGCAGCCCGTTTCACCCGGACCCGGGTGCGCTGTGGCGTATGGCGGAAGAGGAGCAGCTCACCATCTTCGGCACGAGCGCGAAGTACCTCGCCGCGATGGAGAAGAGCTCCTTCGTCCCGATCGACTCGGTGGATCTCACCTCGTTGCGGACGGTCCTTTCAACAGGCTCGCCTCTGCTCCCGGACGGATTCGATTACGTCTATCGGGCGGTGAAGAAAGATGTGCTGCTCGCTTCGATATCGGGCGGCACGGACATCGTTTCGTGCTTCGCGCTGGGCTGCCCCACTCGGCCGGTGAATCGGGGCGAGATCCAATGCCGCGGACTCGGTATGCGGGTAGACATTTTCGATGACGAGGGCCGACCCGTGCGCGGTGATCGCGGCGAGCTCGTCTGTACGGCGCCTTTCCCATCGATGCCTGTTGGCTTCTGGAACGATCCTGACGGACGCCGCTACCATGCGGCGTACTTCGAGCGGTTCCCGGGGGTGTGGCATCACGGGGATTACGCGGCCATCACGGAACACGACGGACTCGTTATTTACGGTCGCTCGGACGCCGTATTGAATCCGGGCGGCGTGCGGATCGGGACCGCGGAGATCTACGCGGCGGTCGAAGGGCTCGACGAAGTCGTCGAAGCGCTTGCAGTTGGGCAGGACTGGCAGAATGACGTGCGGGTGGTGTTGTTCGTGCGCCTGAAAGCGGGCACTGAGCTCGATGACCCGTTGAGAAAGAAGATTCGCGACACGATCCGCGTTCATACGACGCCTCGACACGTGCCGGCGAAGGTCGTTGCGGTGGCTGACTTGCCGCGCACGTTGTCGGGGAAAATTACCGAGCTTGCCGTGCGCAATGTGATCCACGGGTTGCCAGTGAAGAACGTCGATGCGCTGGCCAATCCGCAGGCGCTCGAGCACTTTCGCGATCTACCGGATCTGACGACCTGATTTCACGTGAGTGATGTGAATGAGCCTGCGGCGGCGGGCGGTGAAGGGGAGCGGCCTTCCGGAGGGTTGCCTGGCGCTGATGGCGAACGGCATCGGCCATCGGGCGATTCAACGCCAAGCGGCGCCGCGGCGGCGCAGGGCGCGGCCACCTCTTCTGCGAATCTCCTCGACGTTTACTCCAAGCGCCTCGCTGACTGCGGCTTTCGCTCTGACCAGGCCCAACTCACAGCGGTCGCGAAGCTCGATGACTTGCGTGCTCGCCTCATCGCCGCGCACGCCGCCGCTGACGCCTCACCGTTGCGCCGTTGGATTGGCAGCCTCATAGGTGGCTCTTCAGCGCAGGAGCCCGAGCGCGGGTTGTATCTGTGGGGCGGCGTTGGGCGCGGCAAGACCTGGCTCATGGACATGTTCTTCGAGAGCTTGCCGTTTCCGCAGAAACGTCGGCGACACTTTCATCGCTTCATGCACGACGTGCACACCGAGCTCAAGGGCCTGCAGAACCAGGAATCGCCTCTCGAGGCCGTCGCTGAGCGGATGTCCGGGGATACGCGCGTGTTGTGCTTCGACGAGTTTTTCGTGACCGACATCGCCGACGCGATGATTCTCGGCGGACTCTTCGAGGGGCTCTTCAGGCGCGGCGTAACACTCGTCGCGACGTCCAACACACCCCCGCGGGACCTCTACAAGGACGGCCTGCAACGGCAACGGTTCCTGCCCGCGATCGACCTCATCGAAAAGCATGTCGAGGTCTTGAACGTGGATGGCACTACGGACTATCGACTGCGCCAACTCACGCAGGCGGGCACGTATCTCATTTCGTCGGCGCCGGACACGCCCCAACGACTCGACGCGTTGTTCGCCGAGCTCGCCCACTATGGCGCCACCACTGGCGGCGCAATCGAGATTGAAGGTCGCAGCATCCCCGTGGTGCGCCAGAGCAGTAGCGCGGTGTGGTTTAATTTTGAGTCCATCTGCGGCGGCCCCCGCAGCCAGGACGACTACATCGAGATCGCTCGCGAGTATCAATCCGTCATTGTCTCCGACGTTCCCATCCTCGAGCCGGTTCGCGAAAACCAGGCACGCCGGTTTATCGCGCTGGTGGACGAGTTATACGACCGTAACGTGAACCTCATCGTCTCGGCCGCCGCATCGCCCGTCGACCTCTATCGTGGCGACCGCCTGACATTCCCGTTCGAGCGCACGGTGAGTCGCCTCATTGAGATGCAGAGCGAGGATTATCTCGCTCGCGAGCACCGCCCGTAGAAGCGGTAAAAGCGCTATCTTTGCGCCCTTGTGAATATTGGAGGCGCGACACATGCAAAAGCGAACCCTTGGAACCACAGGCCTCGAGGTGTCGGCGCTGGGGCTCGGCTGCATGGGCATGAGCTTCGCGTATGGCCCCGCTGGCGATAAACAGGAGATGGTGTCCCTGTTGCGCTCGGCGGTCGATCGCGGCATCACGTTCTTCGATACGGCCGAGGTCTACGGCCCGTTCACCAACGAAGAGCTCTTAGGCGAGGCGCTCGCACCCGTCCGCGATCGAGTCATCATCGCCACGAAGTTCGGATTCAAAGTCGAAACAGGTGGCGCACCCGGCGTGCGGGGCCTCGACAGCAGCCCTGCGCACGTACGAGAGGTCGCGGAAGCCTCGCTCAGGCGTCTGAAAATCGATGCTATCGATCTCTTTTACCAACACCGTGTCGACCCGAACGTGCCGATCGAAGATGTCGCCGGTGCGGTGAAAGACTTGATCAAGGAAGGCAAGGTCAAACACTTTGGACTGTCTGAAGCCGGTGCGCGCACGATCCGCCGCGCTCATGCCGTGCAGCCGCTCGCCGCACTCCAGAGCGAATACTCGCTCTGGACGCGGGACGCGGAGACGGAAGTGCTCCCCACTCTCGAGGAGCTTGGGATCGGCTTTGTGCCTTACAGTCCGCTCGGGCGAGGATTCCTCACCGGCAAGATGGATGAGAAGACGGTGTTTGACCGTTCGGATTTCCGTAACAGCCTGCCCCGGTTCACTCCCGAAGCGCGCAAAGCAAACCAGACGCTAGTCGGCTTGCTGGGCGAGATCGCCGCACGTAAGTCAGCGACACCGGCGCAAATCGCGCTTGCATGGCTATTGGCGCAGAAGCCGTGGATCGTTCCCATTCCCGGTACCACCAAGCTGGCGCGGTTAGAAGAAAACATCGGTTCGACGGCGGTCGAGCTGACGTCCGACGATCTGCGCGAAATCAAGAGCGCCGCTGCGAAGATTCCGGTGGAGGGGACTCGGTATCCGGAGGCGTTGGAGAAGATGACCGGGCGCTGAGTATGTAGTGGCGTCGACGTTTAGCGACCACGAGTGCGCGCTTGTGGGGGCACTAGCCTATTCACGAAAGCCCTACTCGAGGTAATCGCAGCCCGACAAAAAAGGTGTCTGCGCGCCTACTTGCGGGACTCGCGAATAACGCGAGCTAGAGCACCTGTCTAGCGCTGCGCCTCGCGGACGAGCCTGACCTGCTCGTCAAGCCGCTTCTCCGACACTCGGATCATCGTCTTCAGCTCCTGCGCGAAGAGCGAGACACGAAACTCCTCGATCATCCAACGTAACTCTTCGAGCTCCGGGCGCACGCCGGAGATCATGGGCTCGGCCATGAACACGCGCAGCGCCGTGGCGAACGGTTTGACCTTCGCGGCCAATTCCGTGTCGCGCTTAACGTTGGGCGGTAGCCTTTCTATGCGGCGGGTTACAGCCTTAAAGTAGCGTGGCAGATAATCGAGCCACGGTCGTGGCGTCGATTCAATGAAGTCGGGCGGCAGCAGCATCGTAAGTTGCGCGTTTACTTCCGTGGTTACATCTGCGAAGCCCCCTGGTCGCAAGCCATCCAACGCCGCACGCGCGGCGCGCCACTCTTTCAAGGTCAACGTTATAGTCGTCGCCAGGCGATCTGCGACATCACTCAACTGCGCTCGCCGAGCGTCAAGGAGGTTCGTGAACTCTTGCGCCGTGCGCGGCAACGGTGCATCAGCCGGCAGGAAGCACTCGCGAAACGCCCTCTGCGTCAGCGCGTCGGGCAACGACTGTCGCAACGACAATCCGCGACTCAGCAATACCAATTCGCGGTCATCCGTTACCCGCTTGCTTACAAACTTTGCCTGCTGAGGCAATGCCAGCATCGCGAGCCGCACGATACCCGCTCGCGAAATCGCGTCGGCAGTCGGCGCGTTGCGCGCCTCGACCAAAACAACGCCAGCACCTCGATCCTCGACAGCGGGATACACCACCAACCGCAACTTGTTGCGTTCGACCTCGCGATGCTCAGGTACGTCGCCAAAGTCCCACTGGCGGTGTAAGGGTGCGTCCGCGGCTACTGACGAAGCCAGAGGAACGCCAAGGCGGACGCCAGACGGCCCCGCACCAACGCCCGCGTGTGTGGGTGCCGGGGCAGTCGGCTTCGTAACGGGCGCTGTGGTGGTGCGGCTGCCCGCATTCGCAGCGTTGCGGGCGGCGCGTGTGTTAGACGTCGGACCCGCGTTTGGGCCCGCCCCGCTTCTAAAGGACGCCAACGCCTCGGCCATAAGGCCTCCGCCAGCGCTCGTGCCGCGCCCGGCACCAGTTCGCGCACCGCCGCTTGGACTCGCGCCGCCTCCGGCGCTAGATCGTGCGTCGGTGGTCGGACGCGAGACACCCCACGCGCTGGCCAACGCGGCCGCCATCGAGCTTGCATCGTCTTCGGCGGGCTGCTGCGCTCCAACAGTTGCGCGCGCCGCAGGACTTCTCACAGGGCCACCAACGCTGGCCTTCCTAAGACCGCCATTCGAACCAGGCGAGGTCGCCGCACGCTGCGGAACATTCACGACCTGCGGCGCGACCGCCAAAACCGCGGGCACCGTCCCGTACAACTTGCGCTTGATCGCCAGCAGATCGCGCCCCTCTGCCAACACCCGATCATCCGGGTCGACCACCCGCAAGTTCATCCGCAGGTAATCGGGCAGCGGAAGCGACGCGAGTTCCAACGGCGTTATGGTCGAGCCGACGCGCTGAGTTATCCACTGCGCGAGCCATTCGTAAAAACCAGGGAGCCGTCCAAGACGAGCCGCCTCGACTTCCAGATCTTCGAGGGCTGCCCTCGCAAAATCCGGCACTGGTACCAACAGCTTCCGCTGCGCCTTTGGGAGCGCGCGGAACACCGCAGTGATCTTCTCCAGTCTCATGCCAGGAACGAGCCACGCGATTTGTTCGGCGCTCACGACGTCCAACAGCAGCTCAGGCACGACCAGCGTCACGCCATCGGCGGGTTCTGCGGGCTCAAACTTGTAATGCAGCGGCAGTTGATTGCCACCCACTGCCAGCGTATCTGGGAAACGCTCTACCCCTGCCTCTTGTGCATCACGCTGCGTAAGGTCCGCGCGCGACATATACAGAATCCTTGGATTGGCCTTCTCGGCTTCAACGCGCCAATGATTGAAGGCGGCAACCGAGTTCACCCGCTCGGGGATGCGCGAGCGGTAAAAATCAACCTGCTGCTCCTCGTCGACGACCACGTCGCGACGGCGGATCTTCGCCTCGAGGCCTTCGATCTCGCCGCGCAGCTGCCCGTTGGCCCGCAAAAACTCACCCTGGACGCTCACGGGCTCACGGTGGCGCGAGTTTGAATTTCCGCCGCCCTGGCTCGCCGCGTTTGCGCCAGCTCGTCGCGCCGCAGGGTCAACGCGTTCCGTCGTAGCACCACTACGGGCCGCGCCCCGCTCGCGGCCGGCGCCCTGCCCTCGCTCCGCGCCTTGCTTACCGCGCGCAGCGCTCGCCACAGATCGCTCCGCCATCGCGGCGTTGAGATCCGCTGCAGTCAACCCCTCGCCGCCGCCGGTTGCACCCCTCGCTGCCCCGCCGTGGCCTCCCCGGCCGCCGCCACCCGCACGATCGCTCCCACCACCACCTCCGCCAGCAACAACGTAATCATCCACCACCTCACGCCCATCCGAAGGCGTCGCCACCAACGCCTCTCGAATAAACATGTCGCGCGCCTCAGCCGGCGCAATAGCCCCGTAGTTGATCCGCCGCCGCGAAGCAAGCGTCAGTCCGTAGAGCGCAACAGTCTCATACGCAGAAACGTACCCCCGTGCCGCCTCCCAATGCGGCTCGCTGTACGTACGTTTCAACAGGTGCGCCCCGGCAGCCTCGATCCATCCCGGGTCGACCGCCGCGACCATGCGCGCATACAACCGCGTCGTTTCGACAATGCTTCCCGCCACAACCCACCGAGGCGGCTTTGACGCCAGCGGTGTGCCTGGCGCGACCACAAACCGCATTCCACGCGGCCCGTTGTATTCGCGCTTCTCGTCGAGCTCACCGATCGAGCCCAGAAAGCCAGTCAGAATCGCCTGGTGCAGATCCGTGTAGCTCGCCGCCACCTGGTTCGGCCGCAACTTCAGTTCGCTGAGACTCTGCGACAACTGCGTGTGCAGGTCCTGCCACTCGCGGATGCGCAGATACGACAGGAAGTGCTCCTTGCACCACTTCCGCAACTGGTTGCGCGACAAGGCCGCCGCCTGCTCGTGGTACGCACGCCAGATATTCAACACCGTGATGAAGTCCGAGCGCGCGTCAGCGAACAAAGCGTGCTTCTGACTCGCCTGTTGCTGCGCGTCGGAGGGGCGCTCACGCGGATCCTGCCCTTCGAGGAACGAGGCGACAATGAGCATTTCAGTGAGGCAGCGCTGCCGAGACGCGGCAAGTAGCATGCGCCCCAGGCGCGGATCTACCGGGAGGCCCGCGATCTGCTGTCCGAGGCTCGTGACCCGCCGCTCGTCGTCCATGGCCTTGAGCTCCTGCAGGAGCTTCACGCCATCGTTCACAAGCCGCGTGTCAGGAGGGTCCAGAAACGGAAAGCTCTCCGGGTCGCCGAGCCCGAGGGTCGCCATACGCAGGATGACGCTCGCGAGATTCGTCCGTAGCACCTCCGGCGGGGTGAAGTCTTCCCGCAACGTGAAGTCTTCCTCGGAGTAGAGACGGATGCAGATGCCTTCCGCCTCACGACCGCAGCGCCCTTTCCGTTGATCGGCACTCGCTTTCGACACACGTTCGATAGGTAGCCGCTGCACCTTCCCGCGTACGCTGTAGCGACTGATGCGCGCCAACCCGGAGTCGATGACGAATCGGATACCCGGGACGGTGAGGGAAGTCTCGGCTACGTTGGTCGCGAGAACGATGCGCCGTTGGCCGTGACGCTGAAAAATGCGCTCCTGGTCAGCTCCAGATAGACGCGCGAACAGGGGCAAAACCTCCGTGCTCGGCAGGCGCTCCTTCACCAACGCATCCGCCGCCTCGCGAATGTGCTTCTCGCCAGGCAGGAATACGAGGACGTCGCCACGCGAGCCTTGCCCAAAGCCGCTGCCGCGCCCGGGAGCATCGAGATCGCGGATCGCCTCGATGATGCCCTCGGGAAGAGAGAGCTCCGCGGCATCCGCCACGTCCTCGTCATTCTGTTCCTCGTCTCGGGGCGTGCTGAGCGGGCGATAACGGACATCGACGGGATAGCTACGTCCGGAAACCTCGATAATCGGCACGGGCTGACCGCCGGCTCCGAAGAACTCGGCGAACCTAGCGGGATCAATCGTCGCCGACGTCACGATCAAGCGCAGATCGGGCCGCTGCGGCAACAACTGCCTGAGGACCCCTAGCAGCAGATCGATGTTGAGACTGCGCTCGTGGGCCTCGTCGATGATCAGGGTGTCGTAACGACGCAGCTTGCGATCGCTCTCGAGCTCCTTGAGCAGGATGCCGTCCGTCATCAGCTTGATCCGGCAATCCGGGCCCGTGCGATCGTTGAAGCGCACCTTGTAGCCGATGGCTCCGCCGACGGTGGTGCCGGTTTCTTCCGCGACCCGGTTCGCCAGGGCGCGCGCGGCGATCCGTCGCGGTTGCGTATGCCCGATCACGCCCGCCACACCGCGTCCCGCCTCCACGCAGAGTTTCGGGAGCTGCGTCGACTTGCCCGAGCCGGTGGCGCCGCAAAGCACGATGGCGGGATTGCGCCGAATCGCCTCGATCACCTCGGCCCGATGCGCCGTGATGGGCAGGGCCGGGTCATATTCGAGCTTGAACGGGGACGGCTTCTCCTCTGGGGGGCCTCGGGTCTCAACTTGCATGGGTCAATTGTACCGCGCCCGTGTTACGCGCCCGCGCTAAGGATCGCGCGGCCCACCTCGGCTTTCGGAGCGCAAAATCCCACCAAGCCCCCCCTTTCTCACCAAAAGAGGGCAAGGGGGTCGCTAATGTATAATCCGCCCCGCTCACGGGGTGGCCCCGGGAGGGGGAATTGGGTTGAAGACGGTTGCCGAGTTCGAGATCAAGTACTGCCAGTTTTTAGATGCAGCGGGAAATCTCGCGGCCGGCGCGCCACCCCTCGCCAGCGACACCGGCGAGTTGCTGAAAATGTACCGTTTCATGACGCTGGTGCGCCTGTTCGACACCAAGGCAGTGAATCTGCAGCGCACGGGGAAGCTCGGGACTTACGCATCCTGCCTCGGCCACGAGGCCACGCATGTGGGCGCCGCCGCCGCGATGCAAGCGGACGACGTGCTCATTCCCGTCTATCGCGAGTTCGGGTCACAGATCTGGCGCGGCGTGAAGATGTCGACGATTCTGACGTTCTGGGGCGGCGACGAGCGCGGCAGCGACTACACCGCGGCCCGCCAGGACTTCCCGATGTGCGTCCCGATCGCCTCGCAAATTCTCCACGGGGCCGGTGTCGCGATGGCGATGAAGATCAGGGGTGAGAAACGCTGCTCTTTAACCCTCATCGGTGACGGCGGCACGTCAGAGGGCGCTTTCTACGAAGGGATCAACCTCGCTGGAGCCCGTGCCCTCCCAGCGGTCTTCGTTATCGTCAACAACGGTTGGGCGATCTCGGTCCCCATCGAGCAACAGACGGCTACGAAAACTCTCGCGCAGAAGGCGATCGCGGCTGGCATTCCGGGCGTGCAAGTGGATGGCAACGACGTCATCGCCGTACGCCACATTGTCAGCGAGGCCACCGCGAGAGCCCGTCGCGGTGAAGGTCCGACGCTCATCGAAGCGCTCACCTATCGTCTAGGTGACCACACGACTGCGGATGACGCCACTCGCTACCGTGATCACAACGAAGTGAAAGACGCGTGGGGAAAAGAACCGCTCCCTCGCCTGCGTGCGTACCTCACGAAGTTGCGCGTATGGGACGACGCGCGCGAGGAAGCGCTGAAGGCCGAATGCGCCCGCGAAGTGGAAGCCGCAGTGGATGAGTACCTGAGCGCCCCCAAGCCCTCCACTGATGAGATGTTCGACTACCTGTTTGCCAACCCGCCGAAAGACTTGGCAGAGCAACGTGAGACCGCACGCCGTTATGCCGGCAGTCACGCTAAACCCGGCTCGGGCGGCCACTAGGTCGCCCGCCTTTCATGGCCAAAATCACGATGATCGAAGCCATCAACCGCGCCCATGCGTGGGAGATGACACACGACCCGGATGTCGTGGTGTTGGGAGAGGACATCGGCATCAACGGTGGTGTTTTCCGGGCGACGGCAGGACTGCAGGAGCAATTCGGCAAGGATCGCGTGCAAGACACGCCGCTCGCCGAGGGCATGATCGCTGGCATGGCCATCGGCATGGCGACGCAGGGCCTGAAGCCTGTCGCCGAAATTCAGTTCATGGGTTTCATCTATCCGGCGCTCGACCAGATCGCCAACCACATGGCACGCCTGCGTAACCGCACCCGTGGCCGGCTGACCTGCCCGATCGTCATGCGCATGCCTCACGGCGGCGGTATTCACGCGCCGGAGCACCACTCGGAAAGCCTGGAGGCGATTCTCGCCCATCACGCCGGGCTCCGAGTTGTTTGCCCCTCCTCCCCCGCCCGCGCCTACGGGCTGTTGCTTGCGGCGATCCGCGAGCCCGACCCGGTTATTTTCCTCGAGCCCGCGCGTCTCTATCGCCTGGTGAAGCAGGAAGTGGCGGACGATGGGCAGGCGCTGCCCCTCGATGTCTGTTACCGCCTGCGTGAAGGCTCCGATGTAACAATGATTACCTGGGGCGCGATGGTAACCGAGACGTTGCGGGCCGCCGATACGTTGGAGAGTGAAGGTGTGAGCTGCGAGGTGCTCGATCTCGCGACGCTGTCCCCCATCGATCACGACACGATCCTCGAGTCGGTGGTCAAAACGGGGCGGCTCGTCATCGTGCACGAAGCACCCCGCAACTGTGGCATCGGAGCAGAAATCGCCGCGACAGTAGCCGAGCGCGGGCTGTATGACCTGCATGCGCCGATCAAGCGCGTGACCGGCTACGACACGATCATGCCGTTGGCCCGGCTCGAATACGACTACATCCCTAACGCTGCGCGCATCATGGACGCCGTGCGCGAAACATTTGCGGAATGATTCACACGGCAGCGGAGCGCAGATGACGACTTTCAATCTCCCGGATCTCGGCGAAGGTCTTGCCGAGGCGGAAATCGTCCGTTGGCACGTCAACGTCGGTGACGCTATCGCGGTCGACCAGCCGATGCTGGCCGTCGAGACCGCGAAGGCGGTCGTCGAGGTACCCGCGCCGTTTTCGGGAGTGGTGAAAACATTGCATGGCCAGCCAGGCGACGTCATCGCCACCGGCGCGCCGTTAGTGGACTTCGAGACGGCGAACGGTGCAACGCCGGGCCGCGGCGCCACGTCGGCCGCGCCCAGCGCCACCGCGGCAGCATCGGCCGCAACTGCCCGCGCCTCCTCCGACGCCGGCACCGTCGTAGGCAACATGCCCACGAGCGACATCGAACTCGTCGAAACCGCCCACGCTGGCAGCACCCACTACCGCACGAACGGCGACGCGAGCGCACCAAGCGCCACGGCACAAGGCGGCCGCCTACGCGCAGCGCCCGCCGCCCGGGCACTAGCCAAACGCCTGGGCGTCAACCTGACAACCCTGAACGGCACCGGCCGCGGCGGCGTAATCATCGTCGACGACGTGATCGCCCACTCCGGCATCGGCACGGCCGATCAGCTCCGCCCGAACGCCACAGGCAGCTCGAACACCCTAGGCCGTTCGAACGCCCCGTCTAGCTCGAACGCCCCGGGCGGCGCAACCAACTCCGCGACACCGGCATCACCCGCCGCCCCCGCTTTCCAGGGCGGCGAAAAACTCCGCGGCCTCCGTCGAGCCATGTCCCAAAGCATGAGCCTCGCCCGCGACAACGTCACAAACTGCACGTTGTTCGACGACGCCGACCTCAACAGTTGGCGCGAAGGTCAGGATTTCACCACCCGACTGCTACGCGCCATCGCCGCCGGCAGTCAGGCCGAACCGGCTCTGAACGCCTGGTACGACGGCAACACCCAGACGCGCCGACTGATGACCCGCGTGGACGTCGGGATGGCCGTCGACACCGGCGATGGCCTCATCGTTCCGGTCATCCGCGATGTCGGCAACCGCACGACCGCGCAACTCCGTGGGGAAATCGATCGCCTGAAGAGTGCCGCCCGCGATCGAACAGTGACCCCGGACGATCTCCGTGATGTCACGTTCATGCTTTCTAATTTCGGCATGATCGCCGGCCGGTACGCGACTCCGATCGTCGTGCCGCCGATGGTCGCCATTCTGGGTTCCGGCCGCCTCAGTCGCGATGTCGTCGCGGCCGCTGGCGGCATCGAGGCGCATCTGCGGATGCCGCTATCACTAACATTCGATCACCGCTGTGTTACCGGCGGCGAGGCCGCTCGTTTTCTGGCCGCCGTCCTGCGTGACCTTGAGAAGGATAACTGAGCATGCATGCGCAAGCCGCTCCCGATGACACCCGTCTCCTACGTAGCATTCCCGCTACGCGTGTAGCACTGATCGAGCGCATTGCTCGTGCTGTCGCTCCCGCGAGCAAGACCGCCGGCGGCAGCCGCGACCTCACGGAATTGCAACAGCGTTTTGTCAAAGGCTACTTCCGCGGTGTCGGTGAAGAGGACTTGACCGAACGGACCCCGGGGCTCCTCGCCCGTATGGCGCTCGACCATTTCGAGTTCGGTATGAAGCGCGCCCCGGAACAATCGCTCGTCCGCGTTTTCAATCCAGACCCGGAGCGCGATGGGTTCGATTCACCCCACACACTCGTACTGACCGTAACGGACGACATGCCGTTCCTGGTCGATTCCCTGAGCATCGTCTTCAAGCGCGCCGAGCTCGCCGTGCACCTCATCGTGCACCCCGTGTTGGAAGTCCGCCGTGACGGCCGTGGCCGCCTCACCGACGCCAGCGCAAATGGTAACGGCAACGGCAATCACACAGCGTACCGGGCCGAGTCCTGGCAGCTCTACGAGATCGACCGCCAGACCGATCCGGCACAGATCGAGAAGATCCAACACAACATCGAAGCTACCCTGGCCGATGTTCGCGCGTCCGTGGCCGATTGGTCGGCGATGCGTGAGCAAGCGCGCTCGGTTGTAAGCTTCCTGGAAAACACGCCGCAGCCCGTTCCTGCCGACGACGTCGCTGAAGCACGCCACCTGCTGGGTTGGATGGAAGCTCGCCATTTCGTATTTCTCGGCTACCGTCACTACACGCTCGAGCGTGGCGCGCAGGAGGACCGCCTGGTCCCCGATCCGCGCTCCGGCCTCGGCATTCTCCGCGACGGTAAACGCAGGCGGAAGGGTGCCGGCGTCACCGTGCTTCGCGGCGACATCCGCGCCAAGGCTCGCGAGCCGGAACTGTTGATTCTGACCAAGGCAAACTCCACCTCCACAGTTCATCGCGACGAATATCTCGACTATGTGGGCGTAAAGACCTTCGATGCCCGCGGAAAAGTCTCCGGAGAACACCGCTTCCTGGGCCTCTGGACCTCCACGGCCTATCACGGCAGTCCCCGGGACATCCCGGTGCTGCGCCGGAAGGTCGAGCGGGTGGTGCAGTATTTCGGCCTCGATCCTCAGAGTCACGACGGTAAGGCTGTACTGAACGTCCTGGAAACCTATCCCCGCGACGAGCTCTTCCAGGCGAACGTCGATGATCTGATCCGGATCGCGCGCAGTGTGGTGAATTTGTACGAGCGCCGCACCGTGCGTCTGCTCGTACGGCGCGACCCCTATCACCGCTTCTACTCGTGCCTCGTGTACGTGCCGCGCGATCGCTACAACACCGAAGTACGGCAGCGGATCGAACAGATCGTGCTCGAAGGTTTCGAGGGCAAGAAGGTCGAGAGCTATGTGCAGATCTCAGGATCCAACCATGCTCGCGTCCACGTCGTAGTGCGAACCGATCCGGAGCAACGCCGGAAAGTGGACTTCGCCGCCATCGAGAACAAGATTGCGGAGGCCGCGCTCACCTGGACGGACCGGCTGCGTGAAGTGCTGGCCGAGCGTAAGGGTGAAGCTGCAGGCCTGCTGTTGGCGACTCGTTACCGGCGCGCTTTCCCGATGGCCTACGAGGAGGACGTAACGCCGGCTGACGCGTTACAGGATCTCGCCGACCTCGATGCGCTGCGCGAGCATCCGCAGGCGATGCGCCTGAAGCTGCATCGCCCGACTGTGGCGAAAGCCGAGCGAGTGCACCTGAAGATTGTGAAGCTCGGCGACCCGGTGCCGATCTCCGACCTGTTGCCCATGTTGGAAAACTTCGGTCTCAGGGTCATCTCCGAGCGTCCTTACGAGCTCGTCTGGCCCGAGGGCGGCGCCGCCTGGATCCAGGACTTCGAGCTCGAGCATCGCGAGCGTCTCGACATCGAAAACGCGACCCTGGAGACAAACTTCAAGGACGCCTTCGCCGCCGCCTGGAGTGGTGAGGTCGAGAACGACGGGTTCAACCGGCTTCTCTTCGGTGCGAGTCTCAACGCTCGCGAGATTACGGTACTGCGCGCCTACTGCCGCTATCTCCTGCAAACCGGCGTGCCGTTCAGCCAGGCGTCCATGGAGCGCACGCTGGGAGCAAACATCCCCATCACGCGCAACCTGGTGCTCCTGTTCGAAACCCACTTCGATCCGGCGACCGCGGGCAAAGCGGCAGGTAACGGCGCCAAGCCAACCGCCACCGCCGCGGGTACCGGCGCGAAAGCCACCGCGCGCAACGCCGAGAAGCTGATCGCCCAGATCCGCGCCGATCTCGACAAAGTCACGAGCCTCGACGAGGACCGCATCCTGCGGGCGTACCTGGGCCTCGTGCAGGCCACGCTGCGGACCAACTTCTACCAACCCGACGCCGCCGGCAAACCGAAGAGCTACGTTTCCTTCAAGTTCGATCCCAGCAAGATTCCGGACCTGCCGCTGCCGCGCCCGAAGTTCGAGATCTTCATTTACAGCCCGAGAGTCGAAGGCGTTCACCTGCGAATGGGTTACGTCGCTCGCGGCGGCATCCGCTGGTCCGACCGGCGCGAGGATTTCCGCACCGAGGTCCTGGGCCTGATGAAGGCGCAGAACGTCAAAAACACGCTCATCGTGCCCGTCGGCGCCAAGGGCGGCTTTGTTCCGAAACGCCTGCCGACCGCCGGCACGCGCGAGGAGATCCAGGCGGAGGTTGTCTCCTGCTATCAGACTTTTATCCGCGGCCTCCTCGACCTGACAGACAACATCGTGTCGGGGCGCATGACACCTCCGCAGCGGGTCGTCCGTCGCGACGGCGATGACGCTTATCTCGTAGTGGCTGCCGACAAAGGCACTGCGACATTCTCCGACACCGCCAACGCCATCTCCCTCGATTACGGGTTCTGGCTCGGAGATGCCTTCGCTTCCGGTGGCTCGGCCGGTTATGACCACAAGAAGATGGCCATCACCGCGCGCGGCGCCTGGGAATGCGTGAAGCGTCACTTCCGCGAGATCGGTGTCGACATCCAAAAGACCGACTTTACGGTCGCCGGCATCGGCGACATGTCAGGTGACGTATTCGGAAACGGCATGCTGCTGTCACGCCACATCCGGCTGCAGGTGGCGTTCGATCACCGCCACATCTTTATCGACCCGTCTCCGGACCCGGCGGTGAGCTTCGCTGAGCGCGCCCGCCTGTTCGATCTACCGCGCTCGAGCTGGGACGACTACGACCGAAAGAAGATCTCGCGCGGCGGCGGCGTTTTCCCGCGAACCGCGAAGTCTATCGCGCTGTCACCGGAGGCACGCGCTGTGTTGGGTATCGAAGCCAGCGCGGCGACGCCGACCGAGATCGTCAAGGCGACCCTGAAGATGCCCGTGGATCTTCTGTGGAACGGCGGTATCGGCACCTATGTGAAGTCGCGCCTCGAGTCGAACGCGGAGGTCGGTGACCGCGCCAACGACACCGTCCGCATCAACGGCATGGAACTGAAGGCCAAGGTCGTCGGTGAAGGTGGCAACCTCGGCTTTTCGCAACGGGGACGGGTGGAGTACGCGCTCGCCGGCGGACGGCTCAACACCGATTTCATCGACAATTCCGCCGGGGTCAACACCTCGGACGTCGAAGTCAACATCAAGATCCTGCTCAATCCGCTCGTGCAGGCCGGCAAGCTCACGCGCGGCGACCGCAACAAGCTCCTCGTCCGCATGACGAACGAAGTCGCGGCTCTCGTCCTGCGCAACAACTACCTGCAGGGCCAGGCGATCAGCGTTCTCGAGCTGCACGCCGGCCCGCGGTTGGCGGAGTATCAGCACCTGATCCGCTCGCTCGAGCGCTCGGGCGACCTGAACCGCACGCTGGAATTCCTGCCGTCGGACGATGAGCTCGCCGAGCGGCGTAAGAACGGCACTTCGCTCACCCGGCCGGAGCTGGCCATTCTGCTCGCCTACAGCAAGATCTGGCTCAACAGCCACCTGCTCGCCTCGAACGTACCGGAGGACCCTTATCTGTCCTCGGAACTCGAGCGGTATTTCCCTGCGCCCGTACGCGAGCGCTTCCCGAAGGCCATCGCCCAACACCGCCTGCGCCGGGAGATCATCGCAACAGCAACTACCAACAGCCTCGTGAACCGCATGGGGCCGACGTTCGTCCCCCGCGCACAGGAGGACACTGGGTCCGAGCCGGCGCAAATCGCTCGGGCTTACACGGCGGCGCGCGAGATCTTCGGCATGCGAGACCTGTGGGCGCAGATCGAAGCACTCGACAACAAGGTGCCGGCCAAACTGCAGTACGAGATCGCATTCCAGACGAGCCGCCTGCTACGACACATGACCTACTGGCTGCTCGCGCAGCGCAAGCGCGAGTTGCAGGTCGACGCCGCGGTGGCGGAGTTCGGCAGCGGCGTGCGCGAGCTGGAAGCGCAGATTGGACAGGTGCTCATTGGACCCTGGCGCGAGCGCTTCGAGGAAAATCGCACACAATATGTTACGGACGGACTGCCACAGGAGCTGGCGACGCGTGTTGCCAGTCTGGAAGCGCACAACGCCGCGCTCGACATCGTGGAACTTTCGCTCAAGCACGGCGTAAGTGTTGTCGAGGCCGCGAAGGTGTACTTCGAGGTCGGAACCCGCATCGGGATCGATTGGTTGCGTGACCAGATCGAGCGCTTGTCTGTCGAGGGCCCCTGGCAGGCGATCGCCCGCGCCGGGTTGCGGGATGGGGCGATGCGCATTCACCGGCGCCTGGCCGAGCGTGTTTTGTCGGGGAAGGGCCGAGGCGCCCCCCAGGCACGAGTCGCCGCGTGGGTGGAATCGATCGGCGAGGACCTGGGCCACTGGCAGCGAACGCTGACAGAAATGCGCGGCTCCGGCGCGACGGCGGGGGGCGCGAGCGATTTCGCGACGCTCACGGTAGGCGTAGAGTCAGTACGAAAGCTGGTGGATTGAGGCTTATTGCATGCCCGGAAAACTGATTCTCGTACGCCACGGCCAGAGTGTCTGGAACGTGGAAAACTTGTTCACCGGCTGGCACGACGTGGACCTCTCCGACCAGGGCCGCAAAGAGGCGGCCCAGGCGGGGCGCGAGCTGCTACAGGAAAAGCTCACCATCGACATCGCCTTTACGTCGGTGCTGAAGCGGGCGATCCGCACGCTGTGGATCCTGCTCGATGAGATGGATCGAATGTGGGTCCCCGTCGAGCGCTCGTGGCGCCTGAATGAGCGCCACTACGGCGCCCTGCAGGGGCTCAACAAGGCGCAGACCGTGGAGAAGCACGGCGAGGCGCAGGTGAAAGTCTGGCGGCGAAGCTACGACATCCCACCGCCGACACTCGAGCTCGATGACCCGAGGCATCCGCGTTTCGATGCGCGGTACGCGGGAGTGAGCCCAGCGGACCTGCCCGCCGCCGAATCACTGAAAGACACATTGGCGCGAGTGCTGCCTTACTGGAACAGTAGGATTGCCCCCGAGCTACGTGCCGGTCGCAACGTGCTCGTCGCCGCTCATGGCAACAGCTTGCGCGCCATGGTGAAGATGCTCGACAACGTGCCGGAAAAGGACATCGTGGAGCTCAACATCCCGACCGGCGTGCCTTTGCTCTACGAGCTGGACGCGCAACTCAAACCGCTCGGCAGTCGATACCTAGGTGATCCGGCCGCCATCGCCGCCGCCGCCGAAGCCGTGCGGCGGCAAACAGAGAAGCGCTAGCAGGCTAAGCCGCCCACCCGTCATAGCGACCGCGAAACTCCTTAGCGATCGCGGTCAGCTTCTGACCCAGTTCCTGCATGTCAGGCACGATGAGCCGCATGGTCTTCGTGGCATGCAGGCTGAAGTGCAGCTCGGGATCGTTCTCGAGCGGCTTCACGTCCACGCCGAATCCATCGGATTCGAGGCGGGTACGGACGCTCTGCACGGCAGCCTCATCGGGCAGCGCCAGGAAGAAATCGACAGGGTAAGGATTAAAGGGGGCGTAGCCGCGCTGGCGCAGTTGCGCGATCACCTTCTCATCCCAACTCTCGCTCGAGTTGGCCTGCTTCACCTTCCGCATGTTGAAATACACGCGGGCCACGATGATGCCCACCGCGATGATGAATACGGCTATAGCGTAGGCCATTGAGTTACCGTGCACCGTTGCCCGAGAAGTCGGGTTTGCGCTTTTCCAGGAAGGCGCGGATGCCCTCCACACCATCCACGCTCGCCGCCTGCGACGCGATGGTCTCGCTCTCGAGGGTCATGTGCGATTCGAGCGCGCCGAGCGAATGAGCCACGAGCCGCTTGGTGAGACCGAAAGCCCCCGTAGCGCCGTCAGCCAGTTGTCCCGCGAGCTCCAGCGCGCGCTCGAGCAGTTCGCCGTCCTCGACGACCTCGTTCACGAGTCCCCAGTCGAGCGCCTGCTGTGCGGGTAATGGACGGTTGAGTAATAGCAGCTCCATGGTCCGCCGGGCTCCGATCACCCGCGGGAGGAGGAAAGACGTCCCACCATCGGGCGTCAGGCCTGCATTGGTGTAAGCCAGGTTGAACTTCGAGCTCTTGCCGCACAGAGCGAGGTCCGCCATGGCGGCCAGCCCCACACCGGCGCCGGCTGCAGTGCCGTTCACCGCGGCGATGACTGGCGGCTCCATGCGCACGAAGTGCGAAATCGCCGAATGCAGGTAGCCGGTGAGCTCCCGCAAGTAGCCTCCGTCCACCCCTTCCGACGCGATCGCGCGCAGGTCGCCGCCGAAGCAGAAGTTCCGCCCCGCGCCGGTCAGGACCACCGCGCGCACGTTATTGTTACGTGAGCAGGTCATGGCGGCCGCGAGCAGATCCATGGCCATCTGCAGATTGATGGAGTTCGAGCTCTCCGGGCGGCTCAAACGCACGAGCGCGACCGGGCCGCGGGTCTCGACTTGGACGGTAGGTGCCGACATACGTGCCCTGTTATTCGTCGGGCGCGACGGTAACGCGCAGGCCGGCGAGATCTGGAGTGAATTCAATCTGGCACGAGAGGCGCGAATTGGGCTGGTGGTGCGCCAGCTCCGAAAGCAGCTCACGCTCGTCCGACATGGCCGCGGGGAGCCGGGACTGCCATTCGGAGTCGACGTAGACGTGACAGGTCGCGCAGGAGCACATGCCGCCGCAAATGGCAGCGACGCCATAATCAAGCTCGCGGAGGGTCTCCATGACCTTCAGACCCGTCTTTGCCTCGACCTCATGCTCGACTCCGTCGCGATCGACGACACGCAAAAGCGCCATGAACTTACCTCGGTAACGCCTGGGAAGGGATAACCCCTCATTTTGCCGGTTGCCCGCCCGGGGCGCCAGCGTGGCTAGGGCATTGGCCGCGGGAAGCTACGCCGATGCCAGCGGCCCGAACACCTTCATCACGAACACAGCCTTCCCGGCCGACGTCTCGAGGCCCTCGAATGTGGAGCGCAGCTCGCGCCGCACGGCATCCAGCACCTCATCGAAGGGGCCGAACACCTGGGTGCTCATGCTATTCGAGACCACGCGGAACCGCCCGTCAGCGCTCATCCGGTCGATGAACTGATGGATGACCTCGCCGAAATCCGCCTGCAGCGGGTAAAGGCTGATCTCGACGCCAATGTCCATTGAAATATCCTCGCTGCCGGACAGTGTGTCTCTAACGGGCACTGCAGCTCAAGTACCGCACGTTGCAATCACCGCTACGCCATCCGTCTCCCGATAGGACTAGAATCGCGCCCCACGGGTGGATCGGAAATAGGAATGATGACGCGGAAGATCCAGGTTCATCAGGTCGATGCGTTCACTCGCGAGCGCTTTACCGGAAACCCGGCCGGCGTAGTTCTGAACGCGGACGGACTCACAGAAGCACAGATGCTCGCGATCGCACGCGAACTCAATAACGCAGACACGGCTTTCATCCTCTCGCCCGAGAGCGATGACCATAACCTGCGCGCGCGCTTCTTCACGCCGCGCACTGAAGCGGGCTTTGTCGGGCACGCGACGGTCGCGGCTCACTACGTGCTGTCGCGCAGACATGAAGCGCCGCGACACCTGCGCCAGAAGTCGAAGGCCGGCACCGTCGACATCGAGGTGCGGGGAACGAAAGAAGATCGCAGCATCGCGATTCGGCAGAGCACTCCGCCTTTGGGTCGGGAGTTGAATGACCGAGAGCGTCTCGCGGTTCTCGATGCGCTTGCCCTGGCGACGGACGATCTCGATACCCGCTGCCCCATTCGGATCGTCGGGTCGAGCAGCACCCGGCTGATGGTGGGCGTGCGCGGCCAGGAGCCGTTGCGACATCTGAAGCCCGATATGACGCGCCTCACCACTCTCTCGGCACAGATCGGAGCGGCCGGCTATTTCATCTTCACGCTGATGCCCGGCGGTGGCGATCACCTGACCGAGTCGCGTATGTTTTGTCCCGCGTTGGGAATCGCCGAAGATCCGGTGAGCGGTAATGCACACGGCCTGCTCGGCGTATACCTTGCGCAGCTCGGCCTGCTCGCACGCGGCGAGCGTCGAACCGTATTCAGCGGCATCCAAGGCCAGTCCGTCCACCGCCCCGGCAGAGTCGAGGTTGAGTTGGAATTCAAAGACGGCAGCGTGGAGGCCGTGTGGATCATCGGGCAGGCCGTATCCATTTTCGAAACCGAAATCGAACTTTAAAATAACTACATGGCCAACGCCCCGTTCGTGCCAGTAATGACGCTGGCCGAGATTCCGCAGGGAAGCATGCAGACGCGTGTCCTCGAGGGCCGCGAGATCGTGATCTGTCACACCCGCGAGGGCGTGTTCGCTCTCGACAACGTCTGCACCCATGCGCACGCGCGTATGTGTGAGGGACGGCTGCGTGCGACGCGGCTCGTCTGTCCGCTACACGGGGCGTCTTTCGACATACGCGACGGCCGTGTGCTCGGACCGCCCGCCACCGTTCCACTGCCCACTCACGCGGTGCGCGTGGTCGATGGCACGATAGAAGTCTCTGTCCTGCTCCCGACTAGCCCGGCACCATAGGTTCTCTGGCGCGCGCACCAACGCGCCAGATGAACCAGACAGCGGGGAGAGTGACGCAGGCGCCCACGAGAAACGGTGCGCTCGCGCCCCACGCGGCATAAATCGGCCCCGAAACGAATGGTCCGATGACTCGCGCCAGGCTGCTGCTCGACTGATAGGTTCCCATCACTGCGCCACGGTCGTGCACGTCCGCCTGTTTGGACGCCAGTGACGAGGCGCTCGGATTGAACGAGCCAACGCCAATTCCGCACAGCCCGAGCCCGACACCCGTGATCGCGAGAGTGGGCGCGTCCGCTACCGTGATGAGCCCTGCCACATAAGCGAACACGCCAATCATCGCAAGCTTCGCTTCGCCCAGGCGGGGAACGAGTACACGCACGCCGCCGCCCTGCATGAGCACCGCGAGGCAGGCGAGACTGAACATGAGCAGTCCCACCGTCCGTGGCCCGAAGCCGAATTTGTTCAATGCCCAGATCGCGAGAATGGACTCGAGAATGGCCTGCGAGAAAGTCACCAGCAGCGCCGCGGTCGCCACGAATCGTAGCGCCGGACGCTCGATCAACAAACGTAACGGCCCGACTCGCGCGCGCATGCCGTGTTCCTTACGCCGCTCGGCGGTGTTGCTCTCGGGCAAAAGAAAGGTCACGAGCAGAATCGCGAACACACTCAGTGCAGCCGATACCGCCGCGGGCAGCACGAAGCTCGTGGCCTGCGGATTGTTCCCTGCGAGGACGCCGCCGATCGCCGGGCCGAGCGTGAAGCCGATGCCGATGGCCGCTCCGACCATGCCGAGCGAGGCTGCACGCTTCTCCGGCAGGCTGACATCCGATGCGTACGCGAAGGCAGCCGCGATGTTGCCCGCCATGAAGCCACCGAGGATACGTGACACAAACAGCCACGCGAGACTGTCCGCGAAGCCGAGTATGAGATACGACACGCACGCGCCGGAGAGGCTCGAAATGAGGATGGGCCGGCGCCCGAAGCGGTCGCTCAGCCGGCCCCAGAACGGCGCGGCAATGAACTGACACAGTGAGTACACGCCGAAGATGGCCGTGATCACCGCTGGCGATGCGCCGTAGCGATGGGCCATGTAGGGTACGAGCGGGATGAGAATGCCGAACCCGAGAATGTCGATGACGCTGACAAGAAACAGCGACCCCAGTTGCTTGTTTTTCATCAGTGCCCGGGCACCATCCGCGAGATGTCCGCGCCCGGCCGGGCTAGCGGAGGCTGATAGTCGCGCGCGGCCCGGATGATGAGGTTCGGGATGCGCGTGTCTTCGAAGTCGCGGCCGTCGCGCGACTCAGGCGCCATCCGCAGAATCGCCAGCTGCATGGACGGTACCAGCCAGAGCCGGTTGCCGCCCTGCCCTTCCACGACGAACAGATCATCGACAGCGTAGGGTTCGGTTCCGGCCACATTTTTTTTGCCGATCCGGATGTAGGAACCGTAACTCTCATTGCCCGGCGCCGGAACGAGCATCCGGGCTACCCAACCCGGGCGAATAACCTCATCGCCGCGGTAGTTGCCGTCCCTGATCAACAGTTCGGCGAGGCGGATCCAATCACCCTGGCGTGCCAGCATGCAACAGTCCGCATGCGCGGCCCCGCCCGCACGGTCGAGCCACAACCAGGCATCACCCGCGCCGAGGCGTCGCCACAGGGCCTGCGAAACAAACTGCGCGTAACGCATGCCGGTCGCCCGCTCGAGAACCATCGCGGCCAGTTGCGGGTCGGCACTCTGATCGGCCCAGGTCGAGCCGGGTTTACTCGCGAGCGGCGCGTCGAGATGCACGGCATCGATATTGGCGCCGAGAGCGCCGCGCACACTGGATTTCCATGGAGCGAGCGAGGGCTCGGGTGCACGCAATCCGCTCGACATCTTCAGAAGTTGGTTGATGGTGATCGCGCCCCGTGGATCGTCCTTCCACTGTGTGATGAAGTTCCCGATCGGCTCCTCCGGCCAATGGATCTGCCGACGCGACAGGGCAACACCAACCGCCAGCGCTACCACGACACGCGACAGCGATTGCCCGTCCTCGACGGTATCGAATCCCGTGCCATGCCAATATTTCTCAAAGACAATGTGCTCGTGGCGGCTCACGATGAGCGCGGTGGAGTCCTGTTCGCCGGCGTAGTCCGCGGCAGCTTGCAGAGCTTGCGGATCGAGCGACTCGACCTCCGGGGCGACGCGCGGTGCCGGTGGCTCATTGCCGCCTGCGACCTGCTCACGCGGCTGGTATAGAGAGTCCGAGGAACCGAAGAGCGCCAGAAAGTAGCGGTGCCAGAAACTCGGATCGCGCGCACCCGCGAGTACCGCCACGATGGCCAGCACCAGAACGACCCACTTCCAGATCCCCCTCACTTCATGGCTCCGCGTTTTCGACGGCCAGACGGCCGCACTGGCCCACAATACCGCGCCTGACCGTCTGCAAGCTCGAGTTCGTGAGTGACACAGTCAGGCCATTCCGGCCGATGGTGCGTAGTCATGACCACGGCGGTGCCGTCGGCGACCATGGCCTCTACGTGACTCTTCAAAGAACGACGTGTCGGACCGTCAACACCCGCGAACGCCTCGTCCAGGAGAAGAAGATCAGGATGTCGCACCCAGGCGCGGGCGAATAGTACCCGCCGCAACTGTCCGTAAGACAGTTCCCGCAAGGTTCGCGGCGCCAGCTCATCGAGACCAAAGAACGCCAGGGAGCGCTGCGCCGCTGCCCGGTCGGCCGCGGACGGCGCGTCGTTGAGGCCGATGCTCGAATGGCGCCCCGACTGTACGACCTCGGCGACCGTCAAATGTTGAGGGTGGTCGGACTGCAGGTGCGGGGCTACCAGGCCTACGCGCCGTTTGAAGACTTCCAGGGGGACTCCCGGCTCGATCCCGGCGCGCTCGATCCGGCCACCGACCGCTACACCATGGTCACCGTATAGAGTCCGCAGGAGCGTCGTCTTGCCGGAGCCGTTGCGTCCGTGAACGACCCAGCACTCGCCAGGGCGCACCTCGAGAGAGACTTTCTGCAGCGCTAAATGTTCATCCAGGTAGACGGACGCATTCTTCAGGCGCACGAGAAAACCGCGCGCGCGGGGGCGGCGTTTACCCTGCGCCGTAACGACCGGAACCGTCTCGTCATGTTCCGCATTCAACCAGCGCTCGAGCGGCGCGCGGCGCAACTTACCCGAATAGACGACGCGCCCCTTTTCCAACACCAGGGCGTGCGTCGCGCTCGGCGGCACGTCTTCGACTCGATGCGCGGCCAGGATCCACGGCAGCCGTGAGTTCCGGGTGCGCTCCAGCCAACGTACCGCGCGCGCGTGGTTGATCTCGTCGAGCCCATTCAACAACTCATCCAGCAACAGCAACTTCGGGCGTGACGCCAGCGCCCGCGCGAGCAGCGCCAGGCGGCGCTCGCCGTAGGAGAGAGTCAGAAAGCGCCGGGCAGCCAAATGCCCGACCGCCAAACGTCCCAACACGGTGGCGATCTTGCGACGGTCGCTCGCAGTCAGGGGGTTGAGTGGAATGTCAGTCCGGTAGAGGCCCGTACCCACCACCTCCTCCACCGGGTAGTTCCATTCGTAGCGAGCGTACTTGTCCTGCCGCTCGGGACCGACGTAGGCGATCTCGTCCTGCACTTCGAACGGACTCGGCCACACCTCGCGACGCCACCGGTACTGCCGGCTCTCCCGGCCGGTTGGGGTCGGCCACACCGCGCCGGCGATGAGCTTCAGGAGCTGCGACTTGCCGGCGCCGTTCCCCCCGGCGAGTACCCAGTGCTCACCCGGACGGATCGTCCAATTCACATCTTCCAGGATCGTCCGCTCTTCCCGCTCGAGGTGGACGTTCGCCAGGCGCACTTCGACGTAGCGTGCGTCCGCGCTCTTCGTTCGCTGCATGTGGATTTATTAACAGTCTTCGCAAGAAGACCATTGTCGCACGACCGAAGGGCGTCGCAAGCAGGCGACAGGACTTCGGGCCCAGTCCACGTGCTGGCGAAATCCCCACGCATCCGCCGGACGGTCGCGCCATCCCTGTGACTCTCATCGCAATTTCGGCTTCTGTCGCGGCGGCGCGTCGCCGCCGGATCGGTCGCTCGTGCTAGCGTTACAGTGAACTTAGGATCAACATGTCCGACTCAATTCTCGCAGCCATCATCGCCGCGACAGCCACGCTGTCCGCCTCGTTATTGCAACTCCGGTTCTCGATCGCACGAGAGCTCGCGGCACGCTCGCAATCGCCGGGAAGCCGGAAAAAGAGCCGCGCGCCATTCGTGGTCCTGTTCGTGATGGTCGGTGCATCCGCCGTCGGCGGGTTCGCACTGTCGCAGTGGCTCACGGAAAACGAGCGCGCCGCGCATGGCACGATCGAGCACGAGCTGCGCGAGCGCGTGGAGGAGGCCCGCCGCAGCGAGAGCCAACTCGAGATCACCCGGGCCAGCGAGCGCGCCGAGGTTGAGAAAAGCGTATTGAACAAACTAGGCATCGACGGCGTCGTCGTGATGACGATGGTGGGGCCGTGCCGGCCTGCACTCGTCGTGAGCGCCCCCGGAACCACCGCCCCCCCGGGAGTGACTGCCGAGACTGCGCCGCAACCAACACCATCGTGCACCGAGACGGAAGCGAGCACCGTGGCGTTGTGCGCGATGATTCCAACCAACGCGACCGTATCCGAGGTGCAGCTCTTCGCCCGGCCGACGGATTCAGACACGCCCTGGAGCGACAGTCAGAACCGGATGACGGCGGGCCGGGAGTCCGGACAGGCGCGCTTCGCGGAAAAATACACAGAGACTCCTGACGATCGGCTGGGGAGCAAGCAGGTGTGCCAGGGATTCACCCATTGGGCGACGGATCGCGGCCGGGTTGCACGGATGACCGTCCGCTACACGTTGAAGGAATAGTTGCCAACCGCCCGAGCGACAACTAATGTAGGCCTGTTGCGATGGATATAGTCATCACACTAAAAACATTGAGGCCTGCTAATGAAACCCGCTCGCTTTCAAAACCAAGTACGCCTGTGCGCCGCCGAACTCCGGGCGGTACTCCCTGAGCTGACGGACCGACATTCGCCGCTGGTCGTCATCGCGGCACTCACCGAGCACATCCGCGGTGCGTTGTTTCTAACTCAGGCAGCGAAGTCCTTCGCTCCGGAGAAAGCCAAAGCCATCATCCGGCGGATGGAGCAGATCGCCTTCTCGCAGAATTCCGTCTAATCGTGGTCCGACATCCAACGCGCGGCGAGATCGCTAACCTCTCGCCGCCGCACGGCTGAAGGGTTGAAGTTCACGCGGACGTGGACGTGACTCGGTACGTGTCGGCCTGCGGAGTTTCGTAAACGCTCCTGGTCGGCGAGTGTGGCGAGATCGGCGCACTCCCCGATCTGCAGCGGACGCCAGTGCCCCGCGCCGAGACTGTTGGCGAAAATGAAATTCCCGGGCCCCGGACTCAATCGTAGCGGCCAGGCGTGAACGTCATAGGTATAACGCTCGCCCGACTGTCCCTCCCACTTGTAACGCGGCTGTGCACGGGGTTGTGGACGACGCGATCCGAGCAGTAGTCCGAATGCGCCGGTCAACTCGAAGCCAAGCGACTCATACAGCCGCCGCGCGCCCGGGTTCTCCTCGCCCGTGAAGAGAATGAGCCTCGTGAAGTGGTGGTGCTCCCGACTGTCTTCTATTAGGAGCTCCATCGCGGCGCGCGCGAGGCCCTTCTTCCGATCCTCGGGCCGCGCGTAGACGCCGCCAACCTGTCCCACGCTCCCGTAAGCCGCATTCAACCCAACAATCGCAGCGAGCTGCCGGCCGACAAACGCACCCCACCACCACTTCGCGCGTGTCCTTCTCGCGAACTCCAATGCATGAGCGTCGTCGAGCACCGGCAGTGGCAGTTTGAGCTCGGCACAATAGGCGCTGTTGAGTCGCTCCCATTGCTGGAAATCACTCGCGTCGAGCGCGCGAACGATGACCTCCCGGGGCGCAGCCGTCCGGGTCACTTCGGCACCCTCGGCGAGCGGCAATCGATACAACACATCTTTCGAGCCCAACGTCGGCTCGAACCGGGGGTCCGCCCGCAGCAACTCCCACAGGGCCGCAGCCGTCGGCCATTCTCCCGCGACTCCACAGACCTCGATGGTCTCGCCTTCGCACGATTCCAGGATCGACTCCGCCAGGTCGGCCCGACCCGCGGCCTGGACCAGCAGGTTGCCGCGGCGGGTGAGACAGAAAACCGCCACGACCTGCCCCGCTTCCTCCACCAGCCGGTAATTGCCGGAATTCCCATGGTCTGTCAGACGGGGCCCGAAAATGGCCAGGTTCGATAACAGAAAAAGCGAGGTGTCCACGTGGGCTTCGAGAAAGCCGCGGACACGCTCCAGATCATCCGTTTCAACGTTCCGAATCATGAAGAAACCAAGCTGGGCAGGGGCATAGATCTTGCGAATTGTTTACGAACCGGACGAGCCGGATCTTGCTGGAGGAGCCCAGGGCGGAGGAGATGTTGATGGCGCAGCAGCCCCAAGAGACCGAAGCATCCTTGTCGAGCGCGCTGCGCCAGAAGGCTCATGCTCTCGACCTGGAAATCCGGGAGCGCAAGCGCATGGAGGATGCGCTCCACGAGTCCGAGCGGCGGCGCGACGAATTTCTTGCCACTCTCGCGCACGAATTGCGCAACCCGCTCGCGCCAATGCGCAACGCTACCGAGATCATGAAGTTCGCGGACGCCGATCCGGAACGCATGGCGGCCGCCCGCGCCTTGATCGAGCGCCAGCTCGCCCACCTCGTCCGGCTCATCGATGACCTGCTGGATGTCTCGCGGATCACCCGTGGCCGGCTCGAGCTGCGCATCCATCGCACGGATCTCATGACCGCCGTGGACATGGCGCTGGAGACCACGCGCCCCCTCGTCGAGCGTAAGCACCATCGATTGCGGGTCGAACTGCAAGGCGGCCCATTGGTCGTGGACGGCGACGTCACCCGGCTCGCGCAAGTATTGTCGACTCTCATCGATAACAGTGCGCTCTACTCGAACCCCGAAAGTCCGATCAGACTCACCCTGACGCGCGATGACAGGAGCGCGGTGCTGACCGTCAGCGATCAGGGGATCGGCATCGCTCCGGAGCTGCTGCCCTGGGTGTTTGATATGTTTGCACGCCCGAGCCCACCGTGCATCGGCGCACGCAGCGGCCTGGGCATCGGACTTACCCTGGTCAAACGCCTCGTGGAGCTCCACGGTGGCAGTATCGAAGCACATAGCGAGGGCCTGAATCGCGGCAGCACGTTTACGGTGCGCTTGCCTCTGGCCGTGGACGCGGCAGATCCGTTACCTGTCGACACCTCCAGGCCGGTGTACGGGGAATCGTAACGCATCGTCGCAAGGCGGGCGACGGGTGTCGCCTGGCCGCGTGGCTCGAAATCCCGACAACCGACCGTATACGGCATAATCGGCCCCTCTTTTACACCGGAGGGGTCGATGTCAGCGCCGCGTCCCGGATCTGCTACGCACAGCTGGGTCGTGCGTATCGTTGTGGCGCTCGCGCCCCTGTGGGTGCTTGGCATCTTCTATCGAGGACTCTGGACGCCGGACGAGCCGCGCGAGGCGGATATTTCCTGGCGCATGAGTCAGCAGAGCGACCGGACGCTACCGCAGCTTGCCGGCACACCGTTCCTGGAGAAGCCTCCCCTGTCATATTGGATGTCCGGGGACGCAGTACGCCTCTTTGGTGATTCACCGGCGGCTGCCCGGGCTCCCAACATTCTGTATGCGGCCATCACCGCTCTCGCGGTGGGCACCCTGGCGTTTGTGATGGCCGGCAATGCCGCGGCGATCGTTGCGGCCCTCGTGTCTGCAACTGCAATTATCTTGTTCCGAGTAAGCGCTTGGCTCGCACCCGATGCGTGCCTGTTGGCGGGGTGTGCGCTCTCGCTACTCGGGGCGTGGCTGGGGTTCACGGCTCCCCCCGGGCGTCGCAAGTTGCTCGGCTACTGCGTGATGCACGTGGGTGCGGCGATGGGCTTCATGGCAAAAAGCGCCCCGGGGTGGATGGCGCCTGCGCTGGCTATCGGCGCCATCATGGCTTGGGAGCGCCGTTGGTCGGAGCTGCGGCGTTGGGAGCTTTACGCGGGTTTGATCTTACAGGCGCTCATCATCGGTCCGTGGATCTGGGCGGTCACCGAGGCACCCGGAGGAAGCGATGCCCTGTTGGCTCTCTTCTGGCACAACGTGGTGGGGCGGTTCACCAAGATCTCGGCTCCAGCGGCACTCGACTACAGCGGCGGCCACAAGAACACGCCCGGAAAATATTTCATCGAGCTGCCGGTGTACCTGCTGCCGTGGACGTTGCTCGTCACGGCGGCACTCCGGCGCGCCTGGGACCGGGTACGCGTCCCGGGGCGCGCGGGAGCACCTTGGCGATTCGCGGTGGGTGCGGCATTCCCTTTCCTCATTGTTTTGTCAGTAGCGGCCACAGCACGGGACATCTACTCGGCACCCGCACTGCTGGGCTTCGCACTGCTCGTTGCGCTGTGGATCGCCGATGCACGGCTTTCGCCGACCCGATTCGACCAACTTGCACTGCGCTGGACCCGTTGGCTGGTGGCAATCATCGCTTGTGGGTTTGCTCTCTTCCCGGCGGTGCTCGCGCTCGCAACCTCGCAAGTGGCTTACCTCGCGGCGACGGTCGCCGCTCTGATTGTCACGTTCGTGGCGACGAGACTCGCGGCGCAAGCCCAGGCACGCGGCGACTTCCCTCGCAGCTTTGGATGGACCTACACCTCCTACACCACGGCGTTATGTTTGATGGCGTTGGCGACTTTTCCCGCCATCGACCGATGGCATGACCTGGGGCAATTGGCCCAACGCATCCATGCCGACTCCGCCTCCGCCGACCTGGCGCTACTGTCGCCCGACGAAACGACGATTGCGATGCTGGATAACGGTCTGAAGACGCGTTTCACCGTTCTGTCGACCGATTCGGCCGTGTCTGGCGGGAGTGCCACGGATACTCCCGAAAAGCTGGTCTCAGCCTGGTTCGCGACCCACGGCGGTAGCGCTCGCGTGCTGGTGCTCCTGCCTGGCCACGCCGCAGGCGATCTCACTCGGTTGCTCGATCGTATCCATCCAGTCCCGAAGCCCGGGGACGGTGCGGCGGGAACTCTCGCCGCAGAGGGGGTTGCGTCACTGTTGCGCCGCTACGATGTGCCCCAGGGACGTCGTTACGCGCTGCTCGGTCCGCCCGCACGGTAAGATGACGCCGCCGGTCATCGACCGGCCCAAGAAACCCGAGGGTCCTCAATGTCGCAAGCCGATTCGAATCTTTCGCGCAACCTGCGCGAACGGCACATCCAACTCATCGCGATCGGCGGCACCATCGGAGTCGGGTTGTTTCTCGGCTCGGCCAAGGCCATCCACCACGCGGGGCCCGGGCTACTGCTCGCCTACGCCGTTGGCGGGATCATGGTCTTCCTCATCATGCGAGCTTTAGGGGAGTTGCTCACCTATCGCCCGGTCGCCGGATCGTTCGCGGTGTACGCGGACGAGTTCTGCGGCCCGTTCGCGGGCTTCGCAACCGGCTGGTCCTACTGGTTCATGTGGGTTGTGACCGCGATGGCGGAG
>Ga0209169_10000226_pt1 | contig 33902 bp, 26 predicted proteins | sample HubBroMetageWRM4_FD_188346 | JGI IMG/M metagenome (GOLD analysis project Ga0209169, IMG submission 188346) | Warmed soil microbial communities from the Hubbard Brook experimental Forest, New Hampshire - Hubbard Brook CCASE Soil Metagenome WRM 4... | ecosystem: Environmental > Terrestrial > Soil...
CGCATTGACGATGCCGGAGAACGGACCCAAATAGGTGGCTACCGCGCCGCAGCAGTTCTCGTTGCGCTTGCTGTAATCGCCGATGAGCAGGAAATCGACATCATCGTTGGGTTTGATCAGGTATTGGCCGCGCACGGTGTAGTAGTTGCGATTGTTGTTCCTGTCGTCGGTATTGGGGCCTGGACCGACGTCGTTCTGGAGCCAACCTTCCGCATTCTGCCAGCCGACGTACAGACGCCCGGCGGAAATCGAGCTCAGCGGACCGGTGACGGACGCTGAGACCTCCCGATCGTTGAAGTTGCCGTAGGTGGCCTCCGCGGTCGCGCCAAACGTCATTGAAGGACGTTTGGTTGTGATACTGATGACCCCCGCATCGTTGTTCTTGCCGAACAGCTCGCCTTGGGGTCCCTCGAGGACCTCGATCTGCTCGATTTCGCCCAGGTTGCCGAACCCGACGCCGTTGCGCGGACGGTAGACACCGTCGATCACGATGCCAACGGAGGACTCCAGTCCGGGGTTGTCGCCGACGGTACCGATGCCGCGGATACGCGCTGTCGTGGAGTTTTCGGAAGTCGTGGAGGTCACCGTCAAGCCGGGGGTCAACACGGTGAGGTTTTTGATATCCGTCACCCCCGCATCCTTGAGCTCCTGGGAGGACAGGGCGATCACCGAGATCGGCACGTCCTGGATGTTCTCCGCGCGCTTCTGCGCCGTCACGATGACCTCCGGCAAACTGGGGACCGGCGCATCGTCGGCGGCCCAGCACACACTGCCGGCGACGGCCCCCGTGGATGCCAAGACCAAGGTCGCCAACCGGCGAATATGTAGAATCCGGCTTGTCATAGATCTTCCTTCCGTCAGGCAATCGTTTGAGCAGCGGTCATTGAAGTGTTGCTGTGGTGAATCTGCTACGGATGCGCCCCTCGATATTCTTCGGACCGAGCGTACGGAAAGGCCGCGGGGAGCACCTCGCTTCCGGCGACAATCGATTAACCGGCGCCGCCATCGGTGCGGGGGTCGCGAGAGGAACGTTCCTCCATGAGTCATCGACGACCCGCCCCTTAAGGGCTAAGCTCCGCTACTGGAAGAGATATCTTGGTAGCGCGCGAGCTGGGGGGGTACAGCAGTGCGGACGAACACCACAGCGAGCCGTAGCGATGTGCTCGCTGGCTGGGTAAAGGCGATTGGACGTACGCTCGAGGCGGCCGGGTGTGACAGCGCGGCGCTGCTCGCAGAGGCCGGATTCGACCGGGAGTGTATGGAGAGCGCCACGGCGCGTTGCCCGCTGGCCAATACGGCACGCTTGTGGGAGATCAGCGTCGCCGCGACCGGCGATCCCGCGTTCGGGGTGAAAGTCGCCAGTCACATCAAGCACACCACCTTCCACGCCCTGAGCTACGGATTGAGCGCGAGTTCGACGCTGAAGGAAGCTTTCGAGCGCCTGAAGCGCTACTGCCATGTGGGCAGCTACGCGGTCGAGTACGAATTCTATAAGCGCGATTCCGCCTATCACTGCGTAATCGAGACCACCGCGACGGTGCCTCACGAGTCGATCGACGCGTTGGTGGGCGCCCAACTGAGGATGTGCCGCTCACTGCTCGGGCGCGATTACTCGCCACTGCTGATCGAGCTGCAGCGGCCCCAGCCGGCCCGGGTCGATGATTTCGAGCGGCTACTACGGACCCCGCTGCGGTTCAAAGCCACCCAGAACAGGATGGTTTTCGACAGCGAAGCCATGGAATGTCCGCTCGAGGGCGGCAATCCGGAGTTGGCACGTCACTGTGACACCATCGCCCTCCAGTACCTGGCCCGAATCGAGCACGACGACATCCAGGCACGCGTGCGTGACGTGCTGATGCAACGCCTGGAGAAAATGGAGCCGTCCCAGGAGGAAGTGGCCGAGCAACTCCACATGAGCCCGCGCACCTTGCAGCGCCGGCTCGGTGACAGCGGCACGACCTACAAAGAGATCCTGGATAAGACGCGGCATGCGCTGGCAATGGCCTATCTGAGCGCGCCCCAACACAGCGTCAGCGACGTAACGTACCTGCTCGGGTTTTCATGCGACAGCAGTTTCACACGAGCCTTTCGCCGTTGGACCGGGCAATCGCCGTCGGATTGGCGCGCCGGGGCGGGGACGCGAGTGGGAGTCGCGGCCACCGCTGGCAAGCCGGCAGTAGCACCGCTGATTCTGACTCCGGCGCGGTAGGCGAACGCTTACAGGCGTTGATTAAACCAGTTCGCAACTACGACCCTGACCTGTTGAAGGGCCTTCGGTTCGGTCCAGTCGTGTGACACATCGGGCGCGATCACTACCCGCAACCGTTCACCGTTCCCAGTCTTATCGTAAAACGGCTGCAGTGCATCCCGCAGAGCGAGTGTCGGCTGCGGGGGGACAACTTCGTCCGCCGCTCCGTGGAAAATCAGGAGCGCCGGGGGCGGGTCGCCGGCCGCGATTTCGCTGGCGCGAGCGATCGAATCAGAACGCTGCGCAAGCTGACGGGTGGCCGGGGTCCACGCATAGGGATGTTTCGTTGCACGCTCTACCGCTTCGATCGCCTCGTTGAGGCCGGTGGGTGCGTTCAAGGTAACCGCGGCTTTTACAGGCACATCCCGTTCAGCCAAGGCATACAACACCGCGGCACCGCCCGCGGAGAATCCGAACAGGCCAATTTTCTGGTTTGCAGCAAGACACCGCCGGTCGCGGAGCGCCGCGAGCACCGGGGGAAGCTCCTTCACCGCACCCATGACGACAGGCTCGAAGATCAACGAGGCGTAATCCGACGCCTGGCGCTGCGCCAGTGTTGCGCTACTACCCGATGGCGCGCGCAGCCCAAACAAAGGCAATCCGAGATACACCTTCACGGCCGCGACGTCGTCGAGCGGGAGAGCTTTCATCAACTCGGACTCACTCGCCGGAGCGCCGAAACCATGCCAGAGAACGATGGGCGGCTTTGTGATGACTTTCGGCACGCGCAAGAGCGCGGGCACTCCGGCAAGAGTCGTTTGCAGAGTCACACTATCGCCGGCGACTTCACCGCCGGCAGCGCAGGTCTCACCGGGAGTCTTTATGTGCGGACGTGCGACTCGCACGGCTTGCTCCAGAACCGGGGACGAATGGCCGTAGCCAAGCGTCGCCCAGAAGAACAGCCCACAGGACAGTAGAAGCGCGCAGTCGCGAGTCAGTCTTTGCATGGTTATTTTCGGGGCGAGGCGGCGCTGGCAAGCGCTCCCAGCGTACGCAAACCCTTCTCGATACGGGGATGCCAATTGTGCCCACAACTAATGCGCATGCAATGAGAGTAGCGACCGGTGGTCGAAAAAACGGGACCGGGCGCGAAGCAAATCCCGTTATCGAGCGCCGCCCGAAAGAGCTCGCTGGTCTTGATCGACTTGGGCAACTCCAACCACAGCACGAAGCCCCCGGCCGGCCGACTCGCGCGCGTACCCTTTGGAAACGAGTCCTGGATCGTCCGCAGCGTCTGCTCCATATTGCTTGCGAACGCGCGCCGGATGCGCCGCAGGTGACTATCGTAGCTACCCGAGGAAAGAAAGTCGGCGAGGGCAAGTTGCGGTAGCCCAGGACCACATAGCGTCAGAGCAAACTTGTGCTCCAGAACCTTACGCATGTAGCGGCCGGCGGCGATCCAGCCGATCCGATACCCGGGGGCGATGGTCTTGGAAAACGAGCTGCAGTAAAGGGTATTCCCGGCCCGATCGAGCGCAATGAACGGCGGCGGGCGCTGCTCGCCGAAATGGATATCGCCGTAGATGTCGTCCTCGATGAGCGGCACATCGTGTTTCGACAACAGGTCCAGCACGACGAGCTTGTTCTGCGTGGGCATCGTGCAACCCAACGGGTTGTTGAAGCTGGATGAGAACAAACAGGCCGCGATACCCCCTCCCTCGAGCGCCCGCTCCAATGCTGACAAGTCGACTCCGTTGGTCGCGTCCGTCGGTAACTCGAGCACTTTCAGGTCGAGCGCCCGCAGGGTATGGAGCAGGCCAAAATAGGTAGGCGACTCGATGGCAACGGTATCCCCCGGACGGGTTACTGCCTTCAGCGCGAGCGTCAGTGCCTCGGTGCAGCCACACGTGATCGCTATGTTCTCAGGCGAGATGGCTTCAGCGGACTGGGTCACAGCGTGCTGCGCGTCACTGGATAGGGCCTGACCCCAGCGCAGCGCCCGACGGGCAATCTCCTGGCGCAGATGGAGGTCGCCTTTCGGACCGGTGTAGGTGTTGTGCTCCGCCCCCTTCACGCGCGCAGCCCGGGCGAGGAAGCGATCCAGGCGTCCAGCGGCCAGAAGATCGGTGCTGGGGATCGCACAGCCCAAGGGAACGAACCTGGGATCGGCAGCATATTCGAGCAACTCGAAGACCATGCCGGAGAGAGCGACATTCGTGGGTTTTCCCGATGGCTTCGTCGCCGCCGGTAGTTGCAGAGAAACCTGCCCTCCCCTGACGTAATAACCCGACTGCGGCCGTGCCTCGAGAACACCGCGATCCTCGAGCAGGCGATACGCCTGAAGTGCCGCGGAGAGACTGATCCGCCGCTGCTTGCAGATCTGCCGCAGCGACGGCGCTCGCGACCCCGGCGGCAGCGTGCCATTGCGGACGAGACCGGTAATGAATCCGGCCAGCTCTTCATAACGATAGGCAGGGACCGATTGCATTGGCGCGAATCCTGCTGACGCCTGCGGGCGCCGACAGCATAACTGTTATGGGTACAATTTTGATAATCTGTAACTGTTATCAGCGCGCATCCGGCGGTAAAAAGGGGAATCCGCACAACTGAAGGAGCGGCATGTGACGCGCTTTCCCCCTAACGACATCATCTCGCTCGTCAGCACGACACCCCGTTACGACCTGGCCGAAAGTGTCGGCCCGGATATCCGCTTAGGCGAATTGCTGGAGCCGGCGCAGCGGGCTCACCTGCTGGATCTGCCACTTGGCTACGGCACGCCTGCGGGCGATCCGCGGCTACGCGAGTTGATCGCGGCTCTTCACGAGGTCGACCCGGATGATGTCGTCGTCACGGTCGGCGGAATGCACGCGCTGTTCTTATTGGCGTTCGTCCTGTGTGATCGAGACGATGAAGTAGTAACGACCGCACCAGTATTTCCGCTCGCTCGAAACACCCTGCAGGCGGTTGGCGCGCGGGTCCACGATTTACCGGTAACTTTCGAGCGAGGTTACCAGCCCGACCTGACTGAGCTCCGCGCCCGGCTAACGGCGCGGACGAAGATCGTCAGCTTGGCCTCGCCGCAGAATCCTTCTGGTGTCGCAATCCCGTTAACAACACTCCGGGACATCCTGTCTCTCATGACGGAGGTTTGCCCGGATGCCTATCTACTCGTCGATGAGACCTATCGTGAGGCGACCTACGGCCTCGACCCGGCGGCACCGAGCGCTGTCGAGTTGGGCCCCAAGGCCGTCTCCATCGCCTCGTTATCGAAGTGCCACGGCGCCCCCGGCTTGCGCATCGGTTGGGCGATTACGCGCAATCCCGCCCTTCGCGAGCAACTGGTGACGGCAAAGTTCAACACGGTGATCTCGTGCTCACTGCTCGATGAAGCATTGGGCCTGCAGGTGCTACAGCGGCGCGATGCAATCCTTCGCGACCGACGGCACCGCCTCGCGGCGGGCCTGGAGAAAACGGCGGCCTGGGTGCTGGAAAACCGGGAGTTTGTCGAGTGGGTTCGGCCCGATGCGGGAGCGCTGTGTTGTATTCGGCTCAAACCCTCGCGTTTCGACGAGAGTTCGGTGCAGTCCTTTTTCGCAGCGCTGACAGCACACGGCGTGAGGGTCGGGAACGGCGCGTGGTTCGGTGATGAAGCGCGCGTGTTCCGTGTGGGATTCGGGCATCTCTGCCTGGACGATTTTCAGACGGCACTCGGTCACATGACACTCGCACTCCGAACGGCCTTGGCTCCGGCATCGCAGCAATAAACGTGACGCGCGTCTGATTTCGCGCCAAAAAATCGGCGTCCTTGTGTGGACTGTGTCGTCCCGGGCGGCGATTACCGCGTATTGGTGACGCATTCCACGACCTTGGTCGGGTCGATCGGGTACCTTCGGACTTAACCATGTTGCGTCCATCGGTCCTTAAAATTCTAATCCTGGGGATCCTCTCGCCCGGTGCTGCCCTGGCACTCGGCCTGGGGGACATTCACGTCGAGTCAGCACTCCACCAGCCGCTAGCCGCGCAGATCGAGATTGTCGGAGCGGGCCCGGAAAATTCAGCCGGCCTGAGCGCGACAATTGCCGATGCGGATACTTTTCAGCGCTATGGCTTGGAGCGGCCGGCGTCACTCGCTTCGACCGCACTGACGGTGCGTCAGGACGGCCAGGGACACACGGTTCTGTTCCTGCGCTCGACCGATTCGTTCACCGAGCCGATGGTGACTTTACTGGTCGACCTGCATTCCGCGAGCGGCGAGCTGATTCGCGAATACACTATTTTGCTCGATCCCCCGGCATTTGCGCCGGAGCAGGCCGCGGTGAGCTCGGCGACTGCGCAGCAGGTACCGGCGAGGGGCTCCACGCCAACAACGACGGTAGAATCTGCATTCGCATCGGCATCCGCGACGGCACAGACGCCAAACGCCGAAGCGAAGTCGCCCACCCTCGCCGCGACAGCCGCACGCGAAGCAACAGCCGACAAGGTCCAATCGGCGACTAACACCTACACTGTCGCGCGTCGTGACACGCTCGCCCGGATTGCGAGCATCGCCGGCGCGCATTCGAGATCCGACCGTCGCAGGATGATGATCGCGATCTTCCGCGCCAATCCCAGCGCTTTTCAGACCAACCTCAACAACCTCCGCACTGGCGTGACGCTGCATCTACCGAACGTTGCAGAGCTGGTGAATATTCCCGCCGACGAAGCGAACCGCGAGTTCGCCGCGCAAATGACGGCGTGGCATTCGTCCGATCATCACAGTCCGTTGGTTGCGGCGACTTCGGCAGCTCCCCGGTCGGCCACTCCGAACTCAGCAGCTCCGCCGTCGGCCACGACCTCGGCAAATCCGCGGTCAGCCGCGAACTCGGCAGTTCCGGCCCCAGCTGCGTCCGCTTCGTTCACAGCGTCCGCGAACCACAACGCCGATGTGAAGGCCGTCGCCGATGTCAAAGCAGACATCGAGGCACACAAGGCCGAAACCGTCGCCCTCACCCAGCGAATCGCGACACTGGAAAAATCGCTGGACGAAGTTCGGCAGAAATTGCAGCACCCGCCAGTACAGCAACCGGCGGTCGCACAACAGGAGCTGGTGGAACAGCGCGCCGCGGAGCCCACTCGTGCAGTGGAGTCGACCGCCGTGGCATCCACTTCTGCGGTGGAGCCCACCCCGGCAGCGAAGTCCGCCCCCGCCATAGAATCCACGCCCGTGCCCGTCGCAGCCACCGAGCAATACGCCGACAACTTCACGGCCGACGATGAACCCGTGCCGGCCCCGCGCCACAGAAACTGGCTCGTGACTCTCGCTATCAGAGTCGGGCTGGTGTTTGCAGCAGGGATCGGGCTGGCGCTGGCTTTGATCGCCGGTGTCTGGCTCTACCGCCGCCGTAAGGATGACGACAGTTCTGTTGAGTCAGATTTCGCGATGCAAGAGCCCGTCCGCCGCGATCCGGACAGCTACCGAGCCGTAGAGACTGACGATACCCCGGTCCCGTTTTCCAAAGTCGACATCAGCGCCTCGTACCTCGTCGAAGAGCTCAACCACGAAGCCGAGCACGCGAACGCGGCTGCGCGCTCAGACGCGGACACGGACGCGCGAGCAACTGAAGCAACCGAGGCGACCGTGGCGATCAACGCAGCCGAGACGATCGACGCGACCATGAAACTTCCAATCGAAGAGACAGTGAAGTTACCCACCCCGCGCTCCACCGCCGCGGAAACCACGGCGGTGTTGGCACTGCATCCCGACTTGACGCTCGATGATACCGCCGCGCGTGAATTTGCTTTCTTCAACCCGGAAAGCTCACTCAACACCACGCACGTTATGATCGCCGCCGACCCCTTGGAAACGACGCAATTCGTGGAGCGACGCAAGAACCCGGCCGATGTCCTGCGCCAGGCCATCGAGCGCGAGCCCGAGCGCAGCGATCTGCGCCTCAAATTGCTCGAGTTGTACTACAGCGCAGCCGCGCAAAACCGGCGGGCATTCCTCGAAGCCGTCCGTCAGCTCGCCAAGAATGACAAGCTGGTGGCCTCCGCGAATGACTGGTCGCAGATCGAGGATATGGGACGCGCCATCGCCCCGGACGACGAGCTGTTTTCCAACGGGCTGACCGACAACAAGAAAGCGGTCGCCTAGAGCATTTCGGAGTTAGGCTCGCCTGCTGCGGCCCCAACCCCACGCAGCCCTTAGCCCTCCAGGCTCCCTGGCGCTCCAGCGCTCAAGCAAATTCGCCCGCGACAATCTCCAGGATCACAACCTGGCGCCGCGCGCCAAACTCACTCAGCGCCGCCCCCAACGCCTCCCTAGAGGTAATGCGCCGATGGGAATACCCATAGGCGCGGGCTATGTGAGCGAAATCGGGCGGCCGCACGTCGACCCCTTCCGGCTCGATACCCACCGCCAGCATCGATGTGCGAATCTCGCCGTAGCCCTGGTTGTTCCAGATGATTACGGCAGTCCACGCATCGACGTCTCGCAGCACGGCGAATTCACTCATCGAGAACTGCAGGCCGCCATCGCCAACCAGACAGACTACGGGACGATCGGGCGCGGCCAGCCCCGCGCCGGTCGATGCGGGCAGCGCATAGCCGAGCGTGCCGTAGCCGGTCGCCGAATTGAACCAGGAGCCCGGGTGTCTCGCATTGAAACCGAGGTTGCCCCCGTAGACGAGTTGGGTTGAGTCGCCGACCATCAAGGCGTTCGGCAGCGTGTCACGGATGAGCTCGAGTGAGACGATGTGTTGCCGAAGCGACGGCGAGAATTTTTCGACTGCCTCGAGCCCCGCGCTGCGCGCCGCGGCGGCTCTCGAGGCGCCATCCCCCTCATGGGGCGGCCCGAGATCGGACGCCATCAGCGCCTCCAGGGTTGCTTTGGCATCACCACAAATACCGAGGGCCGGGATCGCCCCGCGGTTGAGCTGCTCCGCGTCGATATCGATTCGAATCAGTTGCGACAGTTTGGGAAAGTCGGCTTTTAAATCGATGGAATAGTCCGTCGGACCGAATTCCGTCCCCACCGCAAGAACAACATCGGCTGCTGCGACCAGCGCCCGGATCGGAGCGAGCATGGGGCTCATCGGTACCGCGAGCGCATGTCCGGGGGCTAACAAGCCGCGCGCGTTGGCAGTCATCACAACCGGCGCATCGAGATGCTCGGCCAGAAGCCGCAACTGGGCCGCGGCACGAACCGCTCCACCACCGGCAAGAATGACGGGAGACCGCGCCGAGCGTAGGCGGCTCGCGGCCGACTGCACCGCCGAAGCAGTGGGCTGCGGTATCACCGGTGTCGGGTTCGGCAGAGGCAAGTCGCTCGCATCGGCGGCGAGTACATCCAGCGGAATCTCGATGTACACCGGCCGAGGGCGGCTGGAGCCGAATTTCGTGAACGCCTGCTCTAACGCGACCGGGAGGTCGGTCGGTGCCTGGATAGAGAACGTCAACGCGGCGACGCCACTGGCAAGTGCACGCTGATCACGCAGCTCGTGCAGAAAGCCGCCGTGGCCGCTGCTCTCGGCGAGCCGATTCTGACTCGAAATCACCAACAGCGGAATGGAGTCTCCGTAGGCCTGCCCCATCGCGGTCACAATGTTGGTCAGACCCGGCCCGGTGATGGTAAAGCACACGCCGGGGCGCCCACTCACCCGGGCATAGCCGTCGGCCATGAACCCGAGGCCCTGCTCATGCCGGCCGCTGACGTGGCGGATCGGTCCATTCGCCAGGCCCCGGTACAACTCCAGGTTGTGAACCCCCGGAATACCAAAAACGTGTCGGACCCCCTGGGCCGCCAGCGCATCGATGAGGTACTGACCTAGTTTCTTCATTTTCTACACCGCATGCGCCACCTTGGTTTCCAGCGCCGCCCGCGACCAGTCGAGCGGCTCAATACGCGGCAGCATCCACAGCCAGCCGACCAGTCCCAGCACGTTCAGCGCACCCGCAAGAATGAACGCGCTCGAAAAATGTCCCGTCGCGTCGAGCAGGATACCCGTCAAGAGCGGTGCCAGGATGCCGGCGAGATTGCCGCAAGCATTCTGCACACCAACCCAACGTCCGGTCGCGGCGGGCCCGGCGATGATCTGCGGAATCGCATACACGCCGGGCGAGCAGAGGCCCATGCCGATCTCGAAGAGGTACAAACAAGCTATGCATCCCGCCACCGGCAATACCATCATGCCGACCATCGCACCCATCGAGGCGATGTGGGAGAAAGCCATCAGTGATTTGTAATAGACATTCGGCGAGCGCCCCGACCGGGTCCAGGCAGCCCCGACCCAACCCGCGACCAACGCACTCAAGGCGTTGACGAGATAGGCGCTGCCCGCCACCGCCGCCATGACACTCATGGAGAAGCGACGCTCCTGTACCAGGTAGTCGGGCAGCCATGACAGGATGAAATAGAAATTATAGTTGCTTGCGAACAGGCCGAGCGAGGCGCCCCAGAGTCCGCGTTGTTTCAGGATGAGATTGAAGCTGGGCGCGGCGGGCTTGGCAATCTCGCCCATGACAGGTGCCACGGACCGCAGGCGTATGCGAAATATCGGGACTATGCACAGCAACGACACGGCGCCGAACATCACGAATACGGCTCGCCAACCATAGATCGGCATCAGCAGCCCGCCCAACACCGTGCCGATCGCGGGACCGACCAGGTAACTGAATCCCGACACGCCATTGGCCATGGCGATCTGATCGAGCCGCAGTTGGTTGGCGAAGAGTTGCGAAGAGGACGGAAACCCGACGCTCTCTCCTACACCGAGCAGGAGCCGCAGCAGGAGTAGAGTCCAGAACCCCGTGGCGAAGCCCGTGAGCAGTGTTGCCACAGACCAGATCGCAATCCCCGCGGCCAGGACGCGATGTGCGCCGTAGCGCTCTGCGAGCCAGCCCGCCGGTACCATGGCGAGTACATAGCTGTAGTAGAAAACCGAGAGCAGGAAGCCGAGTTGAGTTCCGGACAACCCCAGCTCACCTTGGATGAGCGGAACCGCGGTCGCCAGGTTGCCGCGATCGACGTAGTTGATCAGTAAGGCCGCCGAGACCAGCAGCACCAGACGCACGGGACCCGTCGGCGCGTGCACGTTACGGCCTTCCGCCACACGACCTCCCATGACTTACCCCCTCTCGACTCATGATACCGCTCGAATCACGGGGCCTGCTATATTTGATGCCGCGCGAGTTCAAATCGCGCGAGTTGATGCCGCGCGAGTCAATATCGCGCGAGTGGCTATTGCGCGAGCGCACTGATTGGGGGCGGAAATGAACCGATTCGAGCAAGCAGTGTACGACTGCATGAAGCCGACCGCGGCGCTTCTGGAACGCACCACAAACCCACTGCATCGGGCCATCCTGCTGAACTTCTGGCGACACGTGCATCTGGAGGGTGCCGGCGAGTACGAGAAGATCCTTGCGCCCGATATGATCGTGGATCATCCCGTCTACCGGGTAACCTGGGGCGCCAACCCTGCCGTCGTTGAAGGCAAGGAGGGCGTGCTCGCGTTTTACAACAGCGTCGGCCAGGCGGTGCTCTGGCACTCCGACGACCGCCTCGCGGTTGGCGATTGGGGCGTCTGCGACGAGATCACCTTCCACCAGCTCGCGGTGGGCTCGGATCTCAGGCTCGTTGGCTACGAGGTCCCGCACGCCGACAGGCTCTATCACGTCTACAGCCGCCAAGCGTTTATATGGCCTTACGACAACCAGGCGCGCCTGGCCGGCGAGCACTTGTACGAAGACAAGACCAGCCTGCGCATCGAGGAAGTCGATCGGACGGAAGCCATCACGCCCGCGCGGGTGCGGGAGATTCATCGCGAGCAGTTGGCGAAACTCGAAAAAGCACGCGGACCTGACTTCTGGATTCTGGGTCGCGCCTGAGTCGCCGGAATTTCAGGTAGAGTCCGAACCCTCATCATCTGGAGGGGCGGATGTCTAACGCAACAAAAAGACTGCTCGGAATCGCACTGCTGGGGGTCTGCGCGACTTCGGCAGTCATGGCCGCCGCAACCCAATCTGCCGCCGGCTCTCCCCAGGACGCGGCGACCGCCAAAGCGATTCTGACCGAGTTGCTCGCCATCGACACCACCTACGAGAAGGGCACGGTGGCGGCGGTGGAAGCCCTGCGGACCCGCTTTCTGGCGGCGGGATTTCCCGCAACCGACCTGGTCGTGGTAGCCAATCCCGCCAACCCGTCGCAATCAAACCTGATCGTCAGGTTGAGGGGACATGGGAAGGGCAAGCCTCTGCTGTACCTGTGTCATCTCGACGTGGTGGCGGCGAAGCCCGAGGACTGGAGCGTTCCTCCCTTCTCCCTGACCGAGAAAGACGGCTGGCTGTACGGCCGCGGCAGCCTCGACATGAAAGGCGAGGATGCGAATGTCGCCGCGGCGCTTTTGCGTCTGAAACGCGAAGGCTACACACCTGCTCGCGACATCATGGTCGCTTTCACTCCCGACGAAGAGGCCGGCGGCGTCGAGGGTGTTGGCTGGTTGATTCGCACCCATCGCGAGTTGATCGATGCCGGACTGGTCCTCAACCCGGACTCGGGGACCCCGGCTTTCAGTGACAACCGGCGCGCCTTCTATGGGGTGCAGACCAGCGAGAAGTCCTACGTAACTTTCAGGGCCGAAACGACCAACAAGGGCGGGCACAGCTCCGAACCCCGCCCTGACAATGCGATCTACGAGCTGACGGCGGCGTTGGACCGGCTGGCCGCCTATAAATTTCCGCTCCGGCTGACCGATACGGTGCGTGCTTTCTACGCCAGCCAGTCGCAATTCGAGACCGGCGCGCGACAAGCCGACATGCGTGCTGTCAGCACCGGCGACTTAGCCGCCGCGGAACGGTTAGCGGCCGATCCAACGGATAACGCACAGGTCAGAACAACTTGCGTGACGACCATGTTGGAAGCGGGCCACGCCGAGAACGCCCTGCCGCAAAGAGCCCGTGCGACCATTCAGTGCCGCATGTTGCCCGGCGACACCCAGGAGCAGATCAAAGCACTCCTGGAACAGGTGCTGGCCGCGCCGGCCCTGAACCTGACCATTACACGACCTGCGAGCCCGAGCCCGGAATCACCACCGACCCCTGCCATTATGGCGATTTACACGCGAGTGGTGCACTCGATGTGGCCGGGCCTGATTGTCATGCCCAGCATGGACGCCGGCGCCTCGGATTCAAAATTCTCCCGCTCGGCCGGCATACCGAGCTACGGCGCGGCCTCGAATTTCTTCGACCTCGAAGATATGCGCGCACACGGCCGCGATGAGCGGATAAAGGCCGATCGCTTCGCGGAAGGCTCGGAATTCGCCTATCGGCTCATGAAGGCCTTCAGCGCCGCGGGCGCTCCCTGACCAGGATCGCTGCGATGGATCGCGCGCCCTAACACCCAGGGCTAACCGCAGGCGTCGTACTGCGCACACTCCCGCCACAGGCGTTGGCAGCGTTGCGCAACGAGGCTCGGGGTGCTTTCGGCAATGTTGATTGCGAGATCCACCGGTTTCAGCGGCCCATAGAGCACGGGATTTGACGCACAAAACAGCCCCACCGTGGGGACTGCCGTCGAGCTGGCCAGGTGCATGGGCCCCGTGTCGGCGGAAATAAACATGCGAGTCGCCGCGATCGCACCGGTCAACGCGCGCAGTGAGCCGAAATGCAGCGACGGAAAACCAGCTTCGTCGAGTGCATCGGCCTGCGGAGGCAGGAATTCCACGGGAATTGCGTCGGGCTCGAGCTCTAGAAACGCATCCCAGAACGCGCTCCACCACGCACGGTCTATGACCTTCAGCCCCGTCGCGTGCGTGAAAAAACCAAACGTGCGGGATGTGGGACTGTGCGATGAGGTCCGCCGGCACGCGAAAGGCGCAACGACCTGCGAGACGGCAGCCCGGCCAGACTCCAATTCTTCTGGCCGCAGGCACAGCGTGAGCTGGAGGCCGCTCGTATCGTTGGGTTTACCGACGAGCTGCGAGAACAGGAAGACCGGGAGTAACGCCTGGTGCATGTCAACGTCGGGTGATGTGACGGCGTGCGTCAGTGGCGCCCACTGCGATCCTGTTAGAAACCCGACTCGATAGCGCGCCCGGCAAAGTGTCAGCACCACTCGGCCGCTCGTGGACTCCGGGATCGGATCCAACGCCAGGTCATAGCGCTCGGCACGCAACCGGTACAAAGCTCCGAGGTAGCGCTGGATCAAGCCCGGTTCCTTGTGGGGAAACAGGATGATGCGGCGGATGCCCGGGAAGTTGTGGAGGAGCTCGCCAGCCTTGGGGTAGGCGACCGCAAGATCGATCGAGGCGCGCGGCAACAGCTCGTGGATGCGCTTCACCAAGGGGGTCAGTAGCACCGTGTTTCCCAACCTCCCGTTGATACGGCAGATGAGCACACTGGAAATACTTTCAACAGGCAGATGCGAGGAATACTGCCGCGGACCGATCAGACTGGTGACCAGGCGGCCGAGGAACTGACGCGAGTCGCCACGGAAGTTGCGCATCACTTTGCGCAGGTGTGCCCCAGCTCTGTTACCTGACATTCGGTCGCCCGCCCGCTGCGAAATCCAGGGCACTCTAGCGCGCTTCGAAAGCTATAAGAAAGGATTACGAAAGTTTTATGAAAGGTTTCGTCTAGATATGCAAACGATTCCTACCGAAATCTTAAATACCTTTTGAACCATGAAGTTATGCATAGATCGCCGCACGGAATGCCTTCCAGCGATGCGTTTCGCGTCGGAGTGCGGTGACGTAATGGAGTCACGGCGCCTTCACATAGCCGCAATAAATTCGCGGCATGCGTATTCCACTCCTCTGCCTCGCGGGCTTGATCGCGAGCGCACCCGTTCAGGCGCCCGCAGCCGCATCCGTAACCGTCGCCGCTGCGCCTGACGACGGCGCGCTCGCCGCGCTCGGCCGGAAATTATTCTTCGACCCCTCGCTGTCCGCCTCCGGCCAACTCTCCTGCGCCACCTGTCACGATCCGAAGCGTGCCTACGGTCCCCCGGCGGGCAAAGCGATCGCATTCGGCGGCTCAACCATGAGCCAGTCCGGCACCCGTGCAGTCCCCTCGTTGCGGTACTTACGCAGCTCGCCTCCGTTTGCCCTCGACCATCGCTTCATCGATGGCGACATCGCTCCAGTGGGCGGCTTCACCTGGGACGGCCGGGCCGCCTCCATTCGTGACCAGGCCGAGATCCCCCTGCTCGCGCCGAACGAGATGGCCAATGGCAGCCCGGCTGCCGTGATCAAAAAGTTGGCCAAGACTCCCTACGCCGCACAGTTCCGCGCGGCCTTCGGCCCGGACATTTTCAAGGACCCCAACCACGCGTTCGCGGCGGCGTTGGAAGCGTTAGCGTCATTCCAAAACACGCCATCCGAATTCTTTCCCTTCACCAGCCGCTACGACGCCTTCCTACGCGGGGAAGTCGAGCTGACTGAACAGGAAGAACGCGGGGCCGCTTTGTTCAAGGACCCTAAGAAAGGCAACTGCGCCAGTTGCCACCTGACGAGCAGCCGCGGGGGCAAACCGCCTGTCTTCACAGACTATGATTTCGCCAACGTCGGGGTGCCGCGTAATCCGCGCATTCCGGCAAACGCCGATCCGAGCTACTTCGATCTCGGCCTGTGCGGACCACAGCGCTCGGACCTCGTCGGCCAACGGGAATACTGCGGTTTCTTTCGCGCCCCCACCTTACGCAACGTGGCGATTCGCGACGCGTTCTTTCACAACGGCGCGTTTGGCACATTGCGCGAGTTGATGAGCTTTTACGTGGAGCGCGACCTGGCGCCCGAAAAATTCTATCCGCGCAATCCTGACGGTACCGTTCACAAGGCAGACGATATACCCGCCGGTTACCCGGACACTTTGGACCACGACCCGCCGCTCGATCGAGGTGGGAGTGACCACCCCGCATTGACGGATGCCGAGATCGACGACGTCATCGCATTCCTCCAGACGTTGACCGACGCGGATGCGGTCACCCCCACGGCGCAGCACTCGGCCGCTCCCGTGTCCGCAGCACATCCCTCCGCAGCCAACACCCCCACGGCACTCGACTGGCACACCCCCTGGAGCGAGTCGCACAACGCCCACCAAGCCACCACCAACCCAGACGAATACGCCTGGCGCCTGTTCGTCGCCCTCAACTGGCCCGCCGCCGCCCAGACGCGCCAGCCCGACCCATCGGCTCCCTTCGGCGCTGACAAACCCGTCGTCTGGGAAGTCTGGCAAAACGCGACCGATGTTTACCTGGAAGACGGCCAGGACCCCGGCCCGTGGGTTACGGTCCGCGGGCCGTCAACAACTCCCGCGACACAAACCCGCTTCGAAACGTTCTCGTTGAAAGACATCTCCAATGCCCGCCACATCGTGGCCGGCAAGATGGTGCCTCTGACGACCCCCGCGCCGACCGCCAAACGCCTCACCGAGCTGCGGATGAACCGCACCGCCTTCGAGTACATCCGGGCGCGCGAGTTGTACAACCTCGACGGCCAGCTGCGAATGGTTGCCGCGGGCCGGCCGGTTAATTTTCCACCGACGTCCACCGAGATAAAGGCGAGCTGGCGACCCATCCGACCGGACGAGCGAGCCCGCTATCACACTCTGGAGGTTCGCTCCGCCGATGGCACGGAACGGCTTTACGGACTAACCGCCCTGCACATCGTCGCCAAAGACGCCCCGCAGTGGTTCTGGGCAACCTTCGAGCACGTGGACAATCCAACTCGCCCGGACGCGGACGGCTGGCAACTCCCCTCCAGCGATCGTTTCGCCTGCCGCGGCGAGAGCGCGGATTGCAATCGCGCGCCCACGGGTATCGGCCTGGAGGGAACCGTTTGGCAAAACTACCGGCTGCGGCACCCTGACCCGCTTCGTCGACACAGCGAATCGCCCGCTGTTACTGGCTAACTCGGAGCTCGAGGCGGGCATGCAGCGGTCATCCGCGTGCATTACGTGTCATGCGCGCTCTTCCCTCGCCCTCGTGGGCGGCGTCCCGACGCGCCTGCCGATCTTCGACACGGCAGTATCCGATGCGGCCGCAAAGGGCGCCGAGCCGGCCGCCGCCGCTGCCGAGCGCCGCGGTTATGTCGGACTACCCCTCGCCCAGTGGTTTGAAGACGGCCAAAACGCCGGCAAACCCTTGTTCAAGCAACTCGACTTCGTATGGTCGCTGTCGAAAGCGCGACCCAGGAGACCCCCTCGTGAGACGTGAGCTGATGATGTTTGCCCTGGTGTCGTTCGCGACGATCTGCGCCGCCGACAATGCCCAGAGCCCGGTGCCTGAGGCGACTACACCCGCACAGCGAGCAGCTCGTCCACGACAAGTGGCTGCGGGCACGCGCTCAACAAACCTCGCGCCCGCAATCGAAGGGGCGTCCAGCGCAGCCACCGGTGTCGCCGCACCCAACAGCACCGCCGCCCCCACGGCCACCGAGGCCGGCGCCGGAGCCCCCGCCACCCCCGCCCCCGACGCCCCCAAATTCGTCAGCGAAGCGAAATGGGTGCTCGCCGGCTACAACAGCGACGAGATCGTCTACACCGTCTTCGTAACCAACCAGGACCCCCGCATCATCCGCTGCACCACCGAGGTGAAAGGCTTCTATTTCGAGGACGGCACGAAACTGAGCATCTCGGACCGGCAGATCACCACCGTATTCCCGAACCAACCGACTCGGGTTGGCTACTGGATGGACATGGACCAACAGTCCGGGGCGTCCTACTCGGTGAAATGTCATCCGGTGTGAAGGCAACTGGTAGCCAGACTTAAATCTGTCACAAATCTGTTAAATTTCACCGCTACCTTCGCCTTGGTTGCGCTGCGTTCCCGCAGTGCACACAGATAAAACTCTGCAGAACAGCGAAGGGGAGTTCATGTCGAACCGAGCTTTGCGCCGCGCGTATGCCGCGTGCGCCGCTTCTATTGTCGCGATGTCCGTCACTGGTGTAGCCAGCGCACAGGCCTCCGACCCGGTGGTCTTCAGCTTCGCGACCGTAGGCGATAGCCGCACCGATCCCGGTAAGCCGGACGCGACAACCTTGCTGGCGAATCCGAACCCCACGACCCAGGGTGGTGTACCCAGCCTCACCGGCACCATTCTCCCGCAGGACAACGAGTGGGTGCAGAACACCCAGGCGTTCGGAGCGATCCTGGCCGGCATCCAGTCGCAGGACCCGAACCTGTTGTTCTTCAACGGTGACATGATCTTCGGCTACGGCCGCCCGATACTGCCGACCGCTTGGGCAAACGGCAAACCGAACAGTTGGACCACAGCGCAATCGGTGACCCCGGATGCGATCTTCGAGTACGTGCAATACGCGTACTGGCGCGGCATGGTGGCGAGCCTGTTCCTGAACGGCACCTACGTCATCCCGGTCCCGGGCAACCACGAGACCCAGTGCAGCTACAGCGCCGAGCCTTACACGGCGGCGGCGCCGAACCCGAATTGCAACACGGCGGCCCAGGGCAACCTGACCGGCAAGACGGCCTACGCGGACAACGAGAACATGTTTCGGTTCAACACCAGCGACCTGGTGCAGGACCTGATGAGCAACCTGCGCTTCTCGAACGTGACGGGCTACTTCGCTACGAACGTCAACGGCCTGACACAGGCGACGGCGCCCGTCGCCAGCACCAACAACGGGCCGATCAGCAGCGATCAGCACGATCTCACCTACTCGTTCGACATCCAGGCGCAGCCGGGATTGCTGCTGCACTTCGCGGTCATCAACACCGACCCCGCCGGCGCCGATGCGACCGCGCCCGCCGACTGGCTGGCGAGCGATTTCGCGGCCGCCAAGACTCGTGGCGCCGCGAAATACTTCGTCTTCGGCCACAAGGCGGCGTTCACCTACGACTACGCGGCCGTCACGGGCGGGAACGTCAACCCGCCGCTTTCCAACAATCCCGGCCCGGGTGGGCTGGATGCCAACTTCAACGCCCAGAACGTACCGACCTACCGGAACACATTCTGGAGCATCATCACGCAATACGGCGCCACCTACTTCAGCGGTCACGAGCACACGGTAAACGTGGCTCAGTACCCCGATCCCACCGGCACGTACCAGGGCTCGCCATACCAGGTCATCGTGGGCTCCGGCGGCTCCCCGTTCGACGATAAGCTCGTCGGCACGTGCTCCACGACGAACCCGCCGGGCTGCGTCGAGCCGAAACTCACCAACCCTTACGATCGCTACTACGCCTGGGCGACCGTCTCGGTGCACGCCAGCGGCAGGGTGTCCCTGCAGGTCAGCGGCTTCAACGATCAGTTCGGCCCGGTGCAGGACCTCTCGATCTACGACGTCGCCACGCTCCAATAAGTCCAACAGACCACTCGAGACAAGACGTAATGAACAGAAAAACAACATTGCTGGGCGGCGCCCTCGCCGCCGTCGTTCTTCTCCTTCCCGGCGTTGCCAGCGCGACGCTGCTATTGGACACGGGAACCCCCACCGGCACCGGCGGCCCGGCCGAACTGGGCACTGCATCGTGGTCCGCCGCCGAATTCGCGGCCCAGCCGGGCACGAACGTCCTGTCGCTCTCCGCGTATCTGAGCCCGGGCCTCGGTGCGTCCGGCGATACCTTTACCTTCGATATTTACTCCGATAGCGCATTCATCGGCGTCAGGTCCTCGCAGCTCGCCGGCGACGTGTTGGCATCGGCTACGGCGACTTACGCAGGGGGAACTGGTTGGACCTCCGCTGCGGTCAACTGGACAGCGCCGAGCTCGGGCGACGGCGACTTCTGGGTGGCGGTGGAGGTCACCGGGGGCGACCACACCAATGGACTGGATCTGCCGCTCGAAAGCTCGAACACTACCGGCACGGCACCCGCTATCAATTTCGCGACCTTGAGCGGCGGTAAGTTCACGGAATCGGGCGCCCTTCCGATCGGTTTGGAAGTGAGCACGACGCCTCCTGTGCCACTACCCCCCTCGGTGTGGTTGTTCGCCAGCGGATTGCTCGGCCTGGGCTTGCGACCCCGCCGCCGCACACCGTAAGCTTCGGTGGCTATGGGTATCAGTCAACCGCAAAACCTTCGTATCCCGCCGATCGAGAAGCTGCGCCCCTATGGGGTGCGCGTCAGCCTCCCGTCGGGGGACCCCTTCCGCAAGCTTCTCGGGCCGGAGTGGAACCGGGTGCACTGGTACCCCTCCCCCGAGGAGCGCGACGCGGCGCTCGTCGAGATGAGCCGGAGGCACCAGTATTCCCGGGCCACGGACAAGCCGTCGCTGCTCTTCGAGAAGGTCGAGAAGCTCGCCGAGAGCCGCGGCCTCTAGGACCCTCCTAGAACGTCCTGCCCAGGAACAGGTAGAACGCCTCGCCTCCGTGCTGATCGAATCCGGTGGCGATGTACACCGGCCCCAGGAACGTATCGATGCCAAGGAAAATGCTGGCGTCTTTGTGGGTATTCCCGAACGAGATATCCCGACGGCTCTGCCAGACGTTGCCGTCCTCGAATGAGACCCCGACATACGTCGGGAAATCGAAATATCCCGGACCGCCCCGCCCGATCTGCCGGTAATACAAAACCCGCGCGATCGCGAAATCCGGGCCCAGCAGCGAGTCGGCCCGCAAGCCTGAAAGATTCAAAAACCCCCCGAGCGGATACAACAGGCGCACGTCCGTCACGTTGCCCTCGAGCGTGAGACCGGCGTTGGTCGAGAACACCAGGGTGTCGCGCCCGAACGAGGCGGCGCCGACGTAACTGAAGGTAACCTGGTTGGTCACCTCGTCGACCCCGGTGACGTTGCGGTCCGCATCCCACTGCAACGATGACTGTTGCCCACTGTGCGGGAAATTTACGTTATCGAGACGATCGTAGGAGAACCGCACGAAGTAGTCGTGCACCCCGAAGTCCTGGTTGGGTTGAGTCAATAGTGTCTGGTCGGTCGGATCGCCGATCTCCAGGTGCGAGTGCCCTTCCTCGCGTTGAATGCCGGTGCGGATCTCGCCCCAGTTGCCGAACTGTTTGCCCAGGTCGATGCCGTACTCGTAGGTATGCAGGCGGTACTGCGCGATCTCGGTCTGCCCGACGGAGGAGGGCAGCTTGCCGCCGCCGGCCCCGGTGGCCAGACTCTGATCGCCAAACCACGGGACGTTACTCGCCGCGATCTGCGCGTGGGGATCGACGAACCAGCCGGAGAACTCCGAGAACGGCAGAAACAGCTCCGTGGCCACCAGCGAGGTCTGCCCGACCTGCAGGTCCCACACCCACTCCCCGCCCGGGCGCGTGATTTCCGACATCACGAAGCGCATCGCCGCGTCATAAGTCGAGTTGCCCTGAAAGTCCTCCTGCAGGCTCAGGCCGAAGCGCACATAGTTCGGGCCTATGGAGTTGCCCCGCGCATCCAGCGCCAGGCCATAGTGGTCGTTTTCCTTCACAACCTGGTAGTCGAGCGTGTCGAGACTGCCCTCGCCGTAGAGCGTCGTCATGCGGCGCGCCAGCGCATCGGGATCGAGCGGCTTGCCGGTCAGGTCATCGAACAGACTGTTGAGTCGCTCCGAGTAGTTTTTCGAGCCCGAATCCACCTGGACGAAATCGATACGGGGCGGGGCAACCTGGCGGGCGCTCTCGCGAACTTGCGCATATCGTGCCGCCTCCTGCGGCGTCATCGCGAGCGCGGCGAGGCGTTCGACCGAGGCGCGCGCGGCGCGCTCGCCCACGGCGATGACGCGCTTCACGTTGCCGAAATCGAATGACGAGGTGTCACCCAGCGGCGGAGCAATCAGCACGTCCTGCGTCTTGAGCTTCTCGAGCTGCTCTCTGGAGTTGCGTTGGATCAGGATCGCGATCATCTGGTTCGAGATCACCGGCACGCTGTTGAGTTTCTCGCGGGTGAGCAGCGGCGAGCCAACATCCACCACGATGAGAATGTCGACGCCCATGGCACGCGCGATATCGACCGGCAGGTTCTCGCTGATTCCGCCGTCCACGAGCAGGCGGCCGTCGCGCTCGACGGGAGCGAAGACTCCGGGAGCAGACATACTCGCGCGCATGGCGCTCGTCAGGTCCCCCGAGTCGAGCGTGACCGCATCACCGGTCTCGAGGTCGGTGGCGAGCGCCCGGAAGGGTGTCGGCAACTCGTCGAAATTCGTGATCCGGGCCACCGGCAGTGTGAGCCGGCGCAGAATCTGGTTGAGGCGTTGCCCCTGGATCAGGCCTTTGGGCAGTAACACCTTGCCGCCACGGATGCCCAGAGGGAACTTGACCAGAAAGTTCTGATCTTCCTGCTTGCGCCGCAGGGTGAGATCCTCACGCGGTGGCAGGTCGCGGAAAGCTTCCTGCCAGTTGAGCGAGGTCATGATGGCCTCGATTTCGCGCGCACTCAGACCGCTCGCATACAGACCGCCAACGACGGCCCCCATGCTCGTGCCGGCGATCGCGTCGATGGGCACGTGCTGCTCCTCCAGCACCTTCAGTACCCCGATATGGGCGACGCCGCGCGCGCCGCCTCCCGACAAGACGAGGCCGATACGGGGCCGGTGGGGAGGCGTGGGGGCGGCCGGAGAGGCGGTGTCAGGGGAGTCCTGGGCGACGGCCGGAGCGACGTTGATGGTCGCTGCGGCGAGCCAGAATGCCGCGCAAATAACGCCGAATACCCCGAGACGGGGCCTGACCGCCCGTGGTGAAATCACCACGTAAGAATACCAGCATGCAGCCACGGAAACTCGACCTTGCGGACGCTTAAGCGCTTCGGAATTGTAATTGCCATGGCCGGCGCGGTCGTCATAGCTGGGACGGCGCTCGCGCAGACGCCCGACGCCAGCGACTGGGGCTACTACGGCGGCGACATGTTCGGCCAGCGTTTCTCGCGACTCAACGAGATCAACCGCAAGAACGTCACGCACCTCACCGTCGCCTGGACCTACCGTACCGGCGAGAACGGAGCGGGTTTCGCCCGCGCGAACAAACTGTCGTTCGAGGCGACACCCGTGCTGGCATTCGGCCTCCTGTACCTGGAGACCCCGACGAACATCGTAATCGCGCTCGACCCGGAGACCGGTGTACAGCGCTGGCGATTCGATCCGCACATCGATCGGTCGCGGCAATACGCCGAAGCGAGCTCGCGCGGTGTGAGTATTTGGGAAGACTCCGACAGCAGGCATACAGGCGCGTGCACACGGCGGATCCTCACGGGCACGTTGGATGCTCGCTTACTGGCGATGGACGCCGCAACCGGGGAGCCCTGTAAGGATTTCGGCACGGGAGGCCAAGTGGACCTCACGAGTGGCTTGCGCATCCGTGACCGCGCGAACTATCTCGTCACCTCACCGCCCGCGATCTACGGAAATGTTGTTGTCGTCGGTGCGGCGATCGGCGACAACCGCGCCTCAGACGTGTAGCGCGGTGTGATCCGGGCTTTCGATGCCCGCAACGGCGCGCTGCTGTGGGCCTTCGATCCCATACCCGACTCGCCGGCGCACCCCGCCGCGGCAGAATGGAATCTCGCCCAGGCCGCCACGACCGGCGCGGGCAACTCCTGGGGACTGATGTCCATCGACGAGGACAATGGCCTCGTGCTGGTCCCCACCGGCTCCGCCAGCCCGGACTACTTCGGGGGCACGCGGCTCGGCAGCAATCGGTTCGCCGACTCGCTCCTGGCGTTGGATGCGAAGAGCGGCAAGCTCGTGTGGCACCAGCAACTCGTCCATCACGATCTGTGGGATTACGATCTCGCCGCCCAACCCGTGTTGGGTGACATCGAAGTCCAGGGTGTGCCGGTGCCGGCGGTCATTCAAGCCACCAAGACCGGTATGCTGTACGTATTCGATCGAACCCGGGGCCAGCCGCTCTTCCCGATCGAGGAAAAGCCTGTGCCGCCGAGCTTCGTGGCCGGTGAGCAGGCCTCACCAACACAACCCTTCTCCGCCATACCCTCGCTCGTCTCACAGAAGCCGGTCGATCCGGCGGATGCCTGGGGTGTTACGTTCTGGGATCGCGGTAAATGCCGCGACCTCCTCTCGGCACACCGTAACGAGGGCATATTCACGCCCCCGGACCCGCATGGAACCATCCTTTCGCCAGGCTACATCGGCGGCGTGAACTGGGGCGGCATCGTGTTCGACGAGGCTCGCCAACGTGTGGTCGCGGCGGTCAACCACCTGCCGATGCTCGTAACGCTGGTGCCCCAGGCTGAGCTGCAGGAACAGATGCGCTCGGGCGACTACCCCAACTCCGAATTTGGCAGGCAGGCCGGCACGCCCTACGCCATGCGGCGCGAGCCGCTCCTGTCCCCCTGGGGCCTGCCCTGCACCGCGCCGCCATGGGGTACCCTTGTCAGCGTCGACCTGCGCCGCAATCGTATAGTGTGGCAGGTACCGCTGGGCTCGACGGAGGGCGTTGGGCCGTGGTTCGCACCGACGCGGGACTTCGGCATGCCCAATATGGGCGGTCCGATTGCTACCGCGGGCGACCTGGTGTTCGTCGGGGCGGCGCTGGACAGCTATTTCCGTGCCTTCGACATCGAGACCGGGCGCGAGCTATGGAAACACCGTCTGCCGGCGGGCGGCCAGGCGACGCCGATGACTTACCGGGCGGGCCGCAACCAACGGCAGTTCGTAGTCATCGCAGCCGGTGGCCACGGCGTTCTCAATACACCGCGCGGTGACTATGTCATCGCCTTCGCGCTGCCGGCAGCGCCGCGGCCTTAGAAGTTAGCGTCAATGCGCCCCCGCAGGCGCGCTTGCATGTTTGTGGAGACTTGAATGGGTTTTCTGATTCTGTCCATCGCCGTCCAGGCGGGCCTCATCATCCACGTCATCAAGACGGGGCGGAACCAGATCTGGATCTGGGTGCTGGCGCTTTTGTCGTATGCCGGTATCCTCGCGTACGTAGCCGTTGAGATCATTCCCGACCTCTTCCGGAGCCGCACGGCCCAACGTACGGCGCGGGGATTCAAGAAGGCGATGGATCCGACCGCAGACCTGCGGCGTTTCGAAGACGAAGCCCGCGTAGGCAGCAACGTCGCCGCTCGCCAGCGCTACGCGGACGAGCTCTCACGCCATGGCCAACATGACGAAGCGATCGCGCAGTATCGCCAGGCGTTGACCGGCCTTTACGAGCACGATCCCAACCTCATGCTCGGTGTCGCACGAGCGCAGTTCGCCAAGGGCGATGCCGTAGCGGCCCGCACTACACTGGATGATCTCATCCGTCTGAATCCGGACTTCCGCTCCCCGGAAGGCCACCTCCTCTATGCCCGCGCGTTGGAAACGGAGGGCAACTTTCAGAAGGCGCTGGAGGAATACAAAATTCTCGCCCCGTCCTATCCGGGCGCCGAGGCAGCCGTCCGCTACGCGCAGCTCCTCAAGTCCCAGGGAAACCCGCAAGAGTCCCAGAAAGTCGCGCGCGAGCTGCTCGAGCAGGCCCGTATTGCGCCGGCGCACTACCGCAAGGCGCAGAAGTCCTGGTTGGATGCGGCCCAGCGCCTGGTGTAGCGCTGGCGCGCAACCCACAGGCCCGGCGCCCGACCTAACGCCTGGCGCGCGGCTTGGCGCTCAGCGGTGCGGGCGTCGCTTGACCCCGGCCAGCGGGACCTGCTGGGTGATGCAGTGAATATTGCCGCCACCCAACAAAACTTCCCGGGCCGGTACGCCCAACACGCGCCGCTCGGGAAATAACTTCTTGACGCGCGCCATGGCCGCCCGGTCCGTGCGGGGATCGAGTAACGGCATGACCACGCCGCCGTTGGCGATATAGAAGTTCACGTAGCTCCCGGCGAGACGCTCGCCTGCCTCGCGCGGCTTCGTACCTTCACGCGGAACGATGCCGCTCGCCTCTTTCGCGCTCAGGGTCAACGGACCCGGCATCGGCAACTTCGTCACTTTCAGCCGCCGGCCCTGTGCGTCGCGCTCATCGTGCAAACGCTCCCAGGCATCGAGCGAGATGGCGTACTGCGGGTCCCGCTTGTTGTCGGTCCAGGTGAGACAGATCTCCCCCGGCCGCACGAAGCAGGCCAGGTTGTCGATGTGCCCATCCGTCTCGTCGTTGAAGACCCCTTTGCCGAGCCAGATGATGCGCGCCACGTTCAGATACTCGCGCAGGTAGTCCTCGACCCGCTCGCGATTCAACAGCGGGTTGCGGTTGATGTTCAGCAGGCACTCTTCGGTGACGAGCGCGGTGCCTTCGCCATCGACGTGGATCGCGCCGCCCTCGTTCACGACGGGCGCGCGGTAACGGTCACGGCCTTCAATTTCCAGCACCTTGCGGGCGACGAGATCGTCCTGGTCCCAGGGAAAATACAGGCCACCCTGCAAGCCGCCCCAGGCATTGAAGTGCCAGTCCACTCCCCGAACCGCGCCGCGCCGATCCACCACGAAGGTCGGGCCCACATCGCGCATCCAACAATCGTCGTGGGAAATCTCGACCGCCCGTATCCGGGGATCCAATAGCGCGCGGGCCACCTGGTACTCGCTGGAGCTGACACCAACGGTTACCGGCTCGAACTGCGCGATAGCTGCAGCCACTGCTGCGAAAGCATGTTGAGCGGGACGCCCGGCTTCGCGCCAGTTATCCGGCCTTTCCGGCCACAACAGCCAGCATCCGGCGTGCTGCTCGAACTCCGCCGGCATCCAGAAGCCGTCGGCGGCCGGTGTCGTTGTCAGGGTCTGTGTCATCTCTTACGGAGCCGGCTATGTTTGAAACCGTAGACCCCGTAGATCGCAAACCCGAGAATCGTCCAATACAGCAGCCGCATCCACGTGGGCCGCGACAGAAAATAGGTCATGCCGGCGCAGAAGACGGCTCCCAACACGCAGGTGAAGGGGGCCCATGGAACACGGAAAGGCCGCGGCACATCAGGCCGTGTCCGCCGCAAGACGAGCACGCCGATACAGACAACTGCGAACGCCAGCAGGATGCCGATGGAAATGAGATCGGCAAGGATGTCGAGCGGAAATATGCCCGCGACCAGTGCGAAAATCACGCCGGTGACCACCGTGGACACGTGTGGAGTTTTGAATCGTGGATGAATGCGCGCCATGATCGGTGGGAGCAGGCCGTCATCCGCCATCGCGAGCAGGATTCGCGGCTGGCCCAGGAGCGAGCCCAGAACCACGGACGTCATGCCGACAATGGCTCCGATTTTCACGAAAACGCCGAGCCACGCGAGCTGCGGATGAGCATCGAGGGCGATCGCAACCGGTGCATCCACACCGAGCTTCGTGTACGGCACCATGCCGGTGATGACGGCGGACATGGCGACATAGAGGATAGTAGAGATGATCAACGCCGCGATGATGCCCAAAGGCAGGTCACGCTGCGGATTGCGGGCCTCCAGCGCGGTCGTGGACGCGGTATCGAAGCCAACGTAGGAGAAAAAGATGATGCCCGCGCCCTGCAGCACGCCGCTCCAGCCGAAATGCCCGAACTCCCGGGTGTTGGCCGGAATGTAGGGGTGCCAGTTGGAAGGATTGACGTACGCGATGCCCGCGACGACGAAGAGGACGATGATCGCCACCTTCAAGGCGACCATGAACGTGTTGGCTCCCGCCGTCTCGCGCATTCCGATGTAACACACGCCGCTCAGTACCGCGATGATCAGTGCCGCCGGGAGGTTGAAGAGCGCGCCCGTCACGAACACATGGTCATTCGCATCCGATCCCAGCGGCGCGTTGGTCAGCAACGCTGGAAGGTGGAGGCCGGCGCTCTCGAGAAGATTCACAGTGTAGGCGGACCAGCTTACGGCTACTGCGGACGCCGACATGCCGTACTCGAGCAGCAAATTCCAGCCAATGAACCAGGCCACCGCCTCTCCGAGAGTGGCGTAAGTGTAGCTATAGGCACTGCCGGGCACCGGCAGGAACGCCGCCAGTTCCGCGTAGCACAGGGCCGCAAGGCCGCTTCCGAAGGCGGCGATGAGCAGCGACAGCGTTACCGCCGGGCCGGCCTGGTGGGCCGCCACCTGGCCGGTCAGCACGAATATGCCCGTACCGATCGTAGCGCCGAGACCGATCGCCGTCAGTGACCAGGCGGTCAGCACCCTCTTCAGACGGTTGCCGCCGGTCATGTCGGCCTCGGTAACAGGCCGCACGGCGAAACATTGGCGCAGGATTGACGACATCAAGACCCCCGGGCGATATCAGTTGTGGCGGCACGCTCGCTCTTAAGTGCGCTACGTGCGGGCAATAGCCCGGAAGTCTCTCACAGCGGTAGGCGGAGCGCGATTGAGCAGCCCGCCCTCGCCTCAGGCAAGCTCCGCCGCTGGGCCCGGACCATGGGCGGCACCTCTGTGCTAGCATTTCGGGCCCGGCGGCGCGTGCTAGGAGCCTGTCTGACTTAGGTTCACCTGCTGCGGCCGACGAATCATTCGGAGAATTGCTCAATGTCCACGGCTGCACCCACTAAGATCACGCCGCCCGCCCAAGGCGCCAAGATCACCATCCGCGACGGTAAGCTCACCGTTCCGGACAACCCCATCATTCCCTTCATCGAAGGCGACGGCACCGGGCCGGATATCTGGCGCGCCAGCGTGCGCGTCATGGATGCCGCGGTACAAAAGGCCTATGGCGGCAAGCGCAAGATTCACTGGATGGAGGTCTACGCCGGCGAGAAATCGCACAAGCTGCTCAATTCCTGGCTGCCCGATGAGACGGTCACGGCCTGCCGCGACTACCTCGTCTCGATCAAGGGACCGCTCACCACGCCCGTTGGCGGTGGCATTCGCTCGCTGAACGTAGCGCTGCGCCAGCTTCTCGACCTGTACGTCTGCCTCCGTCCTGTCCGCTGGTTCAAGGGCGTGCCTTCCCCGGTGAAGCACCCCGAGAAAGTGGACATGGTGATCTTCCGCGAGAACACCGAGGACATCTACGCCGGCATCGAATTCGAGGCGGGCACCGAGGAAAACAAGAAATTCCTCGATATCCTCAAGGACACATTTCCGAAGTCGTACGCGAAGATCCGCTTCCATGACGCCTGCGGCATCGGCATCAAGCCGGTCTCGAAGGAAGGCTCGGAGCGCCTGATCCGCTCGGCCATCGAGTACGCGGTCAAGAACAAGCGCAAGAGCCTGACACTGGTTCACAAAGGCAACATCCAGAAGTTCACCGAAGGCGCCTTCCGCAACTGGGGCTACCAGCTCGCGGAGCGTGAGTTCGCTGCCGACACGTACACGTGGGAGCAGTGGGAGCGCACCAAGGCCGCCAAGGGCGAGAAAGACGCGAACGCCGAGATGGACGCCGCCAAGAAAGCTGGCAAAGTCATCGTCAAGGATGCCATCGCCGACATCGCGCTTCAGCAGGTGCTCACCCGTTCGGACGAATTCGATGTCATCGCAACACTCAACCTCAACGGCGACTACATTTCGGATGCGCTCGCCGCGCAGGTAGGTGGCATCGGTATCGCCCCGGGCGGCAACATCAACTACAAGACCGGACACGCGGTATTCGAGGCCACGCACGGCACGGCTCCGAAATACGCGAACCTCGACAAGGTCAACCCGGGCTCGGTCATTCTCTCGGGCGAGATGATGTTGCGTTACATGGGTTGGCTCGAAGCCGCCGACGTTCTCATCACCGCCATGGATAGGACGATCGCCGAAAAGATCGTGACCTACGACTTCGCGCGCCTCATGGAGGGTGCGAAGGAAGTGTCGACGAGTGCGTTTGGCGACGCGCTGATCCGTAACCTGTAGTTAGCTTCGGGCGGCCAGCTCCAACTTAGGCTGGCCGCCTCGAATACGCCCCATGACAGCGACGAAAGACGACACGAGCATCCTGGTCTGGGCTCGCAAAGTGCAGGCCATCGCACAGACCGGTCTCGCCTTCACCCACGATCCCTACGACCGCGAGCGCTACACGCAGTTGCAGGATCTCGTTGCCACACTCCTCTCCTCGGAACTCGACATTCCGCTCAGCCGCGCCAGGGCTTTTTGGGACCAGGAGAACGGCTACGCGACGCCAAAGGTGGATGTCCGTGGCGCAGCCTTCAACGGCGACCAGGTCCTGCTGGTTCGCGAGCGGTCCGACGGTAAATGGACCCTCCCCGGCGGTTGGGTCGATGTAAACGACGCGCCATCGGACGCAGTGGTGCGCGAGATTTTCGAGGAATCCGGGTATCACGCCAAGACCCTCAAGCTGGCGGCGCTGGTCGACAAGAACCGGCACCCTCACCCGCCTTCGGTGCATCACATCTATAAGCTGTTCTTTCTGTGTGAGCTGACCGGCGGCACGGCGACCGTCAGCAACGAAACCGACGCGGTGGAGTTCTTTCCCGTCAACGCACTTCCCGAACTCTCCACGGGACGCACGCTCGCCTCGCAGATCGCACGGATGTATGAGCATCAGCTCAACAAGGATCTCCCCACCGACTTCGACTGAGGCGACGCCACATGGCTTCCACGCTCGACCCCGCGCCGCCGACATCACAACTCGCACTCGACAGCGCGAGGGAAATCCGCGAGGGGTTTGAGCGTTACAACGCCGAATTCCGGGCTATCACCCGGCGAGCACCGTTGCGCTTTGACGCGCGGGACTCAAAAGGAAGTCAACGAGACGCCGTAGAGCGTATCGACCTCTACGACAAGTTCGTGAACGGCACCGTCGCCGAGCTGCGTGCAAAACTCGGTGACCGGGCGTTAGAACGGGATCTGTGGATGCAGATCCGCAGTGATTTCCCGGCGGAAATCGAGACGCTTCCCGACCCCGAATTCGCGAAAACGTTCTTCAGCTCCACCACGCGCCGCCTGTTCGGAACCGTCGGCGTGGCGCCGGAAATCGAATTCGTCGCGACCGATCTCGACCCCCTCGCAAACATCACTTCCGCCGTCGGAAGCAACACCTACCTGAACCACGGCTCGCTGGTGCTGTTGTTTGAAGACGTCCTGGGGGATGTCCGTTTCCGATCCCGTTGGAGGGACCTGGACAAAAGCATCCTCCACGTCGCGAGCGAGGTAACGGCGCACCTGCACGCCTTGAACGAGCGTCGTACCATCCTGAGAGTCGAGATGATCCGCCCGGTGTTCTACCAGGTCGCCCGCGCCTACATCGTAGGGCGCGTCGTGGGCCGGGACTTTCTCATCCCCCTGGTCATCGCGCTAAAAAACACCGACGGCGGCATTCTCGTCGACGCCGTCATGCTCTCGGAAGGCGATGTCAGCATCGTCTTCAGTTTCACCCGCTCCTACTTTCACGTCGATCTCGAGCGCGTGGGCGAGGCGGTCCTGTTCCTGAAGTCGATCCTCCCCATGAAACCGGTGAGTGAGCTGTTCACGGTGCTCGGGCGCGCGAAGCAAGGTAAGACCGAGCGCTATCGCGAGCTCATGCATCACCTCAAGGGTACCAAGGATCAGTTCGTACACGCCCCCGGCGAGCGCGGACTCGTCATGGTGTGTTTCACCCTGCCGTCGTTCGACGTCGTGTTCAAAATCATCCGCGACCGGTTTCCCTACCCGAAGAACGTCCTGCGCGAAGAGGTGATGGCCAAATACCAGCTCGTGTTCAAACACGATCGTGCCGGCCGCCTCGTCGATGCCCAGGAATTCAGACGTCTGCGTTTTCCCAAGGAACTCTTCGCACCGGAGCTTCTGCAGGAATTACTGAGCGAGACCACGCTGACGGTGCACGAGGCAGCCGACAGCCTCGTCTTCGATCACATGTACATCGAGCGCCGCATGACACCGCTGAACATCTACCTGCGCACGGCCTCGGAAAAAGCCTCCGAGCGCGCAGTGCTCGACTATGGACAATGTATTCGGGACCTCGCCTACACGAACATTTTCGCGGGCGACCTGTTGCTGAAGAACTTCGGTGTGACTCGCCACGGGCGCGTGATCTTCTACGACTACGACGAGTTGTGCGCCATCACGGACTGTCACTTCCGCGACCTGCCGCAGGCAACGAACATGGAAGACGAAATGCGCGGCGAGGCGTGGTTCTACGTCGCCGACAACGACGTATTCCCAGAGACTTTCATCCGGTTCCTGTCGTTTACAGACTCACAGAGGGAAGCCCTGCTACGCATGCACGGCGAGATCCTCACTGCGCAATTCTGGCGCCACGTACAGGAACGGTTAAAGGAGGGCGAAGTGCTGGAGGTGCTGCCCTACCATCCGCATCGCGTACGAGTGGTGAGCAGCGACTGACGCCCTACTGCCCCACCACCAACGCCTGCTTCACGTCATCCAGAAGATCGTCAATATCCTCCAGACCGATCGAAAGCCGTACCGTGCCGTCGGCGAGCCCTGACAGCTTGTGCTGCTCGGCTGAGAGATCGCGACCTCCCATCATCTGCGGCGCGACGACGAGAGACTCAGTCGACCCCAGGCTCGCGGTCAGCGCAAACAGCTTGAGCGAGTCGGAAAATCTCGCGCCCGCTTCCGCCCCGCCTTTTAGGTCAAAGCTGACTATGGTGCCGAAGTCCTTCATCTGCTCGCGCGCGAGTGCATACTGCGGATGACTCGTAAGGCCCGGATAGTGCACCCGCGCGACGGCCGGATGCGTGGCTAACATCTCCGCGACCTTCATGGCGCTGGCCGACTGCGCCTGGTAGCGCACAAAATAAGTCTTCAAGCCCCGCAGGATCAGGAAGGCCGCATGCGGGTCCAACATGCCGCCGATCGCGCCGAAATCGTTGCGCATGCCCCGAATGAGATCGCTGCGCCCGATTGCGGCGCCACCCATGACATCGCCCGCGCCCGAGGCATATTTGGTGAGACTGTGAATGAACACGTCGATGTCGTACTCGCCGTGCTGGTGGAATCCCGCAACACCTATATACAGGGCGAAGGCCGCATGATCGCGGTGGTGGGCGTGGACAACCTCATCGTGGTGGATACGCCTGATGCGCTGCTGGTGGGCCACCGGGACAAGATGCAACTGGTGAAAGAAGTGGTGGAGCGCCTGCGCATCGACGGGCACGAATCCGCCAAGTGGCACCGCACCGTGCACCGCCCCTGGGGCACCTACACGGTGCTGGAGGAAGGCCCGCATTTCAAGATGAAGAGCATCGTGGTGAAGCCCGGTGCCTCCCTGTCACTGCAACTGCATAAGCACCGCAGCGAACATTGGGTGGTCATCTCCGGCACGGCGGAAGTGGTGAATGGCGAACAGGCCCTCACCCTGGAGAAGGATCAATCCACCTACATCCCGGCGGGTCACAAGCATCGCCTTAGCAACCCCGGGGCCGAGGACCTCCTGATCATCGAGGTGCAGACCGGCGATTACCTGGGCGAGGACGACATCGTGCGTTTCGATGACAAGTACGGGCGCTGATCCGCGATGTCAACTCCTGACCTGCCAGCCTCCGTGGATTTCACCCTGGAACCGGCGGACAACGCGCGCCTGGCGAACCTCTGCGGCCAGTTCGATGAGCACCTGCGCCACCTGGAGCAACGTCTCGGCATCGAGATAAACAACCACGGCAACCGCTTCCGTGTCATCGGCGCGCCCGATGCGGCGCGGGCGGCCGCGGAGGTGCTGAAGAAGCTGTATGCCAGCACCGCCACCGAGCGGGTGAGCCGTGAGTCGGTGCATCTCAGCCTGCAGCAATCCGAACTCGTGGCTCATCTCGGCAGTCCACCGCCAGAAGGCGACAGCGACGAGGTGGCCATAGACACCAAGCAAGGGCGCATCCGCGGCCGCGGCCCCAACCAGCGGCGTTACCTGCAGAACATCGCGGGCCACGATCTCAATTTCGGCATCGGCCCGGCCGGTACCGGCAAGACCTATCTCGCGGTGGCGAGCGCCGTCACGGCCCTCAACCGCGACGAGGTGCGTCGCCTGGTGCTGGTGCGCCCTGCGGTGG
>Ga0209169_10000227_pt1 | contig 33894 bp, 34 predicted proteins | sample HubBroMetageWRM4_FD_188346 | JGI IMG/M metagenome (GOLD analysis project Ga0209169, IMG submission 188346) | Warmed soil microbial communities from the Hubbard Brook experimental Forest, New Hampshire - Hubbard Brook CCASE Soil Metagenome WRM 4... | ecosystem: Environmental > Terrestrial > Soil...
GACAGTCCAAGTTGTGCCATTGCCGGAGGCAAGTTGAAATACGTGACTGCTGGATGATGTAACCGAGGCTGCGAAGAAGATGCGGATTCGTTTGGTACCAGGGATTACGAACGACGCCACTGAATCGTCCCAGCGATTGGAAAGAAAGTGGTCAGCACAACCTGAAGACCGACCACGCGTTTGGCACGATCATGAAGGTAGCGTTGGGCTCGCAACTGCTTGATCGCTTCAGGACTGTTCTGCCTTGTGGTAAGCGTGTTTGGCATGCGCATTAACCATACGTGGGGAAGAACTCACCCAGCAGGTCTTTCCATTCGCCTATCGCGACACTCGGATACTTGTCTTCGTCGTTCAGCGCCTCAGTTGCGAGACTGACGGCCTTCTTCGCCGTCGCAATCACTTTTTGACGATCGCTCCCAGGGTCACTTCCACGCAGGTAGGCATCAACGCGGTCGCCGGTTATGGGGTCATAACACACACGCGATAAATAGCCAGGCAGTGCTTCGAAAAACCGGCAGACCATCGAACTGTACGTATACGCCTGAGTGTAGTCCTTGTAGCGTTCGTAAAATATGCACTCCAAATGAAAACCCCTCAGAGGCTTGCCATTATCGCGGTTCCACGCCTTCACCATCTTCATGAGGGGTTTGAAGCAGCCATCCATATTCTTGTTAATCCGTGTCATCTGGTCCGCAAACGCTATCGGGTCCGTCGGTATCCACTCCTTCCTGTGCGTGTCGGGGATTGTGTAGCCTCCTGCCTGGAGCGAGAAAGCGGGTACGACATCAAGACGGAACTCGGACAGTTTCATCGTCACGCAGTTTCGGTAAACGCCGCAGGGAGTTTTTGGATAGGCCTCGTCGAGGATGCTCTTGAATTTCTGTAGGACCTGGCTGGTTCCATCTGGCGTATCCCACCCCTTGTTATCACCGTAGTGGAGGACCACCATCACATCAACGTCTCCTTCGGAAAGGTACCGAATGAGCGTGTCACGGTCCCATGAGCCAATTACGCGGGCTTCCTCATTATGCAACTTCAGTTTCGCCTTGATCTTCGATATGACGTTCGCCTTGCAATTGGCTACGGCGGTCTCTTGACGATCCGTGATGTTCAGGTTGCCCGCAAATTCTTTGAATGCTTCTTTGGCGGTAGTGGCCATAGTTCAGTATTACGCGAAGTTATTCATACCAAATCGTGCCGGTCCAAAAGCTCCCACAGGCGGTCACGCCAGGCGAGTGACCTTCGAGCTTCGACCCGTGAACTGCGTGTCTTCTCTGCCAATCCGTGCCTGGCGGTAAGCATAAGACCCGTCCGATCGCCCTTTGCGATGAGCGACGGGTACGGACATCCATCGTTGCACGCATGAAAACCGGGATCGTCGAATATTCCTGGAACGAAGTGATACATCTGCTCGCCCGCGTTTGCGAACCCGCGGGGTGCTATGACCATCATGAGCATCTGCAAGATCTCGAAGCTGGCAGAGCTCAGGCTGAACGCGAATACATTCTCATTGCGGCGGATGGGATGATTCTCTGGAAGCCCGGCAATGTACTTTGGATCGTCGAAATATCCTTCGCGCTCGGCCGAGACGAGACCGGAGTTGTATTGCCCGAGGCATTCGAGACAGCGGCGCTCGGGCGACGCAATATGCGCCTTCCAGTCCGCGCTCCAGAGGCCGCGCTTCGGTTTCGCCTCGACCTGGATACCGCCGTCGACCACCGGAATGAGATGCGCATGGGCGATGAAGTTAAGAACGCTGCGACCCCAAGGGCGATCGACGCAGCAGAATAGAACGTCGCAATCGAGTGCCGCCCGGAATCCCTCTTCTTCCGCAATGCTCGCCTCCAGTTCGTGGACCGAGAATCCGTCGGCGGTGGCGCTGTTCCGTAGGCCGCGGCCCAAAGACCGGACCTTGGCCCAATGGAGCCGTGCGTGCCGCCGCGTGGCATGCAGCAGGCGATCGAGATTTACGAATTCCACGGTGTCGAAATCAATGAGGGTCAACCGCGCGATCCCGGTTCTTGCAAGGGCTTCGGCGACGATGGACCCCACGCTGCCGGCACCAATAATCCCTACGTGAAGCCGCGCCAAGTTGTTCTGCGCACGCTCGCCCCAGGAAGACACCGTTCGCCGAAGTTCTTCCTTCGCATGCGGCGGCGGCACGAGGTGATCCGCATAGGTGACGCGGAGCTCTTCGCCTACGACCCGGACATTGGTGCACCACCGTCGTTCATACGTGCGCGGTGCTGTCTTTTCCCAGAACCGGGCGCTCCACGCGCCATCGGTGCCGAGCGTGAGGCCCACGAGCGGCAATCCCGTGGCGCCCTTGGCTGCCGCGGCATGCGTTTTCTCGGCACGCATGTCGTCGTCACTCATGCCTTGCCATCCCGGCCCCAGATGGCTATGGAGAAACGCCAACCCCGCATTTTCGGCGGCTGCTTCCGCAACGGCCCGCTCGAAGTATCCGGGCAGGAAGCTCGCATTCCCGTGCACGCGCCGTTCGCCCGGCTGCGGCAGGATCGCCCGGTAGAGCAACGCCGTCTTCCGTGTGGCTCCATCGCTCGGATACCAGAGGGCGAAGCAGAGGTCTTCTTGTCCATCGGATCGCACGAGGTGGCGCACAAGCTCGCGATGAATACCGGAAGACAGGGCGGCGCTGTAGGTGATCTTCGCGGGATTCATAGCGTGTCGAAGAGATGATGGACGTGTCTCAAAACGTCCTGCGCCTTTCTCTTGGTCTGTGCCCAGTGACTGAGCGGCCGGCTCCAATACTGCCACTCGGAGCCGAATGGGCTCTCGTGGACGCCGCAGTTTGGATGCGCACCCCCTGAGGGGTTCATCGGCAAGAGTCGAGGCGAGACGTGGGGCCCGGACGGGGGCGTGAGCGGAAAATCTCCCGGCACCGCAAACCCCAGCTTGATCTTCGTACCGGCCAAACGTCCGCAGGGGACCTCGTAGGGGATAGCGACCCGATCGGTCCCCAGGTCCTCGACCTCGTGCCCGAGTTCAGTCAATTCCGCAACGAATTCTTGTTTGGGCATGGCGCTTATGAAACCGGCGTGGGACCCGTCGAGACCGAGATGAACTTCATGTGGTCGTGCATGTGGATCTCCTTGTTCGGTTCGTTCTGGTAGGAGATCCGATGATGTCCATCGAGCTGGACGAGGTAGTGGGACATGGGGTCGATGCCCGCGTGCTGGAGGATCTGAGTGGGCGTCAATTCGTGCGCGTTGGTGGTCTGTTTCTCGTCATCCACCGTGTAGTGAATGATGTGCTCGTGTTCGTGTTCCTGCATTTTGTGTGCTCCGTAAAAAAGTTTGTTCGGCCTTTGTTCTCGGGTCCATTTGCGCCGCGATGCCCGATTATGTCCAGTGTAAGCGGACATAGCGTACACGTCAAGCCAAAAAAATCACAACCGCAACTGGGCCTCGCTCGCGACCGGAAAGAGCTCTCCCAGGCGGATCTTCGCGACGGCGGGGTTTACCTCGAACGTATCCGCGAGGAGGCGGGTCGCTTTCTCGCGGTTGGCCTGTTCAAGGGTTTTTATACACAACGAACCGGATGGCGTAAGGAGCGGCTCCAAGGCCTCGTGGACGAGCGGTTGAGGCAGGAGAAGGGCGCCGATCGTGCGATTCGCCTGGAATTCCCACCATCTCCCGTCATATCCGGGCGTATGGCCGGTCGAGGCGTTCGGCACATCGCGGCAGAGGACCTTCGGCGCAGTGGGATCGGAAAAGTCCCCGAAGAGAGAGCCCTTCTCCGAGACTTCGAGGAAAAGGTGAGCGTGGAGCAATCCGTGTCCGGCTTCATGCGCGACCGTCGTCCGGATGCGACGTTCGGCGGGCGTGGTTCCGTCCTCGTCGAGCGATCGGGCCACGACGATCGCCTGGACTCCCTTCGGACCGAACTTAGTGAAGCCGAGGACGCCATCCGCGAGATCCTCGTATACGGGGGTGACGCCGAAGCGCTTTTCGACGAACCGATCAATCCTCACGGGGCCGGGCGTTGTCGGGTACAAACCGACCGCGCGAAGCTCGTCCGTGCAGGTGTTCTCGATCTCTTGGTTCGTGTAGTACGGCCGCTCCCTGAAAGGCCCTTTTGTCGTCCGGAACGTCTTCATTTCTTTTTCTGGTCCGATTTCTTCGCCAGATTCATAAGGTCGTCGGCGCTGACCTTCTTCTCAATGACGCTGCGAAGCGCAAAGCCGAACGTCGGATCGGACGCCGCCATCCGCTTCAGTTCGTCGAGGGGAGGGCGCGTGTCATGCTTCTTGAGTTCGTCCACGGTGACCCCCAATGCATGCGCCATTTTCGCAAAGACCTTGTCTGACGGGAATCGGCGGCCCAGTTCTACGTCCGAAACGAACGAGGCGGAAAGATCGCCGAGCTTCTTGGCGAATTCTCTGAGCGATATGTCCTTGGCTTCTCTCAGCTCGCGTATCTTCTGCCCCAATGTTTGCATGGTTGTATTCGCTGTCAGCTTATAATGCTGACAATATGCTGTCAAACGAGTCTCTGCGGAACCGGGGGGCAAAGAGGGTGCCTGTAATATCGAGAACCTTCGCGGCGTGTCCGTAGGAGCACGGACCGACCGACTTGACGCGACCGTTCTTAAGTTTCTTGTCTGCAGTACGAATATTCTGCGTGAACCATTCGCAGAAGCCTGCATGCAACTGGTCATAGTGTTCTTTGGTCGGCGATGATGTCTAAGTTCGGCAAAGACCTTTTCGAGCTTCTGGAATATCTTGGTGTTCGAACCTTTCATCAATTCTCGTCATCGCAGTGAAGTCGATCGCCATGTCGATGATCAGCTTTATCTTGGCTTTCAGTGCAACCTCGACAGGTTTTGGCTGCCGCCGCTCGGCCATAGAGACTCCTTCACACCGCAAGCGCTCCTCTACAGATTGCTGAGATCACAAAAACAGCGCAACAAGGGTAGCGGACCAAGGACCACATTACGCAGAGCGATCGTGCCATCAGCTCTCGTCGGGCTGCGGGACGTACGTATCCTCATGGAGTCCGCGGGCGGAGATTCGGCAGTCGATTGCCGGCTTACTGTCGGTCAGCCGAGATCAGCGGCAACTCGGTGCTTCGATTTAATCCTCTGGTTGTTGTTGTGCCGAACCTGCCCGTCTACACCTTGGCCGCAAAGACCGTTGCAATTCCGTCTATATCACAGATACAAACGCACCGGGTGGCTGAGCCATTTCTTTGTAAAAAACCAATGACTCGATTGGTTCCGCCTGGCCCACTGGTGCCCAACCAGGCGATTGACCGTTTCCGACTTCATCAGACTGAAAATCGCTACGCGCAGCCAAGAACGCAAATCATGAATCAGCGTCCGCATACCGCCTCCAGTCTCTACGTGGGGACGGGAGCAATCGTATCGCAAGAAGCGCGCATCACTCAGCTGTTCAGCAAAGATAGAGTACGAGAAGCCGGGGGGCTTTAGGCGGCTTGAAAATAACAAAACAGTTTTTCGTTGACTTCCACAAGCTGCGGGGAGTAAGGTCCGTGGCAATCAGCGAACAGCATGTGCTGAGGATGTAGATATTCAGCCTCATCGCAGCTTTGCTTACCGCTTCCCTTGAAATGTAGGCAATGTTACCAGGAGAATCTGGTATCGCTTACATGTGCGGACAACCGTGCGGAATTGGTGCCCTTAAGTTTCTGTTGGAAAGTGGGCTCGTTACGTCAGGAGGAAGATCAATGTTTCGCTTGCGCGTCCTGCTGCTTATTCTCGCTTTCCCCGGTTTCCTTGCCTCTCAAACTCAGCTTGCAAGTGATTCTCAGGCACTCGCCTTGGCCGCCGAGTCGACGGCGTCTATGACTGGGGGAGTTTCCATTCGGGACGTGACGCTCACGGGTACCGTGACTCGGAATAGTGTGGAAACTGGGACGGTCACCCTACGAGCTTCAGGTACGGATAAGAGCCGAGTAGACCTCGTATTCGACGGTGGCCCTCGCACAGAGATTCGCGATACCTGGATGGGAGTCCCTAGAGGGGAATGGACTGGCCCCAATCAGACCTCAGGCAAATTGTCTTTCCATAACTGTCAAACAGATGCAGTTTGGTTCTTCCCAGCTCTTAGTTCCTTGGCAATGGAAAAGACCGTTGCATTGCTTTATAAAGGCCACGAATTGCGTAACGGTACTTCGGTAGAACATATCCAATCGTACGTGCACGACATTGGACAGTCCTATCGGCCGACAAAGGAACAACTAAGTACAATGGATTTCTATCTTGACGCCACGACTTTGCGGCCACTGGCGGTTAGATTCAATGTGCATCCAGATAACGATCCAACTGTGAATCTGGTGAACGAGATTTTCTTCTCGGATTACCACACGATCAATGGCGTAACCACTCCCATGCACATTCAAAGATACCAACAAGGAAATCTGATGCTCGACATAGTACTCTCCGATGCATCCCTCAACACCAATTTGCACCCCTCAATTTTCGCAATTCAATAATTGTCCAACGGAAACACTGAGGATGGAAATATGAGACTCGCTTCTAAGCAGTTCATTCTGATGATAATTCTTGTAATCAGTGTGTCAGCTCAGGTGGCTACTGGAACGCCTCCATTTGGGAGCTTCGGTGGGGGACCCTTCGACATTATTAACCTCGGCAATCTTAATGTTCACCTCGCAATTCCGGTTCTCCACAGGTCAGGGCGAGGCACGCCGTTTACTTATGATCTCAGCTACGACAGTTCAGTATGGTCGCCCGTGACGTCGAGCGGGACAACGCAGTGGCAGCCCGCTTCGGGTTGGGGCTGGAAGGGTACCACCGAGGCTGCGTTGGGCTACATTTCGCAAACGTCCACGAGCAATCCGTGTACTTACTACATCAATGGCAGAGCTCACACCTATAATTACACATCGTGGCGCACCTATGGGTATGGCGATAAATTTGGCGCATTTCATGCCGTGCCGATGATCTATACCGACAACGATACGCAGCAATATTGCGGGATTGACCAACTCAGCGGCAGCGCTACTACAACCGATGGCTCCGGATACACCATAACAGTAACGCGCGGTTTAGCTGCGAAAGTGACATCAGTGACGGGGTTCACAATCTCAGCGCCCGTCACGAAGAGTGGTTCCGGAGCAGGAACTTTTACAGATCCAAACGGGAATCAAATCACGCTGAACACCAGCGGTCAGTTCTTTGACACCCTTTCGAGTACGACACCAGTTCTGACTGTGGCTGGAAGTGGGACACCAGCCAGCCCGTTCACGTTCACCTATACGAATCCTAGCAGCGTCTCGCCCTACACTTCCGCTTACACAATGAAGTATACGCAATACACGGTGCAGACCGCGTTTGGCTTCAGTGCGGGATCCCCAATCATCAGTGAATACGGGCCGGTGAGTGTCCCACTTGTAAGCAGTATTCTGCTGCCCGACGGGAGCAGCTATATGTTTACATACGAACCCGGACCAGGTACATGCGCTCTGCAAGGGGGAACGACCAGTTGTGTAACCGGGAGAATTAAAGAGATCACGCTTCCGACCGGAGGAAGCATAACCTACAGCTACACCGGCGGGACAAATGGCACGGGTATATACAGCGATGGCTCGAGCGCTGGATTCACACGCCAATTGAGTCCCGGAGGAACATGGGCGTATTCACGGTCCCCCACGGGTACCACGTGGAACACTCTCATTACAGACCCGACTTCATCGCAGAACCAAACATCCATCAACTTTGCAGAGGGCGGCGGCAGTAACTTTTACGAAACGCAGCGTCAGGTCTATCAGGGCGCGGCGAGTGGAACGCCGTTGCTTACCTTGCTGACCTGCTATAACGGGAATTTTACGACCTGCGCGACGGCTGCCGTATCAAGCGTTGCTCGAACGGATGTATTCCGAACGGTGCCGACCGCGACGTCTTCTAAGACGTCCCTGTCCGAGATCGTCTATAACGGCTATGGTCTGCCGCAGAGCGACGCTGAATACGATTATGGAATGACTGCAGGCGTAGCCCCTCCGACTGGGTGGAATGCACTTCTGTTGAGCTATACAACATACCTATACGCTGCTCTGGGGAATAATATCGTTGGCAGGCCCTCGCAAATCACGCTGAAGAACGGTGCAACCGGCGCCATAAAAGCACAGGCCACCTATACCTATGACCAAGGCACCGTTACATCCTCCGGTGCTCCGCAACACGTCTCGATATCCGGGGCACGCGGCAATCTCACGACTCTGGCTCTACTGACTTCCGGGACTTCAACGTTGACAAGTACGAACACTTATTACGATAACGGAAACCTGAATACGTCCACCGATGTTAACGGTGGAGTTACAACCTACAAATATCTTACTGATTCCTGCGGCGTGGCCTTTCCAACGGAGATTGATCTGCCCATCAGCGTCTTAAAGCTATATCAGGACTGGAATTGCACGGGCGCAGTTCTGAATTGGGCTGAAGATCCGAACCTCAACAAGACGGCGTACACGTACGGTGACCCGAACTTCTGGCGGCCGACAACAATTTCGTATCCCGATGGGGGCTCAACGATCTACACCTACAACGAGGGAACTAATTCGCCGTGGAGTATTCAGACCAGTTCGTCAAAAGATAGCTCTTCGAGCGTCGTATCCGACGCCATTCTTGACGGCTTCGGCCGGGTCACGCAGCAAGAGCTGACATCTGATCCGGTCCAGAATGATGTTGTCGTTACCGCTTACGATCCGGTTGGCCGGGTGGCATCGGTGACCAACCCATATCGGACGACCAGCGATCCAACTTACGGTGTTACGCAGTATGCCTACGATCCATTGAATCGCCCCACCTCGATCACCCATCCCGGCGGCACAGCGATCGGATACCAATATTTGGGTGCTGCGATGCAGACGACCGACGAGGGCTACAACAGTGGCGGTACCAGTCAAATTACGCACATCTATCAGACAGACGGATTGGGTCGCACGACTTCGGTGTGCGAACTGTCAAGCGCAACTTTACAGGGTAGTGCAGGAACTCCAGCGGCGTGTGGCCTGGACATTGCTGGAACTGGATTTCTGACTACCTATCAATATGATCCCATTGGCAATCTGTCGCAAGTGCAGCAAGCGGGTGTGGGCACGAGAACGTACTCCTACGATGGCTTTTCGAGGTTGACGCAAGAGATCAACCCGGAGTCTGGTACAACCACATATACTTATGACCTGGCCGGTCAGCAGGGCGACCTTTACCAACGGACACGTCCTAAGCAAAATCAAACCGGCGTTGCGACTGTCGTAACGACCTATAGCTTCGACAAGCTCCACCGACCGACGGGAAAAAGCTATAACGACGGCAGCACGCCCACGATCACGCTGACCTACGATCAGGCTACCGTTGGAACTTACAGCCCTTCCAATCCTAAAGGCCAACTCACGGATGCAGTTGTGGCTGCGAACGTGGCTGGAACGATTTACGGTTATGACACGATGGGTCGCGTAGCTCAGGAATGGCAATGTACGCCCCTAAACTGCGGCACGAGTACGTACTGGCTGGGTTACCAATATGATCGTCTCGGTGATGTGACGCAGTTTGTCAACGGCACAGAAGGCACCGCAGGGGTAACATACACATATTCCTATGACACCGCTGCCCACCTCATAAAGCTTACGAGCAGTCTTAGCGATTCATATCATCCCGCTACTTTGCTCACTATCAACTCTACGAATTACAACGCATTGGGGGAATTTACGCAGGCCACACTCGGGAACGGAATTCTCCGAAGCATCGCCTACGACAATAGAGGCCGCGCCACCTCGCTGACGGATGGATCGATCTACAGCTTCTCGTTGGGCTATGCAAATGACAGCAATATCTTAACCGGCAACGATTCGGTCAATGGCAACTGGACCTACACCTACGATGCGATGAATCGTATTTCAACATCCAGCAAAGCAGGGAACGCGTACAACTACAAGTATGATCCAGCAGGGAATCGATGGCAGCAGAACGTGACCACGGGAACCGGTCCGGCTCCACAGTACACCCTCAACAGTAACAATCAGATTACAACCAGTGGCGTTCTCTACGATGCCCCGGGTAATGTAACCAACGATGGGCTGGGCAATACCTACACTTATGACGCGGAGGGTCGGCTTACTGCCGTAAGTGGCAGCAACTCCGCCAGCTACGTGTATGACGCTCTAGGCCAGCGTGTGCGTACTGTGGTGAATTCCCAGACCAGCGATTTCATTTTCGATCCTACTGGACGAGCTCTGGATCAACTTTCGGGCGCAACATGGCAGCGTGGCGAGATCTTCATCGGCGGGCTGCATCTAGCCACTTACAATAACGTCGTAGTTCCAGCGACAACCTATTTCGACCATGCAGACTGGGTGGGTACCGTGCGTGCTCGGAGCAATGCGACCGGGACATCAGCAGAAACTTGTACCAGTTTGCCTTTTGGAGACAGCCAGAATTGTACGAATACTGACGTCAGCACCCTGCACTTCGCAGGTTTGACAGGGGATTCGGAGAGCAACCTTCAGCACGCTTGGTATCGTCAGTACTCGACGACCCAAGGCAGGTGGACTGTGAGCGACCCAACGGGATTGGCTGCCGTGAATTCTGCAGATCCGCAGACTTGGAACCGGTACGTTTACGTTGCGGATCGCCTGTTACGCTACGCTGACCCATTGGGCCTCAATATCAAAGACTGCGTTTGGTACGCAGGAACAGCGGGTTGCACACCGTGCCCGAATTGCGGAGCACCTCCGCCGCCCGGTGGCGATGGTGGAGGCAGCGACGGTAGTGGTGGTGGAGCCGACACGACTGACTGCTCTGTGTTCTCTCCTAACTGCCCATCGACACCGACCGGTCTATTTGGCGGCAACAATATCTACGATATGTCGGTAATTTCCATGAGCGGGCCGCTTTGGGCAATAGATGCCGCAGCAGAGAAAGGATGGTCGTCCAACCTGGCTTTTCAAATACTTCTTGATCAAGCCAACATGATTCTCAACAACCTTGGCGTTGGCACCGTTTCCTTCAATCCTCTCGATGTTGCTGTTCCTTGGTGGGAGGCGCTTCTTGTAGGTCCACCACTCGGTTTCAAGAACCCTGCAGTGCCATCACCAACACCGCTCCAGCCCCCAGGCACGAAACCGACCAAGTGCCCATCATTCTTGAAGAAGATTGGACAATGTCCAACTAATACTTAGTCAATTAATAGATAAGAACGTGACCTGCCCCCCCCGGAAAATAGTCCAGCGGAAATGTGACTTTCTCCCATTTAGAATGGCCCGTCCGGGGCCGAGAGGAGGAGTCGTGCGCAAGAGTCGATTCAGCGAAGAACCGATCATTGCCATCCTGAAGGAATCAGAAGCGGGAGTGAGGACGGAAGAGCGTGCCGGAAGCACGGGATCACGCCGGCGTGCTTCTATCGGTGGAAGAGTAAGTTCGTAGGAATGGAAGTAAGTGAAGCGAGACGGTTGCGGGCTCTGGAGGAGGAGAACCGGCAGCTGAAGCACATCGTGGCGGAGCAGGCGGGGGACATCCGGGCGTTGAAGGCGGTGGTCGCAAAAAAGTGGTGAGCCCGCAGACGCGGCGAGAGGCAGTGCTGGTGATGCAAGTAGAAGTAAAGCCGAGCCAGCGACGGGCCTGCGGGCTGATGGAGTTGCATCCAGCGACGTATCGGTACCGTCGGCGAAGGAGTGAGGAACCGCAGCTGCGGACACGGCTGCGCGAGTTAGCCGAAGCGCGGTGTCGGTTTTGTTCTCGGCGTTTGCAAGTACTGCTGCTTCGGAAAGGATGGCACGTGAATCACAAGCACATCTATCGGCTGTATGTGGAGATAGAAGCTATCGCTACGGCGCAAACGTGGGCGCAAGCGCAGCCGGGTGCGGCAACCGTCGCCGAATGCAGTGGCCGCCAATCAGGTGGTCAGTGGACTTCATGACCGATGCTCTCAGCTCGGGGCGGAAGTTTCGTATGTTGAACGTGGTGGATGACTACACGCGGGAGTGCTTGGCGATCGAGGTAGACACTTCGCTGGGTGGAGTATGAGTGGTGCGGGTGCTGGAAGAACTGAAGCGGCGACGCGGACTGCCGCCGCAGGTTCGCAGCGACAACGGACCGGAGTTCGTAAGCCGGGCGGTTGATCAATGGGCCTATGAGCAAGGTTTGGAGTGGCACACGATTCATCCCGGACGACCGATGGAGAATGGTTACGTGGAAAGTTTCAACGGACGCTTCCGCGATGAGTGCCTGAACGAAAACTGGTTCCGGGATCTGGCGGACGCACGGACCACGATCGCTGAGTGGTAACAGGACTACGACGAGATGCGTCCGCACAGCAACTTGCAGTATCGAACCCCAGTGGAGTTTGCAGCGCAGGCTGCCAGCTTCTACACAGCTGGACTGGGGCAAGAGGCCTCAAACGCCGGCCCCTTGCCGAGCTCTAGACGGGGAACCCAGTTGTTGATCCCGAAGAGTGGCCGGAAGTTGTCGACCCGATGTTCGTGACGGAGTTTGGAAGCCAGTGAATGTGAATAGCCTTGTCTATAAGCACTTCAAGCCAATACTGAACAGGGCCTGCCTGCCGAATAAACGATTGTAAAATCTGAGGCATACCGCTGCGACGTTGGCGCTAACGGTGGGCGTCTCTCCTAAGGTTGTGTCAGAGCAGCTCGGGCACACTAGTGCTGCATTCACATTAGATGTGTATTCACACGTGTTGCTGCACATGCAGGATGACGCTGCTGCGAAGGTGGAAGCTGCATTGATCGGTCCGTGAGCTAACGACGCTGAGGACCGATCATCGCAATCTTTGGGCAGTATGATTAGTGGTGTTTCGGCATTCGTGTCTCTGCTCGCCGGATTAAAACCGAAACAGAGAGTGAAAACGCGGAGGCCAAATCAGAAAGGGTGCGGAGGGTTGCGCTTTTAGTTCCTCTTTCTAGTTGCCGGATATAGCTCTCGTCGTAGCCCGCTATGTCTGCTAACTTCTGTTGCGTCCAATGCCGACCGGCACGTAGATCGGTCAGCACAGATCCAACAGCCTCGTCGAGGTTGCGAACCCTGCGTTCCTTATCCGCACCAATCGGTTTCGCCACGTTTGCAATAATTGGCGAGTACGCTCCAAAAATTCAGGGACAATAGTCACGTATTGGCAAAGAGGTAGTCGTCTAGCGACTAGGAGTTACTCGACGTTCAGCCCTATGAATGAACTCTGAGAGGTTTAGGGAAAAGAATGTGGCAATCGCGGTGAGAAATTCTAAGGTCGGATTGCTGCCCATTTCCGTCTGTCGAACGTGGCTGACATCATAGCCGAGACGATCGGCAAGTTTCTGTTGCGACAACTTCTTGGAGCGGCGGAGCTCTGTGAGTTCGGCTCCAATTGCTTGTGCCAATGTCCTGGTCTCTCTTTTCTTATCGGCACCGATGGATTTGGGCACAGGCCATATTCATTTGCTTGACACCGAATCATTCAGTGACTATAGTCCGCCAATAGAGTTGAGTGATTTCGGCCGTGCCGAGGCCGCAACAGAGCTATTCGAGAGGCCGACTCGAAACGACGGAGATTTTCCGACGAGGTAAGCCTGAGTCCGCTCCTTATAGTCGATTTGTAAATCATTGAAAGTGAATCGTTTAGGTGTGCCGCGATGGGAGCGAAACGGCAAGTCGATGGAGCGCCGCCGAAAACGAGCCTCTTGAGCCGAAACTCGACGCCCCAGCAGGGAAGTGTCGGGGCTAGAAGATGCCTTCTTGCGCACGAATGGTGGACCCGTGGTTCATGAATTCCTCGGTCACAATCCGCTTCCCCGGGTTTGCTGTCGACGACAGCCAAACGTCGGAGGCAATAGCTGCAACCGCGGGTCTAGACGGTGACTCTTGCGATGAGGCTTTGCTGGCTCAGATTTGCCAAGGGGGCAGGGAAGCGCTGGCTATTCTTTTTCGTCGTTATGCCCATCTCGTGCGGGGGGTGGCATATCGGGTTCTCCGAGAAACGTCGGAGGCGGACGATCTCCTTCAGGACGTATTTCTCCTAATTCATCGACTCTGTAAAACGTTCGATAGCTCCAAAGGCTCGGCACGCTTCTGGATCCTCCAAATGACCTACCGCCGCGCCATCTCCCGGCGCCGTTATCTGAATTCGCGTCACTTCTACACAAGAGTGGATCTCGACGATGTAGAAACCGAACTTGCCGATCCACGAAACCCGGCCACGGAGATCGAAGAAGCCATCAACGCGAGGATCGGAAACAGCAGCCTAAGCAAGGTTTTTGAGGAACTGTCGGAGAATCAACAGCAAACTTTGCAGCTCTTTTTCGTCGAAGGGTATACATTCGACGAGATTGCTGCAAAGCTTGGCCAAACTCGGGGCAACATCAAGAACCACTACTTCCGCGGGCTCGATCGATTGCGAAAACACATTTTCAGTGGCAAATTGGGCCAACCGGGAGCAGTATGATAAAAGGTTTCGTCCACCCTAGGAGCGGGGGCGTTGTCTCATACCGGACCCCATGACGAGTTCCTAGAACTCTGCGCCGTTTCGACCTCTGGCGAACTGACCGAAGAGGAACAGAAGAGGCTTGAGGAGCATCTTGCTGTTTGCCCGTCCTGCCGCGAAGCTCTTCGGCAATACCAGTCTGTCGTGGATCGGGCGCTCCCTGCCATCGCCGCAACGAAAGAGCCCGACGAAGTGGAGCGGGATCATTCCTGGTCGCAAGGCCGAGCCGAGAGGGCGCTATTTGATCGCATCGCTCGCGAACCAAAGAGTCCACCGAAGCGGACTGGGAACAGAAATACCTCGTCTGATTTCACCGATCGAATCGTCCCGACGCCGAGTGAATCCACATGGCGTCACGTCTGGATGCTGTACGCGGCCGGCGTTCTCTTGTTTGTTGCCCTCAGTTTCTTCGCTTACCGGATCGGCATACGCCGCGGAACTGACACCGCCAAAGCTGTTCTCCCTCCGCCAAACACACCAGCACCGGTTCAGCCTTCCCTCGAAGAACAACTGAGCGATGCTGGCCATGACCATGAAGTCGCGCGCGCCGAAATCGCGCATCGCGACCGGATGATCGCTGATCTTCGCCGTCAGCTTGACCGACAGGCTACGGAAATCACTGCCATGAAGGCGGCGCAGGATCGGCTGCAAAACGATCTGCAGGCGGGCAATGCCAGTCGGCAAGGTCTGATTCAGCAACGAACCGAACTCGCACAGAAGCTGGATTCTGCCCAGACCAACTCCCAGGCCCTCGAGGAGAAACTCAGTACTCTTGCCCAACAGTCCACGCAGGATGCCGACCGCGCGAAGGCAGCAGAAACCAAGGTCAACGATCTCACACACTTGCTTGAGCAGCGGGAAACCGATCTTGAGCAGCAGGATCAGCTCCTGGCCCACGACCGAGACATCCGGGAACTGATGGGAGCCCGCGACCTCTACATCGCGGAAGTGTATGACGTAGGCGGTACTGGCGAGACCAAGAAGCCCTACGGCCGGGTCTTCTATACGCGCGGAAAATCACTCGTTTTTTACGCCTATGATCTGGACCAGCAGACCGAACTGAGGAGAGCAAGTGCTTTCCAGGCTTGGGGTCGACGAGGGCCGGACCGGCAGCAATCCATTAACTTGGGCATTTTCTATGAGGACAACGCCTCTCGAAAACGCTGGATTTTGAAGTGCGACGATCCCAAAACCCTGGCCCAAATTGACGCGGTGTTCGTCACTATCGAACCCAACGGCGGCAGCCACAAGCCCAGTAGTAAGCCTCTTCTTTTCGCCTACCTCAAAGTGAACCCCAATCACCCTTAAGGAGTTCCTGCTTACTACTGCCTTCGTGTCCGTATCCCGTACAGGCGCGCGGATGAAGTTGGCTCAGCCGTCCTAAAATGAAGATCAAGTGATACCCAAGCGGATCGTCCTGCGAATCAATGGAGGAGTGGTTGGAAATCCGTTGCTCGCTGGAGAGCCCACATGCGCTTCCCCCGTTTTGTTCGGCTGTACGTTTTCTTCACGCTGAGCACGATTCATCTGCTCGCGCAGTCCCCCGACGGGAACATCAACGGCTTGGTCTCGGATCCTTCCAGTGCAGCGGTCGTCGGGGCGGAGGTTGTGGTCGTCAACGATGTCACCCGCGTTCAGTACACGACGAAAACGAATAACGAAGGCATTTACCTTTTCTCGAGCCTTCCTCCGGGTCCTTACCGCCTTCAAGTGTCCAAAATCGGGTTTAAAACAATCGTCAAACCTGACATCATTCTGAACGTTCAGGATGCGCTCTCGATCAATTTTACTCTCCCAGTCGGTGCGTTCCACGAAGTCCTAACCGTGGAGGGAGGCGCGTCGTTAGTGAACACCGAATCGGCAGCGGTCAGCACGGTTGTGGATCGAGGATATGTGGAGAATATGCCGCTGAATGGCCGCAGTTTCCAGGATCTGATCCTGCTCACTCCCGGCGTTGTTACTACGACCCCTCAAGTGGGTGCGGCCACCGGGAGCGCCGGAGAGTTCAGTGTAAACGGCCAACGAACGGAATCGAATTATTACACCGTCGACGGTGTAAGCGCCAACGTGGGCGTTAACGCTGGTTCTGCCGCTGAGGCGGGAACCAGTGGTTCCTTGTCGGCCCCGACGGCCCTCGGCACCACACAAGGGTTGGTCTCAGTCGACGCCCTCGAAGAATTTCGTGTCCAAAGTTCTACATATTCTGCCGAGTATGGACGAAATCCCGGCGGACAGTTTTCTTTCCTCACCCGCTCGGGGACCAACGAATTGCATGGCACAGCGTTTGACTATCTGCGGAATAGCGTCTTCGATTCGAATGATTGGTTCAACGATTACTTCGGGCAACCGGAGGCTTCACTTCGCCAAAATGATTTCGGTGGAACGCTCGGTGGACCAATCAAAATTCCCTACCTCTATAGTGGAATCGACAAGACTTTCTTCTTCTTTTCGTACGAAGGATTACGCTTAGATCAACCGCAAGCCGCAAATGTGACTTACGTCCCGGATGCATATCTTCGAGCGTGTTCGCCAACGTCCATTCAACAGGTGATGAATGCATTCCCCCAACCCACTGCTTCCGGTCCACTTCCCAACTGCGCGAATCCCGATCCAGGGAGCGGACTAACTGAGTTCATTGGGGCATGGTCCAATCCGAGTAGCATCGACGCTACCAGCATCCGCCTGGATCACACGGTGACCGACAAGTTGAGACTTTTCTTTCGTTTTGCTAACACATCCTCAGATGGGGAATCTCAGCAGTCGGGCACGTTTGGTGTGGCCTCCGATCTGTCTTCCATCGCCTTTACGACCCGGACCTATACGTTTGGAGCCACCAGCGCATTCTCGAACAATATCAACAATGAATTCCGCTTGAACTACAGTTCCAACTCGGAACTCTCCTCCGTGACACCCATCAACTATGCCGGTGCTGCCCCTGTGGACCTCTTCCAACTGCAGGGCGTGGGGAGCGGCGCGGAAGTTCACTTCTTACTGCTCCTGGGAGGGGCCGGCACGCCCATCCTTATCCAGAACAGCTTCTCCGGCCTGCAGAGGCAATGGAACCTGGTGGAGTCACTAGTTTTATCTCGCGGCCGTCACCAGTTGAAGTTTGGACTCGATTACCGCAGATTGGAGCCGCGCATAAGTCCGTCCAATCCGGTTGCGGCCTATGACTATTTCAGTGAGGGCTCGATTCTGTCGAACAGTGTGGACTATGGCTTTGGGCAATCGAGCGCTATCGCGCGTCCCGCCTTCTCCAACTTTTCCGTTTTTGCGCAGGACGAGTGGAGGCTGAAATCGCGTCTCACACTTTCAGTCGGCTTGCGTTGGGAAGTGAATCCGGCCCCAACTGCGGCGAAGGGAAATCTCCCTTACACGGTGTCAGGCAGTACCCTTGAAAGTTTGACGGTTGCGCCAGAGGGCACGCCATTGTGGAAGACGGATTGGTTCAACTTCGCCCCGCGATTGGGCGTTGCCTACGTAATGCGCAGCGAGCCTGGTTTTGAAACCGTAATCCGAGGGGGAGCCGGAGTGTTTTTCGATACCGGCCAGCAACTTGGCGCGTCGGGATACAACGGGCCAGGATTTTCCGCATTAACGACATTTGGTTCTCTCTCTGGCTCCCCAGCCAGTTTTCCGGTCGCACCGGCAGAGGTGAGTCCAGCTATCGTTAATCCACCCGTTGCGCCTTACGGAACAATTTATGCTTTCCCTGCGCATCTTCAGTTGCCTTACACATTGCAATGGAACTTAAGCCTCCAGCAGGCCCTGGAAAAATCGCAAGCGGTCACCCTCTCCTACGTTGGTTCTCATGCTTCCAGACTGCTGGAACAGAATGAGGTCAACGTTCAACCCTTCAACCCGAACTTTGGGACGGTGTTCTTTAATCAAAATGGGCTTACGTCAGACTATGATGCATTCCAGGCACAATTCCAGCGCAGATTGAGCCGCGGTCTGCAGGCACTCGCCTCCTACACCTGGTCGCACTCGATTGACTATGGCTCGTTCAACCTCGATGTCCCCTACCGACGCGGCAACTCTGATTTTGACGTGCGGCATAATTTATCCGGCGCGCTGACATACGACATTCCGAGTGGCGTCGAAAACAGGTTCGCGAGGGCTGTGGTAGAGAGTTGGAGTATTGATGACCGATTCACCGTGCGCACTGCCTTTCCAGTTCTTCTGCAGGGAGTCGCCACCGTCGACCCTGCTACGGGCTCCACGTATTTCAGTGGACTGAATACCGTTGCAGGGCAACAGATCTACGTCTCTGGCATTGCGTGTGCCGAAGTCTATGCCAACGGCCTGGGATGTCCGGGAGGGCGCGCGATCAATCCCGATGCGTTCAGTTTGCCGGTTGGGTGCACTTCTTCCTCGTGTGAACCTGGAACCGCTGCGGGAGATGCCCCTCGAAACTTCACGAGAGGGTTTGGAGCATGGCAAATGGACTTGGCGCTGCGTCGAGAGCTTAGGATTTACGAAAGGCTAAAGTTGCAGTTCCGCGCCGAGGCATTCAATCTGTTCAACCACCCCAATTTCGGAATCGTCAACGCGAACTACTGTTCCGCCGGAGCCGGCACCGGATGTACTTTTGGCCAAGTCACTTCCACATTGGCCAACAGCCTAGGCGGCCTGAGTCCCTTGTACCAGATGGGCGGTGCCCGATCTATGCAGTTCGCTCTAAAGCTTGTTTTCTAGCGTGGCCTACCCAGAACTCAAACAATCTTCCGAATTTGAGGGCTCACGAATGCAGATTGGATATGCAAAGAGAACACGTACCCTTTTCCTCGGTGTTATCTTCCTGGCGACTACATTCTCCTTGCTGACTCGTTGTCGTGGCGCCTTTGCTGGAGACACGAAACCTCACTCTATCGCATTCGACACTCGCCAGACGTCGCGGACTTTGTTTGTCGGCCCGCGTACGCCAGTCAATCCGCCCAATGTTGGATACCACGGAGAGGTAATGGCTGCCGCAGATCCGCAATCACCCGACAACCTGATGGTGTGTGGCTTCAGAGCAAATCAAAAAACGGGCACAGGTTATGAGGGATACGTCTATCAGTCGGGAGACGGAGGTAAGTCTTGGCGCGAGGTTCTGGTCGACGCCAGCAGTCAATGGGTCAGCGAAGAATCGTGTGCTTATGGCTCCGCGAGTCAAGCTTACTTTGTCACCGGTGTGTCCAACACATCGCGCGGCCGACCCCTTCATGAATACGGCAATATGCATCTTTATCGATCGGTGGACGCGGGAAACACGTGGGGAACCATTCAGATTGGTCCTTTCATGGATTGGACCTCGATGGTGGTCGACACCGGCCACGGACCGTGGCGAAATACACTGTATCTCTTTGCCGATTCTGTGGCGTCTGAAAAGGGCGGTTGGTTGTACGAGGATAGGTCCGCAGTTCTCGCGGTGCGCCGCGAGTCGCCCGACTTGAGCTTTTCTATTTCGAACGGCAGTTCGTCAGTGAGAACAGGGGATAGATCGACAGCGAGGCTTCCGGCAGGATCTGTAGTCCTCAACGACGGCAGCGTGCTCACTGTTTTTTCCGGATACCGAGAAGGGAATGCGGCGGCGTCCGATACGAATAAGGCCAAGTTCTCTGTCGAAGTAGAGATTTCCAGAGATGGGGGGAAAACTTTAACCAAAACCTCCGTCTATGAAAGTTCTGTTCCGTCCGCCTTGGGAGGTTTGGCTGCGAATCCAACGACGGGTGAGGTTTATATCTGTTGGACTCCGCAATACGGAGAGGCTGTGGAAAGCAGGATGATGGAACACGAAGAAAGCAATTTAATGTCGGCGACGTCTCGAGACGGCGGACACACTTGGTCGGTGAGAACTCTTAAGACTCCGCTGCATGGTGCACTGGATGTAAGTCCGGGTACTGCGTCGCTTGCCGTCAACAAGAATGGCGTCCTGGGATTCATGTGGTATGGCGAAGATTGGGAGCGAGTCTACTTTGGGACCTCCTTTGACGGCGGCGAATCGATTGCGGATGTAGTTTCGCTGACACCCCCTTCGAACTCCATCTCGCCCACCGCACCGCAACCGAGGCTGGAACTGGCTGACGAGCGGCGCTTGATGGTTTATCCTCCGGTTTGGAACGATTCGTCCCGCACGCTCGAACCGGTCAAGATCCTTGCCTTTGGTCCTAACCCGAGGGGGGTCCCGTTCGGTAACGCATTGGTGGCAGATGCGGCCGGGGTCTTTCATCCGATATGGAGCGAAGTGAGCAACGGAGACGCCCATTTGTGGACACGAACTGTCTCGCTGGAACCGCCGAAGCAGGAGATACCACTTCCCTCAACACTGGCAGACGTCTCCGGAGCCGTGGCAATAAGTATCACGAATGTAAGATACGATCAGTTAGGAAATCTCATAACATTCGACGTCACCGCGACGAATAAAACAGACCTCATCGTTGCGCCGCCACTCATTATGCAAATGATCAGCAATGGCGAACCGCTATACTTCATCCCAGACAATGCCGACAATAGGCTATCTGGTAACGGCGCAAACTGGGAATTGCGCATTCCGACTGCCGGACTAGCCAGCGAACACAGTTCATATCCAAGAACTCTCAGTTTCCGAATGCAAAAAGACGTTCAAACCAAAGGGCTGGGCTACTATAACGAGCGCGACATACCCCTGAGAATCTATGGCCATCTCAATCCCTAGGACAATCGCCATAGCACCCTAGAAGCGCCGACGTTTTGATCTGATTCGGGTGGCCGCGTTCGGGTATCAAGAAAGAAGGGCGCACGAAAGCACCGTGCGCCCGACGTTATTTACTCATCCGCTTCGTACGCGTTCATTGTCCCGACTCTCGCGTGTAGTACCGAGTCGTACGCGGTCCCTATAGGTTTCGGAGGACTGCTTTGAATCGCGACAAGTGCTATTCCACACTTTGCGATTTCTGGCTTGGTATAGTTCATGATTTTCACCTCCTTTCTTGTAGTCGTTCTCAGCTGAAGAGACTGATTTGTGCCAACTCATTGGGAGATTGTGGCGAGTGTTCCCCCCCGTCGATCACGAAACCGGGGCGCACGAAAGCCTCGTGCGCCGACGTCCTCTACTCGTCCGCCTCGTATGCACTAAATGTGCCGACGTAGGCTTTAGCCCACGAATCGAACACGATCCCCAAAGGTTTCTGGGGAAGGCTTTGAATCGCGACAAGTGCTATTCCACACTTTGCGATTTCTGGCTTGGTATAGTTCATGATTTTCACCTCCTTTCCTCTTATCGTTTTTCTACAGATAATGACTAGTGTTGGGAAAATGGTGGCACGTGTTTTCCAAGATTGATGGCGGCCAAACAAAACCTTTCCCGCGAAACCTCAGCGATAACTGCAAACTACGAACGCCTTTCTCTTGCCTGTACGCTGTGTCTGGGGCTATGTAGGTCAGTTCACGACGCATCAGTCACGTGCGCTGGCATTTCGCGCCCCCTAAGTCGTTTATTCGTCCGCTTCGTACGCGCTTATTGAGCCGAAGTAGGCGCGAAGAATCGAGTCGTACACGATCCCCGTACCTTTCGGGGGAATGCTCTGAATCGCGGCAAGGGCAGTTGCGCACTTTGCGATTTCTGGCTTGGTATAGTTCATGATTTTCACCTCCTTTCTTGTAGTCGTTTCTCAGCTGAAGACACTGACGGGTGCCACTCATTTGGAGATGGTGGCGCTTGTTTTTCGTTGAAGTTGTTTAACCAGCATTCGATGGTCAGAGCACGCATCATCGTTACAATTGGAGTCTCGTGTCCTTGATGGGCCTTTTCCAGGAAATCATTGAATCGGTTCGCATCTATGATTCCCATGGAGGCAACCGTCATATGTCGACTGATCTCGGCCAAAGTGGCCCATTCTCGCGAGACCGCTGCGATCACTCCACGAACAACAAATGCCTTTCTCTTTCGGTTTAACACTTTGTCTGGGACGATCCCCGCAAGAGCTCGACGCATTAACGACCGACGCTGGCCTGGCCGAACGAGTTGTTCTCTGGGAATTGCATAAAGAAATTCGAGCAGGTCTCTGTCAAGATAGGGATAGCGCTTTTCATAAGGAGGGTCTGAGTGAGGAGGATCAGACGTCAATTGCCTTCGCAGTGCATCCAAGGTAAACATGTTTTCCTGAAAGCTCGGTGGTGGGCCAAACAGCTTTAGCCGATTCTCGTATCCTTCCAACGCCACTCGATTCCGCTTAACGAACTGTCTCGTGAGCCAGGGTGCCGGACGCATATGCTTAGGGAGAGGAACAACCAGACGGGGGGCAAATCCCCGGACTGCATCACCCAACAGATGGAACCATGGTTTCCTCTTGTCGATTGCCCATACCTTCAGTCGATGCGCCAGTTCCTGAAATTGCGCGCTCGCTAGAAGATCTTCGAGTTCCGGCACTGGAGTTGGGACGCCGCCCGTGACCTCGTCGCCTCCTATACCGGAGAGAACAACACGATTTCCTTGGGAAATAATCGCGGATGCGAATTGAAGCGTCGCTTGAGACGGTGAACCAACCTCGGAAGCAGGAGTCGCTCCAAACTGTCCGTTCGAGTGGAACTTGAATAGCTCTTGCTTGCCTACGTCGATGTGGCAGCCAACGTGACCTCGGCCTTCTTCTATCGCGCTGAAATATGCGCGCTCGTTCCAGTTGGGTTCGGAATCATCGTAATACGATAGAGTATCCAGCCTGGGCACTTCAGCGCCGCCACGAGCGATGATTGCGTCCGCCATGCAGACGATTGAAGATGAATCCATACCACCGCTGAGTTCGGCGAGCACAGGGCGGTCCGAGCGGAGTCTACGCTGAACCGCCCTAGCAAAAACCAAGCGAAAGTGTTCTTCATATTCGGCATCAGAGTTGTAGCGGATTTGTTTACCTGAATTAAAGTCCCAGTACTTGCTGACCGTGCTCCGCTCCGATCGCACCACCACCGAACAGGAAGGTGGCACAGAGTAAACGCCGGCATAGGGTGTGAGGTGTGGGGCGGGGAAAAACGAGAACCAGCCGGCAATGTACTCCTCACAAAGCGACAACGGCTTGCCCGCGAGAAGGATTAGGGGGTCAAGGACCGTGCTCCAGATGACTTGGTCTTGCTCAAGTCGGTAGAAGAGAGGGTGGGTACCGATTGGGTCCTTGGCGAGAATCAGGGAATGAGTGTTGGGATCCCAAATCGAGAGCGCCCAGTCGCCTTCCAGTTTGGCTAGACAGGCAGTACCCCACTTCTCGTAGGCCCCTGCGACGTAGGAAACATCCGGCGCATCTGCACTTAAATCTTTGCCTGCTAGACCCAGAAGCTCTGTGCGATTGTCCAATCGGCCGTCCCAAGTTATGACGGCACCAGAAACGCTGATGTGAGGTAGTATTTCTCGACGCGATTCCTTCGTCGTATGAAAGGCCCGGAAGTAGATAGCCAGGCTGTCAGTTGAGAAGCAGCCACTATGGTCTGGCCCGTAAGGACCGACGATGGCGGTCATCCTGTCGATGAAGTCCTGATCGACCGGCCGACCATCGAAATTCCATATTCCGAACTGGGCACTCATAACGCGCTCCCCGTTACCGAGACTGAACGGCTTTAACGAAAGGGGATGGAATCTGACTTGCCATCACCGAGCAATTGGTTGACTACCCCGCCGGTAGTGAACAGGTTGATCCAGGGACAATCAACATCGATCAAGGACTCCGTATATCTCCCGTACATAAGGTTTGTCGTTCACTACCTGCCCTCCGACCTCTACCCAAGCGTGGCTTCGAAAAGGCATCAACTGCGCGCCAATAACGAGTTCCGCAGGTACGCCATAATTCTTTAACAGGCAAGCTGTGGCCGCGGACCGTTGCAGACAGCGCGCCTCTTTCCAATACCAGATACAGGCCACGTCAACCGCGGAGCAAATGTGGTTCACCGCGTCGCGAGGAGGACGCCTTCTGGCGATCGGGTGGTGCCGCACTTTCTCGTAGATCGCCGTGAAAGTTCCATAGGCAAGATGGAATTCGAACTGGACCAATTTGGCATAAGCCTCCAGAACAAGAAACGACATGAGTAAACCTCCGAGTTACGCCAGCAGTTGCAGTCGCTCACAAAGGAAGGCCAAGCGGTCCGTCAGCGCGTCAATCCGTTCGCTAAGCGGCAGAACCGGGGAATGCCCGCGAAAAGTGCTGTAGTCGAGAATAATGGGGCGTCCGGAGACATCCGCTGCTTGCAGGCGCGCTATCATTTTTCGCGCATGAAGAGAATTGCAGTTCTGATCTGAGTCACCCGAAATAATCATGGTCGCTGGATAGGCCATGCCGTCGCGGACTCGATGATATGGGGAGTATTGTTTGAGAGCAGCGAAGTCGTCCGGGTCTTCCGCAGTGCCGAGTTCCTCCTTCCACAAGTGTGCGTTATCAAAGAGGTGATACCGCAGCATATCCAGTAAAGGCACCATACAGACAACTGCGGCAAACAAGTCGGGGCGCTGGGTCAGCGCGGCACCGACCAGCAGGCCGGAATTAGAGCCGCCGAAGATGGCGAGTTTGCCACGAGCCGTGTGTCCTGTTTCGATGAGCCATTTAGCCGCACACAGAAAATCATCGTAGGCCGTTTGGCGGTTGCGTCGTTTTGCAGCATTGTGCCACTCGTCGCCAAACTCGGATCCCCCGCGGATGTTCGGCAATGCGAACAAGCACCCTCGTTCCATCATGAACGCGACCAAGATGCTGAATTGGGGCGTCATAGAGACCCCATATCCTCCGTATGAAGTCATAACGGTTGGATTCCCAGCTCCGTTCAGGACTCCACGACGGCCCACAAGATACATGGGAATCTGCATGCCATCGTTGGACGTGTAAAAGATCTGCGAACTGGCATACTCTGTCGAATCGAACGAGCACCTCTTTTTACTCCATAGGGCACGCCGATTGTTTTGGAGGGAACAGCGATAGACACTGGTGGGCTCGGTGAACGACTCTGTTTCGAAGAAAATTTCATCGCTTTCGTAAGAGCCGCCATTCATACGGAGGGTTTGCTCACCGGCAGCGTTTATCTCACTAATCCTTCGCCCGAGCAGATCGAAGATAATGAGTTGCTGAATCATTGCTTTAGCGTAGAAAACGACAATACGATTCCCAATGATGAGTGCGGTTTCAATGCGGCTGTCACTTTCGGCAATGACGTCGTTCCACTCGATGTTTCCGTTTTCACAAGAGCAGATCTTGACGATGCGCCGATTCGGTGCGCCTTTGTCCGTAATTGCAAAAATGTCGTCATCAGTCGGCAAGAGACAGAGAAGGTAGTCGATTCCGCGCACGAATGGTTCAGGAGACTGAACCGAATCAAACGATTTCAGATAAATATCCGTGAAAGTCTTGTCGAGATATCGATATACGAAGAAAAAAAGACGCCTCCTATCTGACGTCAGGCCTAAACGGAGCCTTTTGTCATCTCCGGCAAAGAAAATTTCACGGTCATCAGTCGGCCGTGTTCCAATAATGTGCTGATATGCTGCGCGATAATTCGGCCGCTCTGTGTCTTTAGCTTCGTGCACATAGTAGAAGCTTCTGCAGTCGGGGGCAAAGGTGAAGCCACGCAGATAGCCGCGAGGAAGGCTATCAGGGAGCGTCCGGCGGCTCTCGATGTCCAGTAGGGCAAATGTTGCGGTGCGCTCCCCGCCTTCCTTGACCTCATAGAGTAAGAACCGTCCGTCTGGGGACACCAGAAGCGGTCGCACAGCGGTAAACTTTCCCGTTCCTCTTTCTGCCGGGTCAACCAGAAGTTCATCCTCTCCATCCGCGCCATCACGCATGTATATGCTCGGCTGCTCCTGCCTCTCCCGGCGCTTCCGGAAGAAGTACCGCTCCCCGACGCTTTGAATGGAATCATAGGTCTCCACATCAAGTAACTCGCGAACACGTGCCCGGATGCACTCGCGCCCTGGAATTGAGTCCAGGTAGGTTCGCGCGAACTCGGTTTGTGCCCTGATCCATTCGCGAGTGCGCGGTGATCCCTGGTCTTCAAGCCAACGATAAGGGTCCGTCACCGGCACACCATGCAAGACCTCGGTCACAGCTTCGACCGGAGTATGTGGCGGTGCGCTCATGATATGAAGCATGCTGACCTCCGATCGCTGAGCGGGATGGCCTCACGGTTCATCCGCCGTGCCAGGCTGCGTAAATAGCCGGCGACCTTCGGGTCTCGCAAGCGGCGTTCGTCTTTCCATGCGTTCGTTCCGGCGGCATAAGAGAAGACCGCTAGCAAAGGTGCGAGAGCCAGTGCCTCGGTAATGACATCACCGGGAAGGGCCCGCTGCCATCCTGTAACGTACGACGCGACTAGCTGAGATTCGAGTGCGCCATCTCGGCCGAGGGCGTGTCGGAAATGCTCTAACAGGTATTCAAAGCTGAAAAATGGGTGACCAACGAAAGCTTCAGCCCAGTCCAGGAACACACATCCGTTGGCGGAAACGATGATGTTCCCCGGATTCAAATCCAGATGTCCCAGTCCATCTGGGATCCCGAGTTCTTCCAGCAAAGTGAGTGAATCCTGGATGCGTATGCGCAACAAGGCCAGATCCGGCTGGCTGAGAATAGGGGGAGGGACTTTAATTTGCTGTTCCATGAGTTGCGCTATGACGTCAAGGAAGGGATGAACCAAAGTTGAGAGTCTATCGGTGCTCAGGTCGTGCGCGCCCGCCTCAGCGATGGGAGCAATCTTGGGGATCGATTCAAGCTGGAATCTTGCCAGCGCTTCTGCCACGACTATCCACTTGGAGATTTCCTTCGCTTCGCTCAGGTTGGTGCCGTCTGCTTCACGCGAAAGCCAGCCATTCCAGGAGGGCTGAATCCCGAGGATTTCGGCAACGTATCCGGGAAACAGCTGGGACAGTTTGAGCGTGATGGGAAACTCGCGCTGGTTCGGCTCTCCGACGGCCTTGAACCAGACTGCCGGCCCGTTGGTCTCAAGACGGATGAGACTGAAAGAAGGGCTGGCATTAAACTGACAAAACCCCTCGCCGAGGTGAAGCCCTAGCGGTTTGATCGTGTCCGTAGCCCAGCTTCGTAATTCAGAGAACCATCCGCGTCGAGCGAAAGGCGACTCTGGATCCGTTTCACGCGTACCAGCTTCTGTCAGCGACCGCTGCAGCGCCTGGTAGTCGGCTTCCTCTTGAAAGGAGTCTCGCGTGAGGGAGCGGATTAATCTCCACGCAGTGTTGCAAGCGTGCTGCTCACCTTGGATGACGCACTCCATGACCTGATAGCAATTTCCGCTTGAGCCGTTGCCGGAAATACTCATGTCCGGTGCGAACAAGGAAATCGCGGTGCATCCCCACTTGCTTTTGACTTCCGCACAAAGATTCTCAGCCACTCGCTGCCAGCGGGGAATCTCTAGAGACGGAAGCCTGAACCCGGTTCCCCCGGCTAGCAGTAGAACGCTGTTCCGGTCCGTACTGAATACGATGAGCCGGTTGGTTTCGAGGTCCTGTTGTTTCTGAAACGCCACGATCCTTCTCCAGTTTCAGTGATTGCCGTTCACTTCCAGTTCATCGACGAGTTTGTGTTCTTTCAGAGCATCAATGAATTCGCGCACGTCGCGTTCTGCAACGACGCGGCTCACGTCGAACTCGTGACTGATTCGATCGACAATCGCCGATTCGTCAGTTCCGTTCTTGAGAAGTTCGAGGATTCGCGATCCGACGAAATTGAGGTTGAACATCTGCCCTTGCCGGATATCGAGGACGATTGCTCCGTCCTGGCCGTGTGTGCTGCGCACTGTGTCGGAGACCCGGTACATCTGAAGCCCCACTTAGTTGATGTCTGGGCGCACTGTGACACTCCCGGGTGTTTGAAACCAGAAAAAAATGAAATCTTTCGGTAAAGCGACATCTCGGAAAGAACCGTGCGTGGGATCAACAGGATGCTTCCGTCGCTAGCGAGTCAGCAAGACCTCAATCTGTTCGTTTTTCGGTCCTAAATCTGAGAGTCCGGGTTCCACGCTCTGATTAGTGGTTCGCAATTACTTGATCAGCGAACGCGCAATCTCGCCCCATTCCTCACTCAGCGATTTTCGAGAGGCAGACTTGCCCGCTCTCTGATACCAGTACGCGGCGTTTGAGTTTGAGGCGTCGCCTTCCTTGCGGTGGAGGTAGGCATGCACCCACGCACCTGCGGGGACATCGTCCTGCTGCGCCGATTCGTGGGCTTTCGTCCAGTCACCCTTGCCGTCCCACCATAGCGCGGTCATTCCGAGGTTCAGCCCTTTCGGCGGATCGTCGTGCAACAAGGAATCCCGGAACTCTTCGAAGGTCATAGTAGATAGGGTAGCTCGCCGCTCATCGACGGTGCAGGCGAAATTCGGGTCCTGCGAGCCGTTAAGAAAACGAAAACAGAGTCGGCGGCTATTTTCACAATTGATGAAAATCAAAAATAACCAGCAGATGGTCTGACCGGGAACGGAAGAGGCGATCTAGAAGGAGAGTTCGCGGGAGTCGGCGATGTCGTGAACCGCGAGTGTGCAGGAGGCGTGTTGCGCGCGCGATAACCCATCAGGATCGCAGCACTCGACGATTCGTCCTGCCGAAACAGTCAAGATTCTTCGAAATCCGGAGAACGTCGAGAACCGATGGGAAACTACCACGAGCGTGGATGTTGGGAGTTGGCGCTGAATGTTCTCTAGTACTGCCGCTTCGCCAGGAGCGTCGAGACAGGAGGTCGCTTCGTCCAGGATGAGAATCCGAGGTCGTTGCAAGAGAGCCCTCGCAATGGCAAGCCGCTGACGCTGTCCGCCGGAAAGCTGGCAGCCTCGCGGTCCGATGTGCTGCCGTAGTCCGTCCGGCAAAGTAGCGACAAAAGCCGATAGTCCGACAGCCCGAATGGCTTCCTCCAAATCGTCCTGACCGGATATCGACCTCACTAGGCGAAGGTTGGACGCGAGCGTTCCGTCGAACAGAATCGGTTCGTGAGCCAAGTAGCAGATGTGCTGGCGCAAACTCTCCAGTCGGATGTTCCTGATGTCCTCGCCTCCCAGACGGATTGAGCCACGGACTGGGTCATAGAGCCTGACCATCAGTTTTCCGAGCGTACTCTTGCCGGCCCCGTTCGCGCCGGCCATGGCGACGCGTTCGCCGGGAAGGATCTGAAGCGCAGGAACGTGAAGCAGATCTTTCTGCCGTGGATAGCTAAACTCGACTGCAGCAAATTCGACCTTTGGCTGGTGATCGGCGGAAAGTTGGAGGGCATCAAGAGCCTGTTCCACCTTTGGTCGTAATGCCAAAACAGATTGTATTTGCCGCACGCTGGCGAACGTTTTCTGGGCTCTCGCATAGAGTTCAGTTGCGCCGCTGAGAGGTTCAAACAGTTGTGTTACGAATCCGTAGAACGCTACCAGACTGCCTACGCTGAGACTGCCTGCCACTACGCTCTCGCCACCGTAGGCGATGACGGCGCACAATGCTAGCGCGACGGCCAGCGAGCTGCACACGCTGAACCAGACGCTCGTGGTGAAAAGCTTCAGTTGCGACCGCACCGAACGGGCCATCAGTCGGAAGGCTCTCCGCTCCTGCCGTTTTTCCTGGCCCAGGAGTTGTATGGGAACCACCGAGGAGAGGTGCTCCTCGAGGAAACTGCTCCACGCGAGACGGTGGCTCTGGACGGCGTCCGAATCAGAAGCCAGCCGTTTCCGAAAGTGTTGCCGGGTAATCAGGAAAACCGGAATCAAAGGAATGACGGCAAGCGTTAGTTCTGGACTGAGCCAGAACATCGTGGCCAGTGTGAATCCAGTCGTCAGAATCAGGCGCAGCATCGCCGGCAAAAGATCGGACCCGAAGTATGAAACCTCCTCGATCGGTTCCTTTAGCGGATACATCACACTTCCCACCGATGTGTTCTCGTAGTATTCGGCGGAAAGCGTGTCGAGATGCCGCAGCAGGTCGATGCGTAACGTGAGGCTCATCTTCTGGGCTGCGCTCAACATCAGGAAACTTCCCAGACTCGTGAGTGCCGTTCGGCCCTGATCACCAAGGAAAATCAGCAACATCGCGACTAAAAGAAGTTCTGTATTCTTCTGCGGAATGACACGATCAATAAGCCACTTCAGCACGAGCGGAGTGAGAAGCGCTAAGAAACTCCCCGCCGTAATGCATAGAAAACTGGCCGCATGCCAGGGCATAAGGGGGCGGATCCGCTGCGCGAGCCAGCGCAGTTCGCCGGGAAACAAATTCCACCGGTGGCTGCTTTGATGTGAGAAAAGCGACACTTCTCCACCTGAGACGAGGGTATGCGGGTGGCATAAGTCTGTACAGAAAATGCGTGGGTTGTTCGGCTTGCGTTCAACCCGAAGGAATTTCCCAGAAATTCGGTGGGTGCTTGGATCGACTTTCCGGCTCTTTCGTCCGGAAGGTCGACAACTCAGACGAGCCTGCCTGCGATCATGACAATCTGTCCGATCACTTCGACATCGTGGTGGTAGCGGAACACGTCCGCTCGATGGAAGTCCTTGGCGTAGGGATGGACGACCAGTGTCCCGTTCTCAATGCTGCAGCACGCGCAGAGATACGTGCCGTCACGTTTGAGAAGCACGTACACGGGTTGCTGGCACAGTGGTTTGGACGCGAAATGCACCGGCCTCCTCAGTCGGCGATTGACCAGGGCTAACAAACCGTTTTCGAGGTAAGGATGCAGCACATCCTGTCTGCCACCGACCCAGAAGAAATCATTGAGGGAAACATCTCCGAGTCCGGAGAGCACCTCCATCGATTGCCGCAGAAAGAATGGCACTTCCTCGGATTGTTCCAACAGATGCCCCAGGAATCCCGACTGCTCATTCGTCGCATCTTGGTTTTCAGGGGAACTGACGGCCGACACTCTGGATCCAAACTGGTCTGGCATGGGCTCGGTGCCCGTATCTTCCAGATCGATCCTCATTGCTTCCAGCAGAGTCTGGAGCGGCAATCCATAGAGCGAGCATAGAGTAATAGCGGTTTGGATGCGGCGTGGCGCCGTGTTGTGAAGCTCATAGTCGCAGAGGGAACTGGGGGAGACGTAGTATCTGGCGTCCCTCAAAATATCGGCGATCCTGCGGCTCACTTCTGATGCTTCGCGTAGCGATACGTGCATGGTGGCGCGGGCGTGACGCAGCAGCGCGGCCACCGATCTGACATCTCTCGATAAGGGGCGTGGCTTCCACTGGCGCGCGAGTTCAGTGGGAACCTCCGGCGGGTCGAAATGGAGCGCAGGCCGTAGCGTGAGGTCCACGACACCAATCAGTCTCGTTTCCTTAGGTCGCTGTAACTCGATCTGTGCATAAGAGAGTTTCGCGCTCACGGGCACAAGCACGGCGCCTCCGACGGCACGCAAGTGGCAGCAGAACAAGCCTTCCGAGTGCTCGATGAGAAAGTATCGGGTGGACGCACGGCTCGCCCGTGGGACGATATCGTCCGGAATGTTGGGGTCCACGCGTACGATGGTTCCTGGAACGAGTTCCGGGTAGGCGAATGCGTCCTGCTGCCCGATCTTTGCATACAGAAATTTTCGATCGCTGGTACCGAGCAAAGAACGGATTTTTCTAGCGCCAGATGACTTTAGCAATTGTCCCAGAGGCGCGACCGGAGGTAGGGGAGCCTTCCACTCTCTGTTTTCAAACCAGCGAACCCAAGCATGGGGATCGACCAGAGAAGAATCGAGCAGGATCGTGCGGCGCGACGGAAGTTCGACCTGGAACCGAACGATGTTTTCGAGATCCGCCCCAAATACGCGCACCCAATCCGGCAGTCGATAGCCCGTGATGCGGCTCAAGGCGACCAACTGGTGAATGCTTGGGCTGAAGTTCCCCGCTCGAAGGTCATAGTAGAAGTTGTGGGGAACAAAGTACGGGGAAAAACGTCCGTACAGACTTTCCGAGATCTGCGATGCCCGGGAGAGAGTAAGACCCTTCAGCGCGAGAATGGATCGGATCCTGTCTCCGACATTCGTGTTGGGCTGTGGCATCTGCCTTTGGCTAGTGACACGTTCTCTGGATGCTCTTAGCTGCGAGCGTTCTCTGGTTTGCGTCGATCGTCTGGCGAACCCGCTCGGACTAGGCAAACAGGGCTCCGGAAAGGCGAGCATTTATCGAGCCGGCCTTCTAGACATCCGCTCGTAGAGACTCAGACTCTATAGGGAGGTTGGTCCGCAATTGCCACAACTATGAAAGACCTGTCCGGACCAGCGACCACAGGGCATGCGTTCCTTAACAACACTCGTGAGATAGGAGGTTCTGACTCAGAACTCTCGGTTCGGTCGGCGGTCGCAACCCCGAACGCCAATAAACAGCAACTAGGCCACCTTGTCCGGGTTTTCGTAACTAATCCATTCTGTTGTGGATAAACAGGTAATTTGCGGTAACATGGCGGAATTCGATCGGATAGGCAGTACGATGTCGGCCTCGTCATCCAGCCTGGAATTTGGAAAGCGACTGAGAGCTGAACGCGAGCATCTGCGTCTCTCTCTGCGCCAGGTGCAAGAGTTGAGTCGCGGCATTGCCGCCCAGAGAAAGAATTCGGAGTATTACATCGCCCACTCTTCTCTGGCGGACTTCGAGAATGGCAAACAGATTCCGAATATTTATAAGCTCTATAGCCTCAGCGTCATCTACGGGCGCGTGTACGAGAAACTGGCAACCATTTTCGACGTCCCGGTTGGCGAAGCGGAAAAGGACCACAAGGCATTGGTCTTCCCGCAGACCTACCTGGTAGGAGCCGCGTCAGAATTCAGCGAGGCAGCCATACTTTCATCCCGCGAACTCCGCGACAGATTGCGGTCCGAACGAACCAATCTTTTGTCCAAAATACTCGAGAATTGGAAAGATGTTCCTCCCTCTCTCTTGCAACAGATCGATTGGCGCGATTCCCTTTACGGCTACATTGGAATGGAGGACCGCACTCTCGACCCCATTATTCGCCCCGGTTCCTTCGTCCAGATCGATTCCCGGCAACGGACGATCCCACCCGTAAATTGGCATGACGACTTCGACCGCCCGATCTTCTTCTTCGAACTCCGCGATCGCTACGTCTGCAGTTGGTGCGAATTCTATGGGAGCCAGTTGATACTGGTTCCCACGGCGCATTCCCGTGGACATGCTCGGCGTATCAGCTATCCCGGTGACGTCACCATCGTCGGCCGGGTCACAGGCGTAGCCATGCGAATTGCAGAGGGGCGTGAGAATCCAACCAGAACTCCTCCGCTGAGTTGACTGTCCGACAGCACAGTTTCTCAGGGCAGGGAACTCGTCGGTGTCAACGCTTTCGAGGCTCTCACAACAAACTACGCCATCTTCAGCATAGGCGGAGCGGCTGATACCACGACGCTGTTCGTTGCCAATACTATTAATGATGGAATCGAAAACACTCGGCTTGATGCCATGCTTCTTACACCAGTCTTGCGGAAATACGTGATGGATATCGACATTTTCACCGAAAAATA
>Ga0209169_10000228_pt1 | contig 33793 bp, 26 predicted proteins | sample HubBroMetageWRM4_FD_188346 | JGI IMG/M metagenome (GOLD analysis project Ga0209169, IMG submission 188346) | Warmed soil microbial communities from the Hubbard Brook experimental Forest, New Hampshire - Hubbard Brook CCASE Soil Metagenome WRM 4... | ecosystem: Environmental > Terrestrial > Soil...
GAAATGCTGGCGTCGATTCATTGATTCACAATTGGGCGATGGGAAAGGTGCCCGCTTGCTGAAGCAACCGGCCGCTACAGGTAGTCCGATCTGAAGCTGACGAACGAGTGCGACAACCGGAGAGGAAAAAGCGACAGCCTGCGCAGCAGGCTATCTTACGTGCGAGCGGATTCTTCTTGTTCGAAGGCGTGGTAGGAGGAGCGGACCAGCGGGCCGGACTCGACGTGCTTGAATCCCATTTTTTCGCCAAGCTGCTTGAACTCAGCAAACTCGTCGGGATGCAGGAAGCGGTCGATCGGCAGGTGCTCCGGTGTCGGCTGTAGATACTGCCCAAGCGTAAGAATGTGCGTGCCCTGCGCGGCGATATCTTCCATCGCGGCGAGCGTCTCTTCGCGCGATTCACCGAGACCCAACATCATTCCGGTTTTCGTGGGCATGTCGTCCGCGAATTCGCGTGCGCGGCGAAGCACTTCGAGCGACCGCTCGTAGAGAGCGCCCTTGCGAACCTGGCGGTAGAGTCGCGGCACGGTTTCCATGTTGTGGTTCAGCACGTCGGGCTTGGCGTTCAGCACATTTTCGAGCGACGGCCAGTGCCCGCGGAAATCGGGGATCAGCACTTCCACGCGGCAGCCAGGAACGCGTTCGCGGATGCGCGTGATGGTGCGGGCGAAAATCGCGGAGCCGCCGTCGGGCTGGTCGTCGCGATTGACGGAAGTGACCACGGCGTAGCGAAGGCTCATGCGTTCCACGGCTTCGGCCACGCGCTCGGGCTCGTCTTCATCGGGCAGGCCGAGGGGCTTGCCGCTCGGGACGGCGCAGAAGCCGCAGGAGCGCGTGCAAATGTTGCCGAGGATCATGAATGTGGCGGTGCCATGTTCCCAGCACTCGCCCATGTTTGGGCAGCGGGCGCTTTCGCAGACTGTGTGAAGGTCGAGCGTGCGCATGATGCGCTTCAATTCCTGGTAATTGGGGCCCCCGAAGAATTTCACGCGCAGCCAAGACGGGCGCGGGTGAGCGGCCGGAGGCGGCACGGGGTTGTTCGAGAGGATATTGAAAGGAGAGGCCATCGCTGGGTTCGAGCCGTCGCGTGGTAGAGGCTCCGAAACTCCATTGTACAAGGGACTTTGCGGCAAGACAACGCGCCGGAGTGGGGCGGTAGTACTGGTGAAGTTTTGCCGTGCAGGGCCGATATGGAAGTTGAACAGTGGCTTTGCACCATTGGCGGCGAAGAGGTGGGCGTCCGGACGGGCGCCCTGGCCGCCCTGGAGACTTTCCATGGCAACGATCGCTCAAGCGGTGACGGTTTCGATTCCCGGCGCAGCGAATCCGGCTGGCGCAGACCCGGTCGCGGTGGCGCCGGCGACGCTGCCGGTGCCCGAATCGGTGGGAAAAGCTAGCCGCGCGCAAGACACAGTGAACCTGACTGAAACAGGCGGCCGCAACGTGGCCGTGGCGGCACCAAACGGAAAGGCGGCGGTTCCCGCATTTCAGGTGGCGTATTTTCCGCCGTCGAGCGCGCCGCGGGCGAAGGCTTCGGGCACTCAAACGAACTCAGCACAAGCCGCGGCCGCAGTGCCTGCGCAGACGAATAATCCGACGGCGCAGGTGGCTAACGCAGCTGCGCAGGAGGCGACAAGTACGAGTTCGAGTTCCGCCGGGAGTTCGGCTGGCGCCGGCGCGAATTCGAGCGCGGCGGCGTCTCAGACGTCACCTTTGAGCGCGGCCTCGCAGGCTAAGCTGCAGAAACTCGATCAAGAGCTTCAACAGATGGGGATTAACCCGGCGCAAGTGAGCTTTGCAGCGCGGATCGCGCTATTGCCATTGATAAACGACCCGGCAGCGATCCAGCAGTACGTGCAGGGCTTGCCCGCGCAGTCGGCGGTGTTGAATCCGGCTACGTCGCAATCCAACTCGACCGCGTCGTTGGGCACGCAGGCGGCGGCATCAGGCTTGTCGATCGCCGCGAGTGTAAACGGCAGCGGTTCGGCGGACCGCGGCGCGCCGGGTGCCGCTGCAATCCTCGGCATGAACTCCCTGCCGAGCGGCAACGGTTCGGCCTCGTTCAATCCAGCAAGCGCATCGTTTGCAGCGGCGGCCGGAGCGGGAACGACAAGCGGATCGGACGCGACCGGCCAGAAGGTGAACATCTCGGTGTGATGTGTGGTAACCATACAACACGGCTTTATTAAATCGTTCCAATAAGGGATGTAAGCTACACATAACACTGGCCAAATTTTGCCTTCCCAGAGGCAACAGGTTCCGTATAAGCTTGTTGCTGGGGCAAAATGGCGTTTCAGTCCACCATCCAGCGACCCGTCGAAATTGAGGGGATCGGGCTTCACACCGCGGTACCTTCCCACGTCCGATTCGTACCCGCACCGGCAGACACCGGCATCGTCTTCCGCCGCACCGATCTAGACAATTTTGAAATTGAGGCACACGTCCGCAATGTGGCCCGCGTGAGCTACGCGACCAGCCTGATGAAGCAGGGCGTGCTGCTTTCCACCACGGAACACGCGCTTGCCGCGCTTTACTCCTGCGGAATCGACAACGTTTACGTGGAGATCGACGCGCTCGAGCTGCCGATCCTGGATGGCTCGTCGCAACCTTACATCGAGATGCTCGAAAAGGCTGGGACTCGCAAACTGCGCCGCCAACGCCGGTACATCCACGTGAAGAAGGCGCTGGAATTTTCCGAGGGCGATCGCCGCATCGGGATTTACCCGGCGGATGAATTCCGCGTGGAATGCTTTGTGGAGTACAAGCATCCGGAAGTGGGCAGGCAGCAGGTAGCGATGACGGTGAATCGCGAGACATTTTGCCGGGAACTGGCGCCGGCGAGAACGTTTGGGTTTATGAAGGACTTCGCGGGGATGCAGAAGATGGGCCTGATCCGCGGAGGATCGGTGGACAACGCGATCGTGCTGGACGACGAGACGATCATGAACGGGCCGCTACGCTTTCCCGATGAATTTGGGCGGCACAAGGCGCTGGATCTGATCGGCGACCTGGCGCTGGTGGGGCATCCGCTGAAGGCGCACGTGGTGGCGCACAAGGCGGGGCACGCGCTGCACACGCAACTGGTTACGCGGCTACTTGCGGATCGCAGTTTGTGGACGGAAACAACCGAATCGCACGCGGCAGCGCCTGCTGCGCGTGGTTTTACCGAAGTGCTTCCCGCAACAAGCTAACTCTTTTTCTGAAAACTTTGTGGCGATGGCTATTCGAGCGGAGTGCTATCCGCGTTGGCCGGACTGTCGCCTACCGAGAAGCGAATCACGCCCGATTCATCGACGAAAAAGTGGCGTACGCCGGTAGTGTTTTCGGTGATCGGGTCGGCGGTGATTTCATAGCCGGACGCGCCCGCTGAACAATTCGCTGGGGCGCCTTTTGCCGGGGCGGGAGCGTGGTCCGAGCCACCGGGAAATTTCGGCGTGTAATAGAAGACGTATCCACCCTTGCGGCCGGTGGCGAATACGGGATTGATCAGGCCGGCGTGGTTGCAGTCCTCTTTGGAGGCGTCGCCTGTGGCGAGGACGTCCAGACTCGTTGGGTAACCGGCACCGTATCCTTCGCTGTATGTAACAAGCGCGGTGCTCATGGTGCGGAGCGAGACCACTGCGGAAGATTCGTTGGCGGCCATGCGAGCGCGCAGGAGATTGGGAATCGCGATGGCGGCGATGATTAGGATAAACGGAATCATCGCTACGCCCATGTAGCCGAGAACCATTCCTGCTGTTCCCATGCCGCGTCCGGTAAGGCGGCCACCGGCTTTGCGAATGTCTGACAGCGACCAGTGGCCGAGGATGATCGCGAGGATCGCGGATGGAAAAATGAAAAAGAGAAGGCCGAAGATGAGCGCGCCGATGGCTTTGCCACTGGTTTCGGTAGGGCCGACGTAGGGCGCTTGCGGCACGTGATACTGCGGCGGAAGATTTGAGGGAAGCGCGCCGGAAACTGGGCCGTGCTGGTGAGGCTGCGGGACCGGCGCTGGGATCGGTGCGGCGGGAGGAGCGGGCGCGTGGGGTGCGGTGGAGGCTGCGAGCGGAGTGCCGCACTTATTGCAGAAAGTAGCGTGGTCTGGGTTCGCGTTGCCGCAGTTGGGGCAGAACATGGAGCGCCTCCTGGGAGTTGACGGCGAATATAACCGCGAGTGAGCGTTGTGAAAAGAGTTGTGTTCGAAAGTGTGCCACACATGAACTGCGCGGGCGGGCGTAAATGCCTGAGTGACGCCGACAGGTCCCGCCTCGCGTGAGCCGGTCGGACCTATCGAAGTGCGTCGCTTGAGGCGGTGGCGGACTGATCGGCGGAGTAGCGAATGATGCCGGTCTGGTCGGTGTAGAAGTGCATGGCGCCAGATTGCGAGGGGTCGGCGGGATCGGCGTTAATGATGTAGCCGGATGCGCCACCGGAAAGGCAATTCGCAGCGGCGGCTTTGGGAGAAATTTGCGGCGTGGCGCGGTGATCGGGGAAAACAGGAGTGTAGCGGAAAACGTAACCGTTTCGCGTGCCGCTGGCGAGGCGCGGTTCGAGCATCGCGGGGTGATTGCAGTCTCCCTGTCCGGGCACACCGGAGGCGAGCACGGCGATGTCGGCAGGAAATCCATTGCCGTATTCGGCGCCATAAGCGACGAGAGCCGAATTCATGTTGCGAAGCGCGCCCATCGCCGAGGTCATGCGCGCGTCGGGCGAATGAGCGAGATGCGCGTAGAGCGCGGAAACCGTGGCGCCTGTGGAGAGAACGACGCCGAGCCAGCCGAGAACGATTCCGGCCCGGGCCATGGCGGCGCCGCGAAGACGGTCGTGCGATGCGGTGATCTCGGTGCGAGCGCGGCGGCCGTAGATGATCGCAGCGATCGCCGACGGCAAGATGGGAAACAGCACACCGAAGATGAAACTCGCGACGGCTTTGCGGCTCGATTTTAGTTTGCGCGGCGGCGTGGGTGCGAGCGGCACCGCGGGTTTGGCCGGACCGACGGGGCGCGAGGTGATGAACGCAGGGTATTCGCGCTGAACCCCGAGTGACAATGGCGCTGGCGCGAAAGCACCGACGCTGGATTCGGCACTGGCCGAGGTGGGCGGATTTTTAGGCGCGGGCTTCGAAGAACGGGCTGGTGCGACGGCTGAAGCTACAGTGGTGCCTGGTGCGAACCCGAGATTGAAATTCCGGGTGGTACTGCCGCCGAGCGGCAATTTCGCGCCGCATTTTGTGCAACTCTGGCGAGTATCCGAGTTCGCCATTTTGCACTTCGAACAAAACATCGGCACCTCTACACTGCTTTGACGCGAATATAAACGCCTGGCTAGCGGTTATGCAAAGGATTCTGTGCGTTAGTGCGCAACGCGAGCTGGGCTTTTGATTGCAAAATCGGCAGCACGAAAGAGAGAATGAATTCAGCGATGGCTCATTCCGACACAGTTTGCGTAATCTTGGCGGCGGGCAAAGGGACGCGCATGCGTTCTGAGCTAGCCAAGGTGCTGCACCGTGCGGGCGGGCGGCCGATGCTCGAACACGTGATTCGCACGTGCCAGCCGCTGAAGCCGGCGCAGGTGCTGACGGTAGTCGGGCACCAAGCCGAGGAAGTGAGCGCGGTGGCGGAGGCGCTCGGTTCAGACACGGTGCTGCAGAAGCCGCAGCGCGGTACGGGACACGCGCTGCAAATGGCGCGGCGGAAGGTGAAGCGCGGCGCAAAGTATGTGGTGGTGATGCCGGGCGATGCACCGCTTCTGCGGACCGAAACGCTGAAGGCGCTGATCGACGAACACAAGCGCGGCGATGCGGCTGCGACGATTCTGAGCGCGATGCTCGAGGATCCCACGGACTACGGCCGCGTGATTCGCGACGATGCAGGGCGCGTGGAACGCGTGGTGGAGGAAAAGTCCGCGACGCCGGAGCAGCGCGCGATCAAGGAAGTGAATTCGAGCATTTACTGCTTCACGCTGGAAAAGCTGTGGCCTTCACTGAACGAGCTGAGGCCGAACAACGCGCATCACGAATTGTATCTGACCGACGTGATCGGATACTTGCGCGCGAAGAACGAACGCGTGCTAGCGGTGGTGGCGCGCGACTCGCAGGAAATTCTGGGCTGCAATACGCGCGCGGCGCTGGCGGATGTCGATCGTATTTTCCGCGCGCGCAAAGCGGCGGAGCTAATGGCGTCGGGCGTGACGATCTACTTGCCGGAAACTGTGGTGATCGACGCGGAAGTGACGGGCGGCGAAGATTCGATCGTGGAGCCGGGCGTGGCGCTGCTGGGCAAGACTCGCATCGGTGCGCGCTGCACGGTCGGCACGGGAAGCGTGCTTCGCGATACGGTGATCGGCGACGACGTGACGATTCGTGCGTACTCGGCGCTGGACCAGGCGCGCGTGGCTTCGAAGGCCGATGTGGGGCCCTTTGCGCGGCTGCGACCGGGCGCGGATATTCGTGCGGGCGCGCATATCGGAAATTTTGTGGAAGTGAAAAACGCGGTGGTGCACGAGCGCGCGAAGGCCGGGCACCTGACGTACATCGGCGACGCGACGGTGGGCAAGGAAGCGAACATCGGCGCGGGGACGATCACGTGCAATTACGACGGCGTGGCGAAACATCACACGCACATTGGAGCTGGAGTTTTTATTGGGAGCGATACGGCGCTAGTGGCGCCCGTGCGTGTGGGTGATGGGGCTTACGTGGCGGCGGGTTCGACGATTACGGAGAATGTGCCGGCCGGTGCGCTGGGGATTGCGCGCGGGAGACAGACGAATAAGGGGGGATGGGCGAAGGCGAAGAAGAGAGAGCGGGCAAAGGCGGGGCGCGGTAAGAAGAAGAGGTAACGCTGCGGCTGTGAGTTGCGGTTCCTTCCTGTGGTGAATTTTGACGAAAGAAAGTGGAGATCGCCGAGACTACTGCGTGGAGTGGTGTGCGCACGTGGCGGGGCGGTGGTCCCCGTCCCGACGGTGACCCACCGCAGTCCGCGAAATGCGATCCGTGCTCGGCGTGTGGCGCGATGCGATTCGACTCTTTTCGCGGCGTTTTTCGATGCGCGTGATGGGAGGGGAAATGCGGGCGGTGTGATAAAATAGCGTTTTAGGAGAACGCCCGAATGAAGTTCGGTGTGGTCCAGTTCCCTGGTTCCAACTGCGACGACGACGCTTTCCATGCCATCGGCTCGATCATCCACGAGCCTGTTGAATTCATCTGGCACCAATCCGAAGACCTGAAAGGTAGCGACGCGATCATCCTTCCGGGTGGTTTTGCGTTTGGCGATTACCTGCGCACGGGCGCGATCGCGCGATTTTCACCGGTGATGAAATCGGTGGAGAAATTTGCGCGCTCCGGGGGGCTGGTGCTGGGCATCTGCAACGGATTTCAAATTCTGCTCGAAGCCGGACTTCTCCCCGGCGCGATGATGCGCAATCAAGGTCTGCGCTTTTTGTGCCGCCAGGTGCACGTCCGCGTGGAATCGACGAACACGCCGTTCACCGGAGCGGCGCGCAAGGGTCAGGTGCTGGAAATTCCCGTGGCGCACATGGAAGGAAATTATTTCTGCGACGCGGCGACGCTCGCTGAGATCGAGAAAAACGATCAGGTGATTTTCCGCTACGTGACGCCGGAAGGCGCGGACGCGGAGAAAGATCGCGAGGCGAATCCGAACGGATCGCTGCACGCGATCGCGGGAATCTGCAATCGCGAGCGCAACGTACTGGGGCTGATGCCGCACCCGGAACGTGCCGTGGAATCGCCACTCGGTTCTTCTGACGGGCTGGTGCTTTTCAAATCCCTTGTCGCGAGCCTTGGGCAACGCGCGGCTGTGCCCGCGTGACGATGCTCGATACAGACATCAAGATCACTCCTCAAGTTGCCGCAGAGCACGGACTCACCGCGGACGAATACGCACGAATCCAGAAAATTCTAGGACGCGACCCGAGCATCACCGAGCTGGGAATTTTCAGCGTGATGTGGAGCGAGCACTGCTCGTACAAATCGTCGCGCGTGCATTTGAAGAAGCTGCCGACCAAAGGCAAGTACGTGGTGCAGGGCCCGGGCGAAAACGCGGGCGTGGTGGATATCGGCGACGGCATGGTGGCCGTTTTCAAAATCGAATCGCACAACCATCCGAGTTTTGTGGAGCCGTTTCAGGGCGCGGCGACGGGCGTGGGCGGAATTCTGCGGGACATTTTCACGATGGGCGCGCGGCCGATCGCTGTGCTCGATTCGCTGCGCTTCGGACCTCTGACAGCCGGATCCGGAGCGGGCAAAGCGACGCCGGCCGAGATCAAGAAAAACCGGCAACTGCTCGACGGCGTGATTCGCGGCATCGGATTTTACGGAAATTGTTTCGGCGTGCCAACCGTGGGCGGCGAGATCGTGTTCGAGCCGTGCTATTCAAATAATCCTCTGGTGAACGCGCTGGCGCTGGGAATCGCGAAGCGCGATGAACTTTTCTTCGCGAAGGCCAGCGGCGTGGGCAATCCCGTGATTTACGTGGGCGCGAAGACGGGGCGCGACGGAATTCACGGTGCGTCGCTCTTGGCATCGGCGGAGTTCAGCGAAGAATCGCAGCAGAAGCGGCCGAACGTGCAGGTGGGCGATCCGTTCCTCGAGAAGCTGCTGCTGGAGGCGTGCCTGGAAGCGATGCAAACGGGCGCGATCGTAGCGATTCAGGACATGGGCGCGGCGGGATTGACGAGCACGAGTTCGGAGATGGCGTCGCGCGGCGGAGCGGGGATCGAAATTGATCTCGCGCGTGTGCCGCAGCGCGAAGCGAAGATGACGCCGTACGAAATGATGCTCAGCGAGAGTCAGGAACGGATGCTGCTGGTGGCGGCGCGCGGCCGCGAGAAAGAAGTGTTCGACGTGTTCCACAAGTGGGGACTCGACGCCGTAGAAATCGGGAAAGTGACGAGCGACGGGAAACTGCGCGTGCTGCACCACGGCGTGGTGGCGGCGGAAATTCCGGCGCATGCGTTGGCGGAAGAAGGTCCGCGGTACAACCGACCGTGCGCGGCGCCGGCACGCGGTGCGACGCCCGCAAAGGCGCCTGCGTTTCCGTTTGCAGCAGCGGGAACGGATCTCACCGAGAATTTGCGACGCGTGCTGAGCGCGCCGACGATTGCTTCGAAGAAGTGGGCGACGGACCAATACGATTCGATGGTGCGCACGAATACGCGCGTGGGTCCGGGCCAGGGCGACGCGGCAGTGCTGCGGCTGAAGGAATCGAAGCGCGCGATTGCGCTCGCGACCGATGGCAACGGGCGCTGGGGCAGCCTTTCGCCGAAGCTCGGCGCGATGCACTCGGTGGCGGAAGCGGCGCGCAACGTGGCGTGCACGGGCGCAATGCCGATTGCGGCGACGAACTGCTTGAACTTTGGAAATCCCGAGAAGCCGGAAGTGATGTGGCAGTTCACCGAGGCGATCGACGGATTGACGGAAGCGTGCGCGGCGCTTGAGACGCCGATCACCGGCGGCAACGTGAGTTTTTACAACGAGACGCTGGGCAATCCAATTTATCCGACGCCGATCATCGGGATTTTGGGATTGATGGATGACGCGGAATCGACGGTGGCGTCTGCGTTTCGCGCGGCGGGCGACGCGATCGTGCTGCTCGACGGCATCGGCGCGAAGAGCGCTGACGTGGCGGAAACTATTGGTGCGTTTTCGTCGTCCGAATATGCGAAGGAAATTCACGGCATCGTGGCGGGAGCGCCGCCGGCGATCGATTTGAGCGCGGAGAAGCGGCTGATCGAATGTATGGTGAAGCTGGCCGCGACGAAAGCGATTGCGTCTGCGCATGACGTGAGCGACGGCGGGATTGCGGTGACACTGGCGGAATCGACATTCGAAAACGGGCTGGGCGCGCACGTGAAATTGCCTGCGGTGCAGGGCCTTTCGGCGGAAGCGGCGGTGTTTGGCGAAAGAGGCGCGCGCGCGGTGGTCTCAGCGCCGGCCGGTTCGCTTGCCCGCGTGAAGGAAATTGCGGCACAATGCGGCGTCTCTGCGGTGGAAATTGGAAACGTCGCGGCAGGCGAATTCCGCATCCAATATGGTGACGCGGTCGTGGTAAGCGGGCCCGTCGCCTCGTTTCGCAAACCGTGGTCAGAATCGCTGCAAAAGGCCGTGGAACTCGGATGAACCCGAAGACACATTTCCTGGAAGACGATCATTTTCACGATCAGTGCGGCGTGTTCGGAATTTCCGGGCACGGCGAAGCGGCGAAGATGACGTACCTGGGCTTGTACCAGCTGCAGCATCGCGGGCAGGAGTCCGCCGGCATCGCGTCCACTGAGGGCCTGCAGATTCACCTGCACAAGGCGATGGGGCACGTGCAGGAAATTTTCACGCCGAACGTGATTTCGCACCTGATTGGCACCTCGGCGATTGGGCACACGCGATATTCCACGGCGGGCGATACGGCGCTGACCAACGCGCAGCCGATCGTGATCGATTGCAACAAGGGCAAGCTGGCAATCGCGCACAACGGCAACCTGACCAACGCGATCGAGCTGCGGAAAAAGCTTGAACATCGGGGATCGATTTTCCAGACGACGAGCGACACGGAAGTGATCGTTCATCTGATCGCGCGAAGTGCGGCGCGGAATCTTTCGGGCGCGATCGCGGACGCGCTGAACCAGGTGGAAGGCGCGTACTCGCTGCTGATTCTCACGCCCGATGAAATTTTTGCGATTCGCGATCCGCGCGGATTCCGGCCGCTGGCGCTGGGGCGGCTTGAGGGCGCGTGGGTGGCGACTTCTGAAACGTGCGCGATGGATTTGATCGACGCGGAATACGTGCGCGACGTGGAACCGGGCGAGATGGTGCGGATTTCGCGGAGCGGCATCGAGTCGATTCGCTTTGCGCCCGAAAAGCCGCATCAATACTGCATCTTCGAGCATGTTTATTTCGCACGGCCGGATTCGCTGGTGTTCGGGCGCCCGGTAAACGAAAGCCGCGAACGAATGGGGCGCGCGCTGGCGTTGGAGCATCCCGTCGATGCGGACGTGGTGGTGCCGGTGCCGGACTCGGGCGTGCCGGCTGCGATTGGGTACGCGGCGCAATCGGGCATTCCGTTCCAAATGGGATTGATCCGCAACCACTACGTGGGTCGAACGTTCATCGAACCGGAACAGGCGATTCGCGATTTTGGCGTAAAGCTGAAATTGAACCCGGTGCGTCGAATGCTCGAGGGCAAGCGCGTGATTCTGGTGGACGATTCGATCGTGCGCGGAACCACGAGCCGGAAGATCGTGCGCCTGGTGCGAGAGGCCGGCGCGACGGAAGTGCACGTGCGGATCAGCTGCCCGCCGACGATTTCGCCGTGCTACTACGGCGTGGATACGCCGCGGCGCGAAGAATTGATTGCTGCAAATAATTCGGTGGAAGAAATCCGGCGCTACCTGGGCGCGGATTCGCTGGGCTACGTATCGCTGAATGCGGTGCGCGACGCGGTGGGCGACCCGGACAAGAAATTCTGCACTTCGTGCTACACGGGCAACTATCCCACCGAGCTGGTGCAGCTGGAAGTGGAGGCGCATCGTGAAAGCTGAGCTGAAGCATAAGGCGAGCGCTTCCGATGCGCCGCAAGTTGCGAAGCACACGAAGAATTCGCGCGTGTGGGCCGAGGTGGTTTCGTGGGCCTGGGTGGTGCTCGCGTTCATTTTGATTGAAGGTGGCGTGGCGCAGGCGCGCGTGATTCCGAGCGGCTCGATGGAAAATACGGTGTTGATCGGCGACCACCTCATCGTGAGCCGGCTGGGTTACGGCGTGGGGATGCCGTTCACCAGCCAGAACGTGAAATTGTGGCGCGACCCGCAGCGGCAGCAGATCATCGTCTTCCGCGCGCCGCTGGCCGATCAGGGATTTCCCGATTTGATCAAGCGCTGCATCGCCGTGCCGGGCGACCGGTTGAAAGTGGTGGGCGGGCAAGTGTATGTGAATGGCGTGAAGATCGAAGATCCGCACGCGATTCGCCGCGCGAACAGCGCAGAGCTGCCGTGGGAGAATTTTCCGGAGCGCGCCGCCGAGCTGCCGTACATGGACGTGCCGGAGTGGCGGCAGGAACTCGCGAAAGACACGGTGAACGGCGAGCTGGTGGTTCCCGCCGGAAAATATTTCATGATGGGCGACAACCGCGACAATTCGAACGACAGCCGCTTCTGGGGTTTTGTGCCTCGCGAAAATATTATCGGCACGCCGGTGATGATTTATATGTCGATCGACGCGCCTGGCGATGTGTGGCTGCCGGGGCACATGAGCGAAAGATTTCAGACCTACGTGAGCGCGCTGGTCCACCCGAGCGAGATTCGCTGGAACCGGCTGTTCCACTTCTTTGGAGATGAAGCGCCGAAAGCCGGAGGCGCTTCTTGAAGGCGGACGTGGACGAAGCCCTAGCCGCAGACAAACAACGAGAAGACGAAAAGCAGAACGCAGGCGAGCCAACCACCACGAAAGATAAGGTGTGGCACGAAGTCGTCTCGTGGTTCTGGGTGATCCTGATTTTTGTGATCATCGAGGGCGTGCTGGTGCAGGCGCGCGTGATCCCGAGCGGCTCGATGGAGCCGACGGTGCTGATCGGCGATCACTTGATCGTGAGCCGGTTCGGGTTTGACGCGGGACTGCCGTTCACTTCGTGGCACATTCCACTGTGGCGCACGCCGCGGCGGCAGCAGATCATCGTGTTTCGCGCGCCGCTCGCCGATCAAGGCTATCCCGACTTCATCAAGCGTTGCATCGGCGTGCCGGGCGATCACATCAAGATTACCGACGGCGTGGTGTACGTGAACGGCATCAAGCTCGACGAGCCGTACACACGGCACAACGATCTGGCGCGGGAAATGCCGTCTGAAAATTTCCCGATCGATAGCGGCGAGTTGCCGTTCAACGACCGGCCGGAGTGGAAAGACGAAATCGTAAAGAACACAGTGAACGGCGAGTTGGTAGTGCCGCCCGGGCAATATTTCATGATGGGCGACAATCGCGACAACTCAAACGACAGCCGGTACTGGGGATTTGTGCCGCGCGAAAATATCATCGGAACACCGGTGCTGATTTACATGTCGATCGACGCGCCGGAGGATGTGTGGAATCCCGGGCACTTCGGGGAACGGTTCGGAACGTATTTCCAGGCGATCTTTCATCCCAGCGAAATCCGCTGGAGAAGGCTCTTCCATCTTTTCTAGCTAGGAACTTTCAGCTTCACAAATTCGTTCCCTCAGAAAGCAGACTCGATTTATGCGATACGCAGACGCAGGTGTAGATATCACCACCGCCGACGAAGCCAAACGGCGCATCGGTGCGATGGCGCGGCGGACGTTTGGGCGCAGCGTGCTGGCGCCGATCGGCGGATTTGGTGCGCTGTTTCAGCTCGATCCGAAGCGGTGGAAGAATCCGGTGCTGGTTTCGAGCGCGGATGGCGTGGGCACGAAGCTGAAGATTGCGTTCGCGACGAACCAACACTCGAGCGTGGGCGCGGACATTTTGAATCACTGCGTGAACGATATTTTGACTCAGGGCGCGGAGCCGCTCTTCTTCCTCGATTACCTGGCGATGGGAAAGATCGATACGCGCATCGTGGAGCAGGTGATCGAAGGAATGAGCCGGGCCGCGAAGCGCGCAGGGTGCGCGTTGATCGGCGGCGAGACGGCCGAGATGCCGGATTTTTATCCCGTCGGTGAATACGACCTCGCGGGATTCATCGTCGGCGCGGTGGATCGCGACAAGCGCCTCGATCCGCGCAAAGTGCGGGCGGGCGACGTGCTGCTCGCGCTGCCCTCGAGCGGACTACACACCAATGGATATTCGCTGGCGCGCAAGCTGGTCTTTGGAATGAAGAAGCTCGACCCGAAGACGTACGTGGCCGAAGTGGGAAACAAAATCGGAGCGGAACTGCTGAAGCCGCATCGCGCGTACTGGCCGCTGCTGAAGAACGTGCTGCAGCGCGGATGGGTCACGTCTATGGCGCACATTACCGGCGGCGGCATCACAGACAATTTGCCGCGCGCACTGCCCAGCAACGTGCAAGCGGTGATCGATCTGGGTTCGTGGCCGGTGCTGCCGATTTTCAAGTATCTGGCGAGCATCGGTGAAATGGAGCGCGACGAGCTGCTGCGCACATTCAACCTGGGCGTGGGAATGATTCTGGTGGTTCCGGCGCAGCATGTGGCGCGCGTGGAAACCGAACTAAAGCGTCGGCGCGAAAAATTTTACGTGATCGGGCGCATCGAGCGGGCGTTGCGCGGGCGGCCGCGCGTGGCGTACACGGGCAAGCTAGGGCTGTAATTTTTGATGGGCTTTTAGTCGCCGCCCTAGAAACCGAAGAGAGATCCTTCGGCCCGTGAACGGGCCTCTGGATGACGGCCTTTTTTTCAAAAGGCCCGTGACACACACACTCGGTGCTGACTATTTTGCGGGCGGCGCGGGCGGCGGGTCTTCAGAGTCCGTATCCACGGCAACTTTCCAATCGCCGCCGGGTGGTTTCTTCCAAACCAAAAGATAGTTCCCGGTTTTCGTTGCGGGCTTCCCCGCTTTGTCAGCAAACGTAAGCGTGTAGTGGCCGCGCTCGTAGGCTAGATCGCCAGAGCGCGCGACGACGACCGCGTCCGTCTTCCAATCGATCGTCCATCCCTTGTCTGAAAAATCCCGGTCCATGCCGGCGCGCGCGGCTGCTCGCGACGTCGTCGTCGGGTCGCCGCCGCCGAAAGCAAACGCATCGTCGGCGTAAAAAGAGGCGGTTTTGTCGGCGTCTTTGGCGCGCACAGCGTCGTTCATCGCTTGCGAGTAGGCGCGGATCGCGGCTTCGTCTTCGGCGCGTGTATCCTTCAGCGCGGCGGGCTGAGCACAACCCTGAACTGCGGCGGCGAGCATCAGCGCCGCAGCCAGGAGCGCAGCGTTAGTGATGGCGGCGATGTTTTTTCGCGGCGGCATGGTGAGCGGTACGCACGGGCGGCGCAGGAGCGGGAGGCGGCGCGTCGGAGTTGTCGGTGTCCACAGCAACTTTCCAGGTGCCGTCGGCTTGCTTCTTCCACACGAGGAGATATTTTCCTGTCTGCGTCGAGGTCTGGCCGTCTTTGCCGACGACATCCATCGTGTAGGCGCCGTATTCGTAGGCGATGTCGCTTGATTTCGCGACGCCGACGGCGGTGGTTTTCCACGAGAGCGTCACGTTTTTATTTCCAATGAAGTTTTGCCACACGGCGCGAATCGCATCTTTATTCAATGCGATGGACGCACCATCCGGGAGCGCGACCGCATCGGGCGCATAGAAAGAAAGAACCTTGTCCATGTCGTGGGATTGCGCGGCGTTGGTCCAGGCCATGGATTGCTGGCGAATCGCGATTTCATCCGTGGCGCGCGTGTCTTTAGGAGCTTCGGTGCCGCAGCCTTGCGCGATGAACGCGGCGATCACTGCCGATGTGAGAAGAGCTTTCTTGAAATGCGATACCATTCATTTCCCCCGGTACGAAATTAGAAAATCGTGAGCTGCGTTAATGATGTTTTCGGCGCTTCGCGCTGTTGTGCGCGGCAGGTTTCGCCGCTGGCGCAGGCGCGGGCGGTGGAGGTGCGTCGGTATTGTTGATATCGACAGCAGCTTTCCACGTGCCGTCGGTCTGCTTCTTCCAGATTACGACGTACTTGCCCTTCTGATCGGTGATTTTGCCGGCGGAATCGGCGACCGCGAAATCGTACGCGCCGTATTCGTAGGCGACGTCGCCGGATTTTGCAACTTCGACTTTCGACGTTTGAAGCGAAAGCCCGGGACCGGGGAGCGCGAGCATTTTCTGCCAGCCGGCGTGCAGCGTGGCTGCGTCGTCGACGAGCGGGCCTTTGTCCGTCAATTGAATGCCGTCGGTCGCGTAGAACGAGACGGCTTTGTCCACGTCTTTGGCTTGGGCCGCGTCGCTCCATGCTTTGGAGGCGGCGCGAATGGCGGCTTCGTCTGCTGCGCGCGTGTCTTTCGGTGCTGGCGTCGAGTTGCAGGAAGCGAGGACCAGCGATCCCACGGCGAGTGCAAGTGCGGCGGAAAGTTTTACGATGCGAGCGACGGGATTCGTGGGTGATGTGCGCATGAAAAATGTCTGCGTGCGAATTTGCCTGATGCGCGTATGCGTGTCAAGCGAGCAACGGCGGGGCCGGTTGGACGGGTTTGGGAATTGTGCTAGCGTTGGTCGGACATGAAAAAACGCATTGGCGTGCTCCTTTCGGGGCGCGGCTCCAATTTTGAAGCGCTGGCTGAAAGTGTGGCCGCAGGGCGGATCCCGAACGCGGAAATTGCGTTGGTGCTGAGCAATCGCGAGGCGGCGCCGGGACTTCAGAAGGCGATCGAGCGCAAGATTCCCGCGAAGGCGATTCCTTCGAAGGGCCTCGAGCGCGAAGCGTACGACAAACTGGTGGTGGCGGCGCTGAAAGAGGCCGGGGTCGAGCTGGTTTGCCTGGCCGGTTACATGAGGCTGATCTCGCCGCACTTCGTTTCCGCGTTTCCGAATCGCATCATCAATGTTCACCCGTCGCTCTTGCCCGCGTTTCCGGGCCTCGAATCGCAGAGGCAGGCGATCGAGCACGGCGCGAAATTTTCGGGATGCACGGTGCACTTCGTCGATGAAAATCTCGACGCCGGGCCGATCATTTTGCAGGCGTGCGTTCCGATCGAGGACGACGACACGCCCGATACGCTGGGCGAACGAATTTTGAAGCAGGAACACCGGATTTATACCGAAGCCGTAAAAATCGTGCTCGAAGAGCGCTACCGGATCGAGGGGCGGCGCGTTCGAGTGATCCCGGAGAACCGATAGTGTCCGCATCCGCAGGAAAATTTCCGCCGGTGGAAGAGCAGCTCGCCCATTTGCGCAAAGGAATCGCGGAAGTTATCCGCGAAGACGAGCTGAAAGCGCGCATCGAGAACGCGATCAAGACGGGCGTGCCGATGCGCGTCTATCTGGGCGTGGATCCCACGGCGCCGGACATTCACCTGGGCCACACTGTGGTGTTGCGGAAGCTGAAAGCGTTTCAAGACATGGGCCACACCGCGATTTTTTTGATCGGCGATTTTTCGGCGATGATCGGCGACCCGACGGGAGTTTCTGAGACGCGGCCGCCGCTGACGCGCGAGCAGGTGGAGCACAACGCGAAGACGTATCTCGAGCAAGTGTTCAAGATTCTGGACAAGAGCAAGACCGAGGTTCGCTACAACAACGAGTGGCTGGGAAAACTATCGAGCCAGGAAGTGGTGCAGCTGTGCGCGAAGTATCGCCTGGCGCGGATGCTGGAGCGCGAAGATTTCCGTTCGCGCCTTGCCGAGAATCACCCGATTTCGGTGCACGAGCTTCTGTATCCGCTGCTGACGGCGTACGACGCAGTGGCGCTGAAGTCGGACGTAGAGCTGGGCGCGACGGAGCAGAAATTCAATTTGCTGGTGCACCGCGAAATACAGCGCGAATTTGGCTTGCAGGCGCAAGTGGTGCTGACCATGCCGATTCTGGTGGGGCTCGACGGCGAACGGAAAATGTCGAAGAGCCTCGGCAACTACGTGGCGATCACGGAGCCGCCGTCGCAGATGTTCGGCAAGCTGATGTCGATTTCGGATACGACGATGTGGTCGTACTACGAGCTGCTGACGGATTTTGGGCCGCAAGTGATCACGCGGCTGCGCGACGAAGTGAGCAAGGGCCTGCTGCATCCGATGGACGCGAAGATGCAGATGGCGCACACGATCGTGGCCGGATTTCACGGCGAGGCCGCGGCGAAGGAAGCGACGGATAATTTCCAGCAAGTATTCCGCGACCGCAAAGCGCCGACGGCGATGCCGGAGCTGAAGCTCGCGGCCGGGACACGCGCGCTACACGCAGTACTCACGGAGGCGCAGCTGGCGCCGTCGCGCAGCGAGGCGGAGCGGTTGATCAAGCAGGGCGCGGTGGAAGTGAATGGCGAGATCGAGAAGGATTGGAAGCGCGTGATTGAGTTGAAGGCGGGCGATGCGCTGCCGATGCGCGTGGGGAAGAAGAAGTTTTTGAAGATTGTGGGTGCGTGAGCTACAAGAGCCCACAAAGTCTGCCCGGTCCCACCCCGCTTCGCGTTGCGAGACCGGCCGTTACATAAAGACGGGACTACAGGACGTCTACTAATACGAGCGAAACGTCGTCGGTGGGAGGGCCTTCGCGCCACTCGGCGACGCGATCTAGAATTCCCTGCTTCATATCCTGAAAGGGCAAAAGCGAAGTTTCGCGCACGAATTTCTGCACGCCCTCCACTCCCAACATCTGGCCGCGTGAATCGAAGACGTCCGTAATTCCATCGGTGTAAAGGACGATGCGGTCGCCTGCCTCAAGATCCACATCCAGAGTGGCTTCGCCATCAACGGCATCAGGCAGCGCGCCGAGCACCATGCTGCGCGATTCGAGCAGCCGCGGCTCTTTGCCCTCGTGCGCAATCATGATCGGCGGATGGCCTGCGCCGGCGTAAATCATGCGGCGTCCGGCGCGATCGATGCGCGCAGCGGCGACGGTGAAAAAGAAAACCGAGCTGCCGATATTGTGCATCACGAAGCGATTGAGCTGCGTGAGCATCGGGCCGAGCGCGGAGCCGGAGCGAAGCTGCGTCATCATTTCGGTGTAGATACGATTCGCCACGAGCGCAGAGCCGATTCCGTGGCCGGAGACGTCGCACACCAGCAAGTTCAAGTATTCATTGTCGAGCGCGCTGACCAGGCCGAAGTCGCCGCCGATCGTGCGGACGGGGTGATAGAAAGTTTCGACGCGGACGCCGCCCCACGAGAGCGACTTGGGCGCGAGACTCTGTTGCACGCGCGCGGCGAGTAGCAGATCTTCCTGAATTTCGCGCTGGCGCTCTTCGAGCATGCGATTCGCGTCGCGCAATTCCTGCTCGGCGTGCTTCTGTTCGGAAATATCGGTGAAGGTGATGATCACCCAGTTGCGTCCGTCGGGATCTTCCACCACTTTCGCGCTGATGATCACGGGAAGGCGCGTGCCGTTGCGGCGAGGGACGACGAATTCGAACCGGTTGTGGCGGTTGCGGTAATTGCGCTCGCGCTGCTCGACGACAAAGTTGGCTTCCTCTTTTGTATAAAACTTAAAAAGGTCGAAGCCGACGAGCTGCTCCGGCGGGAAGTCGGTCATTTTCGCGAGGCTCGAATTGGCGAAAATCACATTCGAGCAGTCGTCCACGATCATGACGCCTTCATTCAGCGTCTCGAGGATGCCTTCGGTTTGGGCAAGCCAGTCTGGCTTCTCGAGTTCCACTCTGTGCCTCAGTCCGTGAGCAGGCGAAAATGCAAAGAAGTGACGCTCCTGCGAATGCGTATCTTAACCAATTCGAGGGGAAAGCGCCAAAAGCGGTGTACACCTTGCGAAAGTGTACGGATTCACTCCATCGTTCCGCGAGGGGCTGCATCATAATAGATGCGCGAGTAAGGGCGCAGACTTAAGGATTCTGTGGACGCGTGAGCGAACAAGCAGCGATTACCGGCAACGGAAATGCGCAGCGCTGGCCACCTGGGCCGACGGGCTTGCCGGTGCTTGGAATCGCGTTGACGTTTATGCGCGACCCGCTGGGGACGCTGGAATCGATGGCGCGCGAGTACGGCGACATCGTGCGAATTCGCGTGGCGAACCAGAACAGAATTTTGGTGAGCCGGCCCGACCTGATCGAGCAGGTCACCGTGGTGCAGCAGGCGAAATTCCACAAAAGCACGATTACGAAGGCCGTGACGGAGCGGCTGCTCGGACAGGGTCTGCTGATCAGCGAAGGCGATTTCTGGCGCAGGCAGCGGCGGCTGGCGCAGCCGGCGTTTCAGCGGACGCGAATCAACGGCTACGCCGGCACGATGGTGGCGTGCGCGGAGGCGCGCGCGGCGCACTGGCGCGACGGCGAAGTGCGCGACATCGCGCAGGAAATGATGTCGCTGACGCTGGACATCGCGGTGCGGACGCTTTTCGGCACGCGGCTCCCAGGCGAATCGGAGAAAACCGGCGACGCGCTGGGATTTCTGATGCGGTATTCGATCCGGAAAGCGCGGTCGCCGATTTCGGTGCCGGAGACTTGGCCGACGCCGAACAACAAGCGCGCGAAACGCGAGACGCAGTTTTTGGATTCGATGATCTACGGGATCATCGACGAGCGGCGGGCGGAAGCCGATCCATCGAAGCACAACGACCTGCTGGCGATGCTGATGAACGCGATGGATGAAGACGGTTCGCAGATGACGCCCAAACAGCTGCGCGACGAGGCGATGACGCTTTTCCTCGCCGGACACGAAACGACGGCGATCACGCTGGCCTGGACTTGGTATCTGCTGAGCGAAAATCCGGCGGCGGCGGAAAGGCTTTTTGCGGAGCTGTGCGAAGTACTGGGTGGGCGCGCGCCGGGCGTCGAGGATTTGGTGCGGTTGCCGTATTTGCTGGCAGTGGTGAACGAAGTGCTGCGGCTGTATCCGGCGGCGTACATTTTGGCGCGGACTTCGATCGCGCCGTTCGCGCTGGCGGGGTACGACTTTCCCGACGATACGACGGTGCTGATGTCGCAGTGGGTGATGCATCGTGACAAGCGTTACTTCGATGAGCCGCTGGCGTTCCGGCCGGAGCGGTGGCTCGATGGGCTGGAGGATCGGCTGCCGCGCGGGGTGTACTTTCCGTTTGGCGATGGGCCGCGGCGCTGCATCGGGCAGAATTTTGCGTTGATGGAAACGGCTCTGGCGACGGCGGTGGTGGCGCAGAAGTTCAGCTTCAAATTGGTGCCGGGGCATCCGGTGGTGCCGGAGCCGCTGGTGACGCTGCGGCCGAAGCACGGAATCCGGATGACGATTCGGAAGCGAGCCTGAAGCGCGACTCTCCTAGTTGGATCACTTCACAAATTCGCCGGTGCCGCCGTTTGCCCACGGGTTATAGGTGAGGGCGTAGCGGACGCGATCGCTGATGGTCGGGTGCGAGTAGAAAAGGTAAACGCTGAGCGGAATCGGGTCAGGATCGGAGAGATCGACTTCTCCGAGAATCTGAAACGATTGCGCGGCGATCTGGCTGGAATCCGGCGTGAGGCCGTGCGTGACTTCCAGGCCGTATTGGTCGGCTTGATGCTCCACGTAGCGGGACTGCGCGTTGAAAATCGGATTCGCGACGAAGAAAAAGATCGTGATCAGCAGTAGCAGCGCGGGAAACGAAGCCCAATCGTCGAGGCCGCGCACTCCCCACTTCGCGCCCCAGCGCGCCAGCACACCACCGATAATTTTTGCCGCGAGCCAGAACATTATGAAGAGAGACACCGCGGCGAAGGCGAGCCCCTTCCAGATGTGATTGAGAACGTAGTGGCCCATTTCGTGGCCGGCGACGAAGACAATCTGCGGCGCGTTCATCTTGGCGATGGTGGTGTTCCACACAACGATGCGTTTCGATGCGCCGAGGCCGGTGACGTAGGCGTTGAGTTCGGTGGTTTTCTCGGCGGCGTCCATCCAGAACATCCGCTCCGGCGGAATTTCCTGTCCTGCGTACTGGACCATTCGCTCAAGGCTCGCCGTGAGCGGCGCGTCTTTCGACTGAAGCGGTTCGAATTTGTGGAAGAGAGGATCGACTACGAGTGGCTGCAAGAATACGAGCAAGACGGCAATCGGAAGTGAGACGAGCCAGAAATAAAACCACCACCGGCGCGGGCTACGGCGAATCACCCAGTAGAGCAGCGAAATCAGAACGATGCCCATGACGAAAGAAACCAGCTGGCCTTTGCTCCAATCCCAAAGCCAGGACGGCCAGCTCTGAACGCTCAGCCCGAATTTGTGGTCGATCCATTCCCAAAAAATATCGAGCGGGATCGAAAGAACGGCGATCGAGAGAAGCATCGGCGGCGTGAAAATGCAGGCCTGCAGGAAGCGATTCTTCGTGACGCCTTCGGCCCAGTCGCGGAATCGGGCGGCCCACTTCCAACGCAGAATCAAAAGCAGCACGATGACGCCGTACACGAAGCCGACGATCTGTCCCCAAAATCCGATGCGGCTGAGCAGGTGGGCTTTCTTGTGAAGCTCGGGAGGCAGCGTATATTCCGTGACGATGCGGCTACCACTCGCTGTAGCGTCCGGCGCCACTGCCTGCGAAGCGCCGGCAGGCGAATCGGCTTGAGCGTTTATCAAAATGCGTGGGCCGGACGCCGCGGCGTGGCGCGGGACGAGAATCGCGGCGAGCACGGCGAGCGCAAGGAACGGGAGCGAGCGTTTCACGTTGCCTCCGGAAATGCGAGGCGGGAGTATGGCGCGATTGGCGAGCGAGGCGCAAGTGCGGCGAAGGAGATTCGCCTGACTCGCCGGACAGGTGCCTTTTTGGCGGCGCGACGGTCGCTCACTTTACCGGCAGCTCCGAAGCGCAGCTAGTATTAAAAGGTCGAATAGTGAGTCGAACTACGCGCCAAAGTTCAGATCGGGGAGACACGCGATGAAAACGTTGCGCTTGAGCCTGGGGTTGCTGCTGCTATTGCCGCTGGGAGCCGTGGCGACGCAGGCGCAGCAGGACGTGCCTCCGGCCGCGCCGTCACAATCACCCGCCGATGCCGCGGCAGCCGCGAAGGCCGACGCATCCGCGAAGCCCAAGAAAGCGCGCGTGTGGGACAACGACAACATTCCTAAATCGGGCGACGAGATCAGCGTGGTTGGCCAGCCCGAGCAGAGCAGCTCGACGAGCACGACCGGCAGCGATGCGAGCGCGAATGGCGCCGCAGGTCCGGCAGCATCCGGTGACGACAAAAAAGAACGGAAAGAAGAAGCCAAGATCGACGCAAGCAAAGGCGAGAACGATCCGCGCGTGGCCGCTGCGCGGGAAAAACTGGCGAGCCTGAAGCGCGACCTGGATTTGCAATCGCGCAAGCTGGACCTCGATTCGCAGACCTACTATGCCAAGCCGGACTACAAGAGCGATCCCGCCGGCGCCGAGCAGATCCAGAGTGAAAAAGATGGCATCGCATCCAAGCAACAGGAAGTGGATGCGGCGCAGAAGGAACTCGACGATTTGCTGGCGCAACTCGGCGGCGCGCCTGCGCCTGTGCCGAACCTGCCGAATTAATTTTCAAAGAAATCCACAGACACATCGCGACAATTTTTCTTCTGCCGTTCAAATACTATTGACACTCGCGTTCCCTCCGCACACAATCGCATCCGTACACACACAGCACGCCAAAAATTCCGGTGGATGCGCGCAGACCGGACCACGTAACCAGCAGTCGCCGTCATAACGCCGTCAAAGCGTCGCAACGCAGCACCCAAAATTTTCGGAACAGCAACTCAGCTTCAGCGGAGGGATGATGCAACATTCGGTGGGCGAGACTGTGCAGTGTGTGAATCCGGAATGTTCGGCGCGCGGGCGATGGGTCCGCGTGCAAGACCAACCGCAGGAATTGTGCCGCGATTGCGGCGTGGCGGTTCATCCGGTTCATCCGCCGCTCGCTCCGCGGATGCGGATGAGAACGCGGCCGACGCCGTCATACCGTCCAATGGGCCGGCCGCGGTAAAGTCGCCTCAGCAATCCCGCGGACTTCTCGTCACGCCAGCTTCGTTGGAAAAGAAAAAGCCCGAACCGACTCCCTCGGTTCGGGCTTTTTCTTGCCTACGCTCAGTTCTTAAAACAGAAGCTTCAAACCGAACTGGATGATGCGCATGCCGCGGTCCGTGGAGATTAGTCCAAAGTTTCCGCTGGTGCCGTCGTTGTTCGGGTTGAGGAATTGCGCGTGGTTGAACGCATTGAAAAACTCGGCACGGAACTGCAGTTCCTTCGACTCAGTGATCTTGGTGTTCTTGAGCAACGACATATCGAAGTTGTTGATGCCCGGGCCGCGCAGCGCGTTGCGAGGCAGAGTTCCGAAAGTGAAGATCGGCACGCCTGCGGGATTGATTGTTCCGTCGTCATTCAGAGGACTGGTCACGTTGAACGAGTTGGGATTGAACCACATTCCGGTTTTCCGGGGATTTTCATACTGGATGGGCGCAACGATGTCAGGCCGATCCAGTGCGTTGTTTTGGCCGCTGGAGTTATTTCCCGAATAAAGCGTGAAAGGCTGGCCGCCTTGAAACGTAGCGATGCCGTTGAACTGCCAGCCCTGAACCATCTTCTCCGCGAAAAAGTTTGAAAAGTGGCGATCGATCGGAAGTTCCCAAATGCCGCTGATCACCAGGCGCTGAGGAACGTCGAAGTCCGCCACGGCGCGATCGAGACGATGGTCGATCGGATCGGTGTAGGTGGAAGAACGCGAACGGAAACCCGAGGTAAGGTCAATCGTTTTGGCCCAGGTGTAAGCGCCGCGAAGTGCGAAGCCGCGGCTGAAGCGCTTGTCCACTGTGAGTTGCAACTGATCGCTATCCGAAATGCCGTCGCTTAGGTTGGTGTACACCTGAGTGGCGCCGGTGGGCGAACCGTTTGGATCGGTAGGCGTCGAACCGCCGACGCAGGCCGCAAGGGGACGCGCGCAGTCTGTATTGTAAAAGCCGTAGTCGGCGAACTGCTCCATCAGCACCGACGGGACGGCGTAGTTCACTTCCGCAGTGGAAATCAGGCGCCGGCCGAGGCTTCCGACGTAAACGGCTTCGACCATCGTGTCCTTCGTAGCCTGCCACTGAAATCCGTAGTTGTAATTTTCCGAATACGGCGTACGGAAGTGCGGAAACGTGGTGTACGCGTAGGAAATTTTTGGCGTACTGAATGTACCCACATCCGATGGAAGGAATGGGAAGTTATTCACCAAGCCGAAGGGCGTGAATGGATCGGCTACGGGGTCTCCCGTCGTGCCCGTGTAGTCCGGATATGTGTTGGCCACGGCGGCGTAGGGCGGCAAGCCTCCGAACTGCAAGTTTAGCGCACCGTCTTCAATATCGTAGAAAAGCCCAAAGCCACCGCGCATGACAAGCTTGCCGGTGCCGAACATATCCCACGCAAAACCGAAGCGAGGGGCGAAGTTTTTGTAGTCGGGATATACAAGCGCGCGATTCGGCGTGCCGGGATCGTGCGGGTACAAAATACCTTCCGGCGCGTCAGGAAACACGGTGGACTGTTGTCCCGGGAAGTAGCCGAGGATTTCGTTGTGAACGTCGTACTGTGGAATGTAGTAGTCCCAGCGCAATCCGTAGTTCAACGTTAGGCGCGGCAAAACCTTCCAGATGTCCTGCGCGTAGAGTCCAACGGAGCCGGTGCGGATGCCATACTCGGCTTGTGAGTTTTGGTAGTAGTTATCCCAGAAACCGCCGACGAAGTCTGCGTTCGCGTCTCCCGTAAACGAATCCTCGTAGCCGCCATCGAAATCGAAGCCGCCGTTGTTGTAGTAATCGTAGTGGAAGTTCAGCTGCAGGCGCGTAAAGTCTGCGCCGAACTTGAGCTCATGCTTTCCCTTGGTCCATGTGAGGTTATCGGCCCACTGGAATGTGTTGTCGTTCAAATGAGTGGGGCCTTGCGGCGACGAACCGATGTTGAAGTTGGCCGTGAACATGATTGGGGGCGACACGCCAGCAGGATCGTCCGGATTTAGATTGGTGAAGCCGAGAGTGGCTGGCGAAGTCGTATCTGACGGAATCGCTTGGCCCGTGGATGTGCGGTTCGCGCCGAAGCGGAATTCGTTTAACAGCGTCGGGGAGAATGTGTGCGTCCACGTAAGCGTTCCGATCTGCGCCCGAAAATCCGTGGAGTTCGCTGCGCCGCCGGGGACTGAATAACTTCCTGGAAGCGGAAAGAACTCGCGATCGTCTTCAATCAGGTACACGAACGACAGATTGTCGTGCGGCCCGAATGTGTGATCGACGTGCACGATGCCTTGATCGGCGTCGACGGATTGAGTCGGCGAGGAGATAAAGTTGTTCGTGTTTGCGATGTTCGGCAGCGGAAGATATTTGTTGATGTAGTTCTGGATCACCGGATTGACGAGGGAGCCGTTGGTTCCGGGGCCGCCCTGGCCCGGCGCGCTTAGGTCGTTGTTAGGAATTGGAGTGTTGGTGTAGGGATTATTGAGCTGTTCGGTGGGATCGTTACACAAACCGCCGCTAAAACCTGCGTCGCACAGTTCGGCGAAGTTTCCGGTTCGCTCGGCTGGCGAGAGCACCTGGATCTGCGCGGAGGTTTCGCCTTCGCGGGTTCTCACGCCCTGATAGGAGAGGAAGAAGAACGTCTTGTCCTTCTGGATTGGTCCACCAAACGTGCCGCCGAATGCGTTTCGCTTGAAGGACTGCTTGTCCATACCCGGTTGTAGGAAGTAGTCCTTGGCGTTCAGCACGTCGTTGCGAAGAAACTCGAAGCCCGTGCCGTGAAATTCGTTGGTGCCAGACCGCGTGATCTGGTTCACGATGCCGCCCGAGGTGCGGCCGTATTGCGCGTCGTAGTTGTTGGTGAGAATTTTGAATTCTTCCACCGCGTCCGGGTTCGGGCTCACGACGATGTTGTTCCCGAGGAAGTCGGTGTTATTGCCGCCGTCGAGAAGGAAGGTAAGCGATTCAGAGCGCTGGCCACTGACCGAGAATGGATTGCCAGAAGTGTCGTCGGGGTCAGGATTAAAAACACCGGCTTGCAGCAAGCCGAGTTGAAGCGTGTCGCGATCGACCAGCGGCAGATCGACGATCATGCGCTGATCTTCCACCTTACCGAGCACGGCGCCCGTGGTATCGACCTGCGCGACGTTACCCGTCACTTCGACGGTTTGCGTCTGCTGGCCAATCTGGAGCGCGACGTCCAGGCGGCCAAACTGGTTCAGTTCGAGCGTGATGCCTTCGCGAATGAATGTGGAGAAACCCGACTTCTCAACGGTCACCTTATATTTGCCGACCTGCACCTGATCGAAAAGATAGGCGCCGAGGTTGTTGGAGGATTCTGTTCGTGAGATGCCCGTGCCGGTATTGGTGAGCGTAAGCGTGGCGCCCATGACGGCTGCGCCCGATTGGTCGGTGATGGTGCCGCGTAGAGACGCGGTGGTTTGCGCAGAGGCGCTGGAACAAAGAAGCGTGGCGACAACGATGGCGAAAAGGAAATGCAATAGACCGCGGAAATGGCTCACACCAACCTCCCCCAATTCAGGAAATGCAAAGCAGGCGAGACTCGAGCGGCAGAGACACCCGCGCCGAGTTGTTCGCGACAACCCAACAACACCACCCCTTGTGGCGCCAACTATAGAGCGGGGTGAATTGAAGTCAAGACAGAAACGTTTATGGAAGGCATTAAGGAGTGTTGCGTGAATGACTTAGGGTCAACGCGGAAGAGGAGAGCGGCCGGTGGGGGTGCCGGCCGCTCGTGGGCATGGGGTGATGGAGGTGCATGTGCCCGGGGTTTTGGGTGCCCCCGAACACGAGATCAGTTTGCCGAAAGCGAGTGGCGGGGTCGATAGGCCGACGGGCTAGTTTCGCGCAGTACGAAGGTACCTGCGAAGTTGTTCGCGGCAGTTTCGCTGGCCATTGTATGGGTCGAGCGCCGGTGGTAGGCTCGCGCTCGTAGGTCCATCCCGGCTCAAGGCTGCTTTGAGATTTTTGGGGCCAAGCACGCGGGCCGGCCACAGCCTTGTCTGCCACCAGCACCAAACTCGCAAGACACACCGTCGTGGAAAACGAGACTCTCGGAGTAGTGCGCCAGATCTTGAAGGAACTGGGCAGCACTCGCGGCCTGGAGGAACTTGCTGCTCGCGGTGTGCGCGCGAATCTCGAGCGCGAACTCGGGCTTGGGAGCCTGGAGCGCGTGGAGCTGATGCTGCGGCTCGGAGATGCGTCCGGCGTGCGGCTGCCGGATCGTGTGGTGGCGGAAGCTGACACCGTGAACGATCTTGTTGAGGCAATTTTGCGCGAGGAGGGGAATCCGACGCCGGCGTCGGGATTTCCTTCGTCGAGTGCCGGCGTGGCAGCCAGTGTCGTGTCTCGCGGTGCGGCTGCGGGACGCGAGTTGGATGAGCCGATTTCGCGCGCCGAGACGCTGACGGAGATTTTCCGTTTGCGTGGACGCGCCGAACCTTCGCGCGCGCACGTCCAGCTTTACGACGAGAACGACGCGCTGCGGACGATCACGTTTGGCGAGCTGTACGAGCGCGCGACGGGCGTAGCGACGGAGCTGCGGCGGCGCGGCCTCGATCCGGGGCAGACGGTGGCGATCATGCTGCCGACGTCCGCGGATTTCTTTTTTACGTTTGCGGGGATTCTGCTGGCGGGCGGCATTCCCGTGCCGATTTATCCGCCGTTTCGCGCGGACCGGATTGCGGAATACGCCACGCGGCAATCCGCCATTTTGAAAAATGCGGAAGCGCGATTTTTGGTCACGTGGCGGCAGGCCGAGGCGCTGGCGAAGTTGTTGAAGCCGCGGGTGCCGACGCTGCGGGGCGTCTTGAATGCGGAGAAGCTTGGCGACGATGCGGCGGCGCGCTCAGGCGCGCCTGCCGTGAGCGGGCGGCCCGTGGAACACTTGGCGCACCAGGCGCGCGGCGAGGATGTCGCGTTTCTGCAGTACACGTCGGGATCGACGGGATCGCCCAAAGGCGTGGTACTGACGCACGCAAATCTGCTGGCGAATATTCGCGCGATTATTTCCGGGATCAACATTCAGGCGGACGACGTCGCGGTGTCTTGGTTGCCGCTGTACCACGACATGGGATTGATCGGCGCGTGGTTCGTGCCGCTCTACACGGGCATTCCACTGGTGGCGCTGTCGCCGCTGGCATTTCTGAGCCGGCCGGAACGCTGGCTGCGCGCGATCCACACGCATCGCGCAACGATCAGCCCGGCGCCGAATTTCGCGTACGAATTGTGCGTGCGGAAAATTCCGGACAAAAATCTCGAGGGGCTGGATCTGAGTTCGTGGCGCGCTGCGACGAACGGCGCGGAGCCTGTGCGTGCGGAGACGCTCGACCGTTTTGCAAAGAGATTCGCGGCGTACGGATTTCACGCAGAGGCGCTGACGCCGGTGTACGGGCTCGCGGAGGGTGCGCTGGCCATTTCCGTGCCGCGGCTTGGTGCGGGATACAAAGTGGATCGCATCGATCGCGCGGCGTTTCAATCGGAGCGGCGCGCGGTGCCTGCCGCGGCGGGCGATGCGTCCGCGCTGGAGTTTGTAAACGCGGGCAAGCCGCTGCCATCCGTGGAAGTGCGGATCGTCGATGGTGACGGGCAGGATTTGGGCGAGCGCGTGGAGGGACGGCTGTGGTTTCGCGGTCCGTCCGCGACCAGCGGCTACTACAAAAATCCCGAGGCCACCGCGGCGTTGATGCGCGATGGGAATTGGCTGGACTCCGGCGATTACGCGTACTGGGCGCACGGCGAGCTCTATATCACCGGGCGCGCGAAAGACATCATCATCAAGGGCGGGCGGAATCTCTATCCGCACGAGCTGGAGGAAATCGCTGGGCGCGTGGAGGGCGTGAGGACGGGTTGCGTGGTTGCGTTTGGCGCGCCAGACGAGCGGAGCGGCACGGAACGCCTGGTGATCGCTGCGGAAGTGCGCGACATCGCGAGCGCGGCGCGGATTGAAGGCGAGATTACGCGAGCGGTGGACGACGCGATTGGCATGCCGCCGGATGTGGTGCGGCTGCTTGCGCCGGGGTCGATTCCGAAGACGTCGAGCGGGAAATTGCGGCGCAACGATACCCGGCAACTTTTCCTGGACGGGAAACTCGGACAGAAGCCGCCTAAAGCTGCCATGCAAATCGCCGCGCTTGGCGCGAAGAGCGTGGTGCCGCGCGCTACGGGATGGATTCGCGACGCAGCGCGCGAGACGGGCGAGATTCTGTATGGCGCCTATGCGCTGTGCGCGTTCGCGGCGATTTTGGTGCCGCTGTGGGCGCTACTTGTGATCACGGGTGATGCGACGCGGCGCGCGCGTATTTTGAGAAGCGGTGTGCGAGCGATGCTGGCCGGCGCGGGCATACGCGTCGATGTGGCCGGTCTGAACGCCGAAACGGAATCCGTGACGACGGGGCCGTGGATTTTCGCGCCGAACCACACGAGCTACATCGACATACTCGTCACGCTCGCGCATCTTCCAGCGGGCGTGCGCTGCGTGGCGAAGGGTGAGGTCGGTTCGATGCCGCTGGTGGGGACGATCGCGCGTAGGACCGGCCAGTTTTTATTCGATCGCAGCGACCCGCAGGCGCGAATTCGCCAGGCCGACGAAGTGAATGCAGCATTGCGCGGAGGAACTTCTGTGGTGATCTATCCCGAAGGCACGTTCACCGCGATGAGCGGCGTCCGGCCGTTTCAGCTGGGCGCGTTCAAGGCCGCTGCCGATACGGGGCGGCCGATCTGTCCCGTCTCGATTCGCGGCGCCCGGCAAGTGCTGCGCGACAAAACGATTCTGCCGAGGCGCGGACGCGTGACACTCACGTTCGGTGACTTGATCGCGTCGGATCCTGCCGCCGGCGACGACTGGCAAGAGATCGTCCGGCTGCGCGACGCGACCCGCGAAGCAATCGCACGGAGTGCGGGCGAATCGTTGATCTGAGCTTCTGATCCGATTTTGCGCCGCGCGCTCCGCGCGATTGGCGTCGCTATTCCGAACCCAAAATAAAACGCACAGTAATCGTGGTGGCCACTTCCACAGGCTCGCCGCTTAACATCGTAGGCCGGTATCGCCATTGGCGTACAGCCGTGAGCGCGGACTGCACAAGTAGCGGATTGCCGCTCACAACCTGAAGGTCGCGCACCGATCCGTCTTTGGCGATAATCGCGTGAAGCACCACGTCTCCACTGAGATGAATCGAGCGCGCCGGACCAGGGTACGCGGGCTGAACTCTGTTGATCAGCGCCGCTTCCATCACGCCCTGGCTGACACTCACGGGCTTCGTGGGTTTCTCTGCGGGCGGCCTAATCTCGGGCGGTAGCTGACGTCCGTTCGCACCGGGAATAACCAGGCCGTTCGGATCGCCGGATTCCACGCCCACATCGTTGCCGACCGGCCCAGAAGCCGGGCCTGCGTCAGGAATGGGTCCGTCATAAACGCGGATCGGTATCTGCGCCGGTTGCTGAGCCAGGAGACTGATCGTCGGGTGAAGCGTGTCGTTCGGCACCGACGGGCCGCGAGGTGAGCTCACCGCGAAAATTTCCGTTAAGCCGCGGTGGTAGGGCGGCACGGGAGTGCGCGATAAAACGTTGGGAAGCACGCCCGGATAGAGCAGCGGGCCGATGATCAGCAGCGACAATATCGCTGCTTCGAAAACCACCGACAGCGTGAGCGCCTTTCGACGAAGTACGCGGCTGGCACTGAGGCCCTCGGCGTCACTTTCCAGCATGCACTGCGACAAACTTCCCAGATCGCTCATGGCGGTCGCTCCTTGCCCCTGCGGGCACACCCTCAATTGAGGGACTTGCGGACACCAACCAGACCTCCAGCGCAGAGCCGCTTGGCCCGGTTCTGCTCTGGGTTTTCTGATCAGTGCTCGTTTAGGAGTTCGCGCGATCTCTTCAGGGATAGACACCGGAAACGTCCCGCAGTTCCCAGAAGGCCGAAAACGGCCCCGATGCACCACACCGCCCTTCGGTCTCGCATCTATATTATTGATTGTAATGGCTTTACGAAATTCATTCGAATGCTTGCAACGCCGTGACGCACATCTGCGTCTAACGTTGTGAGATTCGATTGAGTTTGATCGAGTCAGGTATTCATTCTGACTGGGGAGGTCGTGCAAATGGCTGAAAATACGCGAGAAACCATCGGTGTTCGGTTGACCGGGTGGGCCGCGCTAAACCGCGACCCTCTGATGGATCGGGTGGAGTTTACCTGCCCGCAGTGCGGCGTGAAGGGAGACAAGGCAGCGCGACGACCGCGCGCCGCGTACCACTTCACGGACGGCTTCGTTCAGGACATCGAGGGTGAAAGCACCACGTGCCGCGGCTGCAAGGCTGCGCTGAAGGTGGTGCCGGTAGTGATGGTTCACGACAACGACGAGAAGCGCCGCTTCCAGGCGGTGTTCTCGCTGGATCCCATCGCCGCCAACTAAACAGGAATCGCTTTCGGTGAGTTTCCCGAGCGATATTTTTCCGCGGGACTCTCGCTGGAAAAAAAGCACAAAGGGGAAGAAGCCTCGAGCTTCTTCCCCTTTTTTATTTTGTGCGAGCGCGCCTTTCGGATGGCCGGGGACGCATTACGTTCTGCAGTAGCATGTGCGCTTGCGTGACGGGCTGGCCCTCTTCGTCCAGCAACAGGTGATGCTCCTCGAGTTCATAGCGGATCTGGCGGAACGCTTCGTCCACCGAATCCGCAAAGCGCAGCCGCGCGTAATCCTTCGCATCGATCACGCCGGTGCGGACCATGTGCTTCCAATTCACCACTTTATTCCAGTAGCTGCGGCCGTAGATCAGAATCAAGTGATGTGACGAGAGTTTGCCCGTCTGCAGCAGCGTGAGCATCTCCCACAGCTCGTCCATCGTGCCGAAGCCGCCAGGGAACACGATCAGCGCCTTGGCCATCTGCGCGAACCAGAGCTTGCGCATGAAGAAGTAGTGAAAATAAAAATTCAGATCGGGCGAGATGTACGGATTGGACGACTGTTCGTGCGGCAGCTGAATGCTCAGCCCCACAGACGGGCCGCCCGCTTCCGCAGCGCCGCGATTCGCGGCTTCCATAATGCCGGGGCCGCCGCCGGAACAAATCACGAAGCGCCGCGGCTGATTGCCGAGCGTCATTCCCCAGGTGGTGATTTTGTGCGCCAGTTCGCGCGCCTCTTCGTAATAGCGCGACATTTCAAGCAGCGACTTCGCGCCGGTGATTTTCATTTGCCACTCAGCGGATCGGCGGCCATGCGCGTCGCGCTTCACGCGATTCAGGTGTGCGAGAGCTTTGTCGTGTGATTGAATGCGCGCTGAGCCGAACATGACAATTGTGTCGCCGACATTCAACCGGCGCAGCCGCGTGAGCGGGTCGAGATACTCCGCCATGATTCGCAGCGGCCTGGCCGCGAGGCTCTCCATGAACTTGTGGTCTTCGTACGCAACGTGCGGCAGCGGCTGGCCCTTCGACTTCACACCACGCTTCATCACTCCCCCTCTTGGCATTTGGCGCGCATTGAGCAGGCTACCATTCTAGGAGAACGCTTGCGGCGATTGCAGGACGAGTAACGCCGAGTGCCGTGACAAGCAACGCACGTTCAGCGCCGCGAATCAGATATTCAGCATGCACATAAGCCGCACGCTATCGAAGAGCCTCAGATTCCACGCCGCTGCTTCGTCCCTGCTCATTGCTCTGGCCGTGAGCGCCGCGCCTCGCGCGCACGCGCAAGAGGAGCCCGTCGGTCCGATCCGCCCGAAAGCCGGCGCGAAGCCAGAACAGCCGCCGCCTCCCGACCCGCAAAAACACCCGATCCGCGTGCGCGTCTCAGAAGTGACGGCGCCGGTGACCGTGCGAAATTCCAATGGCGAGATGATGCTGGACGTGGCGCAGAAAGATTTTCACCTCTACGACAACGGCGTCGAACAAAAGATCGATCACTTCGACGTGGGCGGGGATCCGCTCTCCATCGTGCTTCTGATCGAAACGAGTTTGCACGTGGAGCCGATGGCTCCCGCGATCCAGAAAATCGGAACCGTCTTCACCGAGGCGGTGATGGGCACCACGTCCGAAGCGGCCGTGCTCAGCTTCGACAGCACCGTGGATACGCGCCTTAAATTCACAACCGATCCGGACGACGTGGAGAACACGGTGAAACATCTCCCGCGTGGCTCGGACGACGTGCTGCTCTACGACGCGATGGAGCGCGCCATCGATTTGCTCGAAGAGCGCCCGGCGGTGCGCCGGAAAATTCTGGTGGTCGTGAGCGAAGCGCAGGATTCCGGCAGCGAAGCGAAACTCGGTGAAGTGCTGCGTCACGCGCAGCTCGCGAACGTGATGATCTACTCCA